>OHMP01000987.1_pt1 | contig 12114 bp, 12 predicted proteins | sample 1569341 | NCBI WGS metagenome assembly OHMP01 (sample SAMEA3879584, study PRJEB24766) | human gut metagenome | biome: human-associated habitat; feature: feces | place: USA | collected 1985/1987 | reverse complement strand
TAAAGAAAAATGTTACATGAGCATATTTTTCTGTTTCAGCAGTACGCAGCTGTTTCAGACCCAGAGAGGAAATATATTCACCCAAAGTGTTATCCAGACGCTGAGGTTTGAATGCCACTTCTTTATTGGGGATGGTAGGGTCATATTCTGTAAAGCAAATGTATTTCAAATCCTGAGGCACCTGTTCTCTGGCAAAACCGTCAAAATCAGGGTCGCACAGGCTTCTGGTGATTTCTCTTGCACGGTCAGGACGGAAGTTATAGAAGATCACCGCATCATGGTCGCTGATCTTACCAACTGCCTGTCCGTCTTCTCCTACCATGACAGTAGGTACGACAAATTCATCTGTTTTGCCGTTTTCATAGGATTTCTGGATACAGCCCACAGCATCCTGTGCTGTTTCGCCTCTGCCAAGTACCATGGCGTTATAAGCTTCCTGTACCCGTTCCCATCTTTTATCTCTATCCATGACATAGAAACGTCCCATGACTGTGGCAATTTTACCCACACCGATTTCACGGATTTTTTCTTCCAGCTGTGCAGTGTAGTCTGCGCCGGAAGCAGGGGGGGTATCTCTGCCATCCAAGAATACATGGACAAATACTTTTTCCAGACCATTCCGTTTTGCCAGCTGCAACAGTGCATACAGGTGTGTGTTATGGCTATGAACACCACCGTCAGAAAGCAGACCATACAGATGCAGTGCGGAATTGTTCTTTTTGCAATGTTCCACAGCGTCCATCAAAGCAGAATTTTCAAAGAAATCGCCATCTTCAATGGATTTTGTGATTCTGGTCAGTTCCTGATATACGATACGGCCAGCACCGATATTCAAGTGACCTACTTCAGAGTTCCCCATTTGTCCATCAGGCAAACCAACGGCACGACCGCTGGCATAACCCTTCACACAGGGATATTTTTCTTTCAGGCTATCCAAAACAGGTGTTTTTGCCTGTCTGATGGCATTGCCTTCTGTTCTTTCATTGATACCGAAGCCATCCAAGATCATCAGTACCGTTGTTTTTTTATCCATTCTCGTTTACCTCCCGTTTCGTGAGATAACTTACTTATTGTAATGCACGATATCTGCGAATTCTTCTTTCAGGCTTGCACCACCTACCAGACCGCCATCGATGTCAGCCATCGCAAACAGTTCTGCTGCGTTTTTGCCGTTTACGCTGCCGCCGTACTGGATACGTACTTCATCAGCCACAGCCTGTCCATATATTTCAGCCAGTACCTGACGGATTGCTGCGCAAACTTCCTGCGCCTGAGCGGAAGTAGCTGTTTTGCCTGTACCGATTGCCCAGATGGGTTCATAAGCCACAACGACTTTCTTCACATCGTCTGCGCTAATGCCTGCCAGACCGCATTTGATCTGCATGCGTACCCATTCGATGGTGATATTTGCTTCTCTCTGTTCCAGTGTTTCCCCACAGCACATGATAGGCAGCAGACCGCTTTCCAGTGCTTTTTTCACTTTTTTGTTTACAGTTTCATCTGTTTCCGCAAAATACTGTCTGCGTTCGGAATGACCGATAACAACATATTTTACGCCCATTTCTTTCAGCATTGCTGCGGAGATTTCACCTGTGTAAGCGCCGCTTTCTTCAAAGTGCATGTTTTCTGCGCCTACTGCAATGTTTGTGTCCTTCAGCGCTTCCAGCACAGGATACAGATCTACGAAAGGCACGCAGAATACAACGTCGGCATCTGTTGTATTCACTTTGTCTTTCAGCAGTTCGCACAGTGCTTTTGCTTCTGCGGGTGTTTTGTTCATTTTCCAGTTCCCTGCAATGATTTTCTTTCTCATAATGAAATACCATCCTTCTTTATTTTTTAGCTGCCCATGGTGCGGGCTGCTGTCTGTTCGATTCTCGCTACGATGTCTGCACCGGTCATGCCGGAAGAAACCATGATTCTGGGGATTGCCCCACGGGAAGTGTTGCGGTTGATCACACCTGGCTCAATGGTAAAGAGCAGAGAAAAACCTTCATCCAGCAATGCCTGCTGCAATTCCGGTGTGTTCTGTCCATTGGGATAAGCCAATGCTTTCACGGATGTTCTCCGTGTAGGCAGATTTGCTTCCAGTGCTTCTTCCCCTGCCAATGCCGCTGCCACAAAATCCTCTGTGGTGGTCTTGCCGGCAGGTACATGGTTGCTGGTGTGATTATAAATACCAACCTTGCTGTTATTGATCATTTCAGATGCATTGCTCCATGTGAATTTCTTCAGACCAATCTGATTGGTGATATAGTCTGTCACCACAAAGATGGTCGCAGGCACATTATACTTCCGGAAAACAGGATACGCAAGATCATAATTGCTGTAATATCCATCATCCATGGTAATGCACAGATATTTTACCTTCATATCCAGTCCACTATCACCATCTGTATCTTTTTCCTGTTCTTTTTTTGCCAGGATCTGATCCAGTTCTTCCATGGAAATGATGGTATATCCCTGTTCTTTGAAGTAACGGATCTGTTCTTCCAGTTCTGACTGCATGGTTGTGATGCCATCACCAAAGCCCATATCCCGTACTGCAAAATGATGATACATCAATACAGGAATGTATTCTGTGGGATCCACCTTAGGCAGTGCTTCTGTTTCTTCCACTTTCTGGTCACTCTTCAATACATCCACTGCCGCCTGAAAAGCATCGGGGTTCTTTTCCGCTGCCATGGCAACCTGTGTCATGCCCAAAAGCATGACCATGGTCATAAAAATCGTAAAAATTCGTTTCATAGTTCTATGCCGCTTCTTTCTCTTTATATTTACCTTCTCTTTGTTTCCCCGAAAACAAATTCCCCTGAGATGAAATTATTTATCGTCTACTGCTACAACGCCAGGCAATTCTTTACCTTCCAAGAATTCCAGAGATGCGCCGCCGCCTGTGGAAATGTGTGTCATCTTGTCACCATAACCCAGCTGGTTTACAGCCGCTGCGGAGTCACCACCACCAATGATAGTTGTTGCGTCAATGGCAGCCATTGCTTCTGCGATTGCTTTTGTGCCTTTTGCGAAGTTTTCCATTTCGAATACGCCCATAGGGCCATTCCATACAACTGTTTTTGCCCCTTTGATGGCATCTGCAAACAGTTCTCTTGTTTTTTCACCAATATCCAGACCCATCCAGCCGTCAGGAATTTCGCCTGTGGGAACTGTTTTGTATTCTGTATCGTTTTTGAATTCTTTTGTGATCACAGTATCAACGGGCAGCAGGAAGTTTACGCCTTTTTCTTTTGCTTTTTCGATCATTTCTCTTGCGTAATCCACTTTATCCAGTTCCAGCAGGGATTCACCAACATGGCCGCCTTTTGCTACTGCGAAAGTATAAGCCATACCACCGCCGATGATCAGTGTATCAACTTTTTCCAGCAGGTTATTGATAACGTTGATCTTATCGGAAACTTTGGAACCACCCAGGATTGCTACAAAAGGACGAACAGGGTTGTTTACTGCGTTGCCTAGGAAAGCGATTTCTTTTTCCATCAGGTAACCAACTGCGGATTCTTCCACAAAAGCTGTTACACCAACAGTGGAGCAGTGTGCTCTGTGGCTGGTACCAAATGCGTCGTTTACGAAGATATCTGCCAGAGAAGCCAGTTCTTTGCTGAAGTTTTCTTCATTTTTTGTTTCTTCTTTGCGGTAACGTGTGTTTTCCAGCAGTACCACATCGCCGTCTTTCATTTCTGCCACAGCTTTTTTCGCGTTTTCGCCGACAACATTATCGTCTTTTGCGAATACAACCTCTTTGCCCAACAGTTCGGACAGGCGTTTTGCCACAGGTGCCAGAGAAAGTTCAGGCTTGGGTTCGCCCTTGGGTTTGCCCATGTGAGAGCAAAGGATCACTTTGCCGCCGTCTTTCATCAATTTTTCAATGGTAGGCAGTGCTGCTGTGATTCTGTTTTCGTCAGTGATGACACCATCTTTCAGAGGTACGTTGAAATCACATCTTACCAGAACACGTTTGCCCTGTACTTTCAAATCGTCTACGGTTTTTTTCTGTAACATAAGGGTTCTCCTCTCCATTTTAAAATATATCGGTATATTTTTTATTCTGTATGAACAGAATTACCATTCTACTGTGTATTATACTGCGCATTTCAAAGACCCGCAAGCCGCAGCATTTCCAGCGCCGCGCCTTCGTCCATAATGAATACCGCATTGGACATGCTCTTGCTCAAGGCAAGCAGACTTGCTGCCTTCTTTTTGCCTCCTGCGGAAACAATCACATGCTCCATCCGGTGTACTTCTTCAAAGTCCACGCCAATGGAATTTGTTTCATATACCACTTCACCTTTATGGTTGAAGTAATAGCCGCAAGCTTCTGCAACGGCATGTTCCTGCCGAAGCAGTTTGCATGTATCATTATCCAGACGGCGTTTTTCCGCCATTTCCACGGCATCTCCAACGCCCAGCAACAAAATATCCACTCGTTTCAATTCATCGATGGTTTCTGCTACTTCCGGTTCTGATTTCATTTCTTCCAGCACATTTGCGCTGAGGTTATCCGGCAGATGCAGCATACGGTAATCGGCTCCGGCTTTTTCCGCCAGTTTTGCCGCCAAGGTATCTGCCTGCAATTCTAGCTTTCTGCCGATGCTGCCGCGGGCAGGCAATACCATTTCCGCTTTCTGCACCGCTGTATAAGGCATGGCTTCTACCAATGCTGCCATCGTCGTTCCGCCGGTGATGGCGATACGGCTGCTGCGGCGCATGTTTTCCAGAAGGACTCTCGCGCCGATCTGTGCCATTTCTTTGACCGTACGGTCGCTTTCGTCAGAATTGCCCTGTGCCAGCAATACCCGCTGCGCGCCAAGGATTTCACGCACTTTTTCTTCCAATTCGGACATTCCTGTCAGACTGGAGAACAAATCACTGAGGTTTTCCAAAACACTCAGACCATCTTCCGTTACAGACATACCTGTTTTGGAAACCTTCACCAGCCCTTGGGCATTAAGTTTTTCAATTTCACTGCGTACCGTTCTTTCTGTCATTCCAAGAGAGATTACCACCAGCCTTCTGCCGCATGGTTCCAGCAGACGAACGGTTTTCAAAATGCGGTATCTCTTTACCAGTTCCTCTGTCAAATCAGGTACGATCTTACGCACCATCTGCAGTTTTTCTTCCATGTTGCTCACCTCTTTGGATGCTTTCCGTCCCGCTATGCGTTTTTTGTCCCGCATAATTTCAAAAAGTGGCTGACATAAGAAAAAATCTCCCGGTATTCCCCAATCCTTCTCATATCAGCCGCTTCCAGACGCATGCGTCTAATTCTTCTTAAGCCTGTTCTACTTTTACGGAATCGTCTACATCACTGTCTGTGCAGCAGCATTCATCGTCACAGCATTCGTCATCCAGATCGTCCCAATCGTAGTCCCAATCTTCATCGTATTCGTCATCCATTTTTGTTTTCAGCAGATAAACAACGCCAAGTGTAACCACTGCCAGTCGCAACGACTGCCAGCACGATGAACATGGTTTTCTTTTCGTCACGGTCCTGCAGCACAACAATTTTTTCTTTCAAATCGCTGAAGCTGGGTCTTACTTCAAAATACTTTTTCATAGCACTCTCTCCTTCACGTTTTGTTCTGCATAAATTTTTTCTTCAAAAATTCCTTATTCTTTCGCATCTCACTATATTCATAGTATGCTTTTTTCAGAATCTGGCGCTCATCGTTGAATTTGAGCAGATGATAAGCCTCATGGAATTTATAAAAACCCGCATCTGCAAAGTACTCCTCGCTCTGCGGTTTGCAGTAAAAGGAATTTGCACTCATCAAATACCAGTGCACCGTTTTGTTGACGGTATCTTCTCCGCCTTTGAAGGTATACTGTGTTTTGCCTACATATTTGATGATCTCGCCATTGGCACCTGATTCCTCTTTCACTTCACGCAGAGCAGTCTGGCGGTATGTTTCATTTTCTTCCACGGTTCCTTTGGGCAGAACCCAGCCCATATATCTGCCGTTCTGATTCTTATAGAGCAGGAGGATCTTCCACCTGTGTATCACGACGCCGCCGCAGCTTACTGCTTCAATCACCGCATTCCCTCCGCTTTATTATTTTATATGCCATTCGATATCAGTATACCGCTTTTTCCTCTGCTTTTCAAGACAAAGAGTAAATTTTACTGTTTTTGGGACAATTTTTCTCCTGTGGGACGAAATGGGGATTTTTTCAGCAATTCTGCCATATGGCGCAGGCCGGTAATAATAAGCAGTCCCATAAGCAGCGCCAAAAAAATCTCTGCCGCCGGAATGTCTGCCAACAACAGGTAATTATACCAACCATGATACAGATAAGGTACCAGAAAGGCAAGGAGCCAACCAACTTTTCTTCCTGTAAATTTCGTCTCAGAAAGCCAATATCCCATCTGCACAGCATATAATCCATGTCCTGGAATAGAAATCACTGCTCTTGCCAATGCAGTGCCTATGCCACCCCAAAGAGGATGGGTCACATACACAATATTTTCGATCCATGCAAAGCCTAAAGAAATGAAAACAGCGTATACAATGGCGTCAAATGGCTCATTATATTGCGGATTCCTCGCTAAAAGCGCCAACAGAAACAACAGTTTCACACTTTCTTCCACCAAAGCCGCCTGCAAAAAAGCTGCCGCAAAGGGAAGATCTGTCAGTGGAAACACCGTAAATGACAAAAGTAGCGTAAACGCCAAAAAGCAGCCCCCATAAAAGCATCTGCCACGGTTCTTTTTCATACTTATCCCGAATGTAAATATAAAACAAACCAATGATAATGGGGGCTGTTGCTGCCTGTATCAAATTGTCACCACCTTTTGTTTTTCATATCTTTCCCCATTTTTCCGAAAAATTTTCTTTTTTCCGAAAAATCATAAAAAACAAAAGTGGTATGTTATGAAAAATCAACCGTATCCGTGTGTCACATGACGCCAAGTTCCCTCTTCATCTCTGACCAAAACCCATTCCCAATCTTCATAAGTATCATTGGGATTTAAGGAACCACCACCGCCGGAAGCGTCCACATCGAAAGTAGATACAAGCACAATGGCTTCCTTCGCTTCATAAGCTTCTGCCCATTCTGCGAATTCATCCTGATGGTCATCGCCTGCATAAGTAATTTCCCGCAGTGTACAGCCTTCGAATTCTTTCGCAAAATATGCTTCTGCTACACCAACAGCTTCTAAAATTTCTTCTTCTGTATAAATTGCCGAAGGTTCCCATGGTGTGATTTCCGCCTGCGCCACATTGCCACCGCTACCGCACATCATCACCAAGGAAAGCAGCAAAGAAATCCCCATTTCATACATAAAACCACTCCTTTTCCAAATTCAGATACCATTTTGAAAAAACAAAACAGGCAGTCAAGAATTCTCCCACTGCCTGTCATTGTTCTATTTGAAAAAGCAAACTGCCTTTTCTTATTCTGTTTTGATGGCTGTCAGTGCGCTCAGTTTCATGGCACGTTTTGCCGGCAGATAGCCAGACAAGACGCCAATAACTGTGGCAAAAGCAACAGCGGATAGATAAAGCCATACGGGAATGGAAGATGTCATTTCACTTGCCTGTTTAGTGGCAACCAAATTGACAATGAGCGACATGAGAAAACTTGTGATAATCCCCAGCACACCTCCTGCAAATCCGATAAACGCCGCTTCTGTCAAAAACAGCAGTTTAATATCCCGCAGAGAAGCACCGATTACCTTCATGATACCGATTTCTCTGGTTCTTTCATAAATGGCCATAACCATAGTATTTGTAATACCGATAGCTGCTACAATCAGGGATACGGCACCGATGGCACCCAGTACCATACGCAGCATCTTTGTGGTTTCTTTCATGGTATTCAGCTGATCTGTCAAGCTGGATGCCTGGTATCCCATATCTTTGATCTGCTGCTGCACTTCCTGCACCTTATTCAGGTCACTTACTTTCACAGCTACCTGTTCATATTGACCTTTTTTCTTTTGGCTCGCACTTCCTGAATTGTTCTGTTTTTTCTGCCATGCTTCTTTATCCTTCTGGATTTTTTCCATCTGCTTCAGGGGCATCACAACACTATATCCATTGCCGCCTCCATCGGGCATAATTCCCAATACAGGTGTTTTAATGGGTTTGATGGATTTATCTGCATGCTTTGTGCCATAATTCCAGTCATAAGTCATAATGACCTTCTCTTCCATCACATTGATTTCCGGAGGTTCTGTCTGCATCTGCATCTGCCAGCTCAGTTTGGGATTGTAAAAGCTCGTAATAACGCCGCGGCCAATAACAATACCTTCTTTATCTTCCGCCGTCAATGTACGCCCTTCTTCCACTTTATAACCAAGGGCTTCCATGGCACTAGGATCGATGCCAATAAAACTAGCATTGCTTACATACTTTCCACAAACCAACATCATACTTTCTCGCACAATAGGTGATACAGCTTCCACATATTCCATCTGCTTAAACTTATCGATGGCTGCGGCATCCAGCACCGCTTTTTTCTGTGGTTTTCCCCTATTGGCATTTGTATCACTGCTGATGTACATATCGCCATTGTTGCTGTAAACATCAATGACTTGCAGGCTGCCCCATTCTTCCACCTGTTTCTCGAAACTTTCATTCATGCCGATCCCGATGGAAATCATGACAACAATGGAAGTTGTGCCGATGACTACCCCAAGGATGGTCAGAAATGTCCGCAGTTTTCGCTTCCAAAGGTTGCGCACTGCCATCATGATCAAATCTCGTGTACTCATAAGGGCATACCTTCTTTGTCATCGTCGTCCTCATCATCATCTTCCAATTCTTCATCATCGAAATCCATGCTTTCCGCAAAACCGTCAGGATCTTTCTTCTGTCTTCTGATGAACAGGAACAGACCCATACCCAGAATCACAACCACACCAATACCGATGATGATATTTTTCATAGTCAGGCCATTCTGAGGAGGTTCCGCACCTTCCCCTTCACCTTCAGGCATCACAGGTTCTGTGACATTGAGCACATAATCCCGACGCTGTTCAATGGTTTCTCCACTGGCATCTTCATAGGACGCTATAATGCTGACAGGCACTTCCCCAATGGTATTGGGTGTAAATGTCACTTCGTAGTAATCACTTGCACCTGGATCCATATTCCCTACATAGGTACTTCTCTGGCTGCAATCTACGTCACCTTCCACTTTGAACATAACATTATTCAGTGCAACTTTACCTGTATTATAGTAGTTGAAGGAAACAGTCACAGGCATATACTGTTCCATGGATTCCGGCATAGCAAAGTCATCCATGTTCAGTTCTGTTACCTGTTCCACGTTGATGCCCAGCAGTTCTTTTGCAGTATATTCGTTGCCTTCCGCATCTTCATATTCAAAATTCACGGTCAGTGTATAAGTCTTTGGCTGTGCATTGGGTACGACATACAGCCGCAGTTCTTTATCCACAGTGCCTTTAGGCGGAATTGCGTCGAAATAGTAAGTATTACTGCTGTTAACAGGTGTAAAGATATTCCCGGATTTTTCTGTTTCAGAAGATGTTTCTTCTGCCAGTGTCAGGAACATTTTGATATTTTTTACGCCTTTGTCTTTATGCGTATTCATCAAAGACAGATTCAGATCAAATTCTTCCCCTGCCATAACAATCAATGGATCACAGACATACTTGCTGACGATAATCTTAGGTTTGCTCTTATTCTTATCGTCTTCGCTTTCTCCTTCCTTATCCTTTTTGGGATTGGAAATGTTGACGCCTGCATACTGTTTAAATGTATTCACTTTTGTTCCGCCGGAAGTATATTCCACTGTGAACTGGATTGCGTAGTTCTGGCTGGAAGCCTGATTGGTTCCCGCAAAAGTAAATGTCATGGGCATACTTGCGCCGGGTGCCAAAGACATAACATTTTTTACGCTGCTAGATTTAGGTACTACTGCTGAAGGATCCAGACCTTCCGCTGTGATGATAATATCTTTTGCTGCTACCTGTCCAGCGTTGTACAGTTCAAACTGGATCGGGAAATTCTGGTTAACACCGTATGTGCCTGTCGGCTCTTTCATATTTCGGATGATGATCTGAGACGCTTTGCCGCTGACACCACCTACATTGACGTAGTAATCCTGTGTCTTTTCGTATTCTTTGCCCATTTCATCCATATATTTCAGCTTTACAGTCACAGGATAGTTCCCTGCCGCCATATCTGCGCTGGTTGCCAGAGGGAAAGAGAACTTACCTTCCTGCCCGATATTCAGCGTTCCCAACTGTACGCTGCTGAAACCGCCGCTCAAGCTAATACCTTCTGTTGTCAGTTTATCCAGAACAACTTCTGCCTGATACATGATCTGACTGCCTGTATTCTTCACCCGTCCGGTCAAAACACCGCCAGTACCGGGAGAAAGGCTTTCTGGCTTCATCTGCATCTGATCAAATAAATAAGAAGGTTCTCTGTCAAAGCCTTTGAGTTTGATATAAATGGTATCAGAACCACTGTAAGAACTGCCCATAGGATCTTTGTATGTATAGCTCAGTGTAATGGGATAGCTTGCCTTATCAGGAGAGCCATTCATATTCACATAGAGTTTCAATGTTTTGGTGCCATTCACACCCAAACTGCCTACATTTTCCCCATCGGAAAAGCTCAGTTTAAAGGGTGGCATAGCTTCTTCGCTTTTTGCACGAACCACAACATTATCAGCAATGGCGCCCCCTTTGTTCTTGATCTGAATGTTCAAACGATTTTCCTTATTGTTCTCCACTTCATAAACACCATCGCCTGCCACAAACACCTGCGGGGTGCCGATATCAAAATTATCGTCTGCCATAATGGGAACTGACAACCCCATCAATATAGATACTGACAAAATCATGGCAAATACACTTTTCCACGTTTTCTTCCTCATACGTCCTCTCCTCCACTCTGTTGTTTCTCATCTATCCGTTCGATCTTTCCATCCATCATGACCACAATACGGTCAGCGTATTCCGACAATTCCATATCGTGGGTAACGATGACCAACGTCTGGTTATTTTTCTTTGCCAAACCTGTGATCAGATCCATCATTTCGTAAGTAGTCTTGGTGTCCAGATTCCCCGTAGGTTCATCGGCGAACACTACCTGTGGGCTATTGATAAATGCTCTGGCGATACTGACACGCTGCTGCTGACCGCCGGACATTTCACTTGGTTTATGATTGGCTCTGCCTTCCAGCCCTACGGCTTTCAGCATTTCCATGGCCCGTTCATTCCGTTCCTGCACAGGAACACCGCGGAAAATCAACGGCAATGTCACATTTTCCATGGCTGTCAACGTTGGCAGCAAATTATAGGACTGAAATACAAATCCTACATACTTTTGTCGAAATTCTGCCAGCTGATCCTCATTCATGCGCTCAATGTGTTTTTTATTAAATATAATTTGTCCGCTGGTGGGTTTTTCCAGCCCCGCAATCAAATTCAGCAATGTGGACTTACCGGAACCAGATTTCCCAAAAAGACAGCAAACTTCTCCCTGTCGGATGGAAAGGTTGAGTCCATTGACTGCGGCTATGGTTTCCGCTCCCATACGGTAAAATTTCGTCACATCTTTGATTCGGATAATGCTTTTTCCCAAGGCTTCTCCTCCCTTCTTTTGGAAATGATTAAATCTTTTAATCATTTTTTAATATTCATATTATAGCATGGACTTATTACAAAACTACACCCATTTTTTTACAATTTTCTTAATACTGGTAAATTTGCAAAGTCTTTTTTGTGCAACATGATATACAAAAACAGTAAATTATTAAAAAATCAACAACTTTTCCAATAAAAAAAGGATATTTCTTCTTTTTTCTTCGAAGAAATATCCTTAATAAAGTCGTTTTATGATAATCCGGTTCTTTCCAAATATGCTTGTAAATCAATGTCCCACTGGGCGTAGGCTTCTTCACCTCTGTGGTCTGGCAGATCATAAGTCTGATCCAGATAATTGCCCAGCCATTCACTGACTTTCACGGAGCCAGTCAGGTTCACATGGCCCTGATCGTAATAATCCACCGCAGGGTCAAGCCCCACTTGTGCACGGATTTCTTCTGTATCGAAATCCACATAGTCCACACCCTGTTCTGCCGCAAAGGCTTCCATAGCCTGACTCTTTTCATAAGTCC
>OHMP01000981.1_pt1 | contig 12191 bp, 6 predicted proteins | sample 1569341 | NCBI WGS metagenome assembly OHMP01 (sample SAMEA3879584, study PRJEB24766) | human gut metagenome | biome: human-associated habitat; feature: feces | place: USA | collected 1985/1987 | reverse complement strand
AGCAACATATTATGAAAACAATGAAGTGCTGACCATTGCCTTAAAGCTGGAGTTGGAATATTTGCTGAGACTTAATTTCCCGAATTTGGCTGAATCTGAACTCTATCATAAACACTTTATGCAAAATGAAGCTTTAAAGAAAACCCGCAAAATTGTAGAACAGTCTTCTTTGCATAACTTGTTGAAGTACCGCCTTAGCCATATCGGTTCTATCCGAACTTCAAAACAGAAGCAAGATATGAATGACCTTATGGTTAATGAACTTTCCATAGCTGCTTCTTCCGGAATAGAAGGAAATTTTGAGTTAATGCGGAATCACAGACTTTTTCAAGCCAACTATTTGATGGGAGCTGGAGAATATAAAGCTGCCTTGAATTCTTATAAAGAGCTTAGCCGGCTGTTCGAGCAGAACCGGCAGTTCTGGTCGAATCCTCCTATCTACTATTTATCAGTACTTGAGGGGGTACTTGGCAGTTTGAGGGTCTGTGGACAATATGACGAAATACCTTACTTCCTGGACAAGTTGAAAAAGCTTATCTCGGATGCTTCTTCATTTGAATTTCAGGTGAACGCCATTTGCCTTCTCTTTCAGTATGAACTGTTTCCTTATTTAGATAATGGAGATTTTCTGGATTGTACAAAACTGATGGCATATTATCAGAAGTCACTTTATGATAAGGAAGCGTGGTTGAGCCCGGTGCGTAAAAGTGAATTGCTACTCTATACTGCACTTGTACATATAGGTAATCAGAATTACAAAGCAGCAAAGAAATACATAAGCAATGCCATTATTGATCATAATATAAAGTATCAACCTCTGATGAGGACTATCCGGCTAGTGCGCCTTATAGTTTATTATGAAATGCATGAATATGAGTTTGTATATCATGAATCACGTTCTATCAATCGTAGCCTTTCTTCTCCCAAAGAGCATACTTTCAAAACGGAGCATATCATTCTGTGGTTTCTGAACCAGCAGCATCTTCCAGTTTTGAGAAAAGATCGCGAAGCTTTTTGGGAGAAACTTCTTCCTGAAGTGCAGGCTTTGTATGATGATAAATATGAGAATCAGTTATTGCATCTTTGTGACCTTACTGCGTGGATAGAAGCCAAGATATTGAAGGAAAACTTGTCTGATGTACTGAAACGGCATATGCATATGAAAGAACTGCTTCAAAAATAGAATAAGTGGCAGAGTGCTGCCATAAAATACCTTCACTTATAGTTCTCTTTTTCTCTCTTGTAATTATATAAATATGGGATAAGAATACCCATAAAATCTGTTTTATATCTATTTATAGAAAGATATATATAGTTTGTAATTATATAAATGAATTAATAGTGTAAAGTTTTCCCTCTTATTATTTATTTCATTTGCATAATCTTAATTTTTAATATTATGGAGAGAGAATCTTTTATTTATAAACCAAAGATTGTAGTCATCGGAAGTTGTAATACGGATATGGTGGTAAAGGCTGGACGTTTACCAGTTCCAGGAGAGACTGTATTGGGAGGAACCTTTTATATGAATCCTGGTGGAAAAGGAGCCAATCAAGCCATTGCAGCCGCCCGATTAGGTGCTGAGGTTACATTAATTTCAAAGATTGGCTATGATTTGTTCGGGTTGCAAGCTTTGGAGATATACCGTTCTGAAAAAATAAATACAGAGTTCATCTTTACGGACCAAAAGAGTCCTTCGGGAGTTGCTCTAATTTCTGTAGATTCTTACGGAGAAAATAGCATCATTGTTGCACCAGGAGCGAGTCGTTCCTTATCGACCGAAGATATAGATAAAGCAAAAAGTAAATTGGAGGAGGCTGATATTATACTGATGCAATTGGAAGTACCCATTGAAACTGTAGAATATGCTGCTACTATTGCCAAAAGTTATGGAAAGAAGGTGATTTTGAATCCTGCCCCGGCTTCTGTTCTGAGTAATTCATTTTTGAGTTGTGTGCATACCATACTTCCAAATCGGATTGAGGCTGAAATGCTGTCGGGCATCAAGGTGATAGATGAGGAAAGTGCTTGGCGTGCAGCGAAAGCTATAGGTGAGAAAGGAATAGAGAATGTCGTCATTACATTAGGAAAAGATGGCGCTTATGTAAAGGAAAAGGAAGAATATACTATGATTCCTGCAAAGGAAGTAGAAACAATTGATACTACTGGTGCTGGAGATGTGTTTTGCGGAGCGTTTAGTGTCTATTTGTCCGAGAACCATACGCTGACAGAATCGGTGGAATTTGCCAATGCTGCGGCAGCTCTTGCAGTGACACGTATGGGTGCACAGAGTGCCATTCCTTATAAACGGGAGATAGCTTTATGAGATAAACCAACCTGAGTTATATTTATAAATCTGATAAAAATGAAAATTGTAGTTATTGGAAGTTCAAACATAGATATGGTTGCACAAGTCAGCCATCTTCCTGCACCGGGCGAAACAGTCGGAGACGCTTGTTTCATGCAGTTACTGGGAGGAAAGGGGGCAAATCAAGCTGTTGCGGCAGCACGGCTCGGAGCTTCTGTCACGTTTATCACTTCTTTGGGAAATGATATGTATGCGGATATTCTGAAAAAACAGTTCGAGAAAGAAGGTATCATTACGGATTACATCGTGGATGATGAATGCCATCCTACGGGTACTGCCCTCATCTTTGTGGCTGATAGTGGCGAAAATTGTATTGCAGTAGCTCCTGGAGCTAATTATTCTTTACTGCCAGATGCGGTGATACGTTTCGAAAAAGTCATTGATGAGGCGGATATGATTGTGATGCAGGCTGAGATTCCTTATGAAACGGTGAAGAAAGTGGCTTTATTGGCTAATGAGAGAGGGAAGAAAGTTTTACTTAATCCTGCTCCTGCTTGCCCAATTGATAGGGAATTGATGAATTCCGTTGATTTGTTGGTAGTGAATGAAGTGGAAGCTTCCTTTATTTCCGATATGAGTTATACGGGAGATAATCTTGATGAGATAGCTACTGCATTAATGGAATCAGGAGCACGTAATGTTATTATTACGTTGGGTAGCTGTGGGGTATATATGAAGAATAAAAAAGAAACTGTCCGTATTTCTGGTTATAAAGTAAATGCTGTTGACACAACTGCTGCAGGTGATACCTTTTGTGGTGCCTTAGCCGTGGCTTGTTCGCAGAGAGGTTTGGATAGGGAAGCATTGGAATTTGCTAATGTTGCAGCTGCAATCGCAGTTACCCGGATGGGTGCTCAGCCATCTATTCCTACACTTGAAGAAGTCGGACGTTTCAGACTTGAGAGGGAAATATCTTTATCGTTTAATCTTTAATATTTTGTACTATGTTTATTGTCAGCAGTTATACGTTAGCCGTTCTTTTCTGCTTTGTCACAATGATTTGCTGGGGCTCTTGGGGAAATACCCAGAAATTGGCGGGAAAGAGTTGGCGTTATGAGCTCTATTATTGGGATTATACCATAGGCATTCTGCTGTTTGCACTTCTTTTGGTATTCAGCTTAGGGAGTTTCGGAAGTCAAGGAAGAAGTTTTCTTGAGGACATTCGTCAAGTCAGTACGGAAAATATGGTCAGTGCATTTGTAGGAGGTGTGATTTTCAATGCTTCTAATATTCTTTTATCCGCTTCAGTTTCCATGGCGGGAATGGCGGTAGCTTTTCCGTTGGGTGTTGGGCTGGCATTGGTCCTGGGAGTTTTTATCAATTACTTTAGTGCTCCGAAAGGTAATCCGCTATGGTTATTTGTGGGGGTTCTTCTTGTGGTGGTTGCCATTGTCTGTAATGGAATGGCTGCAGGTAAGAAGCAGAATAGTGGTACTATTGGGAGCAGGAAAGGGATTGTTTTAGCAACGATTGCCGGTGTATTGATGTCCTTCTTTTACCGTTTTGTTGCTTCTGCCATGGATTTGAATAATTTTATTTCTCCCACACCTGGGATGGCTACTCCTTATACAGCATTTTTCATCTTTGCTGTCGGAATCTTTTTCAGTAATTTTATATTCAATACTTTGGTGATGAAACACCCTTTTGTGGGAGTATCTGTTACTTATAAGGAATATTTTGCGGGAAAAATAGAAACACATTTGGTTGGTATCTTAGGTGGATGCATCTGGGGGCTGGGAACGGCTTTGAGCTATATTGCTGCTGAAAAGGCAGGTACTGCTATTTCATATGCACTAGGGCAGGGAGCTCCTATGATTGCTGCTTTATGGGGAGTGTTTATTTGGAAAGAGTTTGCAGGAAGTCCGCGCGGAACGAATAGACTTCTGGCAATAATGTTTGTCTTCTTTATTTTAGGGCTTTCACTTATTATATTTTCGGGAGGTAACTGATCTCTCCGATGATTTGAATATAAATTGGCTTTATTAACTTTATTAAAATAATATGAAACAGAAAAGTGTAAAATGGTGGCGGTATTTCTTTCTACTGTGTTTGATGGGAATATCAGTATGTATGTATGCTTCCGGAGGAAAAAGAACCTTAAACGGATTGGTGACAGATGTTGAGGGTGTACCTGTTATTGGTGCTAATATTCTTGTTAAAGGCCAGACTACTGGTGTGATTTCTGATGTTGAAGGTAAGTTCTCCATAACGGTTTCTTCTCCAAAAGATGTGTTGGTCATCTCATACATCGGTTATAATACCGTAGAAATGATTGTGGGCGAGAAAACAAGCATTAACGTCCAGTTGACCGAAAGTTCTAATCTTCTAAATGATGTGGTAGTTATTGGGTATGGCTCTATGAAGAAGGGGGAAATTACAAGTGCCATTACGAATGTGAAGTCTGAAGACTTTATTCAAGGAGTTGTAAAAGATGCTACCCAGTTGTTGCAAGGCAAGGTTGCTGGTTTGCAAATGGCAAGCCCATCGGGAGACCCGACAGCAGGAGTGGAAATCAATATTCGTGGTGTATCCACGATTTCTGCGTCATCAGCCCCTTTGATTGTTATTGACGGAGTGGAAGCTACCGCCGCTGACTTGAACGCCATTGACCCAGAGGTGATTGAAGGATTCTCTATTCTGAAAGATGCTACCGCTACAGCCATGTATGGTATGCGTGGAGCCAACGGTGTTATGATTGTTACCACAAAGTCAGGTGCAAGTCTTGACAAACCGATAATCAACTTCCGTGTAGAAGGAAGTATGTCTGCACCAACCAATATTCCCGATTTTGTGGACGGTGTTTCATATATGGAACTGTTTAACGAAGCGGTAAACAACCATCCTTCGGGACAGATTCCCTACCCTACAGAAAAGATTGAAGGTACCCGTAAGGGACTGAACCCTTATATTTTCCCGAATGTCAACTGGTATGATGAGATTTTCAAAGACCAGGCGTTCAGTCAGTCAGTGAATTTTAATATTCGTGGAGGTGGACGGAAAGTGGATTATTTCTCCAGCGTTTCGGTCGTCCACGAGGAAGGTATGTTGAGAAACCGTTCCAAGGAGTTCTTTTCATTTAGTAACAATATCAATCGCATGCGTTATTCGTTTCAAAACAATATTAACGCCAAATTAGGCGAAACTTCGCGATTGTCTTTGCGTCTGAACGTGATGTTAGTGGACAAAAGTTCGCCCTCTAGCTCTACATCGAGCTTATATAATCACGTGATAAACACCAATCCGGTGGTTGCTCCGGTATATTTTCCGACCGACGGAGAGACCACCTACGTGAAGTGGGGGGCCACAGGAGCCAGCAATCCGGTGGCGGAATTGGTGAAAGGCTATTCCGACTTGTTTCAGAGCACTGTAACCGCCTCATTTACTTTCGACCAGGATTTGAAGTTCATCACTCCGGGATTAAAGTTCAAGGCACTGGCCTCTTTCAAAAGTCTTTCCACTTCCACACAGAATCGCACAGCCCCGTATAATACCTTTACATTGGAAAACTATACGGGCTATGAAGACGGAACTTATGATTTCACGTTGAGTCGTGTAGGTGAAGAAGTGAATCCCGTTCTTGCCACTTCCAGTTCGAATACGGGACACCGTCAGATTTATTTTCAAGCTATGTTAGAGTATAACCGTGCTTTCGGCAAACACGACGTAAGCGGATTGTTGATTTACAATCAAGACGAATATATGGATCACAATCCGGGAAAAGATTTACTGAAGGCCCTTCCGAAACGTCGTCAGGGATTGGCTGCCCGTGCCTCTTATATGTTCGACAACCGATATATGGCGGAGATCAACTTGGGTTATAACGGTTCGGAAAACTTTGCGAAGAATCACCGTTTCGGTCTATTCCCCTCGTTTGCCATCGGATACAACATCAGTGAGGAAGCATTTTTCGAACCTTTGCGAAAATACATCCCGCGTTTGAAAATCAGGGCTTCTTACGGTCTTGTAGGTAATGATCAGGTAAGCAACAGCCGTTTTCTTTACCTATCGGACGTGGATTTAAAGGGAAGTGACAGTTTCACTACGGGAAAGAATCAGGAAATCGAGTTAAAAGGTCCGGTTTACAAACGCTTTGCCAACACCGATCTGACTTGGGAAGTAGGCAAGAAGTATAACTTAGGGTTTGATATGACCTTTTGGAAAAATATTAACCTGACGTTTGACATCTTTCGTGAAGACCGTAGTAATATTTTCCAAACCATCGAGAACATTCCGTATTATTCGGGAGTATATGGAACAAAGTTTTATGCTAATAATGCGGAAGTGCGTAATCAGGGATTCGACCTGTCACTCGACTTCGGACACCAGTTTAACCGGGATTTTAGCATGACTTTTAAGGGGACATTTACGTATGCTCACAATGAAATCCGGAAATACAATGAAAGTTACGGTGATTATCCCAATCTGTCGAAGGTAGGATACAGCGTGAGCCAACAATGGGGATATCTATCCGACCACTTGTTTGTCGATCAAACAGAGATTGACAATAGTCCTGGACAGCTGGTAGGCGGCTTTGTAGGTCCCGGTGATATCAAGTATGTAAATGTGCCCAACCGTTATGGGAAGTATGACGGGGTGATTGATCAAAATGATCGGGTACCTTTAGGTGATCCCACTACACCGGAGATTGTATACGGGTTCGGTCCTTCTTTCCGGTGGAAAGGATGGGACTTTTCTTTCTTCTTTCAAGGAGTAGCGAAAACATCTCTGTTTATGAGCAATTTGCAGCCGTTTGGCGAGGGGTTTGTGAGAAATTTGCAAACATTCATAGCAGAAAACCATTGGAGCCCGGACAACCAGAATATTCATGCCACCTATCCGCGTCTTACCGCCATTGAGAACAAAAACAACTCGCAGACATCTCTTTATTGGATGCGCGACGGTGATTTTCTGAAACTAAAGAACATGGAATTAGGCTACACATATAAGTCCATGCGTTTCTATCTGCGTGGTTCCAATTTGCTGACTTTTTCCAAATTCGACTTGTGGGATCCGGAACAGGGCGGAGGAAATGGATTGAAATATCCTACGCAAAGGGTTTTCAATATTGGTTTTCAGATGACAATAAATGGTAAACGCTAAAAATGATAAATTATGAAACAAGTGATAAATAAGATAGTTCTAGTGCTTGTGTTGGTAGTAAGTTGTTATTCCTGCAACTATCTGGATATTGTACCCGATGAGAATGCCACGGAGGCGGATGCCTTCAAGAATTTAGCGGCGGCGGAGAGATACCTGTATTCTTGCTATGCATATATGAAATCACCGAGCGCTACCAGTGAATCCATAGACTTGCTGACAGGAGATGATGTAGTGACAGCATGGGAACATGAGAAGTTTGCCAACTTTGCAAAAGGAACCTATACACCGAGTAATCCGATTATTAATTACTGGAACGACCTATACAAAGGAATACGTCAATGTTACATGTTGAAGCAGAACATAGAGACTGTGCCCGGCATGACTCGCCAACAGATGGACGAATATATTGCCGAGGCGGATTTTCTAATCGCCTATCACCACTATTATCTGATGCGCTTGTATGGACCGGTAGTGTTAGTGAAGCAGTTGGTAGATTTAAATGACGAAAATCTACTTGGCAGGCGCCCGTATGACGAATGTGTGGACTGGGTAGCCGAACAGTTCAAATCGGCAGCTGGAAGGTTGCCACTCACCCGTGAGGGGGATGATTACGGACGTGCTACCAAAGTAGTAGCTATGGCACTGCGCGCACGGTTACTGCTCTATGCGGCTTCCCCCCAGTTTAACGGAGGCGAGAAGTTTCGAGGAATGTATTCCTCGTTCCGTAATCCGGACGGCACGCAGCTCATCAGTACTGCCTACGATGCTCAGAAATGGAACAAGGCTGTGGAAGCCTATCAGGAAGTACTGCAACTGGTGAAAGGTGTGTACGAACTGTACAAGGCTGAAGGTGTCGGATTGATGAGCTCCGCACCGGAACCGGCCGACAAGACACTGCGCAATCTGCGTTTTACCTTTGTAGACAAAGAGAATACTGAAGAAGTGATTTGGGCCTATTGTGCTAAAGAAGACCGGTGGAATTTGCAGGCGAAGTCGGTACCTCGTTGGGGAAGTATTTCTTTTGGAGGATTGGCCATTACTTTACGGCAGATTGAACGTTTTTACGATAAAAATGGTTTGCCTATTGATGAAGATCCGGCATTCCGAGAACTGGATATGTATGAGTTGGTGAGTACTCCAGCTGATTGGACATACGGCCGACAAAATAAGCGGACACTCCAAATGAACCTTAATCGAGAACCGCGTTTTTATGCATGGGTAGCTTTCCACGAGGGCTATTATGAGGTAAAAGGACAGAATACTACGGGTGAAAAGAATTCGTTCTCTCCAGAATATAAGGTGAATGCCTACAAACAATATGTACAGTTTTGTAAAGAGCAGAATATGGGTATAAACACTGATGGAAAGTATGGAACAAAAACCGGCTACTTGAACAAGAAGGGAACTCATCCAAGCACAAACGTATCGGACAAGGGAATTGATGTGATGCAGTATCCATGGCCGATTATTCGCCTGGGGGAGATATATTTAGGTTATGCGGAAGCTTGTATCGAAGCGAACTTGTTGGATGAAGGAAAGATTTATTTGAATAAGGTGCGTGAGCGTGCCGGTATTCCCAAGGTAGAAGACTCCTGGAAGGGGGTGGCTTCGCTTGACCAAGCGAAATTGCGAGAAATAGTCCACAGAGAACGACAAATAGAACTTTATCTGGAGAACCACAATTTCTGGGATTTACGACGTTGGGGTATAGCCGAATCTTTGGGTGAACAGCCCATGGGGCTGTCCGTGAAAGAAAAAGAACTGGAAAGGTTTGCCCAACCCATGACAGTGGATGTGCAGCGTCGTTTTATTTCCGCACACTATCTGCTTCCTATTCCGATTGAGGAAGTCAACATGAATGACAAAATGGTGCAGAATCCGGGATATAATGATTAATGTTTAAAAACGAATGGATATGAAGAAATTTAAGATAGCTTTGCTATATATGATATATACGGGTCTGCTTTTGGCAGGTTGTAATGATGAAGAAAGACAGACCCTTCCTGCAAATGAAATTAGTGATTTGGCATTCACAACAAATCAGGGTACCATTACCTTGAACTGGCATTATGTGGAAGATACGGAAGAGAATCGTAACCGTTACGTGGAAATCCGTTACCACGACCCGGTGGTGGGAAAGGATGTTATGAAAACGGTAAGCGGTTATGAAAGTTCCTACCGTATCGAAAATACCGGGAGCAAGTATGGGGAATACACTTTCACCCTGCAACCTTTCAGCCAAACCTTTACACCGGGGACTATACAAACGGTGAAAGGAACAGCAGAAGACAAGGTGGAAACTCCTGACGAGCCAAGCGAGCCGGCCATACCTGTTCTTGAATCAACCGTGATGAATCTGGAACCTTCAGCTATTGCAGTTTTGGTACTTGAATCGAATGGAACTGAAAAGACAAAATGTTCACCGGCTGATTATCAATCAAAGGGTATTTTGACGGATGGAAAAGATAATACTATCATTTATCCTTGGGGAAGTGCAGGGACTGAAGATATGTGGAATATCTATGTGACATGCGCGAAACCGCAGACCTATTTGAAATTCTATTATAAAAATTCAACTTCAACAACTAATAACCGTGTCATTACAGAATTAGAGTGCTATGTAAGAGCGACAGAAACAGATGAGTGGCAGAAAGTGACCACGCTTACAACAGTAGACGGGTTACCGGATCAAGCATCTGGGGAATTTATTTCAAAAGAATGTAAGGCTTCCGTTGCTTTTACTTATGTGAAATTTATAGCTACTATGACAAAGAGTATCTATGGATCATATAAGAGTGGCTTTTGTATGAGTGAATTTAAGATGTATGACGTAGTAGAAATAACTGAATAATATATGTGATTATGAAAAAAATTGTAAATTTATTATATGGAGGGGTATTGAGCGCGGGTTTATTGGCTTGTTCTCTTCAAGAAAAAAAACAGATAGATTGTATTTCAGGAATCTACCCGCACCTCGCCTTCTACAATGATGAAGGCGAGTGCGGTACTGGGGCCGTGGTTCCTTGGAACGGCAGTCTTTGGGCCGTTACCTACGGACCCCACATGGCTTTCGGCTCCTCTGACAAATTATATGAGATTACACCTGACAAAAAACTGATTGTACGCTCGGAAAGTATTGGTGGAACACATGCTAACCGCATGATTCACCGCGAATCGAAGCAGCTGAACATCGGTCCTTATTGGATAGACAGCACTTCGACAGTGCGTGTTATTCCCTGGCAGACCGCACCCGGTCGCTACACCGGTTCGGCACGCCATCTGACCGATCCGAACAACAAACTCTATATCGCCACTATGGAAGAAGGTTTCTACGAGGTGGACGTGCACTCTCTGGAAGTCACCGAACTTTTCGCCGACGGTAATGCCGGTCGCCGACGTCATAAGGAAGACCCGGTACACAATCCGCCTTACAAAGACTTGCTGCCGGGTGCGCACGGGAAAGGTCTGTATTCAGGTCAGGGCGTGCTGGTGTATTCAGATAATGGAGAGAACACACCGCAGGCCATGAAATACTTTGATGCGGAGTCCGGATCGCTTTCCGAATGGGATGGTAAGGAATGGAAAGTTGTGCGTCGCAACCAGTTTGTGGAAATTACCGGTCCTGACGGAATTTACGGAAGTACTCATCCGGAAACAGACCCCATTTGGGCAACGGGTTGGGACCACAAGTCGGTGTTATTAGGCGTAAGGGAACCCGAAAAGGAATGGACATTTTACCGTCTTCCCAAAGCGAGCCACTCATATGACGGTGCTCACGGATGGAACACCGAATGGCCGCGCATCCGCAATATCGGCAAAGAAGGATCGCCCGATTATCTGATGACTATGCACGGACTTTTCTGGCGTTTTCCCGGCACGTTTACTACGACTTCGTCAGCCGGCATTCGCCCGCGTACCAGCTATCTGAAAGTCATTGGTGATTTCACCCGCTGGAACGACGAATTGGTGTTCGGTTGTGATGATTCGGCACAGAAGGAGTTTCTCAACCGGCGTAAGGCAAAAGGAGGTATCGAAGGTCCTGGCCAATCGAACTCGAACCTGTGGTTCACATCGGTTACCAAACCCGATGAGCTAGGTCCTGCTACCGTGGACGGTGCATTGTGGATAAAAGAGGAAGTGAAGGCCGGTGAATGCTCCGACCCTTATCTGTTTGCCGGATGGAACGTCCGTATGGGTTGGATAAAGAACGATGGAGATACAGCGGTCACTTTCACCTACGAAGTGGACGAACAAGGTAACAATAGTTGGAAGAACCTGAAGCAAGTCACCGTGGATGCGGGCAAAGCTTGCGCTGTGAATTTCCCGGCCACGGATAAAGGGGAATGGATTCGCGTGAAGACTGATAAGGCCACACGTGCTACCGTGGCATTCACCTATACTGTGCCCGATACGCGTGCTGCCAAACCGGCTTCGATGTTTGCCGGACTGGTCAAAGCAGAAGACACTACGCTCACTGGCGGTTTGCTGTATGGTTTGGGTGACAACCGCCGTGCGCTAGGCTTGCTCGCCTGCACGGAAACCGATGGCAAAGTGGTGGAAACCGGTTACTATGAAATGGGTGAAAAACTGGAGTTGGTGCACAAGACCGACACGGCTACCGCCAACTTTATCCGAGAGAAGTTTGCTATCCCCGAACGTGTGGTAGATATCGAATCCGGTTCGGTGCTGGTGGTGGACGAGGCCGGACGTCGCTGGCGGTTGC
>OHMP01000978.1_pt1 | contig 12216 bp, 9 predicted proteins | sample 1569341 | NCBI WGS metagenome assembly OHMP01 (sample SAMEA3879584, study PRJEB24766) | human gut metagenome | biome: human-associated habitat; feature: feces | place: USA | collected 1985/1987 | reverse complement strand
ATCAGTGTATGAGGTACAAAGCTAAACTGCCTAAACGATAGCCAGAGTGGGGGAATCCGCACTCCGCATACGAAAAGGATTGAAACGTATGCTATTCCATGTTGGTTTCATTTCGCAGTTATGAAAGCAAGCGATACTCATGGAAGGACAACCGCAAGACAGCGGGTAAATGGCGAAAGTCGGTGCCGACAACACGAAACGCTAATTCCATAAATACTAACTGGGGATGACCTAAACCTGGTAACGGGCATGGTCACACAGCTCCCATAGTAGTCTGAGACGTTAATGACGTTCACATGGCGAAGGGGAGCAGCTTATTTACTAATACGATATGAAAGGACGGTGCGAGAGGCATTGAGAAATCCAATCCAAGTATTAAGTAGTTTGACGGAAAAGTCAAAGAATGAATCTTACAGGTTTCAAAGATTATATCGGAATCTGTACAATCCAGAGTTCTATTGGCTTGCATATAAAAACATATATGCAAACACAGGCAGTATGACTGCCGGTGCAGATGGAACTACTATTGATGGCATGAGTGACGAAAGAATCCAAAGGATTATTGAATCCATGCGAGATAAAAGTTACCTGCCAAAACCTGCACGCAGGGAATATATTGCTAAGAAAAACAGTAATAAAAAGCGTCCGTTGGGAATCCAGTCGGGCAATGACAAACTGGTGCAGGAAGTAGTGAAGATGATTTTAGAAAGCATTTATGAGCCTGTGTTTAAGAAAACATCTCATGGGTTCAGACCAAACAAAAGCTGTCAGACAGCATTATACCAGATACAGAAAACCTTTACGGGAACGAACTGGTTTGTTGAGGGCGATATACACGCCTGCTTCGACAGTTTTAATCACCACACAATCATCAGATTGCTGAGAAAACGTATTGATGATGAAATGTTTCTACAACTCATCTGGAAATTTCTAAAAGCAGGCTATATGGAGCAATGGACGTACAATCGGACATACAGCGGAGTACCGCAGGGTTCAGGTGTCAGTCCAGTGCTTGCAAATGTGTACCTTCACGAATTAGATAAATTTATGGAGGAATATGCACAGAAATATAACCGAGGAAAGAAGAAACAAATGAACTCCGACTACAAGAAAGTTGTCAAAAAGGCATCCTATTATAGATGTATGGGCAAAAAGAAGTGGGCGGATTTATCTCCAGAAGAACGCTGGGAACGCAATAAACATTTGAAAATGCTTGAAAAGCAAACACGACAGCTAACTCCGACCGAACCTTTGGATGAGACGTATAAACGGATTCAGTACACCCGATACGCTGATGATTTCATCATTGGAGTAATTGGGAGCAAAGCGGACGCAGAACAGATGAAAGCTGACGTCGGCAGATTTCTCAGGGAAGAACTGGATTTGGAAATGTCCGAAACCAAAACCAAAGTTACGCATACAGGAGACAGAGCCAGATTTTTAGGCTATGACATTACGGTATCCAGAAGTCAGGATTTAAAGAAATCCGCAGGAGGATACAAAATCAGAAGCAATGCAGGAGTGGTGAAATTACTTGTACCCAGAGAAAAATGGGTGGGAAAGTTACTGGAATATCATGCAATCAAAATCAAGATTAACGAAAACGGAAAAGAAAGATTTGTAGCCCTACACAGAGGAAAACTGGTAAATCAAAGCGATATAGAGATTCTGGCAAGATATAATGCGGAAGTTCGTGGACTTTACAACTATTATGCCATAGCAAATGATTCCTTCAAGATAGGCAGATTTGCCAATCTTATGAAGTACAGTATGTACAAGACATTTGCCTGTAAGTATAAAACAAATGTTCACGAAATCAAGCGCAGATATTGTGTTGGAGGTCTGTTTACAATCGCATACGATACCAGAGCAGGAAGGAAAATCACGACCTTTTACAGAGACGGGTTTAAGCGAAAAGAATCAGCTACGAAGTTTGACAATGTGAGCGAACTTCCGCAGTTCTCAAAATACGCTAAAACCAACACTCTGAAACAGAGAGTGGAACGCCATACCTGTGAACTTTGTGGAAAGGATTGCAGAAATCTGGAAATCCATCAAGTAAAGAAACTAAAAGACTTAAAGGGCAATGCGGAGTGGGTACTCCTTATGCGCAAAAGGAGACGGAAAACTCTTGTGGTATGCCCCGAATGTCATAAACTGATTCATTCTTAATACCGTAAATATAATAAGCGGAAAGCCGTATACATCGAGAGGTGTACGTGCGGTTTGGGAGGGAGGGGACGCAAGTCCTGCAAAGGATGAGCTGAACCTTACCTCATGATACTACACTTTTCCTTGGTGGCAAAGAGAAAACCACCTTAAAGGAAATGAGCGAGCTTCTGGGTAAGGAAACTATTGACCTGTATAACACTTCGGAGACAAGGAGTAATCAGAAATCCTTTGGACTGAATTACCAGAAAACAGGCAAACAGTTGATGACAGAAGATGAAATCGCAGTTATGGATGGAGGAAAATGTATCCTGCAGATTCGTGGTGCCAGACCATTTTTCTCAGACAAATATGATATCACGAAACACAAAAATTATCGGTTTCTTGCAGATGAAAATGAGAAAAACCGATACAAAGTAGAAAAAAAGTTAAATCCGCAGTACACACCGAAACCCGAAGAAGAGGTGGAGGTAATTCAGGTGGAGCTGTCGGAGTAACCTTGGGAATGAACGAAAAATAATGAGGAAAGGAATAACTGACATTAGGTGCGCCGGCTTTTTAGTCGGTGTTTTTTCATTCCCGTAAACACCTGAAAGAAGTCAGTTTTGGTGAATGTATATGGCATTTTTTAGCAGTGCAATTACAACTTTAAAAACTCTTGTAGTCGCAATCGGCGCAGGTCTTGGCGTGTGGGGTGTCGTAAACCTTCTGGAAGGATATGGAAATGACAATCCCGGTGCTAAGAGCCAGGGCATCAAACAGCTGATGGCTGGTGCCGGAATCATGCTGCTGGGAACTACCCTGATTCCACAGCTGGCAACATTGTTCTCTTAAGAGGAGTGGTAGATGAACACCATCATTGAGAGAATTACGGAAGCGATAAAGGATATCCTGATCGGGCTTATTAAGTCAAGTTTGGATAACATGTTCACGTCTGTCAATGAGCAGGTGGGAACCATAGCCGGGCAGGTGGGACAGACACCGCAGGGATGGAATGCAGGGATTTTTAATCTGATTCAGAATATATCCCAAACGGTGATTGTCCCCATTGCGGGACTGATCATCACCTTTGTCCTGTGCTATGAATTGATCACGATGGTAACACAGAAAAACAATTTCCATGAATTTGAGACTTATAACATTTTCCTCTGGATCTTCAAAGCGTATGTAGCCATTTATCTGGTGACAAATACGTTCAATATCACGATGGCGGTCTTTGATGTTGGCCAGCATGTGGTCAACAATGCAGCCGGGGTGATATCAGGAAACACTGCGGTGGATGCAACAGAAGCAATTTCACGGATTGTGGATGCCCTGGAGGATATGGAGTTAGGGGATTTGTTCCTGCTATCCATGGAAACGATGTTGATCAGTGTTACCATGCACATTCTGTCAATTATCATTACGGTAATCTTGTACGGAAGAATGATAGAAATTTACCTTTATACTTCCATAGCACCAATTCCGTTTGCCACCATGACCAATAAGGAATGGGGTAATATCGGAAACAACTATTTAAAAGGCTTGTTCGCACTGGCATTTCAGGGATTCTTCATGATGGTCTGTGTGGGAATTTATGCAGTTTTAGTAAATGCAATGACCATATCCAGTGACCTTCATGCAGCAATGTTTTCAGTAGCGGCTTATACCGTGATTCTTGCATTTTCATTATTCAAGACCGGAAGCCTTAGCAAATCAATATTCAATGCCCATTAACGGGCAGGAAAGGAGCGCATACCATGGCGTATGTACCAGTACCAAAAGACCTTACCAAGGTCAAAACAAAAGTAGCGTTAAATCTGACAAAGCGGCAGCTGATTTTCTTTTCACTTGCCGCAGTTGTGGGAATTCCGTTTTATCTGGTCATGAGAAAACCAATCGGTTCCAGTATCGCAGCCATCCTGATGGTAACGATCATGCTTCCGTTTTTCTTCATGGCAATGTATGAAAAAGACGGTCTTCCCTTTGAAAAAGTGGTGGCAAATATCATTCGACAGAAGTTTATCTGTCCGGCAGTAAGACCATATAAGACAGAAAATTTTTATCAGGAGATTTCCACCCTTGTAAAAAAGGAGGGTGTGCCGGATGGCAAAAAAGACAAAGCAGGAGGCTCAGCAGGAGCGTCTGTCCCTGGCGGAAAAAAGAAACCGTCAGGAAAGAAGAAACAAAAAAAGCAGAAAAGAAAGAGAACAGGAAAAGCGTAGAAAGAAGCAGGAACGGGATCGTAGGAAACAGAAAAACATTCCTACAACTGCACAGCAGAGTATTCCGTATATTCGGATGCTGCAGGATGGTATCTGCCAGGTGACAAAGACCTTTTTCTCCAAGACGATTCAGTTTTATGACATCAACTATCAGCTTGCTCTAAATGAGGATAAGACCACGATATTTGAAAATTACTGTGATTTCTTAAATTACTTTGATTCTTCCATCAGTGTGCAGCTGTCCTTTATCAATCAGCAGGTGGATGTGGCAGAATTTGAAAAAAGTATTGATATTCCGGATCAGAACGATGACTTCAATGCCATTCGTGAAGAGTACCGTACTATGCTGAAAAATCAGCTTTCCAAAGGAAATAATGGTCTGGTAAAGACAAAGTATATCACTTTTGGAATCGAAGCAGAAAACCTGAAGGTGGCAAGACCAAGGCTTGAAAGAATCGAAACAGATATCTTAAATAACTTTAAGGTTTTGGGAGCCCAGGCGCATTCCCTGAATGGTCTGGAAAGGCTGGAGATTCTGTATCATGTGTTCAACCAGGATCGGATTGAACCATTTAAGTTCCAGTATAAGATGCTTCCAGAAACAGGATTAAAGACCAAAGATTTTATTGCACCGACTTCCTTTAACTTTTCCAAGAATCAGACATTTTTGATGGGAAGAACGATGGGAAGTGTGAGTTATCTGCAGATTCTGGCACCGGAGCTTACAGACCGGATGCTTGCAGATTTCCTGGATGTGGATGACAGCATCAATGTCAACATTCATATCCAGTCTATTGACCAGAGTTCTGCGATCAAGATGATCAAGAGCAAGATTTCAGATCTGGATAAGATGAAGATTGAAGAGCAGAAGCGAGCAGTACGTTCCGGTTATGATATGGACGTGCTTCCATCGGACCTTGTGACTTATGGAGAAGAGGCGAAGAACCTGTTGGAAGATCTGCAGTCTAGAAATGAGAGGATGTTCCTTGTAACGGTTCTGGTGATGAATACCGCAAGGAAGCGTCAGAAACTGGATAACAATATTTTCCAGGTGCAGGGAATTGCACAGAAATATAACTGTTCTTTAAAACAACTGGATTATCAGCAGGAAGCAGCACTCATGTCCTGTATTCCACTGGGAGTCAATCGAATTGAAATTCAGAGAGGGCTTACCACATCTTCAACAGCGATCTTCGTGCCATTTACGACACAGGAACTGTTTCAGGAAGGGGAAGCTCTTTATTATGGATTGAATGCATTATCCAACAACATGATCATGGTTGATCGGAAACGTTTGAAGAACCCGAATGGACTGATTCTTGGTACACCAGGTTCCGGTAAGTCCTTCTCAGCAAAGAGAGAGATTACGAACTGTTTCCTAATTACGGAAGACGATATCATCATCTGCGATCCAGAAGCCGAGTATTCTCCATTGGTACAGGCACTGCATGGGCAGGTGGTGAAGGTTTCACCGGTATCTGACCAGTATATCAATCCAATGGATCTGAACCTGAATTATTCCGAGGAAGATAATCCACTGTCACTGAAAGCAGATTTTATTCTGTCTTTGTGTGAGTTGATTGTTGGAGGAAAGAATGGACTGGAGCCGGTAGAAAAGACCATCATTGACCGTTGTGTGCGGTTAGTATATCAGGAATATCTTGCCGATCCAATGCCGGAGAAGATGCCAATCCTGGAGGATTTATATAATCTGTTGCGGAAACAGGAAGAGCCGGAAGCACAGCGTCTTGCAACTTCATTGGAGATTTATGTTACAGGCTCCCTGAATGTATTTAATCATCGCACAAATGTAGATATCAACAATCGTATCGTTTGTTTTGATATCAAAGAGCTTGGAAAACAGCTGAAAAAGATCGGGATGTTGATTGTGCAGGACCAGGTATGGAACCGAGTGACTATCAATCGTTCCGCTCATAAATCTACCCGTTACTATGTGGATGAATTCCATCTTCTATTAAAAGAAGAGCAGACAGCAGCTTACAGTGTGGAAATTTGGAAGAGGTTCCGTAAATGGGGAGGTATTCCAACTGGTGAACTGGTTTGTTACTTGTTAGTCGCTTAAAGTGCAAACTATCGCCGTTCTGACTGAAACCGGCAAGTAAGTCAGAAGTATCAATGCGGAAAAAAACGGGAAAGGGGTAGCGACCTAATCCGAGTGGAAGGCTATTCATAATAGAATAGCCACACGCAACGCATAGAGCTTGAACCTGCATAAGCAGAATATAACAGCTCCAAGAGGCCGCATTGCCAGCCGGTACGATATAATCGTGGTAAAAAGATATGCTATGCTGAGCGTGAAATGACACGCTGATGAAAATGGGCGAAAGTCCCAGAGAGGTGGATAAAAAGCCGCCTGATAATAACAATCAGATAACACAGAATATCAAAGATTTATTGGCTTCCAGAGAAATCGAGAATATTTTTGAAAACTCTGATTTCATTTATATGCTCAACCAGGCTTCCGGAGACAGGCAGATTCTGGCAAAACAGCTGAATATCTCACCAACCCAGCTGTCCTATGTAACCAACAGCAATGAGGGGGAAGGACTTCTGTTCTATGGAAATGTCATTATCCCATTCGTAGACAGATTTCCGAAGAATTCCCTCTATAAAATCATGACAACCCGCTTGGAGGAAACTTCTGCAGCAGGTTAAATCAAAGGAGAAAATAATGTTACGAGCAATTTCATATGTATTAACTTTTAGTGGCGGTGCTGTTTTTGGCATCGCTTTTCTCTGTTTATTACAGGCAGGGAAAGGGTATCCGAAGAAGGAGGAGTAAGTAGTGGCAGAACAGAGAATGAAAGTCAGGGATAAGAAAGTCCAGAAGATGACCAAGGATGGTCTGGTGGAAGAAAACCTGACGGATAAATCTTCTGTTCGTGTCAGTAACCGTGCCAGTGATGTGCAGATGGGAGGAAAACAAGGGGAAAAAGAATTAAGCCTTGTGGATAAGTCTTCCCGCCAGTCTGAACGGAGTGGGAAAAATATTTGTCCCTCTGTGCAAAAATCCAGAGATGCACCGGAACTGATACGGACAGAGAAGCAAAGTAAGGATTTTGGACAAAATAGAAAGCAGCAAAACCGGAAAAGGATTCGTGCTGAAGTCGGAAAAGAATCCAGACTTGCAGAAAAATCTGAAGCCGGACAGTCAGGGAGACTGAAAGAAAAACGTGCTGATCTATCAGAAAACAGAGGAGACAGCCGGAGAAATCAGACCGGCGGCAGCAAAAAGCCAAAACAAAAACAGCGTTTGAAATTTGCTTATGAGGAAACTGGTGCTTCTGTGAAAAATGAAAAAGATATGGAGAAATTGAATCAGATGGATACGGATGGAGTCAATTTTCGCCATCAAAAACAGAAGGAAAAAGCCAAAAAGTTTTCTTATGAGGAAGCAAAAAAGAAAAAGGAAGCTAAGCAGCATTCCAAGAAGGCACAGGTCTATCGGGCAAATGAAGGGGAAGCTCCTGGACAGAAGAAATCCCGCTTGAAGTTTGGCGAAGGGGAATCTGTGAAAACAGAAAAAATTTCTGCTGTTAAGAAAGCAGGAAGTGCAACTTCCGTAGCATTGCACCGTGAGATCAGCAAAAATGAAGACGATAATGCGGCGGTAGAAGGTGCCCATAAGTTAGAAGAAAGTGGCGAAGGTGTTTACCGGCTGGAACAGAGAAGTGCCAGACGCAGGAAACAGAGGGCATCCAGAAAAAGAAGCAGACTTGAAAGACAGGAAGAGAAACAGGCACAGGCTGCAGCCCATCAGGAGCAGAAGAAGCTGAAAAAACAGATTCAGAAGCAACAGATCAAACGGGATTATGCCAAAGCGAAGCGAAGTGAACAGACAGTAGGAACAGCTACAAAAGGTACGATTGATTATATTAAGAAGATTGGCGGTAAGGTCACCAACTTCTTTAAAGAAAACCGGAAGGTGTATATCAGTGTAGCAGTTCTGATCGGATTGATGTTTCTGATCATAACGAATGTCACGTCTTGCTCTGCAGTGTTTTTACAAAATGTGATCACTTATACCGGAACCAGTTATCTGTCATCGGATCAGGCAATCCGGGAAGCGGAACTGTATTACACACAGCTGGAAGCTAATCTGCAGGAGCGGATCAACAACATGGAATCGGAAGAACCGGGACATGAGGAATACCGATATAACATCGGACCTATTGAGCATGATCCGTTTATCCTGATCAGTTATCTGTCAGCAAAGTATGAAGAATTTACCTTTGAACAGGTAAAGCCAGAACTGGATGCTCTTTTTGCATTGCAGTATCGGTTAGAAACAGAAGCAGTCAATGAGACTGTGACAGAGACAGCAACTGTAAGAGTTGGAGAATCTTTGGGACGGGTTGTGACCAGTGGGTATTGTAACTGCCCAATTTGTTGTGGTATTTGGAGCGGAGGACCGACTGCCAGTGGAGCATATCCAACTGCCAATCATACCTTAGCGGTAGATGCTTCCAATCCGTTTGTACCAATGGGAACAAAGGTAGTTATGAATGGTGTCGAATATACTGTAGAAGATACCGGAGCTTTCGCAAGATACGGTGTACAGTTTGATGTCTATTATGACAGTCATGCGGCAGCATCTGCACATGGACATCAAACATGGGAATGTTATCTGGCAGATGATAATGGAAGCAATGAAGTAGAAGTGACCAGGACAAGAGATGTAGATGTGCTGAATGTCACCTTAAATAGTGGAAACCTGATGTCAATCTGTCAGGACAGGCTGGGATTTTTCCAGAAAGAACTGTTCAGTGCCTACAACGATACAAAAGGCAACTTGCAGATGTTTGCAACACCGGTTGATTTTAACTGGTATTCCGGTGTAACCAGCTACTATGGCTATCGGATTCACCCGATTTCTGGAGCAAATCAGTTACACAATGGCATGGATATCGGGGCACCGGAAGGAACAAAAGTGATGGCAGGACTGACCGGAACAGTTACAACTTCTGCTTATAACGACAGCTATGGCAATTATGTTGTTATCAAGGACAGTAAAGGCTATGAACTGCGGTATGCACATTTAAGCAGCCGGAGTGTATCTGCAGGAGCAACCGTCACGAAAGGTGATGAGATAGGTCTTGTAGGAAATACCGGAAATTCTACAGGAAGCCATCTTCACATTGAACTTCTGAAAAATGGAGAGCGGTTAAACCCGATCTTTTATCTGGAAACAGGAGAAGGGGCAGGATTTGGCGGCAATGAATATACCAGTGAAGCAGCACAGCGTTTGTTAAATGAAGCAGCGAGATATCTTGGAACACCATATGTGTGGGGTGGATATTCGCCAAGTGGATTTGACTGTTCTGGATTCGTAAGTTACTGCCTGACACATTCGGGTGTAAGGAATACAGGAAGATTAACAGCACAAGGATTATATGACATTTGCACGCCGGTATCTCAGTCAGAAGCACAGCCAGGAGATCTGATCTTCTTTACAGGTACTTATGATGCAGGAGTCCCGGTAACGCATATTGGAATTTATGTGGGCAATGGTCAGATGATCCATTGTGGGCATCCGGTTCAGTATACGTCCATCAACTCTCCATACTGGCAGAGTCATTTCTATGGATTTGGACGATGGTAAGGAAAAGGGCGGTGTAACAGCCGTCCGGAAAGGAGAAGTGATGAAAAGTCTTGAAAAAGCAACGGCGGATTATGAGAAAGCCAAGGTAAAAATGGAAGCATCCAAAGCCAGATATGAAGCAGATTTAAAGCGGTTCAAGGCTGCGGAGATTGCAAAAACAGAAGCGGAAAATCTGGAAATTGTAAAAATTATCCGTGCGATGGATATGAGCATTCCAGAGCTGGAAGCTTTTAAAAAGAGAATGAAAAATGAACTGCCCGGCAGGGTAGAAATACAGAAGGAGGAAACAAGGTCTGATGATGAATTTAGAGAAGATGAAACAGAAGAAATCTAAAAATAGCGTGAAAAAAGGATTGCTTGCGGCAACAACGATTCTTTGCCTGACATCGCCTATGTTGCAGACACAGAGTGTGTTAGCAGCAGAGAATACAGCACCCGCAATTACGATTGAAAAGCCAGATGGCTGGAGACAGGGAGAAACGACAGTTGCAATTACTGTGGATGCCAGTCATATGCCAGAAGGATTTTCTATCACAAAAATTGAAGCGAAAGCTGGGAAAGACGGAAGCTGGCAGGATGTGACAGGGAATGGAAGTATTTCCATTACTGGTAATCAGACGGTCTATGTGCGTGTGACAGATGGTGATGGAAAGGTGTATGAGCAGAATCGTTCTATTAAGTGTTATGACACAGAAAAGCCTACGCTTTCTGCATCTCTGACAGATGGTGTACTGACGATTCAGGGAAATGATACCGTTTCCGGTATTGCTTCTGTGACAGTTAATGGCACCACTTATACAAATCTGAATGATGGGAAACTCAGGGTACAGCTCACGCAGAAGGATTTTAAAACAAAACAGATTGAGATTACAGTGACGGATGGAGCTGGTAACACTTCTGAAAAGTATGTGTTGCAGAATCCTTATTATGAATGGGCAAAGAAGCAGGCAGAGAAACAGAAAACTTCAAGTGACAGCAATGGTGCGATGGCAACCACGACCAGTGCAGATGCAACTGGGACTGAGAAAACAACGACTTCACCACTTCCTCAGGATGCACAGGCTTCTGAGCCAACAGATGCAAAAGGAACTGTGGATGGTCGGACAGTGACAGGTATTGAGGAACAGCTTAATAAAGAAGGCGAGACAGCAGATTCTGTTACTAAAACAGCTACGGAAGGCACAAAAGAGTTTTATACCATTTCAACTAAGAGTGGTAAGATTTTCTACCTGATCATCGACAATTCAAAATCTCAGGATAATGTGTATTTCCTTACAGAAGTCAGCGAGAAAGATCTGATGAACTTCACACTTTCTGATTCCGTGACACTTCCGGAAGTAGATACTGTTTATGCAGAACCAGAGAAACAGGCTGAAGAAGAAAAGCCGGAAACGACAGAGGCAGATGAGAAAGATAAGGTAGAGGATGAAATTCAGATGCCAGAAGACAAAAGTTCAGCAGGGACTTATCTGCTGATCGGATTGGTTGCTGTTGGAGCTGCGGCAGGTGGTTATTACTTGAAAGTCTACAAACCGAAACATGAATATGATGATGAAGATGAGATGGAAGAGGATGAAAATGAATCCGAAGATTCAGAGTCAGAAAAACGGGAAGTAGACGATGCAGATGAGCAGGAAGAAAGTACAGAACCGGAAATCCTGAGAGATGAAGAGTTTGATGATAATGTGCTGGAAGATGAAGAAGAGGAGCAGGAGTAAATGAAATTAGTGATTGCAGAAAAACCATCGGTTGCGATGGCACTGGCTTCCGTGCTTAGAGCCAGAACAAGAAAAGATGGTTACGTGGAGGGAAACGGTTATATCGTTTCCTGGTGCGTAGGACATCTGGTTGGATTATGTGATGCATCGGAATACGATGAAAAATATAAAAAATGGAGATATGAAGATCTGCCGATTGTGCCGGAATGTTGGAAACACAAGATTTTGGAGGGCACAAAGAAGCAGTTCGGAATCTTGAAAAAACTGATGAGAGATTCAAAAGTAGATGAAGTGATCTGTGCTACTGATGCAGGACGTGAAGGAGAGTTAATTTTTCGTTTGGTGTATGAGCAGGCAGGATGCAGAAAGCCGATGAAGCGGCTCTGGATCTCATCTATGGAAGAACAGGCAATTAAAGATGGATTTGCGTCATTAAAAGACGGTTCGTGTTATGACAGTCTCTACCAGTCAGCACTTTGCAGGGCAAAGGCAGACTGGCTGG
>OHMP01000975.1_pt1 | contig 12227 bp, 11 predicted proteins | sample 1569341 | NCBI WGS metagenome assembly OHMP01 (sample SAMEA3879584, study PRJEB24766) | human gut metagenome | biome: human-associated habitat; feature: feces | place: USA | collected 1985/1987 | reverse complement strand
GCTGTTCCAATGGTTCTCCATCCACTTGATACGTCAGCTGCATCTCAATGGGCAGGAACTTCTGAATCATCGTATAGACTGCCTTGCGGAAGTCCGCACTTACTGCAAGTGCGCCGAGAGTTAAAATTACCAGCGTCAGGGCCGCAACAAGCACTCGTTTCAGCACTGGGCGGCGTTTATGCAACGCCGCTTGCAGGCGAGCATCCCATCGGGAAGTATCCGGGTAGCGTTCTTCAAGCTGTGCCGGAGTTGGCAGCTCGTCCAGTTCTTTCTGTGCATCTGCACGGAGTGCCATCATCAAAGCTGCATCAAAAGAGATCTCTGTCCGCTCACTCACGGCTGTTCAGCTCCTTCCACAATAGTTTTCTTCCACGGAAAAGCCGCATCCGAACCACTTCATCTGTCAGTCCAAGCGATTCGGCAATCTCCCGGTTGGTGTAGCCCATCGCCAAAAGGCGCAGTGGATCACGGTACATCGGCTTCATCTGCCCAATCAGTTCTGTCAGATGTTGGATGTTATCGGTGCTGACTGCTGCATCATCCGGCACCGGGGTGCCATCTGGTGCGTCCGGGATTTCTTCCAGCAATTCTTCCCGGCGTTTGCGAAGCATATCGTATGCACGACTTCTACTACAACTAACGAGATAAGCGGCGAGTTCGTGACAGTTTTCTCGATGAATTTTAGAAAAATTTTTCGCAACGTATAAAAACACTTCTTGCAGCACATCTTCTGCCAGATACGAATCGCCCATAATCTTGTAAGTATTATATACATCTATAAATTGTTCTTCACTGCTTTGATCGTCAAGAACAGCTAAGTACAGGGAAAGCAACCCAACCACCTCCAACTGATTCGTGTGGATTGGATGTAGTGTACCATGAACCAGCAAAAATGTCGAATATTATAACTCAAAATTGCGGAAGTCTTTTTGAGTTTTTCTCGAATCATGTCAAGAGGGCTGGCACCGTCCAGCCCTCTCTTTTTTTACCAAAGCTTCCCTTGCGTTTTCTTGCAAACCGCCGAAATTAGCGTGTTTTCAAAACTTTTTGTTGACACGGCTCGATTTTTGTGGTAATCTATCCCAACAATTTAATATAACATATTTACCTAGAGTTCCAGCTCGGCTCCTGAAGGAGCCGGAGCAAGTTTTTGACTTTCTTATCGCTACATAACGAACCCGAACCAAGGCCATCCCGGAAGGGATGGTCAGGTTCAGGTTGTTGTGTGGCGATTTTTTATTGCCAAATCTGGCACTGGACCTTGAAAACCGCATGACCGTCTGCATGGGATACCCGGCAATGACCCCCAAGTGGGAGAGCCGGAAAACGCCGCTGGAAGGGGGCAGGAAATCCACGCAGGGAGAACGGCACCCCCAATATCAACTGGTCAAAATGGCCAGTTGATCTGGTGAATGACACAAAGCGTCATTCACCAGATCAACCTTATGCGTCACGGATGACCTCGACTTAACATTATGTCAAGCCACGGTGAAAAGTGCTGGGTTACGAAAACCGCAAATCACCACTCAGCCATAACAGAGAAGGTTTAGTTGGTGATCATTTTGATCACCAACCAGACAATCGTAACGCTTTATTGTGTAAAAGTGGTGGTTCCCATTTTGATAACCACCATATATCCGTAACAACCAAAGGAGGATGCCTATGACAACAGAACAATGGGAACGCGAAAATCAGGACACCTTAATGGACTATTTCATTGACGGTGACCTCAGTGTGCGCAGGATCCAATGTGAATACTGCCGCAAGGTCATCTACACCCAAACCCGGAACCGCAAATATTGCAGCTTCCAGACTTGCGGTCACAAGATGCTGAATCTGCGGAAAAGCCTTAAAAAGCGCATTGAGCGAGGAAAATATACCTGCGCTTGCTGCGGGAAGCAGTTCTTACCAATTCGGGCGGATGCCAGATATTGCAGCAATGCCTGTCGTCAGAAAGACTACCGCCATCGTAAAACAGCCGCACACACTTCTCTTTGAGGAACTTGACAAAGTTTGTCAAGCTCCTTATCCACGCTCGCTTTTATCCCGTATTTTGGTGCTTCCGATTCTGGAAAGTACCAAAATACCGTAACGCCTAATTGCTCACGCCCAAATCCTCAAAATGGGAATTTGGGCGATTATCTGAAATCAGGTTACGCTTTCCGTAACTTGATTTGTAGCCCCTGCCGAATCAGGTTCCCAAAATGATAACTTGATTGCACCCGTAACGAAGACACCGGAGTTCTCATTTTGATAACTTCGGTTTTACCTGTAACACGTCACTCCCACTCGTAAAAATCAAGTGGTCAAGATGACCACCTGATTCCACCTGTAACGCTGCAAGGTCTATTGAAAATCAGGTGCCGCCACCCGGCACTTGATTCTACCCGTAACAGAATCAGTGGGTCAAAATGGCCCACTGAAAAAGCCGGACGAGCTGCGGGCAGGGATTCGCAAATCTTTGCCCGCCAGCTTGCCAAAATCAACGGGCCAAAATGGCCCGTTGAAGGGAGTCAAGGGGGAACGCCTTGCCCAGTGATATGATGCTTTGCGTCATATACTACTGGGTATTATCTGGCGCACCGCGGGCGGCAGATTCAGCAGCAAAGTTGCTGCGCACCCACCCCACCAAGACGTTGAAATGGAGGGATGTTTATCTGAAATTAACACGACACAACGGACGAGCCGGAACCCACGGCACCTATAACCCAAAGCACAATGACCGCAGTTTCAACCTTGCCAACAGTGAGCACATCGACCAAGAACGAGCTAAAGGCAACATCTACTGGGATTGCTATCATGGCATCCGTTCTGCATCCGACAAGGATAAACAGACTGCTGCATTCAGCGATGTGGAGAAGATGTTCTATGAAATCCACTATTCTCACTTTGTGGAGAACCAGAATGCCCGCAATGCGAAGATTCGCCACACCGAGCGCAACCGAACCATAGAGGACTTGCTTGAAGGTAAGAAAACCTGCCCGGAAGAAACCATCTATCAGCTGGGAACGCTGGATGAACACGCTTCCGCAGAGGATTTGCTGAACATCGTCACCGAGTTCATTGAGGAGTTCAAGGTCAAGTATGGCGACCACGTTCATGTGCTGGACTGGGCGCTGCATCTGGACGAAAGCACACCTCATATCCACGAGCGTCATGTGTTCGACTGCGAAAACAAGTACGGCGAGATCGCTCCGCAGCAGGAAAAGGCACTGGAAGCACTGGGCTTCGAGCCGCTCGACCCGGACAAGCCTCTCAGCCGCCGCAACAACCGCAAAATCACCTTTGATGCCGCCTGTCGGAAGATGCTGTTCGAGATTGCCAAGCGGCATGGACTGGAATTGGAGGAGGAAGCGGAGTACGGCAACCGCAAATATCTGGAAAAGCAGGACTTCATCCTTGCAAAGCAGAAGGAGCAGCTTGCCGCCCAGCAGGACAGGCTGGACGAGCTGACCCTGAAAGTTTCGGACATGGAGACCCTGCTGGAAGATGTTTCGGCTGCGGCCTATGACAAGGCGGTGGAGGTCGTGACCGACGTGGTGCGCACCGAGACCCGCAAGGAAGATATGCGGATGATCGAGGACACGAAGAAGTGGGTGCTGTCCCCGGAACGTAAGGCTCCGCAGACCACGAGAGAATACGCCGCCCATCGGTTGGACACCGTGCTGGACAAGTTTCTCAAGACCATGCAGACCACCGCTGCCCGCTTGCAGGAGAAGCTGCTGAAGCCGGAGGCCCGGCAGAAAGGCAAGGAACAGGTCAAGGAGAAAGCACGGGATTCCGTTCTGCAACTGCTGAACCGCTTGCAGGCAGAACAGGCGCAGCGGAATCCATCTGCACTTTCAACTGCGGAAAAGTCAGAAAATCGTTTTCAATAATAGTACGAGGTGATGTTTATTGAACAAAGAAGTCAACGAAGAACGCGCTCCCCAAACCGTTACCGATGTGAAAGAAATGCTAACCAAGCACTCCAACGGCGAAATCCAGCGGACGATCCAGAACTGCATCACGATTCTGCAGAACGACCATGTGCTTGCCGATGCCATCCGGCTGAACCTGTTGAGCGAGCGCATCGACATCGTAAAGCCTGTGGGCTGGCCTCGCTCCGGCAAGACGCTGAACGACACCGATATGAAGTATATCCTGCGGAGAATGGAGAAATACGGCATCTCCAGCGAAAAGAAGATTGAATCCGCCATCCGCATCGTTGCCAACGAGAACCGCTACCATCCCATCCGGGACTACCTGAACAGCCTGCAATGGGATGGAACAGAACGGATAGCCCACGTCTTGCACCATTTTCTCGGTGCTGCGGAGGACGAGTACACTTGCGAAGCTATGAAGATATTCCTGCTGGGAGCCATCAAGCGGGTGTTCCAGCCGGGATGCAAATTTGAAACCATGCTCTGTCTGGTGGGCGGGCAAGGTGCGGGAAAGTCCACCTTTTTTCGGCTGCTGGCGGTCAAGGACGAGTGGTTCTCAGATGACCTGCGTCGGCTGGATGATGACAACGTGTACCGCAAGCTGCAAGGTCACTGGATCATCGAAATGTCGGAGATGATCGCCACCGCCAATGCCAAGAGCATCGAGGAGATCAAGAGTTTTCTCAGCAAGCAGAAGGAAACCTATAAAGTTCCCTACGAGACCCATCCTGCCGACCGTCTGCGCCAGTGCGTCTTTGCTGGCACAACCAATCGGCAGGATTTTTTGCCCCGTGACCGCACAGGCAACCGCCGCTTTATCCCCATCCCGGTGGATGCAGAGCTGGCCGAAGTGCACATTCTGGACAATGAGGAAGATTCCCGTGCCTATATCGACCAGCTTTGGGCGGAAGCCATGACCATCTACAACAGCGGTAATTACAAGCTGGCGTTCAGCCCTGCCATGCAGGAAACGCTGCACGCCCACCAGCAGGACTTCATGCAGGAGGATACGCAGGCTGGCATGATCTATGCCTTTCTGGAGGACTACACGGGTGACCAGGTGTGTTCCAAGCAGCTTTATGCGGAGGCGCTGGGCAACACCAATATCCCGGCAGAGTGGGAGACCCGCGCTATCTGTGAGATCATGAACACCGGCATTTCGCGCGGCGATATCCAAGGCTGGCAGGCGCACAAGACCGCCAAGCGTTACCCGAAGTACGGTGTTCAGAAAGGCTGGGAGCGCATAACCAGCCCCGAAACCGGGGCTGAAAATTTCTCCGAAATAACGGATGCGGAAGCCAAGCAGCTGGGCTTTCCCTTCTGATGGACACCGGTTACACGGTCAGTTACAGGTTTGGTTACGCTGCAGTTACAGCGCAAAAACCGCATGACTGCTGCGTTTTCCTCTTTCTGTAACCATGTAACCTTAAAAGAATAAGAAAAAGTATAAAGCGCACCGAATGTCCTGCGTACAGAAAAAGAGAGTTTTCCTACCCGGTTACAGGCGTTCGGTTACAAGGATATGGAGGTCTGCCTATGAGCAATACGCCTGCGCACACCACGAAGCAGCAGACGAAGAAGAAATTTATTGTTTCCCGTGAGTTTTCTGGAAACCAATCTATGAAAGAAGCCTTTGAACAGCTTATCGAGCGTCAGACGCACTCGCAGTTCGAGGAATGGCTTGAAAGAAAAGCCGGATAAACCCAATTTGACCGTTGAAAGGCTCGCAGGGACATGGTATTATAATGGTGTCGTGTCCCTGCTCATAGAATAGGAGAAAGAACTATGAGCAGAAAGAAACAGAATATCCAGAAAACCACAGCCCTCTATTGCCGTCTTTCCTTGGAAGATGGGCGCGAGAATGAGAGCATGAGCATCAGCAACCAGAAGTTGATGCTGAAAGACTTTGCGGAAAAGAACGGAATGTTCCGCTACGAATACTATGTGGACGATGGCTACACTGGGCGTAATTTCAATCGTCCGGCGTTCCAGCGGATGATTGCCGACATTGAAGCCGGAAAAATCGACTGTGTTATCACGAAAGACCTTTCCCGTCTTGGCCGCAACTATATCGAAGCTGGCAGTTATATCGAGATTTTCTTTCCTAAGCACCATGTCCGGTATATCGCCATCACGGACGGTGTGGACAGTCTGACCCGGCAGGAAATGGACATTACCCCGTTCAAGAACATCTTGAACGATATGTACAGCCGTGATATTTCCAAGAAAGTTCTGGCTGGCGTTATGACCCGTTCCCGGCAGGGCAAGTTCTGCGGCGGCACTCCGCCCTATGGTTTGATGCGTGACCCGAAAGACAACGGACATCTTATCATCGACCCGGATGCAGCACCCGTTATCCGCAAAATTTACGACTACGCCCTTGACGGGATGGGCAATATGAGAATTGCCAAGAAGCTGCTGGAAGAGAAAATCCCCATTACCCGTGTGAAAGCAAATACAGCACTGGATGCCAACTACTACACATGGGGTACAGCAAGAATCGGCCACATCCTCCGCAACCCGTTTTACAAGGGCGCACACCTTGTGTGCCGGACACACCAAACGGGCATCCGTTCCGGTTCGTTCAAGTTCATCCCCCGTGAGGAATGGGAAATTATCGAAAATTGCCATGAAGCAATTGTGACCCCGGAAGAATGGGCGAAGGTACAAGAACTGATCGACCGCCGCCCGACCATTATGACGGGCAATGACTGCCCATACTACAACATCTTCCACGGCATCATTTACTGCGCCACCTGTGGGAAATCCATGCAGGCACGGTATGAAAAAGTCGGCAGAAAGGATGTCAACCGAACTACCAAGAAGAAGCGTGAACCCATCGACAAAGCATTTTTTACCTGTCAGACCTATAACCGAATCGGCTGCAAAGTATGTTCCAGCCACAAAATCGAAGCCCGTGACCTGCATGAGCTGGTTCTGAATGATATTCAAGAGTTGGCTGCACAGGCCATGAAAGATTCGGATGCTTTTTATCAGCGGTTGAGCCGCCGCATGGAGAACCAATACCGCACGGATACTTCTGCGGTTCGGACAGAGATTCGCCGTTTGGAAGAACGGAATCAGGAAATTGATGATGTGTTTCTGAATCTTTACACGGATAAGAGCAAAGGCATCATCTCGGAACAGCGTTTTCTGAAACTGACGGATGCTATGGAACAGGAGCAGAACAGCAACAAGGCGCGTTTAAGCGAATTGAATCTTCTTCTGCACCAGTCGGATGAACAGGAAAGCGATGTTCATGCCTTTATCGAGGAAATCCGCAAGTATGCCGCCATCAAGGAGCTGGACGAAGTTGTACTGAACCGTCTTATCAAGAAAATCATGATTGGCGAGGTTCAGAAGGTCGATGGGCAGAAAATTCAGGAAGTCAAAATCATTTACAATTTTGTTGGAGAAATTTCCGCCTAATCTAAAATTGAAAATTCGCACGATATAACATTGATTATAGTGACCCTTCTCGTTTTTTTGACGGGAAGGGTCTTTTCTTTTGCGAATTCATCACTTGACTTTACGGCAGGGAACTCATGAGCCGGGACGAGCTGGCGGTGCTGGACGGCGGCAAATGCATCTTACAGCTGCGGGGGGTGCGGCCGTTTTTGAGCGACAAGTACGACCTGACCCAGCACCCGAACTATAAACTGACCGGCGACTATGATAAGAAGAATACGTTTAACATCGAGAAGTTTCTTGATCACCGCCTGAAACTCAAACCATCTGACACCTATGATGTAGTGGAGACAGACGAAATCTAGCCAAAACATTAGAGCGGTCAGATTTCCGACCGCTCTAATGTACATAATTCGAGTGTTATATTTTGACCTGATGCTGCAATACGTTGGTTTTGCTTGCGAAAAAGATGGAAAGGATCAAGTATTTCCCGATCAGAACAAGATAAATGCCAGGCAGTTCCAGATAGCTTCCCACAATCATTGCTACAATCGAAGACACGCTGGTTGAGAGGACAGAACAGGCAAAAATGTACTTTTCTTTTCCGACTCCTTGCAGATAGCCCATATAAAATTGGTAGGCAATCTTGGTAAAAGCAATGCCCAGAACCCAAGCCAATAGCTTGCTGGCATCGCAGATAACGGTTTGGTCAGGCAAAATAAGGTGAAGTACCTGCGTTCTGAATATGAAACATAACAGAGCTAAAACAGCGAGCATTTTTCCTGTGGATTGACGCCCCAGTTTCAGGTATCGTTCTGCCCGATCCAAATTGCCCGCAGCGCTATTTTGCAGCGCATAGGTCTGAGAAGCGGTTGCATAGGCATAAATGGGCAGCTCTATCATGTTTCCAACTGTGAACAACAGGCTATAGACGGCCATTTGCTGCGTGCCCATTCTAGCTATAATGCCAGAAAGAATCAGGGTAAATAGAGTGCCTTCAAAAAATTCCTGCCCCAACATAGAAGGATAACGAGCAAATATCTTGTTCAGCAACAGCCATGTTTGGCTCCGACTGATCGGTTGCCTGCGCCGAAAAGCATAATAAGGAATTTGGTAGACCAGCAATCCGGCAGAAAGGCCAATGACACTGCCCCAGGCAGCCCCGGCTGTGCCAAATTGGGGTAATCCAAAAAATCCATATACAAGAGAGGCATCAAAAAAGAGATTGACAATCGTGGCTGCTGCCGTGCTGTAAAAGGAGATGCGGGTATTGAAACGATTTCGATAATATGCCGAATATACAAATAGCAACAAATTCTGCAACACTGTGAAGGAGGCAGGATAGAAGTAACTGAGCAGTTCATCTAAAGTGTCTCCCTCGATTTTGTAAAGCTGCTGGAAGAAAAAACGGCCTCCGATGCAGCTTGCCAGCAAAAACAAAAGCCCGATGATCCAGGAAACCACACGAGTTACAGCAAAAGCCTGCTCAAAGTCAGCTGTATTTTTCTTGCCCTGGAGTTGGGCGGCAATCATACTGAATGCAGAAGATAAAACACCAAGTGCGCCCGTAATCTCATAAATAGGAGTTTCTGCGATGCCAATGACCGCGAATCCCTGGACTGAGTAACGACCTACAATGGACTTATCCAGTGTTTCAAAGATAGTCAGCAAGAGATAATTAAGTAAAACAGGTGCTGCCATCTGCCGGATTTGTCTTTGTTCAATTGTTTTCATAAAATAAACTCTCCTTCAAAATCTGCGAATCAGAAGGGAGAGTATGAAAAAGCCTACCCTCCCGGTAGGCCGGAATCACATGCGGAATCCATTGTTTTGTCACCTCACTTGTTGTGAATAAGTTTATTATACAGTCAAGTATAAGGCATTTCAATATGCCGGGCAAAGCTATTTTGCATCGCAAAAACGTTTTCTGCAATCTAAGCAGACACACGATAGCAAGCATAAAAGCCATACATATTATTGAGTCCTCCCACCCCCGGGAGGATTTTTTTATTCCCAGACCCCAGGCACACCAGCAGATCAACCCCGCTGCGGCTATGCAGCACACGACAACAAGATTTCAGGTGTGTACGGACGGTCTACAACGTTCATTTATAAAGGAGAAACGACTATGGAATTCTTTAACTCTGCGATCGAAGTTCTTCAGACCCTGGTTGTAGCCCTGGGTGCGGGCCTGGGTGTTTGGGGTGCCATCAATCTTCTGGAAGGCTATGGCAACGACAACCCCGGCTCCAATGCTCATGTACGGTAAGGAAGCAAGCAACCGAAAACAAGAGATAGACCGCCAGCACTACACTATTCCGAACCAAAGACCAAAAGATAAGCATTGTGGGAAAATCTAAACTTTTGGATTTTCCTACAATGCCAACTACGGCGGAATCCCTCCCACTCCTTATATCTTTCTGTATACATTGAATTTGTATTTAGTAAAATGCAGACAACACCACGGATCGGCTTTTGGCTGGACAATTCCAACCAAACACCACAGCAGACAGCAGAAAACATTCTGAACGCTAGGAAGCCGGTATGATTGTTACATATAAGGGGAAGAAAAATTTCTTTTAGGTACTTGCTTTCCTAAAACTGATGTGATACAATGATTTAATCCAGAAAAGGAGTAAAAAATATGCGGCAAGGTATTCTTAAATAAAACTATAATCAAATAGTGGGAACAAAGGATTATGATAGCTCCTTTTGTAGGGGCTTAGTTTTTTGTACCCAATTTAAGAATACTTTTGCCTTATCAATTTTGACATATCCCCAAAAACAGCAATCACAAACAGGTGTATGCTGTATATGTGTATGTCCGCAACTTATAATCCCCAGTGGTAAAAGTATTTTACTGCTGGGGATTTTTATGCCCTTTGGGGCTGTAAAGGGAGGACAATCACATGAAAATAATCAATATTGGAATTCTTGCCCATGTAGACGCTGGAAAGACGACCTTGACGGAGAGCCTGCTATATGCCAGCGGAGCCATTTCAGAACCGGGGAGCGTCGAAAAAGGGACAACGAGGACGGACACCATGTTTTTGGAGCGGCAGCGTGGGATTACCATTCAAGCGGCAGTCACTTCCTTCCAGTGGCACAGATGTAAAGTTAACATTGTGGATACGCCCGGCCACATGGATTTTTTGGCGGAGGTGTACCGCTCTTTGGCTGTTTTAGATGGGGCCATCTTGGTGATCTCCGCTAAAGATGGCGTGCAGGCCCAGACCCGTATTCTGTTCCATGCCCTGCGGAAAATGAACATTCCCACCGTTATCTTTATCAACAAGATCGACCAGGCTGGCGTTGATTTGCAGAGCGTGGTTCAGTCTGTTCGGGATAAGCTCTCCGCCGATATTATCATCAAGCAGACGGTGTCGCTGTCCCCGGAAATAGTCCTGGAGGAAAATACCGACATAGAAGCATGGGATGCGGTCATCGAAAATAACGATGAATTATTGGAAAAGTATATCGCAGGAGAACCAATCAGCCGGAAAAAACTTGCGCGGGAGGAACAGCAGCGGGTTCAAGACGCCTCCCTGTTCCCAGTCTATCATGGCAGCGCCAAAAATGGCCTTGGCATTCAACCGTTGATGGATGCGGTGACAGGGCTGTTCCAACCGATTGGGGAACAGGGGGGCGCCGCCCTATGCGGCAGCGTTTTCAAGGTTGAGTACACCGATTGCGGCCAGCGGCGTGTCTATCTACGGTTATACAGCGGAACGCTGCGCCTGCGGGATACGGTGGCCCTGGCCGGGAGAGAAAAGCTGAAAATCACAGAGATGCGTATTCCATCCAAAGGGGAAATTGTTCGGACAGACACCGCTTATCAGGGTGAAATTGTTATCCTTCCCAGCGACAGCGTGAGGTTAAACGATGTATTAGGGGACCAAACCCGGCTCCCTCGTAAAAGGTGGCGCGAGGACCCCCTCCCCATGCTGCGGACGACGATTGCGCCGAAAACGGCAGCGCAAAGAGAACGGCTGCTGGACGCTCTTACGCAACTTGCGGATACTGACCCGCTTTTGCGTTGCGAAGTGGATTCCATCACCCATGAGATCATTCTTTCTTTTTTGGGCCGGGTGCAGTTGGAGGTTGTTTCCGCTTTGCTGTCGGAAAAATACAAGCTTGAAACAGTGGTAAAGGAACCCTCCGTCATTTATATGGAGCGGCCGCTCAAAGCAGCCAGCCACACCATCCATATCGAGGTGCCGCCCAACCCGTTTTGGGCATCCATAGGACTGTCTGTTACACCACTCTCGCTTGGCTCCGGTGTACAATACGAGAGCCGGGTTTCGCTGGGATACTTGAACCAGAGTTTTCAAAACGCTGTCAGGGATGGTATCCGTTACGGGCTGGAGCAGGGCTTGTTCGGCTGGAACGTAACGGACTGTAAGATTTGCTTTGAATACGGGCTTTATTACAGTCCGGTCAGCACGCCGGCGGACTTCCGCTCATTGGCCCCGATTGTATTGGAACAGGCATTGAAGGAATCGGGGACGCAGCTGCTGGAACCTTATCTCTCCTTCATCCTCTATGCGCCCCAGGAATACCTTTCCAGGGCTTATCATGATGCACCGAAATACTGTGCCACCATCGAAACGGCCCAGGTAAAAAAGGATGAAGTTGTCTTTACTGGCGAGATTCCCGCCCGCTGTATACAGGCATACCGTACTGATCTGGCCTTTTACACCAACGGGCGGAGCGTATGCCTTACAGAGCTGAAAGGATATCAGGCCGCTGTCGGTCAGCCGGTCATCCAGCCCCGCCGTCCAAACAGCCGCCTGGACAAGGTGCGCCATATGTTTCAGAAGGTAATGTAAAGATACATAATCGTCAAGACGGCAACAATCAGAAGTTATGGAGGGTAACAATGGAATATAGTAAGGA
>OHMP01000967.1_pt1 | contig 12303 bp, 4 predicted proteins | sample 1569341 | NCBI WGS metagenome assembly OHMP01 (sample SAMEA3879584, study PRJEB24766) | human gut metagenome | biome: human-associated habitat; feature: feces | place: USA | collected 1985/1987 | reverse complement strand
GATTTTAAGGCTTACAGAGAAATTTATGCCGCCAAGAGAGGAAGATGGCGGAAAACGTGCTCTCTATAAAGAGGAAATGGAACGTTATGCAGATTATCGCAATTATCTGAATTTCAGTATGTATGAGCAGGTAGAAGATGAAGATGGAAATATCCTGAAGGATGAAAACGATAAACCGTTATTAAATGTGGAAAACATTATTGAAGCTGCTGCATGGGAAAGCGGTATGGATAACGCAACTCGTTTTGACCAGGAAGGAAACGGACCGGACGATATCGGCGTACTTGTATATGAAAATAAAAATGCAGAGGGAGAAGTAGTTGGATATTCTCTTAATCAGGAATCAGTAGACTTGAATGCAATGCTTTATGCAGAAAAAGGCTTCCTGAAATCTATAGCAGAGGAACTTGGAAAAACAGAAGATGCTGCAAAATATGAAGCAGAAGCAGAAAAGCTCGCAGAATATATTAATACAAATATGTGGGATGAGGAAACTGGATTCTATTACGATTTACAGATTAATGAAGACGGTTCTGAAAAGAAAATCCTGACTAACAGAGGAAAAGGAACAGAAGGCTGGATGCCGCTTTGGGCTAAATTAGCACCGGCAGACAGAGCAGAGAAGGTAAAGGATAACATGATGGATGAAGGTAAATTCAACCTGAGAGTTCCGATGCCGACAGCATCTTTTGACAATGATAAGTTTAATCCGTCCCGTTATTGGAGAGGACCTGTATGGCTGGATCAGGCGTTATACGGAGTTGAGTCACTTCAGAACTACGGATATGAGGAAGAAGCAACAGAGCTTGCATATAAACTTTTCGATGGAGCAGAAGGTGTGCTGACAGATGGTCCGATTCATGAAAACTATAATCCGGTTACAGGAGAGGGACTTCATACTAAGAACTTCTCATGGTCTGCTGCAGCTTATTATATGTTATACGAAGACGCATTAGCAGAAACAAATCCATCTACTCAGACAGGACTGGAAATGAAATAAAGAGATAATGAAAGGGTGCTGTACAGGATGTACAGCGCCCTTTTTTTAGTAGGGGGAATTGAATGACTACAGAAAAAAGTATTAATCAGGAAAAACAGCAAAAAATTAACCGTACGCTTGTATTAAGGCTTGTACGTCAGGAAAAGCTTGCGTCGAGGGCGGAAATTGCGAAACTTTCCGGACTGCAGAGAGCAACGATCACAAATATAGTAAAAGAGTTAATAGAGTTGGGGATTGTGGTAGAAGACGGGCTTTTAAGCGGAGATAAAGGGCGCAGATCCATTGGAATCCGGATTAACGGAGAAAAATTCTGTGTGGCAGGAGTTATGGTCACGAGAGAATATTTTGGGGTAAGCCTTATTGGGCTTTCCGGGGAGATACGAGATACAAGATACTTTAAAATGGAAGAAACAGACTCGGTATCGGAAAGTATCAGACGGATTACAACAGAGATACACGGTATGATAGAAGCACATAAGCAGGAGTTTCAGACGTTAGCTGTTGGAGTGGCCGGACCGGGACCATATAAAATGGACGGGGACGAGGTTGTGTTTGTCACGAACCTGGTCGGATGGGATGGAAGTCCGATCAGTTCACTTTTGCAGGCAGATTTTAATATTCCGGTTTATATTGAAAATGATGCCAATGCGGGGGCTTTTGCGCAGTTGTGGAATTATGAAAAAAGTCTTTCCAGAAAAGATATGGCTTATATCGTAGCCGGACAGGGAATTGGCTGCGGAATTATTTCAAATGGCGTGCTTTTAAAAGGCGCGTTGGGAATTGCAGGGGAAATTGGTCATACTACGATCGATTATTGTGGACCGCGGTGCGAATGCGGGAATTACGGATGTCTGGAAATGTATTGTTCCCTGCTTGTTTTTAAGAAAAATATACGTACTCGTTTGGCGAAGGGGGAAGAATCCTGTGTTCGGGAAGAATATGAAAAGAAAGGATTACGCTGGATTGTAGATTACGACTGCAAACGTGTACGGGGTATTCTCGTGGAACGCAGTTCGGACATTACCCTCAAAGGATTCACCCTGATGCGGACAGGCTTTTGGGGATGCCAGGTTCTTTATTCCAATTACTGCACCATAGACGGACTGGTCATTAATAATAACTTGGGAGGACACGGCCCTAGTACGGATGGTATCGACATCGACTCGTCTACTAATATTCTGATTGAAAACTGCGACGTCGATTGCAATGATGATAATATTTGTATCAAATCGGGACGCGACGCAGACGGATTGCGTGTCAATCTCCCCACGGAAAATATAGTAATACGCAACTGTATAGCCCGCAAAGGCGCAGGCCTCATCACCTGTGGCAGTGAAACCTCCGGCAGTATACGAAATATATTGGGATACAATCTTCAAGCAGTCGGCACCTCGGCTGTACTACGGTTAAAAAGTGCCATGAACCGCGGAGGAACGATCGAAAACATCTATATGACCGACGTAAAAGCAGAAAACGTCCGCCACGTACTGGCTGCGGATCTGAACTGGAATCCCAGTTATAGTTACAGCGTATTACCTAAAGAGTATGAAGGGAAAGATATTCCGGAACATTGGAGAGTAATGCTGACTCCGGTAACACCACCCGAAAAAGGTTATCCACACTTCCGCAATGTATATGTATCAAAGATCAAAGCAGAAAATGTAGATGAATTTATCTCTGCTTCCGGCTGGAATGACTCGTTACGTCTGGAAAATTTCTATCTTTATGCCATCGAAGCGCAGACCAATAAACCGGGAAAAATCTGCTATACAAAAAACTTCAATTTGTCTGAAATAACATTGGATATGAAAGACAAAAACGCTATTGAACTAAAGGAAAATGAACAAAGTAATATCCACTTCAACTATGCTGAAACAACTCCTGACCACCGTACTGCTGGGAATCTTGCTCATTGATGCGCAAGCACAATCCCTGACTCCGCCTGCCGGTACTTTCCGGCTGGGAATATCGAAGGGAAATGAAAGTCACTGGCTGAAGCCTAAAGAAAAAGTAGAAGGGATCCATTTCCAATGGAAAGCCTTGCCCGATAGTCATGGATTTATTCTGGAAGTAGAAGTGACTTCCACATCAAAAGCGGATAAGCTCTTTTGGAGCTTCGGCGATTGCCAGCCGGATTCGGATATCAATGTCTTCAGTGTGGAAGGACAGGCTTTCACTTGCTATTATGGAGAAAGTATGAAATTACGTACTTTACAGGCTGTCACTCCCAGCGATGATATTCGCTTGAGCAACGGACATAAGGATGAAACTCCCCTGATGCTTTACGAATCGGGCAAACGGACGGACCGACCGGTATTGGCCGGACGTTGTAATCTATCTCCTACCCTCTCGCAAGAAAAGGACACCAAGCCATTCCGACTTTACTTCTGCTTCTACGAACAGAATGAAAAAGCGGATTACAACTATTATATGTTACCGGATATTTTTGCCAAAATCGACAAAAAATGAAAAGAGCTTATTTATTATTCACTCTGTTAATTGGTTGCATCTATATACATGCAGCCATTTATAACGTTAAGGACTTTGGAGCCAAAGCGGATGGAAAAACCATCGATTCTCCTGCTATCAATCGTGCGATTGAAGCAGCTGCAGAAGCCGGAGGAGGTACGGTTTACCTACCAGCCGGAGAATATGCCTGTTATTCTATCCGGTTAAAAAGTAACATTCATTTGTATCTGGAGCAAGGTGCGTGTATTCTTGCCGCTTTCCCCGGAAAAGAGGCAGGATATGATAGTGCCGAACCGAATGAACATAACAAATATCAGGATTTCGGACACAGCCACTGGAAGAATTCCTTAATTTGGGGAATCGGGCTGGAGAACATAACGATCAGTGGGCCCGGACTTATCTACGGTAAAGGGCTGACTCGCGAAGAAAGCCGCCTACCGGGTGTAGGCAATAAAGCTATCAGTTTGAAGGAATGTAGAAATGTGACTCTGAAAGATTTATCCATGTTGCATTGCGGACATTTTGCCCTGCTGGCTACAGGAATAGATAATCTGACTATTCTGAATCTGAAAGTAGATACAAACCGGGATGGATTCGATATTGATTGTTGCCGGAATGTGCGTATCAGCCAGTGCACGGTGAACTCGCCCTGGGATGATGCCATTGTATTGAAAGCATCCTACGGTTTAGGACGCTTTCAGGATACGGAAAATGTGACGATCAGCGATTGTTATGTAAGTGGTTATGATAAAGGAAGTGTATTGGATGGCACCTGGCAACTGGATGAACCGCAAGCCCCCGATCATGGTTACCGCACCGGACGCATCAAACTGGGAACAGAAAGTAGCGGAGGTTTCCGCAATATTGCGATTACTAATTGTATCTTTGAACATTGCAGGGGACTGGCATTGGAAACGGTAGACGGAGGACATCTGGAAGATATTGTTATCAACAATATAACGATGAGGAATATTGTCAACGCTCCTATCTTCCTCCGGTTAGGCGCACGTATGCGTAGCCCCGAAGGTACGCCTGTGGGCACCATGAAGCGCATTCTCATCAGCAACATCAATGTTTGGAATGCCGACAGCCGTTATGCCTCCATCATCAGCGGAGTGCCGGGTGCATGTATTGAGGACGTAACTTTTCGAAATATTCACCTCTATTATAAAGGAGGATATAGCGAAGAGGATGGTAAACGTATTCCGCCCGAACAGGAGAAAGTATATCCCGAGCCCTGGATGTTCGGCACTATTCCCGCTAAAGGGTTTTATATCCGCCATGCACGGAATATTACCTTCGACGGCATCCGCTTCCACTTTGAACAACCGGACGGACGACCGCTTTTTGTAACTGATGACGCAGAAAACATAGAATACTATAATACACCGAAAGAATAATGAATAAAAGACAATGGATAGTTCTTTGCCTGCTCGCCACAGGTGGAGTAATGCAAGCACAACAATGGCCGGACACTCCGGTGGAAGCACGTCCCGGTGCCAGATGGTGGTGGCTGGGAAGTGCCGTAGACGAAAAGAACCTGACGTATAATCTGGAAGAATACGCACGCACCGGAATGGGAGCAGTAGAAATTACTCCTATCTATGGGGTGCAAGGCAATGACGCGAATGAAATTCAGTTTCTGTCTCCCCGCTGGATGGAAATGCTTAAACATACACAGGCGGAAGGAAAACGTACGGGTATCGAGATTGATATGAACACCGGAACCGGATGGCCTTTTGGCGGACCTGAAGTCAGTATCGAAGATGCGGCTACCAAGGCTATCTTCCAGACATACGAAATAGAGGGAGGCAAAGAGATTGAACAGGATATCAATGTGACCGATCCCAAGCAACAACCATTTTCCGTACTAAGCCGGGTGATGGCATACGATGAAAAAGGCAAATGTATCAACCTGACTGCTCACGTCAAAAAAGACAAACTGCAATGGAAAGCGCCTGCCGGCAAATGGAAAGTGATCGCTCTTTACATCGGGAAAACAAGGCAGAAAGTGAAACGGGCAGCTCCGGGAGGAGAAGGCTACGTGATGAATCATCTCTCAAAAAAGGCGGTAAAAAATTATCTTTCCCGCTTTGACCGTGCTTTCAAAAGTAGCAAGACAAGTTATCCACATACTTTCTTCAACGATTCATACGAAGTTTATCAAGCTGACTGGACGGATGATTTCCTGGAACAGTTCGCTCGTAGACGGGGCTATAAACTGGAAGAACATTTCTCCGAGTTTTTGGATGAAAACCGTCCGGAAGTTAGCAGACGTATCGTGTCGGATTACCGGGAAACCATTTCCGACCTCTTATTGGAGAACTTCAGTCATCAATGGACAGACTGGGCACACAAAAACGGTAGTATCACCCGTAATCAGGCACATGGTTCGCCCGGTAATCTGATTGATATCTATGCTTCCGTGGATATTCCCGAATGTGAAGGTTTTGGACTGTCGCAGTTCCATATCGAAGGATTGCGTCAGGACTCATTGACCAAAAAGAATGATTCGGACCTGTCTATGTTGAAATATGCCTCCTCGGCAGCTCATATTGCAGGAAAAACGTATACTTCTTCCGAGACATTTACATGGCTGACGGAGCATTTCCGTACTTCCCTGTCGCAATGTAAACCGGATATGGATTTGATGTTTGTTTCCGGAGTCAATCACATGTTTTTCCACGGTACTCCTTATTCTCCGAAAGAAGCCGAATGGCCCGGATGGCTGTTCTATGCTTCTATCAATATGAGTCCGACAAACAGTATTTGGCGTGATGCCCCTTCTTTCTTCCATTACATTACCCGCTGTCAGAGTTTTCTGCAAATGGGACGGCCGGATAATGATTTCCTGATTTATCTTCCGGTATATGATATGTGGAACGAGCAACCGGGACGATTGTTACTGTTCACCATCCACCACATGGATAAACTCGCTCCCAAATTTATCAATGCTATCCATCGTATTAATAACAGCGGATATGACGGGGATTATATCTCTGACAACTTTATTCGCAGTACCCGTTTCAAGAACGGACAGTTAGTTACATCGGGCGGCACTGGTTATAAAGCACTGGTAGTACCTGCCGCGCACTTGATGCCGAGTGATGTGCTGGCGCATCTTTATGAACTAGCCAAGCAAGGAGCTACCATTGTATTCCTCGAAAACTATCCGACAGATGTACCGGGATATGGTCAGTTGGAACAGAAACGAAAAAGTTATCAACAGACTTTGAAGAATCTGCCTGCCGTATCGTTTTCAGAAACAACCGTTACTCCGATTGGGAAAGGTAAGATTATCACCGGAACGGATTATGCACGTACATTGGCTAGTTGCAATATCCCTGCGGAAGAAATGAAAACAAAATTCGGGTTGCAGACCATTCGGAGAGTCAATAACACAGGACATCATTACTTCATCTCTTCATTGCAGAACAAAGGAGTAGATGGTTGGATTACTTTAGGTACAAATGCCGAAACAGCCGCTCTCTTTAACCCCATGACCGGAGAATGCGGAGAGGCGAAAGTGCGTCAGGTAGACGGAAAGACACAAGTCTATCTGCAATTAAAATCGGGCGAGTCTATCATCCTGCAAACATACCGACAACCTTTACAAGCATCCAAGCCGTGGAAGTATGTAAAAGAACAACCCTTTAGTCTTCGCCTGGACCATGGCTGGAAATTGCACTTTGCTGAAAGTACACCGGAGATTCAGGGTACATTTGATATAGACCGTCCATGTTCATGGACAAACATAGATCATCCGGCAGCCCAAACAAATATGGGAACTGGCGTGTATTCTTTGGATATTGAGTTGCCGGCTCTGCAAGCCGATGACTGGGTACTCGACTTGGGAGACGTACGCGAAAGTGCCCGTGTCCGAATCAACGGACAGGAAGCAGGCTGTGTATGGGCAGTACCTTATCAGCTTAAGGTAGGGCAATTCCTGAAACCTGGAAAAAACCACATCGAGATAGAAGTCACTAACCTCCCTGCGAATCGGATTGCAGAATTGGACAGACAGGGAGTGCAGTGGCGCAAATTCAAGGAAATCAATATTGTAGATTTAAGATATCGTCCGGCTAATTATGGGCATTGGGCTCCTATGCCTTCCGGTTTGAATAGTGAAGTACGATTGATTCCGGTAGATTTTATACAGGAGTAAGTGTCTGTCTTTATTTGATTTCTGTTATACACAGAATTACATATTCTAAAAATTGCTGTCATCTGTCACAGAAAGGACTTTAATATATTGGAAATAAGAGTATAACGATGTGACAGCACAAGGTGATAGCAGATGTGACAGCAAATTTACTGTCACATCTGCTATGTTCCAAAGAAGCCCTCCTTATTCTATAAATCAATGGTCAGAGCCTAATTGGTTTCTCTACGCTGAAACCGCAGTTTCAACACGGTGAAACTCTGGTTTCAAGCGTTAGAAACTAAAGTTTCAAAGTGCGGGAACTAAAGTTTCAAACCATAAAAAACAAAGTTTCATCAGTATGAAACAAGTGTTTCAAGCCTTAAAACTAATGGTTTCAAGGCACGCCACTAATCATAATGTACAGAGAACAAATATAAAAATCCGGGATATCCAATTCTTGCGATCTATTATAAGTTTACTACCGCTTGTTCCAGTTGTTTTAATGCTTGTTCCAGCACCGCACGCGGACAAGCAATGTTCAATCGCATAAACCCTTTCCCCTCCTTGCCAAATGTTGTTCCGTCATTCAATGCCAGATGAGCATCTTCTACGAAAAGGCGGTTCAGTTCTTTCTGATCGAGTCCCAACTCACGACAATCCAGGAAAATAAGATAAGAGGCTTGCGGACGAATCATTTTAATGGCGGGAATATACTCCTTCAAATAAGTTTCCGTGAAGTCTACATTTCCTTTAATATAGGCTACCACTTGATCCAGCCATTCCGTTCCATGACTGTAAGCAGCCGCTACACTAAGGTAAGCAAACAGGTGCCCTTCACTAAATTCACTTGCTTCCATATAGGTTTGGAAACGATGGCGAAGTTCGTCATTTTCTATGATTGCATAAGAACTGGCCAGCCCCGGCATATTGAATGCTTTGCTCGGAGACATAAAGACAAGTGAATTCATCCGTGCTTTTTCCGAAATCAAAGCAAAAGTAGGATGTTTATAAGGTGGTAAGGTCAAGTCGGCATGAATCTCGTCCGAGATCACCAGAGTACCGCTTTCATAACAGATATCAGCTATTTGAGAAAGTTCCTCTTTTGTCCATACGCGTCCGCCCGGGTTATGGGGATTACTTAAAATCAGTAATTTGCATCCTTGTACATCCCGGCGAAAACGGTCAAAGTCGATATGATACTGTCCATCTTTCAGTACCAATGGGCTGTATACTACTTCACGCTCATTCTTCTGCGTTACCAAAAAGAAAGGATGATAAACAGGAGGCATGACCATTACTTTATCACCTTTTTGCGTAAAACAATGAATAACAAAAGCCAATCCGCGGACAATACCGGGAGTGAAAGTCAACATCTCTTCACGGATCGTCCAGCCATGACGCTCTTTCACCCAGTTAACAATAGACTCCGACCATTCCTTGCAAGCAAAAGTATATCCAAGCACTTCATGTTGCAGGCGTTTTTTCAAAGCCTCTATGACAAAAGGAGCCGTACGGAAATCCATATCAGCTACCCACATTGGAATCAAGTCATTGCGTCCCCAACGGCTTTCTACAGCATCCCATTTTACGGAATCTGTACCGTTACGGTTTATTATTTCATCAAAATTATAGTTCATACTGCATGAGGTTTTTATGTATCTTGAAGCAAAAGTACACAAAAACTCCGAGTTTGTATCTTAAAACTCTGTAACAGACGTTTTCAAGCCGATTCTTTTAATATATACCGGCACTCTATTCCTTTTTTTTCTGCCTGCTCCTATAGGCTGTCGGAGTTTCTCCGGTATATTGTTTAAATGCTGTACTGAAATAACTGATAGTAGTAAATCCTACTTTCTCTGAAATATCCGTAAATGTAAAATCTGTAGCAGTAATCAGCAGAATCGCCTTTTCCATCCTGATTTTATTAATATATTCATTTAGACCAATGCCTGTCAGTGCCTTCAATTTCGTATAAAGCGAAGCACGACTCATCCCTACCTCCTTACAAATGAAAGACACATCCAGTTTCGTATCACTCAAATTCTCCTGAATGATTCTATTCAATTTCACCAAAAACGTTTCATCTGCCAAACTGAAAGTAGTTTCCTCCGGAGCTGGTATTAATCCAGCATCCAGGTATCTCTTCTTTGTATATTCACGATTTTTCAAACGATTTCGGATTAACTCCATCAACATTTCTATTTCGAAAGGTTTAGTAAGGTAGCCATCCGCTCCATTTTTATAACCGCTAATCTGACTTTCCTTATCATCTCTAGCCGTCAACAAAATAATAGGGATATGACTGACAGCAAGGTCTTCTTTAAGACCTTTACAAAGTTCATATCCATTCATTCGTGGCATCATCACATCACTGACAATAATGTCTGGTGTATAACTCTTTACCAACTGAAGCGCCTCCACTCCATCAGAAGCTATCAACACCTTTTTAAAATATTCACTCAATGCCTTACTAAAAAAGTCCGTCAGATCCGAATTATCATCCACAACCAAAATCGTATACGAAGTTGTATCAAATTCCTCTCCTTTACTGATATGTTCACTATCATCGTTGCTCATCAACTCATTCAAATAAGCTTTCGGTTGACAAACAATCTCTTCAGCATCCTGCCTCAACGGCAGTTCGAAGAAAAATGTGGCACCTGTTTCCTGATTATCCCGGGCACCAATGGAGCCGCCATGCAATTCAACCAATATTTTAGAATATGACAACCCGATTCCTGTCCCGTTTTGTTCTTTAGTGCCCTGATAAAATCGGGTAAAGAGCTTTCGTGTATCCACATTTTCCAATCCGCTTCCCTGATCAATGACAGATACGCGCACTCTTTTTCTTTCAGAAATCAATTCCGAAACAATAGTTATCTCTGTATGTTGCGGACTGTGTTTCAAGGCATTAATCAGCAAATTGCTTAGAATAATCTCACACTTGTTTTTATCAAAACTGACTGCTTCTATTCGTGAATCAAACCGATAACTGATATGTACACTTTTTGCCTCTCCCTCGCTGATAAAGTCTTGTGATACATGCTTGATCCATTCGTTTAGCGGCTGTGGTTCTATTTGTAACCGACTTTCACCTACCTCCATTTTACGTACATCAAGCACCATATTTATCAGATTTTTCATCCGCTGTGACTGTCGATAAATAGCCTTTATCGGCAAATATTGGGCATCTTGAGGAGAAAGCGATTTCAATATTTGCTTGAGAGGTGCATAGATCAGTGTCAAAGGTGTGCGCAACTCATGACTTATATTAATCAAAAAACGAACTTTTTCTTCATACGTTTTTTGCTCGTGTTCCTTCATTTCCCATCGTAGCTTTTCCTCCTTACGTTTCAACACTTTTCGCACACTTTCAATGACAATGACAGCTACCAATAGAATACAACCCAATATAAACCACCATGTCTTATACCATGGAGGAGAAATTGTCAGTTGTAACAATTGTTGAGCAGGCACCCAACTACCGTCTTTAGTGGTACAAGAAGCCATAATCTGATAATTACCCGGAGGAAGCGCACGCATAGTCAGTTCCGGACTATATGATTCAACAAGCTGCTCATCCAGCCCTTTTATCTGATACCGATACACCTTCTGTCTGAAGATATCTTCTTCTTTCGCCATGACATGAATGACAATATTACTATTCCATGGCACGGAAAGCTTTCTTATACCATCATACAATTTATTGTTCGCAGGTTCTCCATTGATTATGATATCTGATAATTGTAATTGCGGATTCGTATTTCTCAATGGTAGCTTACCATCAATATGAAGCAATCCTTTGACCCCTCCCATATAAATATCACCCTTCTGACTTAACAAACGAGCTTCTGGAAAGTATTCATTCGGAACAGCTCCATCCGTTTCGCCGAATAATGCCATCTTCTCCTCGGCTATGGACCATGCAAACAGTCGGTTTTCAGCACCAACCCAAATCTTTCCTTTTTGATCACAAATCAATGAAGAAACCTCTATAAATAATGAAGTAGAAATCATTTTTTGTTTCTGTGTCGCTGGATGATAACTCACCAAACCTAAATTACTCCCGATCCAAAAACAGCCACTCTCATCCATGGATACTGAATTTATATTCATATCATCCTGAGCAGTAAACAACACTCTCAGCTTATTACTATGATTATCCAACTCATAAATATGTTTTATATCGTTCAAATAAGTTGAATGCCCATCACAAGCAATTGCTTTCAAGGACCCCTCAATAATATTTATGCCTTTTTCTTCGGAAACAATAGAAAACTGCTTCTCCTTCAAATGATAACAATACACGTGATTGCCCAACAGCAATATCGTGTTGGGAGTATTCCGATAAACATTGACCGTATTTCCGTGAAGACATAAACGTTCATTGACTTCTTTATCAATAATAGTAAATGGTTGTTTATTTCCTGTGACCGGATCAAAAATAAATATCCCTTGTGCAAATATAGACAACAATAATTTCCCGGAAGCAAAGCCACAAATAGAAGCAACTTTATCTCCCAAAGTAGAAGGATAATGTGTAAACTCTCCGGCCAGGGAGTTAAAACAATTAATTCCACCTCCATTTGTTCCCACCCAGATATGACCTGATTCCTGCTGACATAAACTCAATACTATATTGTCACTTAAACCTTGTTTATTATTCGGCAACGCATCTGTGTATGCCTGC
>OHMP01000962.1_pt1 | contig 12348 bp, 14 predicted proteins | sample 1569341 | NCBI WGS metagenome assembly OHMP01 (sample SAMEA3879584, study PRJEB24766) | human gut metagenome | biome: human-associated habitat; feature: feces | place: USA | collected 1985/1987 | reverse complement strand
GTGCAGTACGCATACTCCGACACACAGAGAGACCAGCTGATTGAGGAGATGACCGTGGGCGGAACAAAACCGGAAATTCAGCGTTATAAAGGTCTTGGTGAGATGGACGCCGAACAGCTTTGGGAAACCACCATGGACCCGGAACACCGCACCATGATTCAGGTGACAATGGAAGATGCAGAGCGCGCAGATGAAATCTTTACCATTCTGATGGGCGATAAGGTAGCGCCGAGAAGAGAGTTTATCGAGCAGAATGCAAAATTTGTCAATAATCTCGATATTTAAAAAGGGAGCATGAATTGATGAAGAACGAAAAAAGTCAGACAAAGCAGGAAAAACGCTCTCTGGAAGATTTTGAACATCGAATAACCGTTCAGCTCAAAGAAAATCATTACATTGATTATGCGCTTTCCCACTCAAAAGAACAGATTCAAAAAGGGAAGAAAAGAGCGGTGCTTTGGGCAGTGCTGTTCACTGTTTTGGGACTGATTGCTTTGTACAAAGGCTCGGTTTCCGGCAGCAAATGGTCCGATATTTATCTGACGATGGGTGTTTTATTCATTGTTTTCCAGATTTTTAACCTGTTTTATAATTTTGTAATGTTCCCGATTGCGTTGAAGCGCTCGATTTTAAAGGAACTGAAAAAAGACCCCAGCCTTTTGGCACCGATGGAATACGCTTTTGAACCGGATAAGATTGTTTGCTTTTTGGAAGGAAAACACCGCAATACCATTCTGACAGAGGACATTTCCGGAGTGGAAGAAACGCAGGATACCATGATTCTTCAGATAAAAAGCGGACGCAGGGTCATTTTCCCAAAAGAAACGCTGCAAGGAGCGGACCCCGTCATTGTACAGCAGATTGATTCTTTGAGAAAACAGGGATAAGAAACGATTTTATCAAAAAAGAAGGTTAAGATTATGGAACAGCAGGAGAAGATTGCTCCTCAGGAAGAACCGGATTGCGAAAAGATACCGGAAGAATCGACAGAAAATGTTTCCCGTGAAACAATAAACGGCGTACATTTTTCTTTTGATGCACGATACGACGACATTTTCGACGGTTTGGACGCAACCGATACGGCAGACGGAACCAATAAGAAAACCAGAACCATGTACCTGATTATCACCATTTTAATGCTGTTTCAGATTGTATGGTTTGCATACAGCGGCAGCGGATTTGCCCTGATTTTTGCGGTGGTGATGGGAGCGTTGGCTTTGCTACTGAAAAAGAGAAGCCAGCGTTTTAATAAAGAGATTGCAAAAGCGTTTGAGGACGAGGGAAAGCAGACTGTTATTTTTGAAGAGGATTCGTTAAAGCTCAATGAAAAGACAGTTCCGTATTCCGAAGTGTCCAAAGTATATGAATTAAAACGCTGTTTTTCAATTATCTATCAGGGCAACCATGTATATATCATTCCGAAAAATGTGCTGGATGAAGCGCAGACAGAGGAATTTGTAGCAGCGGTAAAGGAAAAAGCAGAAACTGCTTATCGGAATATGCTGAAAAAGTAGAATCCGCTTTTCAAACGGAAAGGAATGAATGAGATGAATACATCGGGTGAAAACCTGATTCTGAAGGACATTGAGGCGGAAATGAAGGATGCCTATCTGGACTACTCGATGTCTGTAATCGCCAGCCGAGCGCTTCCTGATGTTCGCGACGGCTTAAAGCCGGTTCACAGAAGAATCCTGTATACAATGTACGGAAACGGACTGTATCCTGAAAAAGCGTTTCGTAAATGTGCGGATACGGTCGGTAATGTGCTGGGTCAGTATCATCCGCACGGCGATGCTTCGGTATATGACGCGCTGGTTCGTATGGCGCAGGATTTTTCTCTGCGCTATCCGCTGGTGGACGGCCAGGGCAACTTTGGTTCGGTGGACGGCGACCCTCCGGCAGCTTACCGATATACCGAATCCAAGATGAGCAAAATATCAATGAGAATGCTCACCGATATTGATAAGGAAACGGTAGATTTTCAGCCGAACTACGATGACCGTTTACAGGAGCCTGTTGTGCTGCCGAGCCGTTTTCCGAACCTTTTAGTAAACGGTTCCACCGGTATTGCGGTTGGTATGGCGACCAATATTCCGCCCCACAACCTCGGAGAAGTTATCGACGGCGTATGTTGTTTGATTGACCATCCCGACGCAACCTTAGATGAGCTGATGGAGCATATCAAAGGACCCGATTTCCCGACCGGGGGCATTATTATGGGACGTTCGGGGATTCGCGCCGCATATGCGACCGGACGTGGAAAGATTACCCTGCGAGCAAAGACACACATTGAGGAATTTAAAAATGGCAGAGAGCGAATTATTGTCACCGAAATTCCGTACATGGTCAACAAGGCGCGTCTGATTGAGAAGATTGCGGATTTGGTTAAAGAGAAAAAGATTGATCAAATCAGCTATATTCGCGATGAATCCAACCGTAAGGGAATGAAGATTGTCATTGAATTAAAGCGAGATGCCAATGCGCAGATTGTTTTAAATCAGCTGTATTCCTACACGCAGCTTCAGGATACAGTAGGTGTTATTATGCTGGCTTTGGTCAACAGAGAGCCAAAAACACTCACGCTGCGTCAGATGCTGGAAGAGTACATTAAGTTCCAAGAAGAGATTATTACCAGAAGAACCATCTTCGATTTAAGAAAAGCCAAAGAACGCGCCCATATCTTAGAAGGTTTGCTGATTGCGCTGGACGATATTGACGAGGTAATTTCCATCATTCGTTCCCATTACACCGTTCAGGAAGGCAAAGCTGCTTTGGCAGAGCGTTTTGGTTTGGACGATATTCAGTCACAGGCAATCGTTCAGATGCAGTTGGGCAGACTGGCAGGATTGGAACGGGAAAAGATTCAGAGCGAAGTAGATGAACTTCATACAAAGATTGCCGAATATAACGCAATTCTTGCCGATGAGCAGAAGATTCGTGAGATTGTCAAAGAAGAGCTTCTGGAAATCAAACAAAAATTCAGTGACCCGAGAAGAACCGAAATTGCATCGGTAGAGGGTGAAGTGGATATTGAGGATTTGATTCCGGAGGAATCTTGTGTGATTACCCTTACACACTTTGGTTATCTTAAACGTCAGCCTTTGGACGCTTATAAAACACAGCGCAGAGGCGGCAGAGGAATCAGCGGTATGACCAGACGGGACGAAGATTTTGTCAGCGATATATACACCTGTTCTACCCATGATTATCTGATGTTCTTTACCAATAAGGGCAAGGTTTACCGCATTAAGGGGTATGAAATTCCGGAAGGTTCCAGGACTTCCCGCGGAACCAATGTTGTCAATATTCTGCCTTTAGAGCAAGGGGAAAAGATTACTTGTGTGATTAAAACCTCGGATATTGCGGCAGAGGATAAATACTATGTCATGGTAACCAGAAACGGTATTATTAAGCGTACCGAGTATAACGCTTATATCAATGTCCGCAAGAGCGGCTTGATTGCGATTAACCTGGACGAGGGCGACGAGCTTGCCTGGGTTAAGATTACAAACGGGGATGACGAGATTATTCTGGCAACACAAAACGGTATGAGTATCCGCTTTAAGGAAGAGGACGCGCGTTCTATGGGCAGAACCGCCCGCGGTGTCAAGGCGATTGCGCTGGAGGGCGATGATAAGGTTGTCGGAATGGTTGTGGCAAATGAGGGCAAGGATGTTCTTACCGTTTCTCAATCCGGTCTGGGACGCAGAACCGATGTTTCCGAATATCGTCTGCAAAACAGAGGCGGCAAAGGGCTGCGCAACTACTACTGCGACAAGAACGGTCCGGTTGCCGGATTTGATAATGTAGATGACCAAAACGATATTATCCTGATTACCGACAGCGGTATTATCATCCGAATTCCGGCAGAGCAGATTTCCAAGCAATCCCGTTATGCGGGCGGTGTTAAGGTAATGCGTGTTGATGAACAGACCAACATTATCGGTATCTCCGCAGTAGAGAAGGAAGAGGACACGCAGGAATCCGAAGAAGGCTCGGAAGAGCTTGAGACGCAGCAGCACGGCGAACAGATTGACGCTCTTTTGCAGCGCGCTCAGGAGCCGCAGGAATAAAGAAGCGGAAAAACCAATAAAATGTCAACAGTCAAAAACGGTTATGTTATTCAATGAGAGGAAGGGAAAAAAGTGAAAATTTCAATCATTATTTACAGTAAAACCGGAAGAACACAGCAGGCAGCGCAGATTATCGGTCATGGAATCGAAAAGGTAGAGGGCTGCGAGTATCGCATTATGAATGTCGATGAGCAGGCGGAAAATCCGATTGACAAAGAGTATATCGAGGCTTCGGACGCTGTTATTTTCGGCAGCCCGACCTATTACGCAAACATCTGTTGGCAGCTGAAAAAGTTTATTGACGAAGGCGGCATCAATATGGCAGGCAAGCTGGGAGCAGTTTTTGCCACCGCAAATGTAATGGGCGGCGGTTCGGAAACAGCGATGCTGACCCTGATCAATCAAATTTTGGTAAAAGGAATGTTAGTTTATTCCGCAGGGTCTTCTCAGGGACAGCCGTATACTCATATCGGCGTTACCAGTTTAAAAGAGATTCCGATGGAGCAGCAGGAAGCGAAAATTGAAATTTTCGGAACCCGCATCGCTCAAAAAGCAAAGGAATTGTTTGACCGATAATAAAAAAATAAAAAAATGCGTGCATATTTAATATGCACGCATTTTTTAATGCCCATGAGGAAGAGTTCCCAGACGGTCTTTTTCGTTTGTAAGGTCTGCATGAAGAAAATCGAAGAATAAAACCAGCATGGGCAGCGCAGCGCCCCAGATTGCCCGACCTTTCCATAAATTACAGCCGATTACACCGAACACACCGCCTAAAACAAACATCGCCAACATTCCCAAATGGCGAAGGGAGCGTTTGAAAGAGGCGATATTTTTTCCGGAAAGGAACTTGTGCAGATGGATTCCCACCTGTCGGACATGGTTGGTACAAAAAGTGGTTGCCATCGGGATTCCTTCCGCCTGCCGAAAGGTATTGTATTGCATCGAGCAGATAAAATTGATGGCAATTTGAGAAATTTGGTATGGAGCGGAATCCGGCACAAATCCCAAAGCAAGGATAAACAAAAGTTCTGTTGCAATCAAAAGGGTATCCCATCTCAAAAATTTTATCTTTATCAGCTTTGTGGGAATTGCTTCCGAAACAAAAGCTCCGGCTAAATAAGCAAACATCGGAATTAAATAATAAGCTGCTTTGGACCAGTTCATATTTCCCAGTTCGATGGCAAACAAAACAAAGTTTGCTGTCTGCGCGTTGCAGAATACGCCGCCCCTCATCAAAAAAGTGTATACTCCGTAATATCCGCCCACAAAAATCAGCAGGGCAAATACCCAGTGGCGTTCGCACTCTAAATATTCTTCGGTGTTTTTTTCCATCCGTTTTATTTCCTCCTGTTTTATCACGATGCTTGCAGTCAAAACTCATGTGTATTATACTACTATCATACTATTTTTCAAATACATATTTTTAGCATGATCCATACATAAAAGAAATAGATGATAAAAAAAGGAGGCGATTGTTGTGGCAGTGAATTTTGAATCGTATAAAACCTTTTATTATGTGGCAAAATATCGAAATATCACCCATGCGGCAAAAGCGCTGTTTCAAACTCAGCCGACGGTCAGCCGCTGTATTTCCGGTTTGGAGGCGCAGCTGGGGTGTCGGCTGTTTGTTCGCTCGAAAAAGGGGGTCAGCCTCACGCCGGAGGCGCAGCTGCTTTACCGCCATATTTCTGCCGCTTGTGAAGAAATATTTTTGGCAGAGCAGCAGCTTGCCCGTCAGAAAAATTTAAAGGAAGGTCTTGTCCGAATCGGGGCAAGCGAGATGAGCCTTCATCACTGCCTGCTTCCGTTTTTGGGAGAATTTCGAGAGCAATACCCTGAAATCAGGCTTCGCATTTCAGGGTATCATACGCCGGCAGCATTAGAGGCGTTAAAAAAGGGAGAGATTGATTTTGCCGTTTTGATTTCTCCGTTTCCGCAGTCGGGAGAGTACCGGGTAACTAAGCTGTTGGATTTTTCGGATATTGCCGTTGCGGGAAGTGAGTTTGCAAAAACAATTCCGCCGGAAATTCGGTTGAGCGAGCTTTCCGATTATCCGCTCATTTGTTTGCAGCAGGGAACGGGGAGCAGGCAATATCTGGACGATTTTTTTGAACGGCACGGGGAATTTCTTTATCCCGATATTGAGCTGCCCACAACAGATTTGATTGTTCCGGTAGTACGGCAAAATCTGGGCATCGGTATTGTACCGGAAAATTTTGCGCTCCAGGACTTGCAGCAGAAAACGATAGTTCGGGTAAAACTTGCAGTTGATTTGCCAAAAAGACAAATCTGCGCAGTGAGTCACCCGGCACATCCGCTTTCTTTTGCTTCCGAGCGTTTTTTAAAGCTGCTTACCGAAGAAATGGACGGAAAACAGCTGTCCGAACAGTAAAGTTTTAGGATTTGACAAAAAGAAAGGTAAAATCAGACATATTGCAGTGATAAAATAAAAGAAAATAAAAACAGGAAAGGAATGATTTTTATGAAACTTTGTGAGAATAAGGTTGCATTGATTACTTCCGCAACCAGAGGAATCGGGCTTGCCTGCGCCAAAAAACTGGCAGAAAACGGGGCAAAGGTTTACCTGGCGGTCAGAAGGTTAGATGCAGGAAAAAAGATAGCCGAAGAAATTGCAGCGGCGGGCGGACAGGCAGATGTGGTTTATTTTGACGCACAAAAAGAAGAAACATTTACCTCTATGGTGGATGAGGTTGTTGCAAAAGAGGGTAGAATCGACATTTTGGTCAACAACTACGGTTCTACCGATGTTAAAGTGGATTTTGATTTAGTAAACGGAGATACCGACGGATTCTTCCGCATTGTCGAGAACAATTTAAAGAGCGTTTATATTCCGTCTAAACGGGCAGTTCAGTCGATGATTCAAAACGGAGGAGGTTCTATTGTCAACATTTCTTCGGTAGGCGGAAAATATCCGGATATGTCCAGAATGGGATACGGTGTTGCAAAATCTGCAATTAACTATCTGACTCAGAATATCGCGGTTCAGTACGCAAGACAAGGTGTGCGATGCAACGCGGTTCTTCCGGGATTTATCGCGACCGATGCTGCAATGCAGAATATGTCGGAGGATTTCTTAAAGATGTTTTTAAAGAATGTTCCGCTCAATCGACCGGGACAGCCGGAAGATATTGCGAATGCAGTATTGTTTTTGGCAAGCGATATGTCCTCTTTCATTACGGGAGAAACCCTTCCGGTAGCGGGCGGCTTCGGTTTGCCGTCTCCAATGTACGCGATGTATCAGGATATGAAAAGCAAAGGTTAATCAACAATAACAAAAAGGACGCTGCACGGCGTCCTTTTTGTTGTGTTGTTATTCTTTTTCTGTGCATTTAATACCATAGTTTCCTCTGTTGCCGGGTTCATATTCTCTGGAGATTTTGTATTTTTTACCGTTAATCTCCGCTTCATCATCTGCGGTAAAGGTGCAGGAATCCCCGTTTTGTTCGCAGTATTTGGAGATGGAGTCCATGGTTTTGATCAGATCAGGATAGACGCTGCTGTCCTCATAAGGAACCCAGAGTACTTTCCGAAAATAAGAAAACCTCATTTATCTTGAAAGGTTCAGTAAAACGAAGGGGTTATCTAGAGCATATTACGAAGATATCTTGTTTCAAAAAATGAAATTTACATCTTGATTTTGATATACTCTCCTTTAGCAGTGGACACTTCCGCCAGCTTCCAGTCAGGATGTTTGCGCTTATACTTGCGTAGTGCTTTAGAAAAAGTGAGAATCTGTTCTGTTGTAATATGTATGTTTTGTTTATTTAAAACAGAGGAAAGAAAAAATGCGGTGAAGCGGTTTAGGGCAATTCTAGTTGGAAAACAAAGGTAAATATTGAAATTTTTTCCATCTTTTACAGTAATTTTCATGATTTACTCCACCAGAATGTGGACGGTATCTCCGTCAGCAGATTCCACATCTATCAGATTTCCTATGACACCGCGTTCAATCAGATCCATAATCTGTTTTAAATCAATACTTTTCATAACAGAACTTCCCGAAATATTCGGAAGCTCTACTCCCATATCAAGTGCAACCTGCGCCAGTGCCAGAGGGAAATTAAGACGAACCTTATCTCCGGCAGCAGAATCAACAATGATACGCAACATCATGTCATTGATATCTTTCCGCTTTTCTTTTGGAAGCATCTGTACGACAGGGGGATGTTCCGACTTTCCGGACAGCAGCTCATCCACACTGACGCCGAGCGTCTTAGCTAACTGCGGAAGCAGACTGATATCCGGGCAGGTCTGGTCATTTTCCCATTTGCTGACAGCCTGAGAGCTGACATCCAGAATCTGAGCGAGATTGTCTTGGGTCAGTTCTTTCTGGCGGCGGAGTGCGGCGATTCGTTTTCCTAATGTGTTTTCCATAGAGTGATTCTCCTTTCTGTTGGTGTTTTTAGTATAACATGCGTCTGTTTTGAAAGGAACAGACTATCGGTTGATTTTACTTGGGTTTTCTCAACTAAACAGAGAATCTCCTCTCAACCAATGGTTGATGATAGATAAAAAATTAAAAAGTTTCTATTTTTAATTACAAAATCTTTTGATACAAAACCTCATCGGCGCCGAAAGCCCGGTTTCGTTCTTCAGTTAAAGTAAAACCGTGTTTTTCATAAAATTTTCTTGCCGGGTGGTTTTGCTCGAAAACCCACAGACAGACCTTTGTATAACCGGCAGCCTTGATGTCGCTGCAAACTTGTTCCATCATCAAAGAGCCGTATCCTTTTCTTCGGTTTTCCTTTAAGCTGTGAATACAGATAAGCTCTGCCAGATCCTTGGGGCAGTTTTCTGCGCGGTATGCGCTCCAGCAGGCAATACAGTGCGGTTTTTCATTAACGGACAAAAGAAGTCCGTGGTAGCGGCTGTCTGCCAGTACGCGCCGGTACATCTGCGTGTTAGACGGCACATCAAGGTGACGATTCAGTTCTTCGGCAGAAAGAATGGTATCGAAAGCTGTTTTCCAGGATTCGGTTTGAATGACTGCAAAAATTTCTGCATCTCCGCAGACGGCATTTCGGATTTTTATTTGTTCCATATCCATTCTCCTTATTTGGGGGAAGAGGGGGATTGATTTTGGTTCTCTGATTCTCGCTTTAAGAAAAAGAACCCGTCGGTTCGCTGAACCAGTTCCCACCCTTGTATTCCGAGTTGGTTTAACTGTTTTTCAAAATTCCGGGCAATTTGTTCATGCTGTTTTGAGCTGACAGAAAAGGACACCGGGACAGGGATAACCTTGTATTCAAATTTTTTCATAAAAATCACCTTTTCTGATTTTATTTAAAGGGAGAGTTCCAGATAGCAGGATTCTCTGCCGTTTTCGGTAAATCGTTCCCGAACGGTAAAACCATTCTTTTCCAAAACGCGAATCGAAGCGAGATTATCCGCAAAGGTAAATGCTCCAACCGTTTGCAGGGTGTATTTTTGGCACAGCTGTTTTAAAAATAAAGATACCGCTTCACAGGCAATCCCACGATTCCAAAACTCCTGCTCAAAGATACAGTAACTGAGCATGGCATTTGGTGTTTCTTGTGGATTGATGCAGTAGCACCAGATATCCCCGATGTATTGTCCGTCGCAGCAGACGGTTTTGCCGTAGCTTGTAGCATCGGGAAGAAGGCTTTGCTCAAAGTTTGTAATCGCCTGCTCGATACAGGTTACATCGGAAGGCAGCATCCGGCGGATGGTATCGTTTTGTGTTTTTTCAAAGTAGATGCGAACATGGTCGATGGTACGCTCTCCTAATATAATCTTCATCGGGGATTTCCTCCTATTTAAAAAAACAAAATTACAGTGCGTTTACTAATTCCTTAAAATGCCTGCCTCTTGCTTCAAAGTCAGGATAGAGATCGAAGCTGGCGCAAGCAGGAGAGAGGGAAACAATATCTCCGGGGTTGGCAGATTCACGCGCCTTATTGACGGCTTCTTGCATGGAAGAAACACGAATAACAGACAATTCTTTGGGGTCATATCCCTCGCAGGAGGTGACAGCGGCTTCAATTTTATCGGCGGTGACACCCATTAAAATTAAAACTTTGACCTTTTCGATTATTTTAGGAGCAAGAGGTTCAAACGGAATTTTTTTATCATAACCTCCCGCAATCAGTATCAGTTTCTGCTTGAAGGAATTGAGTCCTGCGATGGTTCTTGTCGGGCTGGAAGCAATCGAGTCATTGTACCATTTTACACCGTCAAGTTCCCGTACAAATTCAATGCGATGCTCTACACCGGCAAAGTTTTGGGCAACCGAAACAATCTTTTCTTTGGAAACCTCACCCCACACTGCGCTGATTGCCGCCAGATAGTTTTCTACATTATGGATACCCGGGATTCTGATTTCGTCCATATGCAGCACCGGAGTAATGCTGTGACGGTCTGCCATAGTAAGCGTTCCGTCCTCGGCAAGATAACAGCCCAGTTTTGGGGCGATTTTACGGCTGAACTGCATCGCTTCCCCACGAATTTCCGGCAGGAAAGATGCGGTAATTTGATTGTCCGCATTGATAACGGTGCGGCTGATGCCGCCCTGGTGCAGATAAATATTGCGTTTGGCGTCAATATATTCCTGCATATCCTTGTGTACGTCCAAATGGTTGGGCGCAACATTGGTAATGACAGCCACATCGGGGGATTTTCTCATAGAAATCAGCTGAAAGCTGGATAACTCCACAACGGCGCGGTCATCGGGACCAATCTGCTCGATGCGCGGAAGAAGCGGGAATCCGATGTTGCCGCCAAGAAAGACGGAAAATCCCTGTGCTTTTAAAAATTCGGCGATAACAGAAGTTGTGGTTGTTTTGCCGTCCGAGCCGGTGACGGCATAGATTTTGCAGGGACAAAGGTCGAAGAACAGCTCCATCTCGCTGGTGACAGCACAGCCGCTTTCTCTTGCCTGCTGCAAAGCCGGCGTCAGGTAGTTCATGCCCGGGGTGCGAAGGATCATATCTTCCTCGCAAAGCCCCTCCAGATAGTGTTCGCCTAAGGTTAATTGGATTCCGAGTGCTTCTAATTTATCGGCTTCTTCCCCGATTTGTTCGCGGGTGCGTTTGTCGCGCAGGGTGACGCTTGCCCCTTTGGAAGCAAACATCGGCAGCAGCTCGCGGTGGCTGCGTCCCAGACCGATAAAGGATACTTTTTTATGATTTAAACTCCGGTAAAAAGAGTTCAGTCTGTCGTTCATATCAAATCTTCCTTTCTGTGGAATCTGTGGAATTTAGAAAAGCCAAAGATACCTTAATTATACTCCCAAAGGGGAGGAATGTCGAGCGAGAACGGTCGGAAAAACAAGGTCAAACCGGAGGAAAGGCTGCGATTGTGGAAAACTCAAAGGCAATCTGAACAACAAACCGGCAGAAAAACCGACAAAATTTCGTGTAAAAAATGAAACGGCAAGCAAGTTAGGGAGAGAAAATGAGAAAAAACGAGAGATTTTAAGAGAGAGTGGGATATAAATTAAAAATTCGGCTAAAAAGACCTTGACAACCGCAGACGGATTGATTATAATAAAGAACGTTGATTTGTCATCATTGGGATTTTTACGGAAAACCGATGATATAAATTGTGTTCGATATCAAAAAAACAGGAGGTACCAATTATGTCTACAACAATGCCAAACGCACAGACCATCACCCGTAAATGGTATGTTATTGACGCTGCAAACAAGCCGCTGGGCCGCACCGCTGCAAAAGCTGCTGACCTGTTGCGCGGCAAACATAAACCAACCTTTGCTCCACACGTTGACTGTGGCGACCATGTTATCATCATCAACGCTGAGAAAGCAGTTCTCACCGGTAAAAAACTGGTTCAGAAAGTTCATTACCATCACTCCGGCTGGATTGGCGGCATGAAAGCAATCCGTTACGACAAACTCATGCAGGAAAATCCGGAAAAAGCAATGATGCTGGCTGTTAAAGGTATGATTCCTGACACCACCATCGGCAGACAGGCTCTGACCCGTTGCAGAATTTACAGAGGCAGCGAGCACAACCATGCTGCACAGAAACCGGAACAGCTCTAATTCGGAAGGAGGACAATGAATTATGTACGAATCTAAAGCATATTTCTACGGAACCGGCAGAAGAAAACACTCTGTTTCCAGAGTAAGACTCTACCCGGGTACCGGTAAAGTTACCATCAACGACAGAGATATCGACGATTACTTCGGTCTGGATACTCTGAAAGTTATCGTTCGTCAGCCTTTAGCTGCAACAGAAACAGAAGGCAAATTTGACGTATTAGTTAACGTTCA
>OHMP01000960.1_pt1 | contig 12375 bp, 8 predicted proteins | sample 1569341 | NCBI WGS metagenome assembly OHMP01 (sample SAMEA3879584, study PRJEB24766) | human gut metagenome | biome: human-associated habitat; feature: feces | place: USA | collected 1985/1987 | reverse complement strand
TCACGACTTCCACAATTCTTCTAACCTTAAATCTAAATCTCTATGAAAAAAACGTTCGACAAAGATAAGGGTTTATTACATTCAAAAATACTAATAAAATATATAAAGAAAAGAGGAACGTTTAAGATTTGCTAAATGGGACTCGGATTATCCTCCTGAAAGTCACAGTTCCTTCCATTTTAGAAAATACTATCCAACAAGTCCGCATAGATAGGATTTTGCCGTAGCAGATGGGGTACACCTGTCATAAACAATTGCTTACGGGCACGGGTGAGAGCCACATTCAATTTCCGGTCAATCCATACCCCACCCTCTTCCGTAAGATTGGCAAGGAATTTCAATTGATAAGTACGGTTCACACAGAAGGAATAAATAATCACATCGCGCTCACTCCCCTGGAAACGCTCTACGGTATCTACCAGGATATCGTTTAAACACGGAATGCCCAAAGCAGCTATTTCACTTTTAATAAGAGCTATCTGACTACGATAGGGAGTGATAATCCCCAAAGTCAAGGCAGGACGAAAACCGGAAGTACCGTCATATTGCCGATAGATAGCAGCTGCCAGTCTGGCTACGAGCTGTGCTTCAAAATGATTAATCTTTGCAGATTGCGAAGCGACCTCCGGCACTGAGGCAAGAAAAACCACACGACGCACCAGTATATCTGCAAATTCATCATTTTCCAACCCCGGAGCAAGTGTCAGTTCCCCTTGCTGGTGTTGCAAACCGACAGGTTCCAGTAGTCCGCCATAAAAGGCATGATTAGGAAAACGAGCCACTTCCACATTCATACGTCCCTGGCGACAAAGCATGTCGTAGGAGCGGTTAGTTATGAGTGATAAGTGATGAGTGGTATCGGCAGAATTCCGGTAGAGGCGTTCAAAAAGGGAATCTTTCAAATTATGCAAACCGATGCTATGCAGGCAGTCCTCGCAGACTTCAGATTGGGATTCGGATTGAAGCACGACGGCGGGCAATTGTTTATGATCACCAATGAGAATAAACTTACCAATAGCATTTCCACCCGCCACATTACGCGCACAAAGAAGCCCCAGCAGTTGTGGTTCCAGTATCTGAGTAGCCTCATCCACAATAGCCACATCGAAAGTTTTCAGACGGAACAATTCCGTTTTGGAGGAGAATGTGGAGACAGTGCCCACAAAAACACGGCAACGCTCTATGCAGGCATGCACCTCACGACGTGAAGAGCAGGATTCCAGCACATTCTCTATCAGATGTGAACGGAAAGGTATATCGCAGGAAAGTTCACTCCCTATACGGATGAAATCAATCTCAGGCGTAATGGCAGAGAGGGTTTTGCAGATTTCATCCACTGCACGATTAGTGTACGAGAGCAATAATATCTGCTTCCCCTCACGATAGAAGGCTTCCACCATACCGCGTAGAGCACGGGAAGTCTTTCCGGTGCCCGGAGGACCTACCAAAAGAAAATAATCTTTAGCAGCCTGGGCTTTCAGGGTGATACGGGAGAAATCATCCAGAGCAACTGCAATGCGAGGATCAAAAGAAACGTCAAACTCCGGCTGTCGCTGGAATAACAACAGGTCCCGGCGATCCTTGTTGGCAGAAAGAAAGGCAGAAAGTCCCAGATACATACTGCGGAAAGAAGTATCCATATAATCATGCTCGATGGCATAACGACTGTCGGGAGGAAGCACGGAAGTATTTTGTTGCGAAGCACGAAGCCGGATACGGATATCCCGGTCGGTGATTCGCTCAATATTTCCTTTGAATACCATTTTATTGGTTACGTTGTCCGTATCATTATTACGTTGATAGAGAACGATGGAGTCACCTTCACGGAAATTCGGCAATGTCTGCGCCGACCGCTGATTAGCCCGTGCCAACACAAGGTATGCTTTATGCAGATCCGCCGCATGATTCTCTGTGATTGTCAGATCGTATAATATCTCTCCCGCTTCACACTTTTCTTCAAGCGTAGAAAGCCACAAGGCGGCAGCACCTGTACGCCCTTCATAATCAATATCTCCCGATTTTGAAGTGTATAGTTCCTTCGTAATAAAATTATAGAGTGTATAGAAATAGCATTGTTCCAACGGTGTAAGCGCCCGAAGACGCTGCATCACGGCATCAATGGCAGGGTAAAGATAGCGTTTCCACAATGTATTGTTCAGGTGGCGCTCATTCAGTGTATCCGGATGAATATCCTTCAGCCGCTCTGCCGTATAGTGCGGACTATTACGTAATTGCATACCGTATTCATTCGCCACAATCCGGTTGCGCACATCCATTACACGGCGCACCATCGCCCACGACGGACGAGCGGGATATAACAACGGATAGCGGGTATAGAGCAAATAAGCTTTTACCTTGCGGTGATCCATTCCCATGGAGTATTCCAATACCGCCTGATACAACAACATCTGTACCTTATTATTCTCCTTCGGCTCCACCTTGCCCCGGATAGAATACTCGTCAGCTTTGCCCGACTTCATTTCTATGAAGGAAGACATATCGCGCTGCATATAATCCAGGCGGCCTTGCAATCCCAGAGCTTCACAAATATAGGTAGGTTCCAGTACGGCATCCGTCTTATCCAGTTCATAACCGGGAGCACGGAAAGTCTCCGTCACCGTTTGTCGGATATGGTCGAAGTGCCGTTTACAATCAGCGAAGAATTCCTTTTCCTTTTCTTTATCCAACAAATCAGCACACGCGGCCAAATCAATGGAATAGGTACGGAACGCTTTCTTCATACAAGTCAGATAGTCCGGTTCCTTCTTGGCATAGATCCACTCATCCAGAAAAAGATTGGCGATATTTCCAAGCAACAGCGGACGCGTATTGTCAGGAGATTGCAGGCGTGCCAGCAAATAATTGGCAGGATGATGCCCGTAATCTTTAAAGCACTCTGCCAACGAGCTGATATCCAACAGATAGTCCGGTTCCAGTATAATAAAGGAAGGCGTCAGTATACCAGCCTCATCTACAGCTACATCCAGCAGGTTAACCTGCGCATGACGCCACAGCAGTTTGCAAGTCTCGGCAAATTCCTCATTCACCTGAGATACATTGTAGCGTACCCTCAGTGGTTCATCGGCAACGGTATCTACAGGCAATACATATAGAAAAGTGTCGTCAGCATACTGGAAACAGACACGCATCCGGCGTATCCGTTCTTTTGCAGGCGGAGCAACAATATAAGTGGCATCTGCACGGGGAAGCTGATGATATAGTTCAGCAGGGATATCCTCACCCGTCAACCGTTTCACAAAGAAGGTCAATGTCTTGATGTCACGCAACAGATTCTCACGTGAAGGTTCGGATTGCCGATTCAGTACGGCATTGGAAGTCAGTCGGAAGGTGTGCAAGCGGTTTTGTTCCACTACGGAGAGCCCCACTTTTGAGGCCACAAAACTGACACGAGCGGAAAGGTCCGTCATTTGCAGGCTACCGTCCGGCATCTGCGTACGGCAAAGGCGTTCCAGAACTTCACGAAGCTGACGATAAACTGTTACCAGCGGAATATTTTCATCCTGGCAGACAGTAAGCAAGAAATGGTAGTATTCCCGTGCTTCTTCTTTCATTATTCCTCCTTCTCTTCATCAGTCTCGTCCGCGTCGGTCTTTTTATCCTTAATCATCAGGATACTCAACTCATAGAGCAGATAAAGCGGAACGGAAACCACAGTCAGGGTGAAGGGGTCGCCAGTCGGCGTAATGATAGCTGAAATAATCACGATAAGCACCAGTGCATGACGGCGGTATTTGCGCAGGAAAGATTTATGTACCAGTCCCAAGAGCGAAAGCAGCCACGTCACTAGCGGCAATTCGAAAGCCAATCCCATGCAGAGCACCAGCATCATGAAGTTATCTATGTAGGAATTCAAAGAAATCTGGTTCTCAATAGCCGCGCTCAATTGATAGGTGGAAAGGAAACGCAGCGTCAGCGGATAGACCATAAAATAGCCCAGAAGTACACCGAGGAAGAACATCACCGTACCAATGCACAGGGCTTTCTTCACGCCACGCCGCTCATTAGCATAGAGCGCAGGACTGATAAACCGCCAGATTTCAAAAAAAATATAAGGCGTAGCCGTCACCACCGACATCCAGAATGCAGTGGACATGTGAATAAAGAACGGGGCAGCCAGATTAATATTGATTAGTTTAACGTGGAAATCCTGTGTGAAGAAATCATCATGGAGATCGAAAACTTTTCCCACATAGCGCAGCACGTCGTAGAAAACGAAGTCATTGTGACAGGGAGCTAACACTACGTTATCAAACAGCCACGGCATCGCAATAAAATAACCGACAGCCAATACAAACCATACACCGAGTACCCGAAACAATACACGACGCAGTTCGTCCAAATGATCCCAAAAGGTTAATTCCTTATCTGCCATAGTAGTAAGTAGCTACGAGTTACAAGTTACAAGCTACGAGTGCCATGCGGCATAATCGCGCAGCCACTTGTAGCTTGTAACTTGTAGCTCGTAGCTTATGTAACTCATTTATTTTTTGAAGCCGGCTCTTCTATATCATCCTTTGCCTTGTTTATTTCTTCTTTTGCTTCATTCACACCATCTTTGAAGCTCTTCACACCTTTACCGAGTCCTTTCATCAGTTCGGGGATTTTCTTACCACCAAACAACAACAGTATTAACAGGGCGATGATAACCCATTCGGAACCGCTGGGCAGAAAGCCTAATAAAAGTAAGTTTGTCATATCCGTAGTCTTTTAAATTTGTTGCAAATATAATAGTTTCACCACAGATTACACAGATTTACACAGATTAAAACGAAAACTTTCTGTGTCAAGCCGAATAACCGGGAAGCATATACAGCTCACGAACGGACGATTAATCCTGATAATAGATTCTTTTCACCCGTGTAGAAATACTTGTCAGCACCTCGTAAGGAATGGTTTCAAGAATATCGGAAAGTACCGTAATAGGCAGATGATCGCCGAAAATCTCTACGGCATCCCCTTCCTTACAGTCAATGTCCGTAACGTCAATCATGCAAACGTCCATACAGATGTTACCCACATAGGGCGCACGCTGGCCATTCACCAAGCAATAGGCGTGGCCGTTGCCAAGATGACGGTTCAACCCGTCGGCATATCCGATAGGCAATGCGGCAATCCGTGAATTACGTGTCAGATGCCCTTTGCGGCTATAGCCTACTGTGTCTTCCTGGGGTACATCACGTATTTGCAGGATGGTAGTTTTCAGTGTGCTCACATTATTGATAATGCTGTTATCAATGGGACTGACACCATACAAACCGATACCCAACCGTACCATGTCGAACTGTGCACCCGGGAAGCGCTCAATACCGGCCGAATTGCAGATGTGCCGGAGTATCTTATGCGGAAATGCTTCCTGCAACTGCATGGATGCCGCTTCAAACATTTCAATCTGTCCACGTGTAAACGCATCGAACTGTGCCGCATCACTACCCACAAAATGCGAGAATACCGAACGGGCAATCACTGCATTCTGTCCTTTCAGCCGTTCAATCAATCGCGGCATATCTTCGGCAGCAAAGCCCAGACGATGCATACCCGTATCCAGTTTTATATGAATCGGGAAGTTAGTGATTCCCTCCTTCTCCGCCTCTTTAATCAGTGCATCCAGCAGGTGGAAGCTATACACTTCTGGTTCCAGTTTATAGTCGAACATGGTCTTAAACGCGGTCATCTCCGGGTTCATAATGATGATGCTTGCCGTAATACCCGCTTTGCGGAGTTCGGAACCTTCATCAGCCACAGCCACAGCCAGAAAATCGACATGATGTTCCTGCAATGTCTTGGCAATCTCATACGAACCGGCTCCATAGGCTGATGCTTTCACCATGCACACCATCTTCGTATCCGGACGCAGCCGACTGCGGTAATAGTTCAGATTAGCTATCATGGCTCCAAGATTCACCTCAAGAATGGTCTCGTGTACCTTTTTCTCCAGTTCTTCCGTCAAAGCATCAAAACCGAACTGACGGGCACCTTTTATCAATATAATCTCATTCTCCAACCGCAGTTCTCCACGGGAAATAGCGCGCAACAGGGCTTCTGTATTAGGATAGAAAGCCTTCTCGATGTCAAAGCGTGCGGCACACGAAGATATCTCACTGCCTACTCCGATGATACGCTCAATGCCGCGGCTACCGGCAAGCTGCGATACTTTCCGGTAAAGCGTCGGCGCATTCTGTCCGGTTTCCAGTATATCCGAGAGGATAAGAGTCCGCTTCAGTCCGTTACTCTGCGAACGACGGTAAAGAAAATCGAGTGCAATGTCCAGTGAAGCGAGATCACTGTTATAGCTATCATTTATCAGCAGGCAACCGTTTTTACCTTCCTTCACTTCCAGGCGCATAGCCACCGGTTCCAGTGTCGCCATACGTTCCGTAATCTTCTCGGCAGGAAGCATCAGATAAAGACAGGCAGCCAGGCAGTTAAGCGAGTTCTCAATAGAAGCATCGTCAATAAAAGGCAGTATAAAGGTATTATCCATCTCCAGATAACGATAAGAAATGACGGTACAATCCTCCTTTTTCTCCACCTTACTTATAAACAGGGGACGCTCCATATCTTTCCGACTCCATGCTATTTCACGGGCACTGAGCATAGACTTCGCCACACAATTACTGATAAACTCATCATCACCATTATAGATCACCACATCGCAGTTCTTGAAGAGCGACAGTTTTTCCATGCACTTCTCTTGCAAAGAGAAGAAGTTCTCCTGATGAGCTCCGCCGATGTTGGTCAGTATGCCAATGGTAGGTTTGATAATATTCTGCAAGGCACGCATCTCTCCCATCTCCGAAATTCCAGCTTCGAAAATAGCGAGTTCGGACTGCTCGTTCATCTGCCAAACGGACAGCGGCACGCCGATCTGCGAATTATAGCTGCGTGGTGAACGAACAATCACCCGTTCAGGGCTGAGCAATTGATGAAGCCATTCCTTTACAATCGTCTTTCCGTTACTGCCCGTTATGCCGATAACCGGTATCTGAAACTGTTCACGGTGTTGTTCCGCCAACTTCTGCAAAGCCTTCAACGGATTGGCGACCACAAGGAAATTAACAGCTAACATATCCGAATTACTCATTGCCAGTTGTCCGCTTTCCACCCATTTATAAGCTTCTTTGCTGACTACAAAATTGCGAACACCGCGTGAATACAAGTCAGGAATATAGCGTGCGCCATCATTGCGCTTGGTAGTTAAGGCAAAAAATAAGGTTTCTTCGGGGAAACTCAAGGAACGGCTATCGGTAAGTAACCAATCTATGGTTGCCGGCGTGTCCCCCACACGTCGTGCACCGATGCGTTCGGCTATTGTTTCAATCGTATATGACATATATCTTTCTCTTTTTTGAAATCTAAGTACGGGTATTTTTTGTTAAGTCGGTCGATTTTTAACACAATTTGTCCTAAAAAACGCTTATACTCGTCTGACTCCGGATGGAAGGGCTTATGAGATAGCGCTTTATTGATATTTTCACTTTCCTGCATAATCTCTAACGCGTCCTCAGAGAGACAGGTCTGCACGAACTTCTCCCATACAAAGCGTACCGCCAAGGGAGATGGATGCACCATATCATCGGCATAAAAACGATAGTCACGAAGCTCGTCGAGTAAGAGTTCATAAGCCGGAAAATAAAAGACATGTCCGGGAAAAGAAGTCTGTAACTGATCGATGGCAAGCAGAAGTGTAGCTTTACTCAATTGATTAGCGTGCATCCCGTCGCGTACGTGGCGGATGGGGCTGACCGTAAGAATCACTTTCAACTTCGGATTCCGAGCAATCAAACCGGAGAAGAGAGAGGTATAATCCGATACAATCTCCTGCACGCTGAGCCGGCGACGGGTAAAGACAGACTCCGGTTGTTTATGACAATTAGCAACCACATGTCCCGTGGATTTCTGTTCGTACACCCATGCTGTACCAAAAGTCAACATCAGGCAGTTCAAATGGTGGATACGTTCGTGCGCTGTTTGCAGACGGATATTAATACGCTGCAACACTTCTTCTGCAGAGGGAGAAGAAAAATCACCATGATGCATCGAGCTATGCCAGCACTCACGAAAGAAAAACAGGTCTTCTTCTTTATACAGTCTGCCCGTCACCAACTCACGCAAAGCTGTTGAAACAGACAAAGGATTATAAAGAACCCCAAATGGATTGACATCCGGACGAAATCTGGCATCCGCAAGCAGTGCACCGATGTTGGTGGCAAAGCAGGAACCCATCAACAGAAGTTCGTCCGCCTGAGTAAAACGGGGCAGATCGGAAGGTAATTCAACAGGGGTAGAAAAGTTCATACGTTTACATCATCATATTCTTCCGGATAGAGAATTTCACGATAGCCATTGCCTGAATGGAAGCAAAGGGAACATCCATCGGTTCATGGTGCGGATTATAACTCACAAGTTTAATGCAACCCTCCTGCTCCGAACGGTTCACATACTTCACTGCCAGATACTCATCGCCATCAATATCGAATGAGACTAGATACATTTCACCATAAATGACATTGCTGAAGCTGTTCATTTCCTTGAAACCTACAATATCTCCCGATTTCAGGATGGGATACATACTGTCCCCACTAATATAAAGGGCACCGTCGCATACGGGAATACTAGGTATTTGTATTCTTCCCATCACAAACTGGTGCTTATTGGCAAGCAATGTACGCAGATTAGCGGCAGCAGTAATGTCGTACAGCACTACACTGCGGTCTTTCATCGCATCCGGCGTTTTGGGATTGTGTATTATCTCAACATTACCTGTCGCCAGTTCGTTATAACAACTTTGTAAATGACTTACAGGGGTTCCCTTCCCTAACAGCAACCAGTTATAATCCACATCCTTCATCTTGCTCAGCAATAACGGGAAGTCGGTGCTGTTTCGTGCAATCCAGTTACTAAGTGTAGAACGCGACACACCCAGGTAGGCAGCCAGATCAGCATCTGTTTTGAAGTTCAATACACGCTTGGCACGCTTCACGATGTCCGCTACATTAAAAAAGATATCCTTTTCCATATTTATTTATATAAATAAGTTCTAATGTTGCCTTCAACATACACTTATGCATTTTTTTAATGCAAAAGTCAATATATGATGTTTTCCATACGAAAACGAAGTTATACATTACAGCAACAAAACTAATCAATTTGTTTTAAAGGGGCAAATAAAAGTAAGGGAAACAATACCGGCACTATAACAGAATATCTTTCCCACTACGAGTGAAAGTATTTCCCACTACGACTGAAGGCACCTCCCACTACGACTGAAGGTACTTCCCACTACGACTGAACGAGTGTTTCACTACGGCTGAATCGAGTGGCACACCCATCATCCTATCAGGCAACAGCTTAGAGGGAATTTACGGCTTTTGGAACATGATATCCGTCCCAGTCATATTCTTCGGTATAACTATCGAATGCAGGAGTTTCCGTAATGCACGCTTGTGCAAAAAGCCCGGCAATTTCCGCCTGTTCTGCCGGTGAGAGTCCACGTTCCTTGTGCAGGATACGGTAATAAGTGGGTTTTGGAAAGAGAGTACGAATCATCCCTTTCAACAGCAACGCTTTCTTATAGGGGATGTTATCAAAGAGGGTACTGATGCCCCAGGCATAACGAAGTTTCACAGTGCTTCGGAAGTAAGGACACTGACCGGCATCCATAGGATAATTGGCAGGATTCACCGTTACAATGCTCTTCACACTTTGCGGCACATGCAACGTAACAAGATGGCGCAGGCAACTTTCACTTCGCGCACAATCGGGGTTAAGACAGTGGAGGTAATTTAAAGGCACCGAATCATAATTAAAGCAGTCTTCCATGATATTCTGTTTTTGAGGGGACAAATGTAGTGAATCTATTCTGACGGAACAATCCAAAGGAGAAGAGTTCTTGAAATATTAAGATAAAAAAGGAGAAGAACTAATGTTAAAGCGGCAAGGATTCATATTTTTCCCCAAAAAAGGGAATACCTTCCGTTTTCTTTTACTAATTTTGCAATTTGTAATCCTCAGAACAGAGATGAAGACAGAACCAACAACATATAACTTGCTAAATTCTATTTCTGATCCCGAAGATCTGCGTAAACTGAGCGTTGATCAGCTTCCGGAAATTTGCAAAGAATTGCGGCAGGACATTATTAAAGAAGTTTCGTGCAACCCGGGACACTTTGCAGCCAGTTTGGGGACGGTAGAACTGACCGTCGCCTTGCATTACGTGTTCAATACTCCTTACGACCGCATCGTGTGGGACGTAGGCCATCAGGCGTATGGCCATAAGATACTGACCGGACGTCGGGAAACATTCTCCACAAACCGGAAATTCAAAGGGATCCGCCCTTTCCCTTCTCCCGATGAAAGCGATTATGACACTTTCACTTGCGGACATGCTTCCAATTCCATCTCTGCTGCTCTCGGCATGGCTGTAGCTGCTGCCCGGAAAGGAGAAACCCAACGTCATGTCGTAGCCATCATTGGCGATGGTTCGATGAGTGGCGGACTGGCTTTTGAAGGACTTAACAACGCATCCACTACGCCTAATAACCTGCTGATTATCCTGAATGACAACGATATGGCAATTGACCGTAGCGTGGGAGGAATGAAACAATATCTTTTCAATCTGACAACCTCCAACCGTTACAACCAATTGCGTTTCAAACTTTCACGGATGTTGTTCAAGCTCGGTATTCTGAATGAAGAACGTCGCAAAGCGCTGATACGTTTCGGCAATAGCTTGAAATCGATGGCTGCCCAACAACAGAATATTTTCGAAGGGATGAATATCCGTTACTTCGGTCCGATAGACGGGCACGACGTGAAGAACCTAGCCCGGGTGTTGCATGATATTAAAGATTTGCAAGGTCCCAAAATCCTTCATCTGCACACAATCAAAGGAAAAGGATTTGCACCGGCAGAAGAACACGCTACCGAATGGCATGCTCCGGGCAAGTTCGATCCTGTCACCGGCGAACGTTTCATAGCCAACACGGAGGGAATGCCTCCTCTCTTTCAGGAGGTATTCGGTCATACCCTAGTGGAGCTTGCAGAAGCTAATCCAAAGATTGTCGGTGTGACCCCCGCCATGCCCAGCGGTTGTTCGATGAATATTCTTATGGAGAAAATGCCCGAACGCGCGTTCGATGTCGGTATCGCCGAAGGACACGCCGTTACCTTCTCCGGAGGAATGGCTAAAGACGGGATGTTGCCATTCTGTAATATCTATTCCTCGTTTATGCAACGGGCGTATGATAATATGATCCACGATGTAGCCATACAAAATCTTTCCGTTATATTGTGTCTCGACCGTGCCGGACTTGTCGGCGAAGACGGTCCGACTCATCACGGAGCTTTCGATATGGCTTATTTGCGTCCGATACCCAACCTGACCATCTCCTCCCCAATGGATGAACATGAATTGCGCCGATTGATGTACACAGCACAACTGCCGGATAAAGGTCCGTTTGTGATCCGTTATCCGCGAGGACGCGGGGTAGTGGTTGACTGGAAATGTCCGTTGGAAGAAATCCCGGTAGGAAAAGGTAGGAAACTGAAAGATGGTGACAACCTTGCGGTTATAACAATCGGCCCGATAGGCAACACTGCCGCCCGTGCCATTTCCCGTGCTGAATCGGAACTGGGCAAGTCTATCGCTCATTACGACTTACGTTTCCTGAAGCCTTTGGATGAAAGGCTATTACATGAAATCGGACGGAAGCATCAACGTATCCTCACCATCGAGGACGGTATCATCAAAGGTGGTATGGGTAGTGCGATTCTTGAATTTATGGCCGACAATGAATATAAGCCGACCTTAAAACGTATCGGCATTCCTAATATATTTGTGGAACATGGTTCAGTTGCAGAGCTGTATCATTTATGCGGTATGGACGAAGAAGGTATTCTGACTAAAATAAAAGAATTTATCAACTGACATGAAGATCATTATTGCCGGTGCCGGCAACGTAGGCACCCATTTGGCCAAATTGTTATCGCGTGAAAAGCAAGATATTATCTTGATGGATGATGACGAAGAGAAGCTAAGCGCTCTCAGCTCTAACTTCGACTTGCTGACAGTTGCCGCCTCTCCTTCTTCCATTTCCGGACTAAAGGAGGTGGGTGTCAAAGAGGCCGATCTGTTTATCGCAGTCACTCCGGATGAGAGCCGCAATATGACTGCCTGTATGCTGGCTACCAACTTGGGAGCAAAGAAGACAGTAGCGCGTATCGACAACTACGAATATCTTCTGCCTAAAAACAAAGAGTTCTTCCAAAAACTGGGAGTAGATTCATTGATCTATCCGGAAATGTTGGCTGCTAAAGAGATTGTATCTTCCATGCGTATGAGCTGGGTACGTCAAT
>OHMP01000951.1_pt1 | contig 12464 bp, 14 predicted proteins | sample 1569341 | NCBI WGS metagenome assembly OHMP01 (sample SAMEA3879584, study PRJEB24766) | human gut metagenome | biome: human-associated habitat; feature: feces | place: USA | collected 1985/1987 | reverse complement strand
TGAGCTTTTGCAGCGTCTCCGCCTGCTTCTTTTCCGTGATGGCGCCTACGATGGGGTCGCCCACAATATTGCCGCTGCGGTCGACCACATAGGTGGTGGGATAGGCAAAGATGTTGGTGGTAAACTTTCCCGCCTCACCATCTGAGTCAAAATACACATTCTGATAGGTGGCGTCCTTCTTGGCCAGTACATCTTTTGCTTCGGAAATTGCCGCTTCATCGCCATCCAATGTGAAGGTGTTGACACCGATGAGTGCGCCGCCCTTCTTCGCAAGCTCCTTGTTCAGCGCGTCCAGCTCGGAAAGCTCGCCCACGCAGGGATTGCAGGTGGTAAACCAGAAATTCACTACGGTGACGGCGTTGCCGGAGAACAGCTCGTCGCTCTTCACCGTGTTGCCGTCCAGGTCTTTCCCCTCAAAGGCGGGGAACTTCTGCATACTGCCCTGCTCGGCCATCTTGTCCGCGCCGCTCTGATCGGACGGCATACTCATATCATCGCCCGCGGGCATACTCATATCGCCGTCCATGGATTTCTGCATGATCTCGGGATACTTCTCTTCCAACTCGGTCAGCTTGTTTTCAATATTGCTGATCTCCGTGGCTGACTCCTTCAGCCACTCATACTCCTTGTCGGCGAACTGCTCTTTCGCGGTCTCGATGGTATCCAGCAGGAAGTCGCCGTAGTTTTTCCCGTCCTCGACCATGGCCATGCCCTTGTCGGCCTCCATAAAGACCTTTTCCCACAGCTCGGTATTTTCCGACAGGATCGCGTTCTCCCGCTCCAGCAGCTCCTTGTGCAGGCTGAGCGCCTCCTCGGCGTTTTTCGGCTCGCCGGTCATGGCGGAGCCGTTGCCGCTCATGTCACCCATCTTGTCATTGTTCTTCATGCCGCAGGCCGCCAGGGCCAGCACCATCAGCACGGCAAAAGCCAGTGCAAAAATTCTCTTCATGTTCATTTTGATTCCTCCATCGTTGTTTTCTTTGGTGTTTCTTTCCCGTTGCCGAAGCCGTAACGGAAGCACACGGCGTTCGTCGGACAAGCGCGGACGCACATTCCGCAGCGGATGCACTCGGTGTGGTTGGGCGTTTTCGTCACATCCACATCCATCTTGCAGGCTCTGGCACACTTTCCACAGGAGACGCACTTACTCTTGTCCACCTTCATCTGGAAGAGGGACACCCGGTTGAACAGCGCATAGAACGCGCCCAGTGGGCAGAGCCACTTGCAAAACGGCCGGTAGAACAGCACACTCAGCACGATCACCGACAGCAGAATGCTGAATTTCCATGTAAACAGCTTGCCCAGCGCCGCCCGGATGCCGGAATTGGCAAGGGACAGCGGGATGGCTCCCTCCAGCACGCCCTGCGGGCAGAGGTATTTACAGAAGAACGGGTCGCCCATGGCTACATCATTTACAAGGAACGCCGGCAGCAGGAAAACCATCACCAGCAGTACGGCGTACTTGAAGTATCGCAGGGGCTTGAGTTTCTTTGTGGAGAGCTTCTTCGTGGGGATTTTGTGCAGCAGCTCCTGAAACCAGCCAAAGGGGCACAGAAAACCGCAGATGAAGCGTCCCAGCAGGACTCCCAGCAAAATGAGGAAACCTGTGATATAATAGGAGAAGCTGAACTTGGATGAGCCCACCACTGCCTGAAACGCCCCGATGGGACAGGCACCGGAGGCCGCTGGGCAGGAGTAGCAGTTCAGCCCCGGCACGCAGACGGTTTTCCCTGCGCCCTGATACAGGCCTCCTTTGAGAAAGTTCGGCAGGTGCAGGTTGGTCAATAAGGCTGCCCCTGCCTGTATCCAACTCCGAAAGCGGGACAGGAGTTGTGACGCGCCCGAAAATTTTTTACCCAATGCCCACACACTCCAGACATAATTTAATCGCTTTGCTCAGCACCGTCGCCGCCTCACCGCGCCATACGCCGAAGCACAACATGGCGATACCCACAACCAGCAACAAGGCCTGCGCCGCCGTTTTTTTTACATGGCTCAATTCCATCACCCTTTCACTTTTTCTGCTACCATCATAACGCAAGAGAGTTAAAGTCCTTGTTAAGAACGAAAATTTAATGCAAACTTTATCTGGGTTTGCTATAATTAAAAACAACATGAAAATGAATAAAGAAGGAGGGCTCTTATGCACCTTTTAGTAATTGAAGATGAACGCGCCCTGTGCGAAACCATCGTCCGCAGCCTGCGACGCCAGGCATACAGCGTGGACTGCTGCTACGACGGGGAGAAGGCGGTGGAGCTTCTGGGCGTGGAGCGCTACGATCTGGTACTGCTGGATCTGAACCTGCCGGGGAAGGACGGCATGACAGTGCTGCGCACCCTGCGGCAGACCGACCGGGAGACAAAAGTACTGATCCTCTCCGCCCGGGGTGAGGTGGAGGACAAGGTGGAGGGACTGGACGCGGGAGCCAACGACTATCTGGCAAAGCCCTTTCATCTTGCCGAACTGGAGGCTCGCATTCGCAGCCTGACCCTGCGGCAGTTCACCCAGCAGGATGTGCTGCTGATCTGCGGTGAGCTGACCTTTGACACCCGCTCCCGTACCGCCGCCGTCAACGGGCAGACGCTGACGCTCACCCGCAAGGAAACAGGGATACTTGAATACCTGATGGTGCATCAGGGGTGGCCCGTGAGCCAGGAGGAGCTGATGGATCACGTTTGGGACAACAGCGTGGACAGCTTCAGCAATTCCATTCGCGTCCACATCTCCGCCCTGCGCAAAAAGCTCCGCGCCGCGCTGGGTTATGATCCCATCCGCAACCGCATCGGCGAGGGCTATCTGATGGGGGGCGAGGAAGCATGAAGCATCTTTCCTTGCAATGGCGCATCACCCTGATGACCGTCCTGCTCATCGGTGCCACCTGCGTAATCATGAATCTGCTGCTCTGCTCCTCCGGCGTGTACTATATGGACACCATTGCGGACAGCTTACAGGGCGGCAGCACGGTAATCCTGAATGAGGGCGAAGCGGCGAGCTTTGACCCGCAGCTCATAGCGCCCGACGAGGAGCTGACCATCGTCATCGATGGGGCGCAGGGGCGCTTCCGCACCACCAACTGGTACATCACGGCTGCGGTAACGCTGCTCAGCGGCATTCTGACCTATTTTGTCAGCGGACGTGCGCTCAAGCCCCTGCGCAGTTTTGCCTCGCAGGTGGAGCAGGTGCAGCTGAACAATCTTGCCGATATGAGGATCGATGAAGACGTCATTCCAGAATTTCAGCAGCTGAGCCGCTCGTTCAACCAGATGCTGGAGCGGCTGAACAATGCCTTTGCCGCCCAGCGGCAGTTCACCGGCAACGCGGCCCACGAACTGCGCACGCCACTGGCACTAATGCAGGCGCAGTTGGAGCTGTTTTCCGCGGAGCATCCTGATGTGCGACCGGAGACGGCGGAGTTCCTCACGCTTTTGCGTGAGCAGACGGAACGGCTGATACAGCTGACCAGGACACTGCTGGAGATGAGCAATCTGCGGCAGGTGGCGCGGAACGAGCGGATCCAGCTCGCTCCCATGATTGAGGAGATCTTCACAGATCTTGCGCCGCTCTCAGATAAGCTCGGCGTCACGCTGACGGCGGAGGGCGACGGCATTATGACCGGCAGCGATGCACTGATCTACCGGCTGATCTTCAACCTGACGGAGAATGCTGTCAAGTACAACCGGCCGGGCGGCTCGGTGCGGGTCTGTGTCACACAGGAAACGGAAAAACTCCTGATTCGCGTTTCCGATACCGGCTGCGGCATTCCGGAGAAGTATCAGCAGAGCATCTTCCAGCCCTTTTTCCGGGTGGATAAGTCCCGCAGCCGCGAGTACGGCGGTGCGGGACTGGGGCTCTCGCTGGTATGGGAGATCGCCGACCTCCACGGCGGCTCCGTTTGGGTGGAGGAAAGTTCCGAGAAGGGCACTACCATTGCGGTGGGGGTGCCAACGCAACAATCAACGAAGCCCTAAAACCCTTTTATTCGTTTTTCGCCGCTTCGCTCGCCGCGCTGCGGCGTTCCTCTCTGTATGGGGCGGTCAGCCGGAAAGAGAAGCGTCCCTTTTCAATTTCAAACTCCTTGCAGCCTGTTTCCGGGTCATAGCCCGTCAGCTTGCAGACGGCAGGGTATTTGCGGCTGTAAGCAAGCAGCCGCTTCTTCAAGTCGGTGTTGTGGGTGCGGATATGGATTAGCGAGTCTTTCTCGTCAAACCATATATCGGTGGTCTTTTCCTGCTTCGTAAGCCCTGTTCTCATAAACTCTCCTTTCTGCGCCCCTGTTACGCAATAGGGGCATTTTTCGGGTGTTTTTCCCGGCTCTTGACTTGAAGAAAACGGCGATTTTCAAGCAGGAGCGCGCCGGACGATGTCTGCCCTGTCCGACGCGCTCCCATTCGATAAAATGCGTTTTTTCCGGCTCTACACAGGAATCAGCGAGCTTCGTCCCTCGTGACCGCTTTTTCTTTGCGCGGATGGAAGAATCTCCACAGATTATTGCGCTGAATCACATCCTCATAGCTGCGGACTTTCCCGCGCAGCTCCGTATTTTCACGCTCCAATTCTGCCGCACGGAGCTTGCTGTGGACAGACTTATAATCAGAAATTTCCTGTTTCAAACTGTCAATCTCAGCCTTGAGCTTTGCAATCAGTTTGCTTGCCGCATCCAACGCCTTTTGCAGTTTGGATTCCTTTTTCTCTGCTGTAACGTACTTCTTTGCCAGAGTGGAAAGTCGGTCAAAGTCCTCACGCTCCACGGCGACTTTGGATGAGAAGGGAATGGACGTTGCCACGATTTTTTCGATAGACCGCACATCGACCCGCTGATTCTGGATTTTTTCAATTTTGCTCCCAAGCGTTGCTGCCTGTTTTTCCTGCTGACGGTTCTGCTCTGTGAATTCTGCCAGCCGCGCCTGTTCCTGCTGCACCTTGAACTGCGTCACCGTCAGGTGTTCCTCAGAGCTGCCGCGCTCGCCTCGCTCCACATCGTCATACCCTGCCTTTCGCATGGCGGCGAAGAAATCATCTTGCAGAACGGAATAGGATTTTCGGAGCACGGTTTTTCCGTTTGCGTTCAGCAGCGGTTTCCCATGCTCATCCAGCGCGGGCTTGGAATCCCACTTTTTGCTCATGCTGACCTGCTGAATCGTTTCCTTGACCGTCCCCACCAGCGATTTATCCTTGCAGCGTTTTGACCACAGGATTTGCTTTTCCACGATGGGAATGTAGACCACATGAAGGTGATAGTGGTACACGTCCTGCCCCAGCGCGTCGGACATGGCGCGGTTGCGCTCGTCGGCGTGCATGACTGCCGACAGGATGTACTGCTCGCCGCCGACGATTTCTATTGCGGATTTGTAAGCATCGGTGTAAAATTGTTTTGCGAAGTCATAGCCGCCGTGATTATGAAAATAGGCGGTGTTTACGTCAAAGACCAGCTCGCCGTAGAGAAAGGCATCCTCTTTCAATCCGCGGGTGGAGATGATCCCGTCCTTTTTCAACTGCTCAAACATCTCCGCATATCCGGCGGTCGGTTTCTTGAAATGGACATTGAGGTGCGTTCTCTCCGGGACAATATCCTGATTGACATAGGATTCCTTTTCCCGTTCGTTGTGCTGCTGCGCGTTGCCGATTTTGGCAGCCGTCAGCCTCATATTTCTTGCGTTGGTACGATGAATACCGTCGCCTCTTGCCATGGGCAATTACCTCCTGATTTCAGATTGCGCAGGATGGGGCAGCTTCCGAGGGAGCACTTCTGCGGAAGTGTAATAACCCACTATGATACTTTCATCCTGCGGCTGCAAAGTATCGTGGGCTCTCCGAGGGGGTATGCGGCTTCTGCGGAAGCCTCTGCCGTGGCTTGCAAGTAGTACCCACTTTGCAAAATCCACGGCGTGACCGCCAGCCTTTCAGCAATCAAATTTGCTTCAACGCTGCCGCCCGCAGGCAGAGAGAATTTTGAAAATTCTCTCCGCCATCCATCTCAAAATCTGCGGGTTTTTCGATGGGGACGGGGATGCGAGGGGCTGTGTCAGCCAATGATTTGACTTGTCCTCCAGCAACAGGAGCGTGGCACGCTCCTGTCACAGTTCCCAAGGAGGAGTAGTCCATCGGTAGCTCTGCGGCACTCCACGCCGGTCAAGATACTCCTGCCGCGCCTGCTCCCACTGTTCTTCGGTAGGAGCGGTCTTGTATTGTGAGTAGAGCTGTCGGTTCAGCATGGCGTCGAGCTTCTTCTCCAAGCCCTGCCGGATTTCTTCTTCAAAATCATCCTCGCCCCGCAGATGGTACATGGCGAGGTCGATGAACAGATCATAGGGGATTTGTACGCTTTTCATTTTCCTATCCTTTCCTATCCGCGACGGTCGCAACGATTGCGACGGTTGCTTTGATGGCATCATTTCCACCGTCGCGACCGTCGCAGCCGTCGCGCCGTCCTCATTCGATTACTTCGTACTCTACATTGTCGATTGCCATATAGGTGAGTTTCACCTGCCGCCCGGAGTGTTTGGCCCTGTTCTCATACCTCACATGGTACTCGTCCAGCAGCCTGCCGGATTTAACGTTCAGGTATTTGGTGAGGGCATTTGCCGCCATGCCTGTATTCACCGCTTCCGCAAGCTCGGTCGGGCTGCCTGTTCATTCTCTGCTTTCGGAGGAAACAAGCTGGGAAACCGTATCCAATACAGGGTCGGGCGGCTCCTGATACGGCTCGTTCTCCGTCCGTTCAAGGCTCCATATCTGCGTGTCGGCATCTTTTTTCAGATATAGAATCTGATCCTGTTGATCTCGCCCCACTGCATCGACCGTGGCCTCCAATGCTGTCCGTTTCTTCTTCTGCATCAGGAGTGCTCCGTCTGCACAACCAAGAAGTCCCGTCGTGCCGGAGATCGTTTCAAAGCTGTCTCCGGCTGGCTGCTTTCTTGTGTGATGAACGGTAACGATGCAAATGCTGTGCCTGTCCGCAAAACGCTTGAGCTTTCCGATGATCTCATAGTCGCTGGCGTAGCTGTAAGCCTCGCCTCCGGTCTCCCGAATCTTCTGCATGGTGTCAATGATAACCAGCTTCGTGTCGGGGTGTTCCTTTATGAAATTCTCAAGCTGCTCGTCAAGACCGTTTCCGATTTTGTTTGCTGCCGTTGCAAAATGCAGGCTGGCGGTATCCGCCACGCCGTACATCATAAACATCCGACTCTGGATTCTCTGGAAATCATCCTCCAGTGCAAGGTACAGAACCGTACCCTGATGGACTTCATAGCCCCACAGCCTTCGCCCTGTGCTGACATGGTAGGCAAGCTGCGCTACCAGAAACGATTTTCCGATTTTGGGTGCTCCTGCGAGGATATATGCCCCGGAGTAGAGCAGACCGTCTATGACGGGCGGTCTGCTCTTGTAGACGGTCTGATACAGCTCTGTCATGGAAACCGTATGAAGATAACGAGGATCGTTCATGCGTCGGATTCTCTCACGCATTTCCTCAATATTTTCCTCCGGGGGATTGCTTTCGCAGGTTTCATGTGGTATGCTCTGGTTAGATGAATTGTGAGGCGGCTGCCCTCCATCTGCGCCAACAGATGGGATGAGGGCGGTCGTTTTCTCATTTTCCGTCATTGCGCTCACCTCCGGGAATCTGGAAGCCGTAGAACTTCTGCTTGAAATACTGGGCGGGGCATTTTCCGGCTACGGTCAGATAGCCCTGGGATTTCAGTTCTCTGTTCATCTCCCGGACGATCTGATACGCCTTGCTGCGGCTGATGCCCATGATCTCCGCCACCTCTGACGCTGTGATAAACTGTGCTCTCATAGTACCTCCTGTTTCAATGTGATCCGCCTCGGTCTGCGTATCTTTTGTTCATCCTCCTTTCTCCAGCCTCTCCGAAATACGCACCCTGAGTACATATTTTATTATACGCACACAAGATGCATCTGTCAAGCCTTTAGAAAATAAAAATATGTACTTGCAATTCGCTTTATTCTGTGATATGATATGGACGAGGTGAATCAGATATGGACAATTTCGATTATCCCGCCATTGGGCAGAGAATCAAGCAGCTCCGAAAACGCAAGGGGCTGAACCAGACCGAACTGGCACAAATGCTGAAAAAATCTCTCCGCACCGTACAGAAGTACGAAACTGGAGAGATCGAAGTGTCGATTGCCGTTGTCAATCAGATTGCCGACCTGTTGGATTCAACGCCGACCTATATCCTCGGCTACGAATCCAGTACAACGCAGATCAGAACGCTTTCCGACGTGATGGACTTTCTCTTTAAGCTGGAAACGGTAGAAGGCATCGACTTCAAGATCGACGTGCAGAAGCCACCCCGCCGCAAGCAGTGGGAATGTTCCATTTCCTTTGACGGAAAGAGCATGGCAGAGTTCAACGCCGATATGTGCCTGTTCCTTGAGCAGTGGGAGGACGAACGCAGCGAGCTTCGCGCCTATAACTCCACGCAGGCAGCATATAAGCGCTGGAAGGAGCAGACGCTTGCATACTATGCCGCGAACGCAGTCAAATGCACAGAGCCGGAAGAACTTGACCGTGATGAACTAATTGCAAGACGGACAGAGCTTTTGGAAAAGGAATACGGTAAAAACGAGAGTAATGAGTAAATAACCCCATCAAAGCCTGATTCTTGAGGGAAGGAGGTAAAAATGTCAGTAACAAAAGACGGCGACACCGGTCGCTGGATGTCCCAGATCCGCGTGACGGACTGGACGGGCAAGACCATCCACAAGAAGAAGCGTGGCTTTGCCACCAAGAAGGAAGCCCTTCAATGGGAACGGGACTTTATCAGCCAATCCACGGGCAGCCTCGGCATGACCTTCGGTGACTTCATCGCCCTGTATGTCAAGGATATGGAGCACCGCCTCAAGCCCTCCACCGTTGCCAGCAAGAAATGGCTGATTGACCTGAAGGTAACGCCTTTCTTTAAGAAAATCCCGCTGAACGAGATCAAGCCCACTCATGTGCGCCAATGGCAGAACTCCCTGACCAGCTATCGGGATGAAAATGGCAAGCCTTACGCCCAGACCTATCTCAAGTGCATCAACAACCAGCTCACGGCGATTTTCAACTACGCAGTCAAATACTATGGCTTGAAAGAAAACCCCTGCCACAAGGCGGGGAGCATGGGCAAGAAGAAAGCCGACGAGATGCTGTTCTGGACAAAGGACGAGTTCCAGACCTTTATCGAGAGCATGAAAGACCGGCCTGCCAGCTACACGGTATTTATGACCATGTACTACACGGGGATCCGGGAGGGAGAACTGCTGGCGCTCACACCGTCGGACATCGACTTCGAGAAGAAGACCCTGACGGTGAACAAGAGCTATCAGCGCCTCGGCAGAGAGGATATTATCACCACTCCGAAAACGCCGAAAAGCATCCGCACTATCCCCATTCCCGACGGTCTTTGCACCTGTTTGCAGGAGTATATGTCCCATTGCTACGGACTGCAAAAGGACGACCGGCTCTTTCCCTATACCAAGAGCTTTCTGTATCACGAAATGGAGTATGGCTGCAAGGCATCAGGTGTGAAGCGGATTCGGGTGCATGATATTCGCCACAGCCACGCCAGCCTGCTGGTGGAGATGGGCTTCTCACCGCTGCTGATCGCGGAGCGGCTCGGACATGAAAAGGTGCAGACAACGATGGACACGTACAGCCACCTGTACCCCAACAAGCAGGTGGAGGTAGCCAGACAGCTTGACGGCATCATGCCGTGAGCCTCTGGCTACAAAAATCGCTGCAAATGTAGCCAATTTGTAGCCACCAAAAAAGAAAAATCCTGAAAAACGCTGTATTACCAACGCTTTTCAGGATTCCAAAAACACTAAATATTTATTCCCACTCGACAAATCCTATTATATGGGACTGTATTTTCTATGTTTTCACGGATAAATTATTCGCAAATTTGTTAATGTTTCACCTGTTATTTTTGGCCGCTCAATTTCTTAGTATCAAAATAGTATCACAAAAGGCGGAGAAATGCAACCACATTCCCCGCCTTTTCCAAATCACTTCTCATTTTTCTTTAATACTATTCTTTGATATGTTCTAAGCGATTCCCCTCTTGGTCAAACAATTCATATACTTCATACTTGCCAGTTCCAGTCCCATAAAACAAGTGATAACCGTTTATATCTAAAGGTGTCAACTCTTGATTTTGATAGGTAATAGCGGCTACATCTTCGTCATAAGCGACAGCCATCACAACATATTTATCACTTTTATCATACCAAGAAACCAATACTTGCGTTCTAAGGTCACCACTGTCGAGCTTTTGAGGTATTTCAATATTTAGAGAGCCATTCATTTCAACAACGCTATAAAAAATACTGTTTTTTTGTATGATAGCGTTCTGGAGTTCATTATTATTATTTTTGTTAGTATATATTACTACAATAAGATTTTCATCAATTTGTTGGGAGGTTAAGATTTCGCCTACTTCAAACGGATATTTTATTCTGTTAAGTGCAGTATCAATACTTTTAGGAAAGTATATAAAAGAACCAATTACCACACTTAAAAAGATAAATAGTCCAATAAAAATTAGTTTTCTGTTTTTCATGTGCGGCCTCCAATGGGAATTTATCGTTTACATTATAACAGTAAAATTCCCTGCTGACAAGTACAAAACGGGAGGGCACCCCATAGAGTGCCCTCCTGCTGTCCGTTACCTCGCCCCCCGTCTAAACCTCCGCTTTGCTTTCTTCTGCTCCCGCTCTTGCGCCTCCCGGCGCTTTGCGTCCTCCACGGCTCGCTCTACTTCCTCCGGGCCGAAAGCCCGCTTGACCCGCTCAAAGTCGGCAACAGCACCCCGCAGGGCCTTGTTCTCCAACTTCGTTTCCTGCAAGCGGTCGGACAACCGCTCGTTTCCTTCCCTGGCCCGTCCATAGTCTCCCTGCAACCGCTCATACTTCCTCTTCAACTCGACATAGGCCCGGTACAGGGAACGCAGCACCTTGACGATCTGCGCCAACAGGGGCTTGGCTTTCTTCTCCCGGTAGGACTTGGCGCTTTCCAGCGGCCCCGGCTCCGGTAATATCCGCTCCGGGTCATCGGAGAACTGCGCCGCCAACTGCTCCATGTTCCTCACAGCCGGGGCCAGCTCCTTTAGGCGCTGTTCCTGCCGCTCCACCTGGCCCTGCTTCTCGGCCTTGACCGCCTCCAGCTCGGCAATCTCCTTGGCCCGCTGTTCTTTCTTGTAGTCCATCACAGACAGGTGCTTGTCGTGGGTGCCCTTGTCCTCCCACTCTATCCCGTGGCGCTCCATCACGGCGGCAAGCTGTTCCTTTTCAGAGCGTACCCACTGGCTCCACTCCGTGTCGCCCCTGGTGCCGCCCTTGAAGCCCTGGGCCGCTAACGCCTGTTTGAGCGATACCCTGGCATCAAGCCCCCGCTTACTCCCCGTGGTGTAGGGAACAAAGTCGATGTGCAGATGGGGCGTAGCCTCGTCCATGTGGAGGTGGGCCGAGAATACACGGAGGTTGGGATTGCGCTCCTGAAACGCTTTCATATACTCGGCCAGCACCGCCGCCGCCAGCCGTCCTTCGTCGCTGTCGGCGCTCATGTCGTCCTTGTTACCCACTTGCAGGATGATTTCATGGAACGGCTTTTCCTGCTTGCCGGATCGTATCCTCTCATAGTAGTTTTCAATCTTGCGGTCTGCCCTGGTCTGCTTGGCGTTGTATCGCTCCAAAGCCTCGTCAAAGAGTTCATGGTACACCGCCTTGATATTCTCATGGCAGTATGTTACATTCAAGTGAGAACGCTCTGGATCTGAATGGTATCGCCGGGAAGCAGGTTCAATCCCTCATACGTGGTCTCTGTACCGCCCACATTGATAGTCAGCTTGTTGACGGCATGAATGCCCCTGTTTTCAATGGTGAAAAGGATCTGTGTCTTACTGCCCAGTTTCACAGTCGAATAGTCAGCCAGCACTGCGGGGACCTGAATTTGATCCGCATAGACTTCCGTGGCAGTGTACATGGCGCTGGTCTGCTTGGGTACTGTGATCTGAGCCTGCGTGCCCTCCGGATCGGCCAGCGTAACAACGCGGGTCTCGGTCGCACCGTCCTTGCCATAGGTCGTCCCCAGAATGACCGCCTTGATCTCGTTGTTTTCCGGATCACTCACATAGGCGTCAAAATGGTCGATCAGCGTGCTGTCCTCCATTTCGGCCACATCCACCGCACCGGTGAAGCGGATCATCTCGTCGTTCTGGCCGTAGGTGTAGAACTTGATGCCCTTGAGCACATCCCGCTCTGTCTGCGGCACGGCCTCATTGCCGGGCTCAGCCGAAGAACCTTCCGTCCCGCCAACTTCCTGCAGCGTCCCCTCGGCCCGCTCTACCCACAAGATGGACAGATCGTCAATGGTCTCTGCGTTCTTGGTGAAGCGGAAGTTGGATGTGATCGACACGTCATATCCATCTGCCACCTGGCTGATGGAGTCGGGCAGTCCCTG
>OHMP01000944.1_pt1 | contig 12543 bp, 5 predicted proteins | sample 1569341 | NCBI WGS metagenome assembly OHMP01 (sample SAMEA3879584, study PRJEB24766) | human gut metagenome | biome: human-associated habitat; feature: feces | place: USA | collected 1985/1987 | reverse complement strand
CGACGATATGGAAACCATCCTGCAGCAGCTGAGCGCGGAGCTGGAGGTCACCACGGATGATACAGCTATACTTGGACTAAAGTCAGAACTCCAATAACGGAGTGCGAGTTTAGTCCAAGTTTTTTTATGCGCTGAAACAGCGTAAATCCACTGAAAACAGGAGGTTGAGAACCCGTGTGTAAGATTATCGTGATGGCTAACCAGAAAGGGGGCGTGGCAAAGACCAGCAGCACCCGGAATCTGGCCTACTCCCTGGCGGAGCTGGGCAAAAAGGTATTGGCGGTGGACTTCGACCCCCAAACCAACCTGACGATCAGTTTTGGCGTGGCACCAGCCGTTTTGCAGGAAACGGCGGCCAGCCTGATGATGAAATTGGTCATGGATGAAGCTCTGCCGGAAAAGGAAAGCTACATCCTGAACATAGGCAAAGTGGATCTGCTCCCATCCAAAAAGACGCTGACCGTGGCAGAGGTGAATCTGCTGATTGAGCGAAAGGACGATTGCCTTGCCAAGCTGCTGGCGCCTCTCCGGGCGGATTATGACTACATCCTGGTGGACACCGGCCCGTCCCTCGGCTCGCTCACCATCAACGCCTTTACTGCGGCGGACGAGATCATCATTCCCATTGACCCAGAGCTGTTCGCTCTGGTAGGCTTGAAGGAGCTAACGGAAACGATCTCCAAAATCAAGCAAAATCTGAATCCAGAGGTAGAGATCATTGGCATCCTGTTCACGAAATGCAGTAAACGGACAACCCTGTACCGCCAGACCAGCGAACAGGTGCGCTCCGTGTTTGGCCACCTCCCCATTTTTGAGAGTCAGATTCCAGCTACCGTTCAGGTGGGGACCGCAAACAGCAAGGGACTCAGCGTGATGGAGCTGGACGCCAAAAGCCCCGCAGCCGCAGCCTATATGAATTTGGCAAAGGAGGTGCTTGCGTATGCCTAACATCAATCCCCGTATCCGTTCTCTGGACGACCTTCTGGGGGTTGCGCGGAAGGTGGAGAACACGGCGGCAGCGGAGGACAAGCCTGCCCAGCCCGCAAATAATGGTTTCCAAATACTCTCACCGGAGGCCATCCGTGGTTTTCGTGGGCACCCCTTCCGGCTGTATGAGGGCGACCGGCTCAACGATCTGGTAGAGAGTATTTCGGAGAATGGCGTTTTGGTCCCTGCCATTGTCCGAAAGATTGAACCGGATGAGAATGGATTTGAGTACGAAATGCTGGCAGGGCATAATCGGCAAAACGCCGCCGTTATCGCACACCGGGAACTCCCCTGTATCGTAAAGGAAAATCTTTCGGATCACGACGCCTGGATCTATGTTATTGAAACCAATGTCCTGCAACGATCCTTCTCGGAAATGCTGCCCTCTGAAAAGGCGGCGGTGCTGGCCCTGCGCTACTCCAAGATGATTTGTCAGGGGCGCCGGAACGATATTATTGAGGAACTGAAAAGGCTGGGAAACCCTGATGAAATCAGGGAAAACAAGACTTGTGGCATTGACTGCCACAAGTCCAAAAGCCGGGATGTTGTGGGGGCTGAGTACAATCTGAAAGGCCGTGCCGTGGCGAATTATCTCCGCATCAATGAATTGTCTGTTGCCTTGAAAATCAGGATCGACGATGGAGAATTTACGATTGCGGCGGCGGTTCAGCTCTCCTATCTGGCCCAAGAGGAACAGCAGATGGTGGAGGCAGTTCTGTCGGAAAACAAGTACAAGGTCAACGAGGGCAAAGCTGTTCTGCTGCGGGAATACACCGGCAAGCTGACCCCGGAACGGGCGGAACAAATCCTCTCCGGCGAGTTTAATCGGAAGCCCAAGAAATCCACGGCTGCGGCGTTCAAAGTCAAACCGGCGATTTACAAGAAATACTTTACCGCCAGCATCAGCCAGAAAGAATTTGACAGTATTGTAGACGAGGCCCTTGCCCTCTACTTTGCCCGGAAAGAGGCCACAGCCGTCTAAACCGGAAAACCACCACAGGAAGGAGGAGCCTATTGAGAAACGATGAACGCCTGCGGACAATCTATAAGGTCATGGCCCCCTATATCGTCCGCAGCGAGAGGAACTGGCGGGATTACCTGGCCTTTGCGTCCCGGTTCCACAAGCAGAGCTTTGACAATATTCTGCTGGTCTACGCACAGGACGAGGATGTAACCATCCTCGCCACCAAAAAACAATGGGCTGGCGTGGGCCGGAATCTAATTTCCCGGCCAAAAGGGATTGCCGTCTGCGTTTACAGCAACGCCCGCCTTACGCTTGACTATCTCTTTGATATAAGTCAAACTGTGGGCAGAGAGATTCATCCCACCAACTGGCAGCTTTCCGATGAGATGCAAAAGGCTCTGGGGGAACGGCTTACCTTCTCACATGGGTTTCAGACACAGCCGTTCCCAGACCTCTTGTACGCCCTGGCGCGTGAGGCCGTCAATGACAACTACGAGCATTATTTACAGGGGCTTCGGCAGGAAACCAAAAACCATTTGTTTGAGGAAATACCGGCTGGCGGCTTTGAAGCACAGTATATCCAGCTTTTGAGCGACAGCGTTTCCTATTTCATCGGTAAAAAGTGCCACTTGCCAGATGAGGCGATCCGCATGGGAGATGGGATGGCGACAGTCAGCCATTTTAATACGGTTCCACTGGTTGCCCATCTGGGTATGGCAGTCACATCCATTTCAAAAGCGGTGCTTTTGGAGATGGAGCGGAACATCAGGATCATCAATCGGGAAAGGAAGGTGCAGCATGAGCAAGCCGAACATCAATCTGAATTACAAAGAACAGGAGGGGATGCTTCTCCCCGACCTGCAAATCTCCAACAGCAGCGAGGCAGACAGGCCCCTGGGCCGGTACGGGCGGATGGCGCTGGAATATCTCAAGGACAACCAGCCGGAGCGATATACGATTTTGAAAATGGATGGCAGTCTGATGGAGATTATGCACCGGGTACAGGACGAGGCCACAGAGAAGATCGAGTCCCTGACCCAGCAGATGCTTCAGCAGGACCCGATGCCGCAGACCGAGGACATTCTGGAGCGGACACGCCATCTGAACGACCTGAAGCTGATGGCGGAGGAAACGGTACTCCAGACCATCGTGCTGATTCCCCGCTGACCGAAGAACAACCGCATACCGAGGCGCCGCAAGACGCGGAGCATGAAGGAGAGCCGCCCGCACAGGACGGCTCTCTTTCTGCTTCCCCGAAAGTTGAACATCACTTTTCTGATGAAGAAGTCCGCCGCCACTATGAGCATATCCTGACCAGCACCGACCTCTATCCCCCTGAACTCCATCAAGCGGTGCGGGCGGTGTTGGCGGATGGCGTTACAGACTACAACTGGACGGAAAAAGGCCGGGAGGTCTGCGGCCTGTTCTCGGCCTATGGGGACCGGGAGCTTCAGGGCGAGGTGCTGTACCGCACAAAGCTCCGTGGAGAGGATGGCATTTCCTTTTATTTTGATGATGGCTACACCTACTTCCCCTGGCCCAGCCTTGCCAATCTGCTGGATGCCCTGATCGAAACAGGCGCTTACCCGGATATAACTGTGGAGGAAGAACCTGACCCCATTGGGGACTACAATATCCCGGCTGAAGTAGAAGAAATGGGCGGCGCCCCGCAAAGGGAGATCGGGCAGGCCGACTATGACTATGTTTTGGGCGCCGTGGCTTATGAAGCAGGTGAAACGGCGGAAGAACCCGTCCGCCCGCAAGCGGTATTTACAGAAATCAAGGGAATCCCAAAGGCGAATGAAATAGACGCCTTTGTGCCAAAGCCGGTTGCTGGCGGGCAACAGGTCATCGTGGCGGGAGGTCAAGCCAATCTGATTCCACCAGCGGAAGAATCTCCATCCCCACATAAATCCAGAGGGAATACCACCGCCCACAAGAACTTCCGGCGTTTTCAAAAGCTGTTCCCGGAGATCATATCCGGCCAGTATGAATCTCTGCGTTTGGAGGCTGGGGACGCCTATGATCCCCTGGTGATCCATCACAAATACGGCGATCACTACTGCATGGAACATTACTATATGCAGAATGGCGACCGAATGTATGACCCCTATATGGACTTCCTGATTGACACGGAGGCCGGGACCCTGCGGGCGTTCAGCTATGAAAACAGCGGCATCGGCGTGTATCAGGAGGCGGACCCCGCAGACCCAGCGCAGGAAAAGAAGATCGCCGGGTTCGGCCAGTTCTTCGCTACCTGGCTGAACAACATCGCCAGTCAGGGTTATGAGCCGGTACGCGCCACCATGCTGGTCAATGATGAGGAAGTGGATGTGGAGCTGCGGCCAGCCCCCGAAGCAGCTCCGGCCGCAGAAGCCGAAGAACCGGAGCAGCTTTCCCTCCTGGCCTCGCCGTCTGAAAGAAGCCCGGAAGATCTGCTGATTGAGCGCGCTATGCTGCGTGGGCCTCTGGTTACACAGAAAAAAGATCGTATCTACGAATTTGCCCGGACCCATCCCACAGGCTCGGCTTTTTCCTCTTTCCTGAAACAGATGTACGGTTATGAGGGTTTTCCCGATGAAGCGGCGGGGCTGGACTATGTGTATTCCGGTACGGACAGCATTGAGCTGTACTGGACCGATGAACATGGGGAAAAGAGGGAAACCAAGCTGTCCTGGCCGCAGGCTGCCGGTATTGTCCAACGCCTGGTGGATGAGGGGCGCTATCTGGAGGCCCCTGCCGTCAGTGAGCCGGAACCGCAGGATGAGGCGCAGCCTTTCAGCGATCAATACCGCCTGTTAAACCGTCTGTGTGCTGACTGCGAGTATTTTCTAGGGGCGGGACAGCGGGCGGAAAAGCATTTGTGGGCGGGCAGCGTGGAGGCGCAGATCGCCAAAATGCGGGAACTGTACGCCCAACTGCCGGAAAAACCGGATTGGATCTCCCTGGAAACCATCAACGCCTACGCCCACCGTATGGCAGACCCGGAGCCGGAGGAAACCCGGATACTGGATGAGGCGCTGGAAGCCCACAACGGCCAGATTGATATGCTCATGCAGGCCGTCCGTGGGGAATTGACGGTGGGCACCCTCCGGTACAGTATTTTCGAGGGACGGCCCCATATCAGCATGATCGAGGTGCTGGAGGATTACCGCCGTCAGGGGATCGCCACTCAAATGCTCCGTTATCTGCAAGGACAGTATCCCGATGAAGAAATTGAATGGGGCTATCTGATGGAGGACGGTTCCGCCCTCTACCGGGCGGTGGTGGACGAACAGCCCAACCCGGAATATCAAAAGGTCAAGACTGATCTGGAGGACATTACTCGCCTGTACGACGGCTATGTGCAGCGGATGGAGGGCGGCGGCATCCTCTCTCCAGCGGAAGCCGCTGATATGGATGATTTAGAGGACATTCAATACCGGCTGGAAAAGGAACTGGACGAGCTTCGGCCTGTGCGGGCCTTTGTCCGCATGGAGGGTGTACCGCCCACACAACCGGAGGAAAAGGCGGCCCCTGAACCGCCAGCCAATCCCCGGCCGGAACCGTTCATCCCCCGCAACTTCCGCTTTTCCACGGACTATGACCTCTATCCCGGAGGCGCCAAGACCAAATATAAAAACAACATCCTGGCGATCAAGACCTTGAAGCAGATTGAGGCGGAGCAGAGGACGGCCACCCCGGAGGAACAGATCACCCTTGCCCGGTATGTGGGCTGGGGCGGCCTTGCCAACGCTTTTTCCGATAAAGCGGCCGGGTGGGAAAGCGAATATCAGGAGTTAAAAGCCCTGTTGACCGAGGAAGAATATAAGGCGGCCATGCGCTCCACCATCACCGCCTACTACACCGAGCCGGAGCTGATCCGCTATATGTACCGCGCTTTGGAACGGTTCGGGTTTGAGGGCGGTTCCGACCGCAGGATTCTTGACCCCGGCATGGGGACCGGCAATTTCTATTCCGTGCTGCCGGAGCAGTATCAGGGGACCAAGCTGTACGGCGTGGAGTTGGACTCCATCACCGGGCGTATCGCAAAGCAGCTTTACCCAGAAGCAGATATTTCCGTTATGGGCTATGAGGCCGCCAAATTTGAGGACAACAGCTTCGATGTGATCCTGGGCAACATCCCCTTCAACAGTGTCAAAATCTACGACCGCCGCTACAATGAGCTGAATCCCTATATCCACGACTACTTTTTCATCAAGTCCCTTGATCTTGCCAAGCCTGGCGGCATCATCGCCTTTATCACCAGCAAGGGCATCCTGGACCGGAAGGACGAGAGCCTGCGGGAGTATATCGCACGGCGGACAGAGTTCATCGGCGCCATCCGTCTGCCCAATACGGCGTTCAAGGCGCTGGCGGGAACTGAAGTGACTGCGGATATTGTCTTTTTGAAAAAGCGGGCGGTCCCCATGCAGCTTGACCGGACAAACAGCCCATCATGGATACAGACGGACTTGGAACGGGGCAAATGGATTTCCTACAACCGCTACTTCATGGACCACCCGGAAATGCTCATGGGCAAGATGGAGAGCAGCCGGAATATGTACGGCAGCGAGGATGGCACGGCCTGTATCGCGCCGGAGGGTTTCGACCTGTATGAACACCTCTCCGGCGCGGTGGAGAGCCTGTACGCCCGTTTCAGCGCGGAGCTGGATGTGGAGCCGCTGGAGGAAGCGGAGGAAGAACAGCCGACCGATTATGAGGACGCCCCCGACGGGACCCGGAATTTTACCTTTGTGGTGAAGGACGGCGAAATCTACTACTGCGAGAAGAATAGGCTGATCCCCCAGCCCTACACCGGCATGAAGGCGGCCCGTATCAAGGGCCTGTGCGAAATCCGTACCGCGCTGCTGGAGGTCATCAGCATCCAGTCCCATGAGTATGACCCTCTGGACCTCCGCAAAGCGCAGGATAAACTCAATCAGGTCTATGACCGCTTTACCGCCAAGTATGGAGCCCTCAACAGCAAGGGCAATATCCTCGCCTTTTCCGATGATGATCAATTCCCCCTGCTGCGCTCCATTGAGGACGAGCGCAAGGACAAAAGCGGCTGGGACAAGTCGGCCATCTTCCATAAGGCGACCATCCGGCCATTCCGTGAGGTCAATCACGCCGACACCGCCGAGGACGCCCTGCATATCTGCCTGAACCGCAAGCTGCGGGTAGACCTCTCCTATATGTCATTTCTGACCGGGAAAGAACCGGGCGAGCTGGTGGCAGAGCTGGGCGACCGCATCTATCTCAACCCGCAGAAATACTATGGGAACCCGGATGAGGGCTGGGAGCTGGCGGAGGAATATCTGAGCGGCCATGTGCGGGACAAGCTGCTTTACGCAAGGCAGAAGGCGGCGGAGGAACCGGAACTGTTCGCCCGGAATGTGGAGGCACTGGAGGCGGTTCAGCCGGAGCCTCTGACCCCTGCCGATATTGAAGTGAATCTGGGCGCCATCTGGGTGCCGGTTGAGTATTACCGCCAATTCATGTATGAAACCTTCCAGACCAGCGGCTATTCCAAAGTAATCGACGGTGGGGACAACCGATACCGCATTGATATTGAGTATTTCCCCTATACCACCACTTGGCGAATCAGCAATAAAAACTCCGAATCTGATTCCGTGACGGTCAATCAGACGCTCGGCACAAGCCGTAAAAATGCTTATGAGATACTGGAGGACTGCCTGAATATGCAGTCCACGACCGTCCGTGACCGGCAGGAATATACCAATGACAGGGGCGATAAGGCAGTCCGTTATGTTATCAACCCAAAGGAAACCATGATCGCCCGCGCCAAGCAGCAGCAGATTCAGGAAGCCTTCGCCTCCTGGATATGGAGGGAACCGGAGCGGCGGGACGCTCTGCTCAAACTGTATAACGATACCTTCAACACCGTCCGGCCCCGTGAATACGATGGGAGTCATCTGGTGATCCCCGGCATGAACTCCGAGATGAAGCTGCGGAAGCACCAGCTTGACTTTGTGGCCCGTGTTATTTACACCGGCACAGGGCTTGCGGCCCATGAGGTGGGCGCCGGGAAAACCGCCGCGCTGATTGCCGCAGGGATGTACCTGAAGAACCTGGGGGCAATCCACAAGGCGGTGTTTGTGGTCCCCAATCCTCTTGTGGGCCAGTGGGCGATGGAATTTTACCGCTTTTTCCCCAATGCCAATCTGCTGGTGTCCACGGTGGAGGACTTCACCCCCAAAAACCGGAACCGATATGTTTCCAAAATCGCCACCGGAGAATATGACGCGGTGATTCTGGCGCACAGTCAGTTTGAAAAAATCCCTATTTCAAGAGAGCGGCAGATCATGCAGTTGGAACAGCAAATCAATGAGATTGAGGCCGCAATCAGCGAAATGAAGTATGAAAAGGGTGAAAACTGGAGCATCAAGCAGATGGCGATTTTCCGTGAGAATCTGGAAACCAAATTGGAAAAGCTGTCTGCCGAGGAAAAGAAGGACGACCTTTTAACCTTTGAACAGCTCGGCGTGGATATGATGTTTGTGGATGAGGCGCATTTTTATAAAAACTGCTTTGTGTTCACAAAGCTGCGGAATGTGGCGGGCATCACAACCTCCTCCAGCCAGCGGGCTTTTGATATGCTTCTGAAATGCCAGTATTTGCAGGAGATCAACAACGGGCGCGGCGTGGTGTTTGCAACGGGGACGATGATAAGCAATTCCATCTCCGAACTGTTTGTCATGCAGCGGTATTTACAGCCGCAGGAGTTGGAGCGGTTCGGCTGGTCCTATTTCGATACCTGGATCGCCCACTTCGCCAAGCGGACTTCCGTGCTTGAGCTGCGGCCGGAGGGCGGCGGCTACCGGATGCGGGACCGCTTTGTGCGGTTCTACAACCTGCCGGAACTGATGGCGGTTCTCAGAGAGGTTGCGGACATCAAAACGGCGGATATGCTTGATATTCCCGGTCTGCCAGCCATTCAGGGCGGAAAGGCGCAGATCATTCCCACAGAGGCCACCTCCGCGCAAAGGGCGATCATGGCGGAGTTTATCCTGCGGGCGGACGCAATCCGCGCTGGCCGTGTAAGGCCGGAAGAAGATAATATGCTGAAGCTGACCAGCGAGGCCCGCATGATGGCGATTGACCCCCGCATGATCGTTCCCACGGCGGACGGCACAGGAAGCAAGCTGAACATCTGCATTGACGAGGTGTATCAGGTTTGGGCGGACACCGCCGAGGCATCCTCCACCCAGCTCATTTTCTGTGATGTGGGGACGCCCAAGGCGGGGCGTTTCAATGTATATGATGAATTTAAGCGGGTGCTGATCGAAAAGGGCGTACCGGAATCCCAGATCGCCTTTATCCACGACGCCGCGACCGAGGTCCAGAGGCAGGCGTTGTTTGAGCGCACCTGTAAGGGTGAAGTCCGCATCTTGCTGGGCAGCACCAATAAGCTGGGAACCGGCGTGAATGTGCAGGACAAGGTAATTGCGATCAATCATCTGGATTGTCCCTGGCGGCCCTCCGATATTACCCAGCGGGATGGGCGCGGGGTCCGGCAGGGCAACGAGAACCCGGAGGTCATGATAAAGCAGTTTGTGACAAAGGGCACCTTTGACGCCTACCTCTGGCAGATTCAGGAACAAAAGCTGCGGTATATCAAGCAGATTCTTACCGGCAGGAGCATCACCCGCTCCTGTGAGGATGTGGATGAAACGGTGCTTTCCGCCGCGCAGTTTAAGGCGGCCGCCACGGATAATCCTATGCTGGCACAAAAGATGGAACTGGAAAACCGGGTGACAGAGCTGAAAATCCTGCGGGGTGCGTGGAGCAACGAGCAGCTTTCTTTGGAACGGAAGGTGAACACGACTTATCCCAACCGCATCCAGCAGTACCAGCGCCAAATCGAGCAAGTTAGTCAGGATGCGGCCCTGCTGGAACAGTCCAGAGATGGGAACTTCTCCATCGTGCTGGATGGGAAACGCTACACAGAACGCCCCGAAGCAGGCGAGGCCCTGGCGTTGCTATACCGCAGGATAAGCGAGGGACGAAAAAAGGATGACTACGATTTTGAGATCGGCACCTACCGTGGATTTCGGCTCTATCTTAGCTTTGATCCATTCTCAGCGGGGCTTGTTTTACGGGGAAGCTCCCGGTACAACACAGACATTGGTTCCTCTGGTCAGGGAGCAATCACCCGCATTGAGAACCTTGCCGAGCGTATTCCCTCTTATCTGACATATGCACAGCGGGATTTGGAAGAAGTGCAAAAGCAGTTGGAGGCTGCCCGTCAGCAGATGGGCCAGCCTTTTATTTATGAGGAAGAACTGTCCGAAAAAGTTGCTACCCTGACGGAGATCAACACAAAGCTGGAGTTCGAGTCTTTGCAGGGACAGGAAAGCGAGGTGGTTTTAGATGAGGACAATCCGCAGGCAGACGGCGGGAAAGCTGCGGCCGGTATCTCCGTTCATGCGGCTACCGGCATCGAACAGTAAAATGGCGGGAGGGCGTTTGAATGAGTGAAAAGCATTCCACTGTCTGCTACATCTTCCGGGAGGGCGCTTTCTCCCCGGTGAAAGAGGCCAAGCCGTTCCACAACGATTTCGGCCTGGATCTGTTTCAGTACAAGGGCGCCGTCTATGAAGGCAGGACGGGCCTGCAATTCTGTCCCTTGAAGCAGGCAACGGATATAGCTTCTTTTATTGGAAAACACGGCGGACTGGAAAAGGTGCAAAAGCTGATTGTAGACAGTTTGGAGCGTACCGGCCTGTCTCCCCGCTACACCCGGCCAGATGAAAAGAAAAAGGACATCTTCCCGCCAAAGGAAAAGGATGAAAACCGGGTGTTTGCCAAAGACCTGATGGGCAGCAAGCATTACTATTACCGCTTCTACAACGAAAATGGCATTGAACTCTACACAATGGAAAAGAAACGGGAGTTCTTCCAGACTGTTTATGTTCCCTGCGATGGCTTCATGGTGGGTATCGACCAGCGGCACCGATTGGAAGAAATTCTGAAATGGCTGTCCACGCTGGAGCATGGCATCCGGGGTGAGATTGAACGGGTTTTCAATGAGAGTATGGACGATCCGAAACGGTGGGCAGACCTGGGCTTTGCCAATCTGCTGGGACGGTACTATGAGGCAAAACGGCACAATATTCCATTAGAAGCAGAGCGCAGGCAGCGGGAAGAACGATGGGCGGCAGAGCGTGAAGCAGAGAGGCACCAGCGCGAACAGGAACAGCAGACCCGCTATGATGCCGCTATCCGGGAGGCAGAGAAGGATATTCTGGCGGGAAAGGAGGTGGTGAACCGGGAGGTCAACGGCAAGGCCCTGATTATGCAGCTTTTCCGGGAGCATGAGATTCCAGTCTCCCTGAAAACACAGGGCTGGATCATCAATGCGCTGCACAGCATCCGCTATTCCCCGGAAAGCGGACAGTGGGACTACCGTTATTATAGAAAAAGCCGTGACAGTACGAAAATGTTTGAACTGCTCCCGAAGCTGTCAGCGGCAATTCAGACCAAGCAGCAGTTTGAAGAACAGGGTGAGGCCAGCCCAGAGGCCCCCGCCGCTGCGGACGAGGACGAGCAGGACATGGAACTGTAAACCTATTTTTGGAAAGGAGTTCGCATGAAAAAAGTAATTGTAGGTATTTCCGCCGCTGCCGCCGTGGTTAGCGGCTTTTTCTATTTTGCCTGGTACCGGCATTACCGAGACGCGATCCGGTGAGGCGGTCCCTGCGGCCAAGGAGGTGAGGCATCATGCCGCTTGCGGCAACAAGGGCGCCCTACACCCTATTTATCGTGGATGACGATATGCCCCTGAATCCCCGCGAGGACTACGACTGCCTGGGGAAAATGGTCTGCTGGCATGGGCGCTACTCTCTGGGTGAAAAGCACGATTTTGAGGAACCCCGTGATTTCCTGCAAGAACTGCTCTTTTCGGAATATTCCAGCGGACACGGACGGAACAATCCGGTATTTGAGTTTCTGAAATCCGGCAAGGCCAGGGACGCAAAGTTGGAGTATAACCGCTCCACAAGGGAGTGGGAGCTGCTGGAGAACCAGCACTGGACTGCCGAGAGTGACTGGTATGTATCGTCCAGCTATGCCGCCTCGCTGAAAGATGATGTGCCGGATTGGTTTCTGGATGACTGCCTCTCCGCCCTCTCCACCGGCGAACTGTTTTCGCTGGTGGAGCAGATGGAGGGCATGGTGATCCTGCCCCTCTATCTCTACGACCATTCGGGCATCACCATGAACACCACCGGCTTTTCCTGCCCGTGGGATTCCGGTCAGGTAGGATGGATTTATGCAGACAAGCGAAGGATTGAAGCGGAGTACGGCAAGGTAACGCCTGAAACTATGGAGAAGGCCCGCCAAGTGCTGGAAGGTGAAGTGAAGTCCTACGACTATTTTCTGACCGGCCAGTGCTACGGGTTCCAGCTATTCCGGGAAGATGTGGAGGTGGATAGCTGCTGGGGCTTCCTGGGCGAGATACGGGATGTGCAGGACGATGTAAAAAGCTATCTGCCGGAGGACTGCGATCCGGCTATCGTGGAACTGCTCCAGTTCCGCTATGAGGAGCTGGACATTGACGAATATCTGGAAGAATTACGGGAAGAAAC
>OHMP01000934.1_pt1 | contig 12629 bp, 10 predicted proteins | sample 1569341 | NCBI WGS metagenome assembly OHMP01 (sample SAMEA3879584, study PRJEB24766) | human gut metagenome | biome: human-associated habitat; feature: feces | place: USA | collected 1985/1987 | reverse complement strand
CGCTTCTGCTCACGTATGGAAGCCCGCAACACAACATGCGAGTCTTTAGTCGACACCGGTTTACGAAAACGGGTTTCCATCTTCGAAGTCACCCCGCTTGTCTGCAACTTACGCACTACCACCCATCCGCAAATTTCATCCAGCAACACCGACTGAATGCCACCATGCAGCGTATTCAGCCAACCCTGGTACTCCGGACGCGGCTTCCAAATACTTACCACCTCGTCGCCATCCTCGTAAAACTCCATTTTCACACCGGACTCATTATTGGGAGCACAACCGAAACAATTGTATCCTTCCAAATCTTTCCACGGGTTAATAATCTTCTTCATACAATTTCGTTTTTATTTTTAATTCAAGTTTCGCAGATTCTACAAAAAGATTGTAAATGGTACTTTTTTAGGCGCGGATTACACGGATTACGCGAATTTTTTAGTTAATTGACACAATAGCACAGCTTTAAATCCGCGCAATCCGTGTAATCCGCGCCTAATATCCACACTAATAATATGTATATTCACGCTCTTCGTACACCACCGGCACATCGTCTATATACTTGATTCTGATTTTCCAGTTTCCCTGATTGTCATTATGGAATTTATAGACGTATTTCACTTCTTCGGTTTGCCCTTCCGGACGCTCTGTTCCGGAAATCAGTTCCCCTTTGGTATTGTACCGATACGTATGCTGGCTTTGAGATGTACCATCCGGTGAAAGATATTCTTCGAACACTACACGCCCCTGAAAATTATAGCCTCTCCGAACAGAGCCAACCGGATCGGCTCCTTCGGGCTGCAACAGCACTTTCCGCTCTATTTGCTGCCCATAGGAATCATATATATAACGGAACTCACTACATTTTGTTCCATTCGTCAGGTAACCGGCTTCCTGTACCATATTACCTTCTATGTCATAGCGATACACATCCCGCTGCATAATTTCACCCTTATCATCCAGTATTGAACAGTGCTTGAGACGCCCTTCCTTATCATATCCATAACTCTTGTTTACCGTCAGCACATTCGCCGGTGTATAATGGCTTTCTTTCGACAAATTCCCATTCTCATTATATTCATACTGAATCTTCTCCCGGCATACTCCCGCTTCCGTGAACCGTTCCTCTTTTATTTTCCGTCCGTTTTCACCAAACTCATAAACGAAGAACTGCCCTTTCTTCTCTCCCTTATCCACCGCCTGCGGACCTTTGGCGATGGCAACGTACGACCTTTGCTGTACCTTCTTCACTTTACCGCGCACGGGTATTTTCTCCCAGTCATTTCCACCGCCTGCATACTCTATATCCCTGCGGATAATGAAATTCGGTTCTCCATATTCATTGCAACCTTCAAAACGCTCTGTCCAGTTACCCGCTTCATCTATCTTCCGAATCGGATTCTTTTGATTATCATCTTTTACCACCCGCATCTTACCTAACTGTAGTGCACCCCTTCTTTTCAAAGTCAGTGTATCCCCCTTTCCAATCGGGTATTCTCCCACGCGTCCCATCTTTTCATCCGGCCCACCCATCAGGATAATCTTCTCCGGCGTTCCATCCGCATTGTACAGCACTTGTCTGCCCGATGACCTCTTGTTCACATAGTCTTTGAAGTACATTTTCAACATCTTTCCCGCTTCATCGTACAAGGCAGAAGTAATCTGGAGTGTATCTTCCTGCCCGTTCATATAGGCAATGCAATTCAGCCGCCCTTTTTCATCATAGGTATAGCCCCAACAATCGCTGACTCCTTTATCCGCAGTTGCATAAATCTCACGCGACACCTGTCCGGCAGGGTTATACACATACACCAGTTTACCATGCGGACTGCCGTCCGGCTTCAGCCTGTTCTCTACCATCGCACGGCCTTTGCTGTCGTATTTCACGAATGTAATGTAATCCACCACCTTGCCGGTCACCCACGTAGTGTCCTTCAGCAGCGGCTCATACACCACCGTACGTATGTTTTTAATGCCCGGCTGATCCTGAGCACGAAGTGCAGCCGAACCAGCTGCCAACAGAAGAAGCAAACCAAATATTTTACATCTCTCAGAGATAAATAGGTGTCTCATATCCAATAGTGTTTTTCAATATGTTGCCACAAATGTAACAATACTTCGGCACGCACAAAAAAAGGCGGGGAGTTTTTTACTCCCACGCCTCCGCTTTTACTTCAAAACAAGGACACTCTTTCGTCCTTTCCCAAGGATCTACAATGCCGTTGTAGTTTTTATCAGGGCTCAGATCCCGGTGTCCCACCACCCGCGCCTCCGGATAACTCTGCAACAGATTGGCTACCAGTCGGTGCATCGCCTCTTTCTGTCGTAAAGTCCGCGTATCGGCAGGACGTCCATTCACATCCAGACCGCCCTCATAACACACTCCAAGACTATTCGCATTGTATCCACGGGCATGCGCTCCGGGCACATCTTCCGACCTCATCAACTCCACCTGTCCCGACTTCCGGATATAATAGTGATACCCCCACGATGAAAAGCCCCTGTAACGATGCGCCGTATCCACGTCCTGCGCACTGAAATCACTGTCCGCCCTTGTGGCGGAACAGTGAATAATAATCAGATCAATCTTTCTCATAACCGACATACCATTTATATCGTCATAGCATGTGCACTCAACGCCCCCAATAAGGCAGAAGCCATCGCAATAACAACTTTCAAAACAGTGTCCCAAGTAATCTTCTTCATAACGATCAGTTTTTTAGTGATTTAATGTTTAGTGATTCTATCCTAACGGATCCTCTTCAAGCCCTCCGTCAGCGGGACCTTCCGGCTCAACAGCCTGCATACTTCGCGTCACCACACGTGTGTACGCCATCGTCTTCGTGATGTCCGTCAACCCTTTGCCGGGGCGGAAGTTGATACGTGACTTCTTAATCATGGATAGCGTGAAATCTTCCGCCTTTTCTGCGCCCTCACTACTGAGGCCCATTTGTAAAGAGCCTAAATCTCCCAACCTGACGATGCGCCCCGCTTTCAGGGCACGCTTCGCCTCATAAATGATGCCCGCCAGTGCGGCACGCACATCAGTTTCCGTACACGTGGTACGTCCGGTTATCGCTTCACACATTTCGTCGAAGTCCAACTCGCCCGAGGCTTGCGCCAGGGCATAATACTTTGCGGGCTCACTCTTCTTGGAAGGATTTTTACGAGCCACCACTGAATAATTCATGGATGTTGCCATATCAATTAAATTTTTAAAGTAAATGTAAATCACCGATTTACACTGCAAATATACCGGATGACAGATACCCCTCAGTCGCCAATGAAGCTTTACGAATATTATTGAAACAAACACGTCTCAAAACTTTCACCAACCGTTTATTTTTAGTAAATTTACATCACATTAAGAATCAATAAATACAAGAAAATGAAAGAAGAAAAAAGCACTTTCACAGTGCGCAGTTACACAAAATCGGAACTGGCTCATCTTTACAATCCACAACTAACCCTTAAAAACGCCACCCAAGTACTTCGCCGCTGGATACTCCACAACGCCGAACTGCATGCAGAACTGATTCATTTGGGTTATCAGGACCGGAACCACATTTTCACGCCCCGCCAAGTAAAAGTAATAGTCGACTACCTGGGCGAACCTTAAACTTAACTTTACGCAAAAAGCCAAAAGTTATTTCCTGTTATCGGACACATCTGTTAATTTGCAACAAAATAGGGAAAGAAAGGAAGGAAACGAGTTGACAAGGGAACAAGGAGCTGCGCAATGCTTCTATGCCGCATGGAACCTTGTCACCTGGTCAACTTGTTAACTCGTCAACTTTCCCTCAAAAACATACAAACAATGAAGTATTCATATTATCAAAACAAAAAACAACCGCCCTGCGCCGAAGTAACCGACGAAGAAGTGGCCAACCTCATCCGCCACGATGAAAAACTGGCACACATGACTCTTGACATCCGACAGCATATCACTGCCAATGACATCGCAACCGCTGATTCCATAAAAGGAGAACTTCCCTCCGTCACCTTCTCCGCCCGCTTGGACGCCGATACGACAAACTCAGTGAGTACAACGGAGAAATCGTCCTCGACCTCGACAAGAAATCCCCCGAAGAACTGGCACGCATCTCAAAGGCAGTCACCGGAAATCCGCATACCCACATCAGCTTTACCAGTCCGAAGGGCAACGGTTACAAACTGACCACAATCACCTGTCTGCCCGATGGCACCCTGCCGCAATCTCCCGAAGAAGTCCGCAACTACCATGCGCATGCCTACGACCAGGTTGCTTCACTCTACGAAGAGCTTTGCCAAACGGACATCGACGAATCGGGCAAAGACATGACGCGCATCTGCTATCTGCCTCACGACGAGAATGTCTATCTGAACCCTAATCCGCAGGTTCTCATCGTCGATCTCAACCGCCCTCTCAGAGAAAAGAAAAAGAAAACTCCCGGACGGAAAAAGTCTTCCGGAACAACTACAGAAAAACCTCCGTACCAAAAGCCTTCGGACAACATCTCTTATCCCCAAAGCGAAAGCCGTTCCTTGCTTGCCCTCCTTCTTTACTATCACGATCACAAAAACAAGTACGAAGAAGGCAACCGCAACAACTATCTGTTCCGGCTAACCTGCACATACAATGCTTACGGCATCCCCAAAGAAGAAGTCGCCCCTTTTCTGCGCCTCAACTTCACCGACATACCGCCCGAAGAGATTGACTCCCTGACGGACAGTGCTTATCAGCATACGGACGAATTTAACACACGTAAGTTGAGAACCTCGCAATGGAACTTCCTCCGCATCGGACAGTATATCAACAGCCATTACGAAACGCGCTACAACCAGGTGAAGCACCGCATGGAATGTCGCAAAAAGGGTGAAGAGGATTTCGTCATGCTGGATGACATGGTAAGTAACAGCATCTGGATGGAGCTGAACGAAGCCGGTTACCCTTGCAGCGTCAAGAACATGGAGAACCTGATCTACTCCGATTTCAGTTTCTCCTACCATCCCATCCGCGAATATATGAATCATCTGCCTCAATGGGACGGCATCGACCACATCGGCCGCCTTGCCGAAAGTGTCCACACCATCCCTGCCCAGAGAGAGTTCTGGCTGAAAGGTTTCAGGCATTTTCTGGTAGGTATGGTAGCCGCCGCCACGCAAGAAGAGGTAGTGAACCACCTTTGCCTCCTGCTATGCAGCAAGCAGAACCTGGGAAAAACGACTTTCATCAACAAAATCCTGTCAAATGACTTACGAACCGATTATCTCAGTACCGGCATCATCTCCGCCGGAAACAAGGACGACCTCTCCCGCATGGCGGAATTTATGCTCATCAACTTCGATGAGTTCGAGGGTATGACGGGGCACGAACTCAGTCTGCTGAAGGACCTTATCACCCGGAAGTTTATCAGCATCCGCCTGCCTTATGCCCGTCATACTCTGAACCTGCCCCACTGGGCATCCTTTGCCGGTACCTGCAACTACCCGCAAGTGTTGTATGATCCTACCGGCAACCGCCGCTTCCTCTGCTATGAAATCGAAAAGATAGACCGCTACGAAATCGACTACCCACAGCTCTACGCCCAAATCAAGCATCTGCTGGACACCGGCTATCGCTACTGGTTCGAAGCCGACGAAAATGATGAGATAGAGCGCAACAACAAGCCTTTCATCTTTCAGACTCCCGAAGAAGAAATGCTACTGACGCACTTCCGCAAACCGGAGCGCTTCGAAAGTTTCAAGTATATGACGGTGAGTGAAATAGCGGAAGAAATCAGAAACAGAACCGGCTATCAATATAACCATGCCGGAAAAATCCTGTTAGGGAAGATTCTCACCAAATATGGCTTTCAGTATGTTACAAGCAAGAATATGAGGCGCTACGAGGTAATACTTCTGGAAGCGGAGAGTGTGAGGAATAACCAGTTGTATCAGTAACTTGTAACTTGTAGCTAAATCAAACCGTGCCAAAACGAACAATTCTGAAAAATAATAATTATCTTCGAAGCTATAAAAGAAAAAATGTGTGTTTTATGGAATATAATACATTGCTACGCAAGCTTCCTATCGGAATACAAACTTTTGAGAAACTTCGCAAAGAGAACTATTTGTATGTAGATAAGACTGCGCTTGTTTGGCGTATTGCCAATACAGGCAAGCCTTATTTCCTGAGCCGCCCCCGCCGCTTCGGCAAGACGTTGCTCATCAACATGCTGGCCGCCTATTATGACATCAACAACGCCGACCACTTCAAGGAGCTCTTCGGAGAGCGGTGGATATACGAGCACCCAACGGCGCTGAGGGCGAAGTTCATGATACTCCGGTTCAACTTCTCCGCCGTCAACTCCACACCCGGAAGGCTGGAGGAATCGTTCGAGGAGCATTGCACAGGGCGTCTCGTAGAGTTTGCCGACAAGTACGAACACCTGTTTCAGCCCGGCTTCCGCCAAGAATTGATGAGCCGAACCACCGCTTCAACACGGCTGGATTATATCAATAGCACCGCCAGCCGCCTGCGCCTGCGCATCTACCTCATCATCGACGAGTACGACAACTTCACCAATACCATCCTTTCCACCTTCGGCAAAGACGAGTATCGCAAGGCCACCCACGGTGAAGGCTTCTTCCGATACTTCTTCAACGTGCTCAAGTTCCTCACCTCCGGCAACGGCATGGCACTGGAACGTATGTTTATCACCGGTGTAAGCCCCATCACACTGGACGACGTGACGAGCGGTTTCAATATCGGAACCAACATTACTACCTCACCGTTGTTCAACGCCCTTGTGGGCTTCACCGAAACGGAACTGCGCACCATGTTGGAGTATTACCGCGACCGGGGCGCACTGACGATGGGCGTGGAAGAAATGATCGCCGACATGAAGCCCTGGTACGACAACTACCACTTCTCCGAGGAATGCCTGAACGAAAGCATGTACAACTCCGATATGACGCTCTACTACATGAACAGTTGTCTGAAACTTGGCAAAAAGCCCAGAGAAATGGTGGACACCAACATCCGCACAGACTACAACAAGTTGCGCCACCTCATCCGGATAGACCACGAACTGGACGCCAACTTCTCCGTCATCCGCGAAATTGTGGAAAACGGACGGACATCAGGCACCATCAGCAGCGCCTTCTCCGTGGAGAAGATGGTGGACGAGAATAACTTCAAGTCATTGCTCTACTACTTCGGCCTACTCAGTATCCGGGGCGTGGAGGAAGGCGAAACTGTGCTTGCCATCCCTAACAACACCGTGCGCGAGCAGTTCTACAACTACCTGACGGAGGCTTACGCAGATGAAAACATCTTCAGCCTGAACATCTCCACCCTGGGTAAACTGGCAAAAGAAATGGCATACCGTGCCGACTGGCAACCCCTCTTCACCTACATCGCCACCGAACTGGAGAAGCAGAGCCGCATCCGCGAATTCATCGACGGTGAAGCGCACGTAAAGGGGTTTCTTCTTGCCTATCTCAATATGACGAACTTCTACCAGCTGATGCCCGAATATGAACTGGGAAAGGGCTACGCCGACTTCTACTTCCGCCCCAATCCGCAGATATCGGATATCCGCTACGCCTACCTGATGGAGGTGAAGTACCTGAAGCGCGATGAGCCCGAAAGCCGCATCGCCACGCTGAAGGAAGAAGCCCGGACGCAATTGCTGAAGTACGCTTCGGACGAGATTGTCGCACAGACTATCGGCGGAGCGCAACTTAAACTGATTACCATCGTTTTCCGTGGTTGGGAAATTGTAGGGATGGAGGAGACGGATAAATTATTCAACGAGAAACGCGACTCTTGACGATACTATTCTGTTGCGCCATATTTCAACTTAAAAAAGCGCCCCGCTGCATCATCATCGTGCAGCGGGGCGCTTTGCATTTACGAGAAACTGTATTTGGGGTTATCATATCCGTAATTTATCTACAAAGGAAATGCTACGTTTCCCCGACCTTTGCAGTACAAAAAAAGAAATATATGAAGAATAAATTCAAACTCAATTCAAGCACCCTACTTGTATTCATCCTCACAACCGGTGTATTCGGAATAATCAATACCGAAATGGGGGTGATTGGAATTTTGCCCCTGATAGCCGAGAACTTTCAAGTAACTGTTCCGGAAGCGGGTTGGACGGTCAGCATATTTGCACTGGTAGTAGCAATATCCGCTCCCATCACCCCCTTACTGTTCTCGGGTATCAACCGGAAAAAGGTGATGATACTGGCACTGGGATTATTTACATTAAGTAATATCATCTCCATGATGACCACTAATTTTACGGCATTGCTGATATCCCGTGCACTTCCGGCATTCCTTCATCCGGTATATGTATCTATGGCTTTCACGGTAGCGGCAGCATCTGTCAGTAAGGAAAAGGCACCAAAGGCGGTAGCAAAAGTATTCATCGGCGTATCAGCTGGTATGGTGCTGGGGGTGCCGGTGACAAGTTACATTGCAAGCGAAGTTTCATATTCAATGGGCATGTTATTCTTCACCGTTGTAAATGCATTGGTACTGGTTGCAACCATCCTGTTTGTACCTTCCATGCCGGTCAAAGAGAAACTGTCCTACGGTACACAACTCGGTGTATTAAAAAAGAAAGTAGTCTGGTACTCCATTCTTGCTATCACGCTGATTAACGGAGCCTTATTCGGGTTCTTCAGCTATATGTCTGATTACTTGAAGACAATCACCGGGGTTTCGTACACCGTAATCAGTACAATGCTACTGATTTATGGACTGGCCAATATTATAGGAAATGTAATAGCCGGAAAGCAACTGGCGGTCAATCCGGTACGTAGCATGATAATGATTCCTTTGACACTACTGGCCTTTTATATAGGAGTATTCGCTTTTGGGGAATGGCTGATGGCAATGGCAGTTATCATTCTGATCCTGGGAATTCTGGCGGGATATGGACAGAACACCATGCAATATATGATAACGCATGCCGCTCCCGAAGCACCGGATTTTGCCAACGGACTGTATTTGTTGTCTGCCAATCTCGGTACTACAGTAGGTGCAGCCGTCTGCGGATTGTTTATCACCTTCTTCAATACGCGTTATTCCGTCATCGGCTCTTTGATATTCCTTATTTTAAGCATTGTATTCGTCGTATTAAGAATACGTGCTACACAATCCGAAAGGCAAATCAGAATGGAAATGGCTGCATAAGAAATAAAGAAACAAAGCTCGTAGCTTGCACTATATAATCTGTAATCCGGGTTATTATGTCCGTAATCCGTCTACAAAGAGTATCCCATTTACGCCGTATTTTTGCAATATAGAAAAAAGATAATCAATCATTTAATAAACAACAAGCAAAAAACTTGAATAATGGAACTAATTAAAGACACTCATTACGAAGGTGAACGCCCTTTGTTCGCCACTCACAATCTTCATTTGGAAAACGTAACGATCCATACCGGCGAATCTGCCCTGAAAGAATGTAGTAATATCGAAGCTATAAATTGCCGTTTCGAAGGAAAATATCCTTTCTGGCATAACGATGGTTTCGTTGTGAAAAACTGCCTGTTTACGGAAGGAGCACGTGCCGCCCTCTGGTATTCCAATAATCTGCAAATGACAGACACTTTGGTAGAAGCACCGAAGATGTTCCGTGAAATGGATGGTATCCGGTTGGAAAACGTACAACTGCCCTATGCACTGGAAACCCTCTGGTTTTGCCGGAATGTAGAGTTGAAGAATGTAAAAGTAGACAAAGGTGATTACCTGTTTGTACACGGTGAAAATATCAGGATTGATGACTTTGAGATGAATGGTAACTACTCTTTCCAATACTGCAAAAACGTAGAAATCCGTAATGCGGTAATCAATTCAAAGGATGCTTTCTGGAATACGGAAAACGTGACGGTTTACGACTCTGTATTGAATGGGGAATATTTAGGCTGGCATTCCAGAAATCTGCGTCTGGTGAACTGCAAGATTTCAGGTACACAGCCGCTTTGCTATGCCCACGATCTGATTATGGAAAACTGCACGATGACAGAAGATGCAGACCTCGCTTTTGAATATAGCAGTGTACAGGCCACTATCCATAGTCCGGTTCACAGTGTAAAAAATCCACGTACAGGAAGTATCACTGCCGAAAGTTTCGGAGCTATAATCCTGGATGAGAATATAAAAGCACCGGGCAACTGTGAATTGAAATTATGGGACGACCAAACCTGTTTTGACTGATTAGGTATGAAATACAATTTTGATGAAATCATTCCACGCCGGGGTACGAACTCTTATAAATGGGATTCTGCCAATGATGCCGACATTTTGCCAATGTGGGTAGCCGATATGGATTTCCGTACAGCCCCAGCCGTGACAGAAGCGCTGAAAAAGCGGGTAGAACATGGTATCTTCGGTTATGTCCGCGTGCCTGACAGCTATTATCATGCGGTAATCCACTGGTTCGGCAGACGTCATAATTGGAAAATAGAGAGAGAATGGATAATCTATACAACCGGAGTAGTACCGGCTTTATCAGCAATCATAAAAGCCCTGACGAATCCTGGTGATAGAGTTCTGGTGCAGACTCCGGTGTATAATTGCTTCTTTTCTTCCATCCGTAATAATGATTGCGAAATGATTTCCAATCCATTGATCTATGATGATAACACCTATCGGATTGATTTTGACGATCTGGAGAAGAAAGCGGCAGACCCGAAAATAAAATTACTGTTATTGTGTAATCCGCATAATCCGGCCGGAAGAGTCTGGAGCAAACAGGAATTAATACGTATTGGTGAGATTTGCCTTCGAAATAATGTATGGGTGGTATCAGATGAAATACATTGTGAACTGGTCTTTCCGGGACATACTTATACACCTTTTGCATCTCTTTCAGAAGAGTTCCGGATGCACTCCGTCACTTGCACATCACCCAGCAAAGCTTTTAACCTGGCCGGGCTTCAGATTGCAAACATCATTTCCGCTGATGCAGATATACGCAGAAAAATAGATAAAGCCATTAATATCAATGAGGTTTGTGATGTGAACCCATTCGGTGTGGAGGCATTGATAGCCGCCTATAATGAAGGGGAAGAATGGCTGGAAGAACTTAAAAGTTATCTGTTTGCCAATTATCAGTATCTGAGAAACTATTTCAATGAACATCTACCGGATTTCCCCGTACTTAAATTGGAAGGTACTTATCTGGTATGGGTAGACTGTTCGGTGTTGAAGAAGTCATCAGAAGAAATCGTGACGGCTCTACTGGAAAAAGAAAAGGTCTGGGTCAATGAAGGCAGTATGTACGGGGAAGACGGAGACAATTTTATCCGTATCAATATTGCCTGTCCACGGCAACAGTTGGCTAAAGGTTTGGAGAGGCTGAAACATGCCTTCGGATAACTTTCTTAAAATCCTATAACTATATAAAAATGGACCTTCATAAAACCATATCATCATAAGCGTTTCCGTTTTTCCGGATAATTATAAAATAAATAGTCTTCATCTCAATCGTTCCAAGCTTTCATATATCCATCCCCGACTATTTATCAGTGCAAATTTATTCGGATTAAAACGGGAACGTTTTCTTTAATATTAGTAACTTCGCAAAAACATACTAAGGATTTGAAATATCATGGAATACAGAATATTAGGAAATACAGGCCTATCAGTTAGTGTCATCGCACTGGGCTGTGAAGGTTTCGTGGGAAAAACGGAAGAACAGGTACATTCGGAAATGGATTTCGCCATCAGTAAAGGAATCAACTTTATCGATATGTATGCCTCAAACCCCGATCTGCGCAGTAATATCGGCAAGGCATTGACCGGACGTCGGCAACAGTTTATCATTCAGGGACATCTATGTACTACCTGGGAAAACAATCAGTACCTGCGTACCCGTGATGTAGAAAAAACAATCGCTTCTTTTGAAGACCAGTTGACACGTCTTCATACGGATTACCTTGATATTGGTATGATTCACTACGTAGATAGCGAAGAAGATTTCCATGAAGTATTCAATGGTCCTGTCATTCGGCTGGCCCTGCGTCTGAAAGAAGAAGGTAAAATTCGCCATATCGGACTAAGTAGCCACAACCCTACTGTGGCAAGGTTGGCTGTAGAAAGTGGATTGATTGAAGTACTGATGTTCTCCATCAATCCCTGTTACGATTTGCAACCACCCAGCGAAAATGTAGATGATTTATGGGCCGACGAAAGCTATGCTCATTCCCTTGAAAATATAGATCCGGAACGTGAAAAGCTTTATGAACTCTGTGAGCAGAAAGGTATAGGTCTGGATGTAATGAAAGCCTATGGCGGCGGAGACTTATTGAGTGAAACGAACTCTCCCTTTGGCAAAGCTATGACACCGGTGCAGTGCATTGAATATGCGCTAACCCGTCCGGCTGTTGCTTCCGTAATGGTCGGTTGCAAAAGTTGCGATGAGATGCAAGCTGCCATCAACTGGTGCAATGCTACTAAAGAAGAAAAAGATTACACCCCAATTATGGCAGGTATGGAAAAGTTTAGCTGGCAGGGGCATTGCATGTATTGCGGACATTGCGCTCCTTGCTCGGTAGGAATTGATATAGCGAGTGTAAATAAGTACTATAACCTAACCATTGCCCAGAATGAAATACCCGAGACAGTACGCGAACACTACAAGACGCTCTCGCAT
>OHMP01000927.1_pt1 | contig 12681 bp, 14 predicted proteins | sample 1569341 | NCBI WGS metagenome assembly OHMP01 (sample SAMEA3879584, study PRJEB24766) | human gut metagenome | biome: human-associated habitat; feature: feces | place: USA | collected 1985/1987 | reverse complement strand
ACTTTGTCCCAGCGGGGCGCGGCCCGTAAAACTGATTTCATTTTACCACTGGCGGCAGGAAATGGGAAGTCCCTCACCGCTCCATATCCCTGTCCCAGCGCTTGGCCTGCGTCTGCTCCTGCTGGCGGCGGGCGATATCCACAGCGGATTTCGCCTGATACAACTTCATCAAGTCCTCCCTGATGGGCTTGTACTTGGCGTAGTTCCTCTGGTACTGGTATTGGCTCCGTTGCTATCATTAGCAGTGTAAGAAGAGAAAACTTACAAAGAAAGCCTTGTCTGTTATACGTATACGCAAATCTATTACATTTTGCAGAAAGTACCCTTGACAAATCTCGTCTCAGAAGCGTATCCTTGAAACCTATGCAAAGCAGAACGGCTTTTCCAATCTGCGCTGGTACACGGACGACGGTTATTCTGGTGCGAACTTTCAAAGACCCGGTTTTCAAGCCATGCTTGCGGACATTGAAGCCGGAAAAGTCGGGACAGTTATCGTAAAGGATATGTCGAGGTTAGGGCGAAACTACCTGCAAGTGGGAATGTACACGGAAATGATTTTCCCACAGAAAGGTGTCCGCTTCATCGCTATCAATGACGGAGTGGACAGCGCACAGGGCGACAATGACTTTGCCCCGCTGCGGAATATCTTTAACGAATGGCTGGTGAGAGATACGAGCAAGAAAATCAAAGCAGTAAAACGCTCAAAAGGCATGAATGGCAAGCCCATCACAAGCAAGCCTGTGTATGGCTACCTCATGGACGAGGATGAAAATTTCATTATTGACGAGGAAGCTGCACCCGTAGTCAAGCAGATATACAACCTCTGTCTTGCCGGGAATGGTCCGACCAAGATAGCCCGTATGCTCACAGAGCAGCAAATCCCCACGCCGGGAACGCTTGAATACCGCAGGACGGGCAGCACCCGCCGCTACCACCCCGGCTATGAGTGCAAGTGGGCGACCAATACCGTAGTGCATATCCTTGAAAACCGGGAATACACAGGCTGTCTGGTAAATTTCAAGACAGAAAAACTTTCTTACAAAGTCAAGCACAGTGTAGAAAATCCCCCGGAAAAGCAAGTGATTTTCGAGAACCACCACGAGCCTATCATAGACACCCAAACATGGGAACGGGTGCAGGAGCTTCGCAAACAGCGCAAACGCCCAAACCGCTATGATGAAGTGGGTTTGTTCTCCGGCATACTGTTCTGTGCGGACTGCGGCAGCGTGATGTATCAGCAGCGATACCAGACGGACAAGCGCAAGCAGGACTGTTATATCTGCGGCAGCTACAAGAAGCGCACCGCCGACTGTACGGCGCACTTTATCCGCACCGACCTCTTGACTGCCGGTGTACTCTCCAATCTGCGGAAAGTTACCAGCTATGCGGCAAAGCATGAAGCCCGGTTTATGAAGCTCTTGATTGAACAGAATGAGGACGGGGACAGACGCAGGAACGCCGCCAAGAAAAAGGAACTGGAAACGGCTGAAAAGCGTATCAGCGAACTTTCTGCTATCTTCAAACGGCTGTATGAGGACAGCGTGACCGGGCGCATATCGGACGAGCGTTTCACAGAGCTGTCGGCAGACTATGAAGCCGAGCAGAAAGAACTGAAAGAACGTGCCGCCAAACTGCGGGAAGAACTTTCCAAAGTGCAGGAAGCCACCGAAAACGCTGAAAAGTTTATGAACGTGGTACGCAGGCACACCACCATTGAAGAACTTACCCCTACTCTGCTGCGGGAGTTTGTGGAGAAAATCGTTGTCCATGAAAGCGTTGCCCTTGACGGGAAACGCCGGGGCAAGTTACGCAGACAGGAAATTGAAATCTATTATTCTTTTGTCGGCAAGGTAGAATTGCCCGACACCTAACCGCCCGACCTATCCGACATACCTCATGTGCCGGATAGGAACGGCAAAATTTTTTACACTTCTTTTACTTCTTTATCTCACATGAACTAACCTGCCGGGGGTGAAATTCCCGTGGAGCTGGTCGCCGCCAGCCGTTTGATGACTTCCCTCAGCGGGCCGGGGTGTCGCGGACAAATAGGCTTGCTTTGATATAAGCCGGACAGCGGGATAGGCTTATGAAAACGGGAGCGTTTATGCCCCGCCAACCTTAATATGTTACGCTGTCCGGCCCCTACATAGGCGACGCAGGCCGTCTAATTTTTATAGGGAGGTCAAATACCATGAGCAAGACATATTTACGCGGTGATCTATATTACGCCGACCTTGGCCACGGAATCGGCTCGGAACAGAAGGGCACCCGGCCCGTTGTTATCATTCAGAACAACGTGGGCAACAAACATAGTCCCACGGTTATCATCGCCGCCGTCACCAGTAAGGCCAACGTCAAAGCCAAGTTGCCCACCCACTACTACCTGGACGCCGGGAATGGACTGGTACAGCCGTCCCTCGTTTTGTTGGAGCAAATTCGTACTGTGGACAAGCGGCGGTTGTCTGGCTACATCGGCAGACTGGACGAGGAACATATCCGGGGCATCAACCACGCTTTGGCAATCAGTATCGGCCTGATCGAACCCGTCCCCCCGAAACTAACTCTCTGCTTATGCGACGCTTGTGCTGACGCTTTTCGCGGCACAGGCGCTTTTGTTTTGCGGGAGGCCGCGCAGGGACAGGCTGAAGAGAAGGTTTGCGTCTACTGCGGTCAGTATCCTGGCATAGAGTATGTGGTCACACCGAAAGGAGGGGCGGGCGTATGAGCTATTCCGATGTGCCTATTTGGGAGAAGTACACGCTGACCATTGAGGAGGCAGCCAAGTATTTCCGTATTGGGGAAAAGAAGTTGCGAAAACTGGTGGAAGAAAACTCAGACGCCAACTGGCTGATAATGAATGGCAACCGCGTCCAGATTAAACGCAGGCAGTTTGAAAAAGTCATTGACTCCCTGGATGTGATCTAATCGCAGATTTGTATTGAGCCAGAAATATGATACACTATATTCAAGTCGTATCAAGGCTCGTTCCAGTTTTGGAAAGGAGTTTTACCAATGGCGGAAAAACGACGTGATAACAAAGGCCGCATTTTGAGAACTGGAGAGAGTCAGCGAAAAGACGGGAGATACGCATATAAGTACACGGACAGCACCGGCAAGCCCCAGTTCGTCTATGCTTGGAAGCTGGTAGCAACGGACAAGACCCCGACAGGCAAACGGGATGATATTTCTCTGCGTGAGAAGGAAACGGAGATCAACCGGGATATTGCGGACGGCATCGACGCTGTGGGCAAAAAAATGACTGTCTGCCAGCTCTACGCCAAGCAGAACAGTCAGCGGGCGGATGTGAAGCGGGCCACCAAGAAACAGCGGGAGTACCTGATGGGACTCTTGCGGGATGACCCTCTCGGCAGGAAAAGCATCGATGCGGTGAAGCCATCCGATGCCAAAGAGTGGGCTATCCGCATGAAGGAAAAGGGGTTTAGTTTCCAGTCTATCAGCAACTACAAGCGTTCCCTCCGGGCCGCTTTCTTTATCGCCATCGAGGACGATTGTGTTCGCAAGAACCCCTTCAGCTTTGCCCTAAACAAAGTCTTAGAGGACAACAGAGGTGAAAAAACCGTGCTGACACCGGAACAGGAGGTGAGTCTGATCGACTTTGTGCAAAATGACAAAGTATATCGGAAGTACGTTGATGAGCTTATCATCCTGCTGGGAACCGGGCTTCGCATTTCTGAGTTCTGTGGGCTGACCACGAACCTTGACTTTAAGAATCGCCTGATCCGGGTGGATCACCAGCTTTTGCGGGACCCTAAGAGCGGCTACTACATCGAAACACCTAAGACCAAGAGCGGCTACCGGGAAATTCCCATGAGTGAGCCAGTCTATCAAGCGTTGAAGCGAGTGGTGAAGAACCGTGGAAAGAAAACCACCATTATGATAGACGGGTACACAAACTTTCTGTTCCTCAAAAGGGATGGAACGCCGAAAGTGGGCATGGACTATAACAATATGATAAGGAACCTTTTGAAGAAGTATAACAAGCAGCACAAGGAGCCATTGCCCAATATCACCCCACACTCCTTCCGGCACACGTTCTGTACCCGTATGGCAAACGCCGGTATGAACCCCAAGGCTTTACAGTACATCATGGGCCATGCCAACATCACCATGACGCTGGACTATTACACCCATGTTGATGCCTGTTCCGTAAGGGCGGAGATGGAGCGGCTGGCCGCGTAGTAAAAAGGAAGCGAAAGGCCAGGTTTACTACTTCCGTACTACGTTTCAGTGCAAAGTCACTCCAAGATACGCCGAGATATGCGAAACACTCTCCCAAACGGCAAATAGCGGAAACGCCTAGAAATCAAGGTATTGCCGCCATTTGCCGGGTTACATAAGGTTAGGGCTGGAAATTACAAAATCTTTGCATATAAAAATTGTGCTTTTACAGGAAGGTACACATTTCTGTAAAAACACATCTGTTACGATAATTTGGCTTTTTCGTAAATCTCCGCCCGGTAGCGAAACGAAGACAGCGGCATCCCACACTCTTTTGCTGCCGCTGTTCCCGTGATCTCACCGCTTTTCCATCGCTGATAGACAGCGTGGAAGTTCTCAGGCAGCGGTTTGGGAACCCGTCCGAAGCGGATTCCCTTTGCTTTTGCCGCTGCAATGCCCTCTGCCTGACGCTGACGGATATTGGTGCGTTCGTTCTCGGCAACAAACGAAAGAACCTGCAGCACAATGTCGCTGAGGAAGGTTCCCATTAAATCTTTGCCGCGCCGGGTATCCAGCAGCGGCATATCCAGCACCACAATGTCGATGTCCTTATCTTTTGTGAGCATCCTCCATTGCTCCAAAATTTCTGCGTAGTTGCGTCCCAGACGGTCGATGCTCTTGATATAGAGCAGATCGTCTTTTTTCATCTTCCGCAGTAGCTTCTTATATTGCGGACGGTTGAAATCCTTGCCGGACTGCTTGTCCATGTAAATATTCTTCTCGGCAACACCGACTTCCCGCAGGGCAATCACTTGCCGATTCTCATTTTGTTCCTTGGTGGAAACGCGGATGTAACCATAAGCCGTAGATTTGATATTACTTCACATCCTTCCGCTTCTGCCACACGATGTCGTACCCCAGCGCGTCCGCCAACTCTACCGCCTCGCCATAGCGAAGCGAACCGCGCTTGAGCTTGCCTGAGAGATTTGGGACGCTGCGGCTCCATCCATATTCATCGGAGAGATAGTCCACCACCTCTGTCATGGTCATGCCAGTGCGGACAATGTAGGACTTGATCTCGTTGCGATAGGTTTCAGATTTTCTCATATTCAAGCTTTCCTCCTGTTTTTTCGGTACGTTCTATGGTAAAATGGGTTTGTCAAATCGTGACACCCGTTCGCCATAGGGCGCTGATTTTTGATGTACGGCTTTTCACTGGAAATACCGCCGATGATGCGTTGGTCACGGGCAACACCCGCAGCTTTTGCCGTTTGATGTGCCTTTGTGTGAAACGGCGAAACATCATGTTGAATGACAAACGTCATTTGCTGCTGAATAGCGCTCTGTTCCGTGCGGACAACTGCACAGAGTAGAAAACTATTTCGCCGTTTTCACTTGCTTTGATTTTTACGTTTGATTTTGCCGCTCTTTCCGAACGTCGTTCCTACCCAGAGGATCGCTCCCGGCGTTTTGTCCCCGTTGGTACGCTCTCGCTTTCGCGGTCATAGCGGTTACTTCGCTGGGGGACATATCCCGTTCGGACGGTCATGCAATTTTCAAGGTTCAGGTGCGATTGCAAGACCATTTTAGCGAAAAATATAGCCCTCTCCCGTATATCCAAGAGGTCGGAAAACGCGCCGAAAATCGCAGATTTCCACGCTTATGGACAAGACCGGAAAAGGGCAGAAATTTGAAGGGAGGACACCGCCATGCAGCCCAAACTCACAATTCAGGAACGACTCAAAGACCTGCGCGTGGAGCGCGGTCTGACGCTGGAACAGCTATCTGCGGAAACAGGCATCTCAAAATCCGCGCTGGGAAAATACGAAGCCGACGATTTCAAGGACATCAGCCCGTTCAGCATGGTGGAGCTGGCAAAGTTCTACGGCGTGTCCACCGATTACTTGCTGGGGCTGACAGAACAAAAAAATCACCCAAACACAGAGCTGGACGCTCTGCATTTGGGTGATGATGCAATCGAAGTATTGAGAACGGGCAAGTTCAATCACCGACTGCTGTCGGAGCTGATCTGCCACAAGGATTTCCAGCGTTTCATGCTGGACACAGAAATTTACGTTGACCGGATCGCGGATATGCGGGTTAACGACATGAACGCCGTGCTGGAAGCCGTCCGGCAGATGGCGCTGATGAAAAACGGCGGCGAGGAAAATGATCTGCACCTGCGGACGCTGGAAGTCGCGCAGATCAGAGAGGATGAGTATTTCGGAAGCTTGATTGCAGATGATCTGAAAGGTATCCTCCGTGACATTCGAGAGCAGCATCGCCCCGACACTATGACTGCGGATGAAAGCTCCCTCGTAGCAACCGTACAGGGGCAGTTGCAGGATGCGATGAATTTTGAGGGCAGTTCCAAGGAAAAGCAAGTCCGTGCGCTCATGGCAACAATCGGACTTGATTATGACACACTTACGAAGGAAGAGTTTGTCTCAATCATCAGCGGACTTAAAAAGTCCAAGTACCTGAAAAGTCCCATCAACCAGCGCGGAAAAGCACGACCGCAGCTACCACACGGAAAGGGCAAAAAGAAACGCAAATAAGGAAAAATCGGCACCTGCTTTTGAGGCAGGTGCCGATTTCTGTTACCCTATAATGCGCTTGAATTTTTGGCGTAAGTGGCGTAAGTTTGGCGTAAATCCGCTTTTCCGCATTCAAAAAATCAAGCAATTTCAAGGCTTTGCGGCGTCTCTTAGTACATGCCGCCCATATCGGGGGCAGCCGGAGCAGCCGGAGCGGGGGGCTGGGGCTTGTCGGCCACCAGGGACTCGGTGGTCAGCACCATGGCGGAGACGCTGGCGGCGTTCTCCAGGGCGCTGCGGGTCACCTTGGCGGGATCGATGATGCCGGCGGAGACCATGTCGCAGTACTCCTCCTTGTAGGCATCAAAGCCGTAGCCGGTCTTGCCGGAGGTGCGGACCTTCTCCAGGATCACGGAGCCCAGGCCGCCGTTCCGGCGGTCTGCGGCCACGCACAGATAGTCCAGCAGGGCCCAGCCGGGGTGGCCCAGCCACAAAAATGCCTCGCCGGCGATGTCATCCCCGTCAAAGAGGCACCAGGGGCGGTACCGCCCCTCGGCCCACATCTCCTCCATATTCTTCAGGGGCTTCAGCTCCGCTGCGGGAAATGCTGTCCGCAGGTCCCGGTCATAGACCGTCCGCAGCTGCTCCAGTGTCGGGATCCTCAGTTCCATCGGTAAACTCCTTTGTCATGATGATGGCATCCTCCTTCGGATGCTCGTAATAGTTTTTCCGCCTGCCCACGCTGCGGAAGCCCCGGCTGCCGTACAGGGCGATGGCCCCGTAGTTGGAGGCCCGGACCTCCAGCGTCAGAAACGCCAGCTTGTGGGCCTGGGCAAAGTCCAGGAACACTTGCAGCAGCTTCTGGGCGATGCCGTTGCGGCGGCACTCCGGCCGCACGGCCACATTGGTGATGTACCCCTCGTCCAGCACCACCAGCAGGCCGGCGTAGCCCGCCACGTGGTCCTCGTCATCCAGGGCCACCAGGAAGGCGGCGCAGTCGTTCTGCAGCTCCTCCACCAGCATGTTCCGGGACCAGGGGGTAGTGAAGCAGATCCGTTCCAGCTCCGCCACCTCGTCCAGATGGTCCCCGGTCATGGGGACGATGCGCACGTGCATCTGTTCGCTCATGGTTCTCTCTCCTCTCGTTTTCCGGCATCCCCGCCGATGGTACGGGCATACAGCCCCACGCCCAGAAGGACCGCCGCGCCTCCGGCAACCGTCAGCCAGCCCGGCCGCTCGCCAAAGAGCAGGAGTCCCCAGACAGAGGCGAACACCGGCTCCATCAGCTTGACCGTGGCGATGAAGGCCGGCGGCAGATATTTCAGCCCCCAGCTGAACACATTGTGTCCCAGCAGGGTGCAGCATACCGCCATGCCCAGGGCCGTCAGCCCGTTCACCGGACCGTAGCCGGCCAGCGGCGTTCCGCTCAGCAGGGCCGCAGCCAGCAGCGTGGCCGCGGCAGACGTATACACCAGAAAGGTGTACACTGACGTGGAGAGCCGCTGCCGGCAGACCGTTCCGATCATGGTATAGACCGCCATGGCGGCGGCGCCGGCCAGGGCAATCAAATCTCCCAGCAGCGCATTCGTCCCGGCGGCGCTGTCTGCCAGCGCCACCACCGCGCTGCCTGCAAAGGCAAGCAGGACCGCGGGCCAGGTCCGGCGGGGCAGCCGCTGCCCCAGAAACAACGCCGAGGCCGCTGCCACAAAGAATACCTCCGTATCCACCAGCACCACCGCCGAGGCGATGGAGGTGGCCCGCAGGGCCCCAAAATACGCCGCGAAGTGGATGCCCAGAAACAAGCCGCTGGCAAGGCACAGCAGCACGTCCCGCCGGGTCAGGGATTTCAGCTCCCGCCTTCGTCCCGCCAGTACCGGGACCGCCATCAGCGCCGCCGAAAAGGCCATCCGGTACAGCGCCAGGATCAGGGACGGCGCCGTGGACCACCGGACAAACACCGCCGACAGGGACACCCCAGCCACGCCCAGCAGGACGATCAGCCGCTTCATGCGCCGCCCTCCCTTCGGATGCACTCCGCCGTCTCCCGGGGCGTCAAAGCCGTCACATCCAGGTGCCGGATGTCCAGGGCATCATACAGCGGCAGGTAGGCCAGGCTCCGGTCCAACACATCCGGTATTCGCTTTCCGGCGAGGATATCTCCCTCCAGCCGGGACCGCAGGGTCTCCGGTGTGCAGACCAGGGAGACGGCCCGCAGGACATACGGCTCCGTCAGGCGGCGGAGCAGGTCTTCCCAGATTTCCCGCCGGTGCAGGACCCAGCAGAAAATCACATGGTCATAGGCGGAGCAGCGGAGGAAGCTGTTCAGGAGAAAAGAGATGTTCTCCAACACCATCTCCCGGGTCTCCTCCGTCACCTGAAAGGGGTGGGCATCCCAGCACCAGTCCCTGTCCAGGAACACGCTCCGGTCCAGCAGCTGCTGCAGCTGGCGGCAGGCGGCGGTCTTTCCCACGCCCATAGGACCGCCGATCATATACAGGCGCTTCATGCGCCCATCTCCGGCGCACTGTCCGCCCAGGCCTGGAGGCGGTTGAAGAACCGCCCCACGTGAAAGCCGTCCGTGACGCCGTGGTGGACCTGCATGGCCAGAGGCAGCAGGGTGCGGCCGTTCTCCTTCCGGTAGCGGCCCAGGGTGAAGATGGGCAGCAGGTAGTCGTTGGCCTCCGGCAGCTCCAGGTGCAGACTTCGGAAGGAGGCCCAGGGCACGGCGGAGATGTTGAAGAGTCCCTGTCCCGCCTCCGGCGGGCGGGCTTCAAAGGTGTGGATGTCCCCATAGCGGGTCCGGTCCGCCTCCCAGTCCTGGCAGAAGGCCCGCAGATCCGGCTGGTAGGCGGTCCAGAGGACGCAGAAGGTCTCATCGTCCTTGTGAAAAATCGTATAAGTGGGGTCCACCCGGTCGTAGACGCCGATGGCCCCCGTCTCGTCCATAGCCATGCGGAGGGCCGGGTCCGCGTTGACCATCCGGGAGATGCCGTGGATCACCGACGGATAGAACCGGAGTCCCGACCCCCGCAGGCGGGGCAGCAGGGCGGAGATGTCCACGTCCACTGTCATGCTGTACTAACAGGGCACGTCCCGGTGGTAATGCTCAAAATACGGACGGCGGGGCCACGCGGCGTAGTCGATCTTCTGAAATCCCATCAGCCCTTGGCCTCCAGCCAGTTTCTGCCCCAGTGGGCGTCCGCCGTTAGGGGGACGGAGAGGGACACCACGTTCTCCATCTCCTCCTTCAGCAGCGCCGCGGCGGTCTCCGCCTGGGCCTCCGGGCACTCCACGATCAGCTCGTCGTGGACTTGCAGCACCAGACGGGCCTCCGGCAGTTCCTGCCGCAGGCGTTTCCGCACCGCCACCATAGCCAGCTTCATGATGTCCGCCGCGGTGCCCTGGATGGGCATGTTCAGGGCCACTCGCTCCCCGAAGGAGCGGAGGTTGAAGTTGGAGGACTTCAGCTCCGGCAGGTCCCGCCGCCGGTGGAACAGCGTCTCCACATAGCCCTGCTCCCTGGCCCGCTCCACAATGGCGTCCATATACGTCCGGACGCCTGGGAAGGTGGCGAAGTAGGCCTCCATATACGCCTTGGCCTCCGCCACGCTCACGCCGATGTCCTGGCTCAGGGAGAAGGCGGAGATGCCGTAGACGATGCCGAAGTTCACTGCCTTGGCCTGGCGGCGCATCTCATGAGTTACCTGGTCCGGCGCCACGTGGAACACCTTGGCCGCCGTCTCCGCGTGGAAGTCCCCGCCGGAGCGGAAGGCGGCGATCATGGCCTCGTCCCCAGCCATGTGGGCCAGCAGCCGCAGCTCGATCTGGGAGTAGTCGGCGTCCACTAGGACGCAGCCCTCCGCCGGGATGAACATCCGCCGGATCTCGCTGCCCAGGTCCGTGCGGGTGGGGATGTTCTGGAGATTGGGCTCTGTGGAGGAGAGGCGGCCCGTGGCCGTCACCGTCATCTGGAAGCTGGTCCGCACCCGGCCGTCCGGGTCCATGGCCTTCAAAAGGCCGTCGGCATAGGTGGATTTCAGCTTGGCGTACTGGCGATACTCCAGCACCGCCCCCACGATGGGGGCCTCGTACCGGAGCTTTTCCAGCACATCGGCGTTGGTGGACCAGCCGGTCTTGGTCTTTTTGCCATGGGGCAGGCCCAGCTTGCCGAAGAGGATCTCCCCCAGCTGCTTGGGGGAGTTGATGTTGAATTCCTCCCCCGCCATGGCGTAGATCTGCTGTTCCAGCTCGGCGCTCCGCCGGGCCAGCAGATCCCCGAAAGCACCGAGGGCCTTGGCGTCTACCCTGCATCCGGCGGTCTCCATCTCCGCCAGCACGGCGCAGAGGGGCATCTCGATCTCATGCAGCAGGTCCATCTGGCCCCGCTCCGCCAGTCTTTCCGCCAGGGCGCCGTACAGGGAGTCCACGGCGGCGGCGTAGCTGTCGAAGCTGGCCTCCGCCGCGGCGGCGTCCCCCAGCAGGGAGAAGGCGTCCGGTTCCAGGTAGAGGGCCTTTGGCAGCTCCTCGTTGAAATAGGCGACGAACAGGCGGGCAAGGTCATAGCTCCCCGCCGTGGCGTCCAGCAGGTAGGCAGCCAGGGCGGTGTCGAAGACGAAGCCCTCCGCCCGCAGGCCGTTTTCCAGCAGCGTCCGCGTCAGGTCCTTGACATTGTGGGAGACCTTGCGGACGTCCGCCGCGAACAGGGCGTTCAAAAGGGCGTTCCAGTCCCCCTGATACTTGTCGAAGAACAGCTCCGCCGTGACGCCGGTGTCCGCCCCGGTCCGGCAGACCACAGAGAGGCCCGTCAGGTCCGGCAGGGCCAGCACCGATACATGGTCCGCCGCTCGCCAGAGGGCCAGCAGCCGCTCCGTCTGAGCAGGCTCTGTGACCTGCTCCACGGTCATGGTGAAGTCCGCCCTTTCCGCCGCTGGCTGCTCCGCCGGGGACAGGCCGAACTTCTCCAGCTTCAAAAACAGCGGGTAGGCGTCCGGGCCGGGCTTCCGGCACAGGTTCTCCTCGGGATGGAAGTCCAGAGGCGCGTCGGTAACGATGGTGGCCAGCCAGTAAGACTCCCGGGCGCTCTCCTCCCCCTCCGCCAGCTTGCGGATGGCGGCAGGCTTGGCCTCGATGTCCGGCATTTTGGCGTACAGGTTGTCGATGCTCTCGTACTGCTGGATCAGGGCCATGGCGGTCTTCTCCCCGATGCCGGGGACGCCGGGGATGTTGTCGGAGCTGTCCCCCATCAGGGCCTTCAGGTCGATCATGTGGATGGGGGCGAAGCCGTACTGCTCTTGGAAGGCGGTCTCCGTCATATCCTTGGTGGTGGTCTGCCCCATGCGGGTGGACACCAGCTTGACGGTGGTGGTATCGGTGACCAGCTGGAGAGAGTCCTTGTCCCCGGTGACGATCACCGTCGCCCAGCCGGCGGCGGCGTCCTTTACCGAGATGGTGCCGATGAGATCATCGGCCTCCCAGCCGTCCAGCTCGTACATGGGGACGTTCATGGCCGCCAGCACCTCCTTCAGCAGAGGCATCTGACTGGCCAGCTCGTCGGGCATCCCCTTCCGCTGGGCCTTATAGCCCTCATAGGCCAGATGCCGGAAGGTGGGAGCCTTCCGGTCAAAGGTGACGCACAGGGCGTCCGGCCGCTCCTCCTCCAGCAGCTTATTCAAAATATTCAAAAACCCCAGGATCGCGTTGGTGGGCTGTCCCGTCCGGGTGGTGAGATTCTGGCTCACCCCATAAAAGGCCCGGTTGACAATGGAGTTTCCGTCCAGGACCATCAGCTTTTTCATGTGGGTCTCCTCCCATTCCGCCGCGCGCGGCAAGATCATATCCACCATAGTATATCAGCTTTCCCAAGGCCGGGCAAGAAAAACCGGGGGCCGCGGTTTTGTGCGGTTGTAGGAGTACAATACATATTGGACAGTTGAATAAAAAGGGATGAAGGATAAGGTCTCATCGG
>OHMP01000921.1_pt1 | contig 12777 bp, 7 predicted proteins | sample 1569341 | NCBI WGS metagenome assembly OHMP01 (sample SAMEA3879584, study PRJEB24766) | human gut metagenome | biome: human-associated habitat; feature: feces | place: USA | collected 1985/1987 | reverse complement strand
GCAAAGTTAATACTTTTTTTGTTTGCTTTGCTGACACAGTTTAAATTACAGCCTCTATATGTACGATAATGGCACCATTTGCTCCGTTAGAACCATAGATACTGGCATCTTTCATCACTTCCACGTAGTCTACATCGTTTAAGTTAAGGCCGTCGAACGAGGAAACTATCACATTATCTATCACATAGACAGGGGTGGAACTAGCAGTAAAACTTCTGTTACCGCGAATATTGATATTCATAGTCTTGTCTTGTGTACCTTGTCCCGTGATTGATAGTCCTGGAACCCGTCCTTGTAGTGCTTCGATAACATTGTGATAACCGCTTTTCCGAAGTTCTTCGCCCGATATGATATTACTTATACCTGTATGTTCCCGTCTTCTGATATATCCGAAGCCCAAATCTATCAGTTCCGCATCTTCTTGGGACTGGATGTTTTCTTCATCAGCCAAACGAATTTTCATACTTTTTTTTCCGTCAACAGGTACTAGGTATAATTTTTTCTTAATTAGGATCTTTAAGGTATCATTCGGAAAAACATTTGTTAGTCCGAATTGTCCTTTCTTATTGGTTAATGCGTAGTCTTTCGAAGTATGTACGTATATGTGGGCACCTTTGATGGGCTTTCCTAAACCATCTGTCAGCAATCCGTTAAATGCTACTTTTCTTTGGGCGCTTATGTTCAATGAATATGAAAATAAAAATGCAATAATAAGTAGTAGTGTGTTATTTTTCATTTTATTTAATTCTTTAGATAAGGGTACCCTTTTCAAGTACCCTTATTGATTTTAATTAATAATGCAATGCAAATTATCTTACTTTACTATTCGACTAGACCACTGCCGGCCGTTGAACCATATCCATTGTCACCATATTCTTCTTTATTCAAGATGGTAGACAGGAATTCATAAGAAATCGGGCGATTATAATGATAAGGTTTAAATGATTGGGCAGCACGTTTGTTGTATTGATCTAAACGAGATTCGAATGCATTGTGACGTTTCAGTAAAGACCAGCGAGAGAATTCGCCACACAATTCGCGGGCATATTCATCAAAAATATCCTCTTCAGTAGCAGTTGTAAGTTTCCATGAAGATTCATTGGCTTGATCGCGTGCGGCACGTTTACGAAGTACATTCAGATATTCGGCGGCTTTCGTTCCATTTCCCAATTGCTGCTCTGCTTCTGCTGCCAACAAATAAACTTCAGCCATTCGCATAATGAACATGTCTCCAGTCTTTATTTGTAGGTTACTACCGTAGAATACCCCATTATATGACCAGTTGAACTTAATCAGACTTGGACAGGCGGATGAGGAGGTCAGTCCATTTCCTATAGCCGGAGGATTGGCAGCTTCACTTCCATTGTCTACATTACCATACGGTAAGTCGTTAGAACCAAATAAGTCATCTAAAACAACTACAGCATAGAGACATTTACTTTTATCCTTCAGTGGTTTATGAACAAACACGGTGTTGAAACGATTGTCATCTGGAGCAACAGGGTATGGTATGGCATAAACCTTTGTAGAACCAGCGAAACCTGGCTTCTTGGCTTCTTCCGCACTCTTCCCTATGGATAATAATTTGTTAGGATCTCCTGAGTAATCACCTTTAGGCCATACCTTGGCTGGATATTGGTTGCCTGCGCCATTAGAAGAAGCTATGGCATTGCAATCAGCATACGGATAAAGCGTTGAATCCGGATGAACTGTCTCATCTACTTGAATATCGTATTTTGTACAGATACTCTTATTCAATTTCTTTACTCCTGCAGAGTAGGGAACCCAACCGCACTGAACCATACTCCATTCGCAATATGCATATTGGAACGAGTATTCCCAACGTTTGTCCCATTCGGGATTGAAGCAATAAAGCAGATATTTGGACGGCATCCAGTTTTGACTGTTTAGGCGTCCGTAGAAGTAACCTTTATCGCCAGGCTTATGATTGCTGTTGAAGAATTCACTATAAGAGCCTCCGCAAGAATAGGCTGATAATTTATTGCCTTTACCGATATATTGCCAGGAAGTACTGCTTGCATCCGGACCGGCGGCAATCATTAATGCTTCCTTATTGGTTCTATTATTGGCGTCGGCCCACATATCGGCAATATCGGTGTAGAGATAAGCACCATAGGAAGAAGCGTTTTCAATGAGGTCTTTGGCAGTTTCGGCAGCTAATTTCCAATAGGTATTTGCATCTCCATATTTACTTTGTCCAAGACCGGCACGTTGTGCATAAACACGGGCTAGTAAACCTTTGGCTGATTTTTTTGTGAAACGTGCTCTATTTCCTTGATAAGGTTCTACTCCTAAATCTGGAATTGCTTCTGTCAAGTCCTTGATAATATGGTCGTAGATGTCTCTTTCTGAAGAACGTTCTGGATATAAGTCCACATCACCCGTTATACCAGCACTACTCTTGAGATTTAAAGTGACGGGTCCATAGTGGCATACTAAGATTGAATAATATAAGGCACGCAGTGTCTTAGACTCTGCTACCAGTAGTTTGATTGTTTCAGGGTCGCCATCATTTAAGTTAGTAGATTCGTTGATTACAGAGTTACAATTTGTAATCATCGAATAACACTGTTTCCACACTTTTTGGAATGTATTGTAGTTGGATGTTGGGTCTTCGTAATTAAATAACTGCTTATAGTTGGTTCCGTTTGATTTAGCAACCCACAAGTCGGTACCACCTTCTGCTAGGTATAGCCAGTCCATGGCAGTATATAGTTCATCGTTTAAGCAAGAATAGCTATAACTGTGCAATCCACTCCATGCATCGAAAGAGGTAAGAGACGCATCACCAGCACTAGGATTAAACTCATCCAAATCGCACGCATTAAGCATTAGACCCGCACAAGCCATTAATGCTATATTTTTGAATATTCTTTTCATATTTTCTGTCTTTAAAAATTAGAATGAAAGGTTCAAGCCAAACACTAGTTGTTTTGTTAGCGGGAAGTCCAATCCACCACCCATTTCTGGGTCGTAATCCTCCAGCAAATGACTGTTGGCAATAACCAATGGGTTGGTAATAGTTCCGTATACACGTAGATTGGTCAGTCCTATTTTGGAACAGAGACGTTTAGGCATGGTATAGCCTAATGTAATGTTCTTGATTTTGAAGAAAGAGCCGTCCACGTATGCCAAAGAAGTATAATATTGATCATCTCTCCAGTTGCGGCTGGCATTTAATGACGGGAAGTCGTTGGAGGGATTTTCAGGAGTCCAATAGTTGAAACATGAAGGGAATGCACCACCGGATGAGCTATACCAGGTAATAGGCTCATAGTAAAACATTTGCCCTTGGCGTAGATACATATAGATAGATAAATCGAAGTTTTTCCAGGTGAATGTATTTTGGAAACCTAGTGACCAATCGGGAGATTTATGTCCAATAATCTGCTTGTCATCGGCATTTACAGAATAAGGGTTCTCGGCATCATACCGGTTTGTTTTCCATGTACCATCTTCTTGTTCGAAGGATTTTTCCCAAACGCCATTGCTTATCTTTTCCATATTGGGTATTTCTACTTTTAAGTCACCGGGTTGTTTTCCGAATACGGCGGCATCAGCTTCTTCGCCATATTGCCATACACCTGCGATCTTGAAAGCGCGATATGACTGAAGAGCATCGCCAATATGTAAAGTATAGTCCCCATTCTCGATGAAGTCGGCAGCACCTTCTCCCAATGCTGTTACTTTTTCTTTGTTTTTGAAGAAGGTAACGGTACTTGTCCAATTAAAGTTTCTGCTCACAATGTTACGGGTAGTCAGCGTCAATTCTAAGCCTTTGTTCTGTGTTTTGGCTATGTTTCTGTTTATTTGGAAAACTGACGAAGCATTAAATGTTCCGTTGGTGGCCGGTACATTCTGTTTCCAAATGACACCTGTGGTGTTGGTTATGTAGTAATCTGCATTCAAGTCGATGCGGTTATTTAAGAAAGAAGCATCAATGCCAATATTTGTATTTTTTGAACGTTCCCACGTTAATTGTGGGTTACTGAGCTTTTGCGGGAAAGAGTATTGGGTAATCTGTTCATCTCCCAACCCCATGATACTTTGTGAGAGGATGGCCCAAGAGTCATAGGCGCTAATGCCGGCCGCACCTGTCTCTCCGTAGCCTATGCGAAGCTTTAAGTTATCCAACCAGTCGGAAGTTGATTCCATAAAACTCTCGTCTGAAATTCTCCAACCGGCAGAAAAAGCGGGAAAAGTGCTCCAACGGACATCTTTAGCTAATTTGGAGTTTCCATCGTAGCGCACAGAAGCGGAGAATAAGTATTTACCCAAGAATGAATAATTTAAGCGTCCTACAAAGCCCATACTTTTCCCCATGGAATATCCTGAACTGACAGTTTTATTTCCAACTGCGGCAGCCAAGTTTGTCCAATAATAAGTATTACTGAGGATGCCGACAGCATTTGAAGAAGAACTCTCGGATTGGCTATCTGAATATGTTGTTACACCTGTCAGCGTAAATTCATGGTCATTGGAAATTTTGAAATTGTAAGTCAGGATATTTTCCCATGAATATCCCCAACCGCGGCTGTTGCTTACCGAAGCTGATGTATATTGGGAGGTTTCTTCTTTACTGGCATTTAAAGCTCCAGTTCCTGCCTGGTCGTAGAATTGATAGGAACCATAACCAATGAACTTGTTAGTTGTATTGTAGTTTAGGTTCATACTCAAGCGAGATTCCAGACTAAGTCCTTTTAGTGGAGTGATACGGATGTAAGGCTGTAGATAGATTTTGAATTTATTTGCATTGTTGCGATATACATCACGATTTTGGTTAAGCAATAAGTTTACTTGTCTATTATCTTCAAGCACAGGATATTCATTTAATGAACCATCCTCTTTATATAGAGTACCGAATGGGTTAGCTCTCATTGCTTGAGATAGGTCACTGGATGTTTTCTCTTGCGTTGTATAAGAAGTTTGCATATGCATACCTGCTGTGAACCATTTGGTAACTTCCTGATTGATCCGGGCTGTTGAAGAATAAAGTTTATATTCATCATTTGTATACTGACCCTGCTCGTTAGAATAGTTCAGGGAGAAATAAGCCTGCGTCTTTTTTGTTCCTCCCGAAATAGAAAGAGAATAGTTTTGGGTGGAACCAGTCTGCATCATAGCATCTACCCAATCAATCGTATGACCGGCATTGACTGCATCTTGATAGATTTCATCATAAACAGTTCCATCATCTTCAATAGTCCCTGCCCATTTCCTTGCTTCCATACGTGTGTCAAGCCATCGTTGGGGGCTGTTCATTTTAGGTAAGGTGGACCATCCGTTAAATCCCAGATAGGTATTGAAGTTGACACTTAGTTTACCTTCTTCCCCCTTTTTGGTGGTGATAATGACAACGCCATTGGAACCGGAGGAACCGTAAACAGCAGTTGATGAAGCATCTTTCAATACTTCAATACTTTCAATATCGTTTGGGTTCAGTGTTTCATAATCGCCTGGCATTCCGTCGATAATAAACAATGGTTTGCCTGAAGCTGTGATAGAACGGTTACCGCGTAATTGCAGCGAAACGCCCGTGCCAGCCTGACCGGAAGACTTTGTAATATCCAAACCGGCTACTCTACCTTGTAATGCCTCCATAGGGTTGGCTGATGGAGTCAACTTTACAATATCGCTCTTGACAGATGAGACAGCTCCAGTCAAATCTCTTTTTTTCACAGTACCGTAACCCACTACTATCACTTCGTCCAAAGTTTTGGTGTCTTCTGTCAAAGTCACATTGAGATTGGGTTGAGCTTTCACACGTTGTGTGATGTAACCAATGTAGGAAATTTCAAGTGTTGTGCCTGCGGGCACCTTTATTGTGAAATTACCGTCAATATCGGTGATTGCACCATTACTTTGACTCCCTACTTGTAGTATGGTGGCCCCAATGATTGTCTCACCGGAAGCGTCCACTACTTTTCCTTTCACTACAATTTGTTGTTGCTGTGTTATGATAGATGTCGTCTGGATGCCAGTTGCAAAGGCGACATCAGGGACAACTAACAGACTTGTACACAGAACTGCAACGGAACATAATGGCCTGTATAGGTTTGACCATTCTGAGAAATGTTTTTTGTTTTGATACATAGTACTAACTTTAAAAAAATAACATTTTTTAGGTTATAATTCTATTTTGAATGACGTGGTATTAATTAAATTGTAATCAGCTAATGAAGTTTTTTTAATAAATCTTGCATTAGAAATTATTAAAATGTTCTCTGTTGTTTTTAAGTAAAAGAATTGATGATTACAGAATATGAATTCTTACGTCTTATGGTAGAGTTTAAGGTTGACTTAACTTTCGCAGAAAAATATTCTTAGACTTTTTCTATTCTTTTTTCTTCTTGGGAACTAACGGTATTGTTTTTCTGCGAAAACTGAATAAGACTATGAATGGGAAAGAAATTTAGATTTAATTAATGGTATGAATAGACAAGTTGTTGTTAGTATTTATTTACTCCTTTTTATCTTGTTTCCGGCGAAAGCTCAGAATAGAGAGATAGCATGTAATGCGGATTCCGTTCAAGTTCTCCATCGCTATAAAATAGCTGTCTGTGACTGGATGATTTTAAAGCGTCAGAAGATTGGTTCATTTAAGTTGGTGCATGAATTGAATGGTGATGGTGTGGAACTGGACATGGGATCTCTTGGTAAAAGAGAAACATTTGATAATAAATTGCGTGATCCCCATTTTCAGCAACTATTTCGGGAGACGGCTCGGGAATTTCAACTGGAAGTTCCTTCCATTGCCATGTCCGGTTTTTATGGTCAGTCTTTTTTGGAGCGTGCCAATTATGAGGAGTTGGTTAGGGAATGTCTGAATGCTATGAAAGTAATGGATGCTAAAGTTGCTTTCCTGCCTTTGGGAGGAATTAAGGCGGGATGGGAAGGAGAGCCGGCGCTTCGGGCGGAAGTTGTAAAGCGGCTGAAGAAAGTTGGAGATATGGCTGCTGCCGAAGGTTTAGTTATTGGAATTGAAACCCAATTGGATGCCAAAGGAGATGTCAAATTGTTGAAAGAAATAGATTCCTTCGGTATTAAAATCTATTTTAAGTTTCAGAATGCATTGGAGAACGGGCGTGATTTGTGTAAAGAGCTCAAGATTCTGGGGAAAAAGAGAATCTGCCAGATTCATTGTACGGATACGGATGGGGTGACTCTTCGTTTTAATGAGAGGCTGGATATGAATAAGGTTAAAAAGACACTTGACAAGATGGGGTGGAGTGGCTGGCTGGTAGTGGAACGCTCACGGGATAAAGATGATGTGCACAATGTTAGAAAGAATTATGGGACGAATATTGAATACCTGAAGGAGGTGTTTCAGAAATGAATCTGTGAACCTTAAACATAGCATATATGAAGAACACAATTATTTTTTCTCTGTTTTGTTTCTTGGTGTGTTATTCTGTACATGGACAGACACAGAAACAACAAAGTGATAGCTTGCGTATGCGTATGGCATTCTCATCTATAGAAATTCCGAGTTATAAGAAGGAACTGGCTCTGCCACAGACATGGTTGATGAACATGTATGGAGATTATCCAGTGGATTTGTCCAGCGGACTTGTAGACATTTCAATTCCTATTTATGAAATAGAAACACCAAATCTGAGATTACCTATTACAGCCAAATTTCATGCGTCAGGATTAAGAGCTGATGAGCAGATTGGGACAATGGGGTTGCGCTGGATAATGAATGTGGATTGTATGGTAAGTAGAAAGGTGAAAGGATATCCGGATGATTGTTTTTATGGAAGTGCGACTGCTCCTTTTGATAATAGAGTGAATGATCCTAATTATCTGCCGGATTTGGCTACACTATATGGCGGAACAGCATATAATAAAGAATTGTATACTTCTTATGCTATTTCTCCTAATATATTACCGGTCCGGCTTCAGTCTTTAAGGATACAGAGTATGATTTGTTTTCTTATCATCTACCTTCCGGAAAGTCGGGTAAGTTTATACTCCACGATAGTGCCGGGATAAAGAAAGCATATACGATACCTTATGAACCTGTCAAAGTAGAGGTTAAAAGAGTTAATGGACATGGACTTTTCAATCAGGTTGTAATCACAGACGAAAATGGTATAACTTATAATTATGGCAAAACTGTTATAGGAGATGAAGGGAATACTGATTCGCAACAAATAAATGGTGATCCGATAGTAGTAGGTTGGCATTTGAATGCAATTATATCCGCAGACAAGAAAGATTCAATTCTGATTGAGTATCAGAATTTATGGGGAATAAAAACTAAATATTGGCAATCTATGGATTATATTATCAGGGATGATCATAAAGCTCAAATTCCTATAGATTGGCCTCCGTATCCATATTATATAAGTGATTTTTTTAGTGAGGAGATCAGAGGATGTAAATTAAACTGTGTCAGCCAAGAAAAGAAATAAAATATTAACTTTGCTAACACAGTTTTTTTTATGAAAGAAGAATTTGATTTTGAGAGTATCAAGAACAAGGCAATCGAACAACTTAAAGCAGGTAAGCCTTTGTTAGGTAAGGATGGTGCATTTGCTCCTTTATTGGAAAGTATCCTAAATGCAGCCTTGGAAGATGAGATGGACGCACATCTTACCGATGAAGAACGCCAATTGGGTAATCGTCGTAATGGTAAGATGCAGAAGCAGTTGCAGACTCCATTGGGTGAGGTCACAGTTTCTACCCCTCGTGACCGTAATTCAAGTTTTGAACCTCAGTTTATAAAGAAACGCGAGACAATTCTTGCAGAAGGAGTTGCCGACCGTATAATAGGTCTTTATGCAATGGGAAACAGCACAAGGGAAATCAGTGACTGGATGGAAGAAAACCTTGGTAATCGTGTTTCTGCCGATACAATCAGTGCCATAACCGACCGTGTACTTCCGGAAATAAAGGCATGGAAATCCCGTATGTTGGATTCAGTTTACCCAATAGTCTGGATGGATGCCATTCACTATAAAGTGACAGATGAACGCGGTTGTGCTGTATCCCGTGCAATCTACAATGTATTAGGAATTAATAGGGATGGTCACAAAGAACTTCTTGGTATGTATATATCTAAAAATGAAGGCGCTAACTTCTGGCTTAGTGTCCTGGCAGATCTTCAGAATCGTGGAGTGGAAGATATTCTCATAGCCTGTATAGATGGTTTGAAAGGTTTTCCTGAAGCCATTCAAAGTGTTTATCCTAACACAGCCGTACAGCTTTGTATAGTACATCAGATACGTAATTCCATCAAGTATGTAGGCTCCAAAAATCAGAAGGAATTCCTTAAGGATTTAAAATGCGTCTATCAGGCCGTAAATAAAGAATCTGCAGAGAATGAACTTCTCAAACTGGATGAAAAATGGGGTGAACAGTATCCTATCGTTATCAGGTCCTGGCAGGAGAACTGGGATAAGCTGTGTGAATACTTCCAATATACTCTGGCAATACGTAAACTTATATATACCACAAATACCGTTGAAGGATATCACCGTCAGATCCGTAAGGTAACAAAAAACAAGGGCGTATTCCCGTCGGATACAGCCCTTGAGAAACTGGTTTATCTTGCATACCGTAATATACGGAAGAAGTGGACCATGCCACTGGCTAACTGGGCTACAATCTCACAACAATTAGCCATAAAGTTTGGAGAGCGATTTAAATTATTGTAATTTTACGCTCGTCGGGACGGGTGGTCCCGCCCTTGGCGCTGGCCGTTCCCCGACCGATGAGTCTTATAGAGAAAAATAATGCGTGACACAGTTTATTTTACACTACCTGAATGACCATTTTGATAAAGAGCTTGATTTCTTTTCAATAGGGGTAATTGATGCTCATACATATATAAGTGAACGTTTAAAAAACGCCGTTGAAGCAAATGGTTTAATGGGGTGGGTTTTTACTCCGACTACTAAATTGGTTGTAGAGTAACTGTTTACCTGTATATATTTGGCATTTTGATATGTTATAACGGAAAATTGTTAGCTTTTTGTAAAACAATAGAGCCCCTTTATATTTGCCGCTTACAAGGAGTTAAGAGTTTGTCAGCAGGAAGTTAACTCCTTGTTGACAAACTCCTAACTTCTTGTCGACAATAAATGGACTTCTTGCATTTGCTTGATAATCAAATGTTAACTATTTTCCACCCCCCAATTGTACGCGTCGCACTGTCGAAGTTCACCCCGACCTTGACTATCTGTCTGCCATCCGATTGATAAGGAATGGCGTACTGTTTGCTGTCTATCTGAGTTAAAGCCTCTTCGGGGGTACCATCGAACTTAAACTCAAAGACGTAAATGGCATCTTTCATCTTTACGACAACATCCGCACGGCCGATGGCACTTTTCACTTCAGCGTCCACATATTGTCCCATTAAACGGAACAAAAGGTAAAAAATGGTTTGATAGTGCTTTTCGGTTTTGTTCTCCAAATCATTGGGAATAGAAGCAAAAAAGGAACGGGTACGCTCCAGGCAACTTTCAATATCGCCTTTGCGTAAATCGCGGATAAATGAAACGACATAGAAGGTGTTATTTTGCCCGGGAAGGTGTACGTAGGCAGGCAGCAGAGATTCTATAAATCCTTTGCGTACTTCTCCGTTGGGGTATGCCAACCGGTATATTTGGAAATCCGGATCATAACCTTTGATGGTGAGATAACCGCTTTGATAGAGCACTGGGATGGGACTTGTTATCCGTTCGGTCGGTGCGTCAAACTGTTCATCGGTAGCTTCTACACTTTCCAGTTCGCGCACGTCAAAATCCACTTCCTGAAGCAGGTCTATCAGGAAAGTGGGTGTACCTGTGGAAAACCAGAAGTTCTTATATTCTTTTGCATCAAAAGCATTGAACAAGCTAAAGGGGTTATAAATATCTTCGCAATGCTTGCTGAAGTGGTAACCGTCATATTGCTGCTTCAGATGCAAGCAAGCTTCATCGTAAGTTTCACCGTTTGCTTCAGCCATTCGAGCGATATCCGATTTCAATTGCGTCAGCAATTCCTGCTCGGTGATACCGCACAGTGCACTGAAGTCATCACGCATACTGATGTTTTTCAAGTTGTTCAGTTCACTGAATATACTCATCTGACTGAATTTGCTGATTCCCGTAATAAAAAGGAAGCGCAGATATTGTCCCAAACCTTTAAGCGGACTGAAAAACTTGCGCATTTCGTTGCGGAGCTGTTGTTGAAGCGGAATATCTGAGTTGCTGTCCAGTAGTGGTGCGTCATATTCGTCAATCAGCACAGCTATGGTTTTTCCGGTCTGTTTGTAGGCTCTCAATATGATCCCCTGCAAACGTTCTGCTGAAGTTGTTTCTACTTCATCTTTTCCATAAATCTTTTCCCAGCGATGCAGGAAAAGGTTCAGTTGTCCAGTGAGATCAGTCAGTTCTGTGTATTTCGTCAGGCTGAAGTCTATGTGTAGTACCGGATAAACTGTCCATTCCTTTTCCAACTGTTCCATTGCCAGGCCTTTGAAAAGTTCTTTTTTTCCTTGAAAATAGGCTTCGAGCGTAGATATAAGTAAACTTTTGCCAAACCGACGGGGACGGCTGAAAAAATAAACTTTATCAGTATTAGCTAATCTGTAGACTAATTCCGTCTTATCAACATATACACATTGCCGGTTGCGCAATTCTTCAAAGTTTTGTATTCCTATCGGATAACGTCTGTAATTCTCTTCCATATCTGCTGATTTTTAGCGTTTACAGTTATGGCAAAGATAAGGCTTATTCTTTGAATTCGCGCATTTCTATTTGCAATATGTGATAGGAGAGGGGAAAATAGATAAACTTAATTCCGCAGTCACTATCTGGAGCCGATACTTCTGGTTGTAGTTTGCAAAGCTATCGGCTTTTAACTCCTGAGGCAACTTGTTTGACGCTAACTCCCTTTAAATCCTTGTTATAAGCGTGAATAAGAAAGTTGAATGATAGAGGAGAAACTTGATATGCCCCTTACTTTTTCCCCTAAAGCCTTAAGGTTAATGTTATTATGCTAGTAAGCATTCGGTCTTGTGCATTCCTCTTTGTTCCCTCTCCCCTAAGTAAAAAGCCTGAGACTTTTCAAATCCCAGGCTTTTTAGTAATGCTTAAAAAATAAGTTGGTATGAAATATGTCACAAATAAAAGTAACTTGGGTTCCCCACGCCCTCCGGATCTCTTATTATCGGGGGAGATAATTCCCGGGAGGAGAAGGATTGAGATAGTATTATTCATCATTTAGTTCATATCTTTTCACTTCATACGGGATGATAACTCTTCTAATTCCTAACAAAAGATATTCATGGTGGGAAAAAGTATTAGAATCCGTCTCTCTTTTTGTAAAGTCAATGGAAAAAACTTATATTCTCTGCTTACAGGAAGTTAACTTCTTGTCGACAAACTCTTGACTTCTTGCCGACAGAAAATGTATTTCTTGTAATCTTTTAATAATCAATGGTTAAGCATTGGCCTGAAAGAGTTGTTTTGTAATTATAGTTGCCCTGTATTTTACGTGCCCCTTCTGCTTTTCATCCCCTTCTGCTTTGCACCCGCTCTTACTTTACGCTTCCCTCTGCTTTGCATCCCCTCTTACTTGCTCTTACATAGCGCTTTCTTTACCTTCTAATGCTTTAATTTTGTGTGCCTACATCTGTGGTTTACGTGCTTCACAACTGTGGGCGTGCTACTTCACATATGTGAAGCACATGAATCACATATGTGGACATTCTAAAACATCGCTTGTCAGCGGAAGAAACATGGAGTGTAAGCAGAAGGAACATGG
>OHMP01000916.1_pt1 | contig 12860 bp, 7 predicted proteins | sample 1569341 | NCBI WGS metagenome assembly OHMP01 (sample SAMEA3879584, study PRJEB24766) | human gut metagenome | biome: human-associated habitat; feature: feces | place: USA | collected 1985/1987 | reverse complement strand
GTGCTCTGGCTGTTCAGCTTGCCGCCGGTCAAAATTTCCGGGTGCTTCCAGCTGCTGATGCTCTGGTGTCCGGCAGACAGTGCGCCGTCCACCGGGATGGCTGCACCGGTGATGTACCGTGCCAGACCGCTGGCAAGGAAAAGTGCCAATGCAGCGCACTCCTCCGGATCGCCCATCCGCTTTGCCGGGCAGTCGGATGCAAAGAAGTCCATGGCCGCAGCCGGTGCATCCCCGAAAATGCTGGTTCTGGTGTAGCCGGGACAGATGGCGTTGACGGTAATGCCGTATTCTGCATAATCCAGCGCCGCTGCGCGGGTCATGCCGACCACGCCGAACTTGGTGGCACTGTACAGCGCCTGTCCACGCTGGGGCACAAGACCCGCCACCGATGCCACATTGATGAGGAATCCGCCTTCGCTGTGGCTCTTGAGGATGGCCTCTGCGCCGTACTTCATCCCGGCAAAGACGCCCTCGCTGTTCAGGGAGAAGATCTTCTCGTACTCCTCTACCTCATACTCATGCAGCGGTGTGCCGCCCATGCCGATGCCTGCATTGCTGACAACGCCATCCAGCTTGCCGTAGTGCGTCACCGTCTTATCCACCAGTTCTTTGATGGCAGAAGCCTTGCTGCAATCGGTCTGGATAAAGATGGCATCGCCGCCCTTGGCGCAGATGCCGTCTGCCACAGCCCGCCCCTGCTCTGCACTGCGGGCTGCACAGACCACCTTCATGCCGTTTTCGCCAAAACACTCGGCAATGGCCCGGCCAATGCCACGGCTTGCGCCGGTGACGATGGCCACTTTGCCTTTGACACTGTTAAAATCCATCCTATATACTCTCCTTTTTCTCAGATCATATTGTTCTGCTTCAGCCATTCCACTTCATCGTGGATGGTCTCCCGATACTGGCGCAGTGGAGAACGACGCTCTCTACGCCCGGTTCTACCTGAAAGAATTTTTCCAGCGAGGACGCATCACACAGGTCCCCTCATACTGCTCGATCTCTTTGGGGATGTACTTTGCAGTCTTATCCCCCGGCAGCACCAACGCACGGCCCTGCATCCCACGGGAAACGATCTGTCGGCAGACCTCGCCGCCCAGATAACCGGCTGCGCCCGTTACCGGATAAAGCGGTTTCATAAAGCATCCTCTATCCTTTGATTCAGCGTATTCACGGGCAATATTTTCAACTTGTAGTTGCTTATCCACCTCCATGGTGTTATAATAGCACTGCGCCGCAGGGGCCGCAATCAGCAGTTTCCGGCGTATCCGGTGTTTAAGCAACGGGTCACGTTCAAAGCGTTGATTAAGCACCATTTATGAAATCAATTGACGGAGGAATTCTATGGATATCCGGGTCAAAAAAACGAAGCGTGCCATTCAGAAAGCGTTTGTTGCCCTGCTGCGGGAGAAGCCGATCGAAAAGATCACGGTCAAAGAAATTGCCGAACGGGCCGAGATCAACAAAACGACCTTTTATTCTCACTATGAAACGCTGGATGCCCTCACCGCCGAAATGGAGCGGCAAACGGTCCAGCTCGTCTGCGACAATATGGGCGGCGCACAGCAGCTGCTGGATACGCCGGAGGCTTTTGTTCGGGAGATTTTTGCTAATCTCCAGCAGGCGACCGATTATCTCGGTGTGGTTCCTGCATCAGCAATGAACCGCTTTACGCAACATTTGCGGGATGCCGTTCTGGAACAGATCAAAAGTGATAACATCGAGCCTTCTCAATATGAAAATGTCGGTGCGATCCTGATTTTTGTAATGAACGGTCTTTCCGGGCTTCTGAACACCGACGCAAAACTGGCACAGAAACAAATTGATGTAATCGCCGCCGTGGTTGCGGATGGTGTCCATGGTCTTCATCTTTCCCACTGAACCAAAACAGGCTGCGAGAAGCATCTTCCGCAGCCTGTTTTTTTGCTATTGCAGCTTATCTTTCTGCGTAACTACCCAGCACCCCAAGGCTGGGCTTTGCTGTCCGCCCCATGGTTTCACGATTCACGGCGATCAGACCAAACTGCATGGCATAGCCCTTCTGCCACTCAAAGTTGTCCATCAGGCTCCAATGGAAGTATCCCTTCACCGGGATTCCGTCGGCGATGCAGTGCTGCACACCATCCAGTGCCTGCTGGATAAATGCCACACGGCGGGTATCATCGGCGGTGGCAATGCCGTTTTCGGTCACGATCAGTTCGCCCTTGAATTCCTCTGCCACCTTGCGAATGACGTGCTCCAGTGCCTGCGGATAGAACTCGTAATCCATCTGGGTCAGTTCTGCGCCCTCCGGTGACGGCAGCTGCCCCTGCGGGCCATAAAGGGTGCGGGTATAGTTCTGCACACCCAGAAAATCATCGTCTTTGATGTAGGGCAGATAATGGGTGAACTCCTCCTGCCATGCGGCCTCGGCAAAGGTTTCACCACCGGGCTGTGCCTGCAAGTCGTGCAGCGAAAGGGTCAGGCCCACCTTGACCTGCGGGCAGAGGGCTTTGATGGCATCCCGTGCGGCTGCATGGGCACGCAGCACCAGCAGATCGCCTTCTGGAGTGCGCTCGCTGACAAAGATATGCGGCTGGGGTGTGCCGAACGCCTGTGCATTCTCCATGGCGGCATACTTCATGTTTTCCATCATCTTCTGGAAATTCATGCCCACCTGCACCGTGCCCTCGGCAGACTTCCCGGCCGCTGCGGCATTTTTGGCGGCCTGTTCTGCCATCAGGCGGAACCGCTTGGAGATGGCAGCCAACTGCAAGCCCATATTGGCCTCGTTGATGGTGCAGACATAGCGCAGCTCGCTGCCCAGCTGTTCCATCACATAGGTCACATAACGTTTAAAATCCTCTACGGTGCTTTCGGTTTCCCAGCCGCCCTTGCAGATGAGCCATTTCGGGCTGGTAAAGTGCAGCAGCGTCACGATGGGTTCTACGCCATGCGCTTTGCAGCAGGCAATCACCTTGCGGTAATGCTCGACGGCTTCCGAGTCGAACTTTCCTTCCTCCGGCTCTACCCGTGCCCACTCGATAGAAAAGCGGTAGGCGTTCAGCCCGGCATCGGCCAAGAGCTTGATATCTTCTTCGTACCGTTGATAATGGTCGCAGGCAATGCCGCTGGGCTCCGTAAAGCTAGAATGGGGCAGCTGCTCCTGTGCCCAGTAGTCACTATTTGTATTGTTGCCCTCCACCTGATGGGCTGCTGTTGCAGCACCGATGAAAAAGCCTTTTTCAAATTTCTGCATGATGGTTCTCCCTTCCTGCGTGTTGCTTGTTGAGGCTATTGTAGCAGACCTGTTTTGCCCCTATGGGACAATAAATCGTGAAGGTGGGCGCAAATTCACGCACCACAAATTATTGCACGAATTTTTATCCCTAACTACCGTTTTTTATCCGGCAGTGGCTGTTGCATTCTGTTATTCTTGTGTCAAGAAATGCGGAACCCAGTTCACTTAAAAAGGAGGAAAATCATCATGTTCCAAAAGAAACCCAGTGCCAGTGAAGTAGACGGTGTCCAGTACCGCCGTGCAAAGCTCTGGCAGATCATCTGCTACGCCTGCAACGCCTTTGTGGGCATGAGCGTCTATTCCCTGATCGGTATGGCCAGTTACTCGGCCAGCATCGGCTACGGCATCACCACCGCAACCGTGGGCATCATCCTGATGCTGGCCCGCATTCTGGACGGCTTCACCGACCCGATGCTGGCATTCGTCTACGACCGCATCAACACCCGTTTCGGCAAGCTGCGCATTCTGCTGATCAGCGGCTATCTGATCGAGGCTGTCGGCCTGCTGTGTATGTTCAACCTGTGCTCCAGCAAGGGCTTCGGTCTGCCGGTGTTTGCCCTGACCTACATTATTTACATCATCGGCTATACCGTTACTAACATGACCGCCCAGACCCTGCCGGCTATCATGACCAACGATCCCCGCCAGCGTCCCACCATCGGTGTCTGGACCACTGCGCTGAACTACTTGGTGCCCATAAGCATGAGTATGCTGACCTACACCGTCATCCTGCCCAAGTGTGGCGGCACCTTTAATCAGGACTTTCTCAGCACGGTCTGCACCATCGTGCTGATCATTGCCGGCATCGGCACCCTGATCGTCTGCGCCGGCATCTCCGCCTTCGATAAGCCCGAAAACTTCGAGGGCACCAACAAAAAGCACGAGCCGCTGAAAACTGCGGATATTCTTGAGGTACTCAAGCACAACAAGCCCCTGCAGTGCTACATCGCCTCCAACTCTTCCGATAAGCTGGCACAGCAGGTAGGCAGCCAGGCCATCATCAACACGATGATGAACGGCATCCTCATCGGCAACATGGGTCTTGCTACCACCCTTGGCGTGATCAGCATGGTGCCTTCCATCTTCTTTGCGGCCTTGGGTGCAAAGTATGTGGGCAAAAAAGGCAGCAAGAATGGCATCGTGACCTGGACCTGCGTCAGCATGGCCATCACCTCTGTGCTGTGTCTGTTCTTCATCTTTACCGACACTCGTCAGATCGGTGTGATCGGCAGCTGGAACATGATCGTTTACGTCCTGCTGACTCTGCTGCTGAATGGTTCCAATATGTGCATTACCACCTCCAACACCTCTTTCATGGCTGATACCATCGACTACGAGCTGGACCGCAGCGGCCGTTACATCCCGGCTGTCGTCTCCGGCACTTACAGTCTGGTGGACAAGCTCATCACCTCGGTGGCTGCTGTCATCGCCACCGGTGCGGTCGCCCTTCTGGGTTACACCACCACCATGCCCCAGCCCACGGATCCCTACACCAGCGGCATCTTCTGGATGACCCTTGCCATCAAGTTCGGTCTGCCCATGCTGGGCTGGATCATCACCCTGATTGCCATGCTGGGCTGCCCGCTGACCAAGGAGGAAATGGTCAACGTCCAGAAGCGCATCGCAGATAAGAAAGACGCCCTTCGTCGTGAAGTAATTGCAGAAAATATGCAGTAACACCCTGCAAAAACCGAAAGAGCGTATGAGCCCTTTCGGTTTTTGCTGATTCTATCTATCTTTCACAAAGGAGTTTTTACCATGAGCAAGACCATCCGGCTGAATCATAGCAACTGGCATTTTACCAAGGAGAACACCGGCATCCCCACCGCCATTATGGGTGAGGCCATCACCCTGCCCCACACCTGGAATGCGGTGGACGGTCAGGACGGCGGCAACGATTACTACCGCGGCACCTGCTGGTATACGCTGGCCCTGGCAAAGCCCACCATCCCGGCAGGCGGCAAGGCTGTTCTGCAGCTGGATGGCGCAGCCATGACCGCCGCCGTTTACCTGAACGGGGAAAAGCTGGCCCAGCACAAGGGCGGCTACTCTACCTTCCGGGTGGACCTGACCGACCACCTGAAAGACGAGAACCTGCTGGCCATCAGCGTGGACAACCGCGACAACGACACCGTGTACCCCCAGAAGGCAGACTTTACCTTCTACGGCGGCATCTACCGGGATGTGACCCTGCACATCGTCCCGGCAGAGCACTTCGCCCTGCCCGCTAATGGCGCACCGGCGCTGAAGGTGACCCCCATCGTCACCGACCTTGCTGCCAAGACCGCCGAGGTCACTGTGGAAGCCGCCGTGGTGGGCGCACAGAGCGTAACCTTTGCACTGGAAGGCCAGAACATCGCTGCCCCGGTGGAAAACGGCACTGCAAAGGCGGTTTTCACTCTGCACAATGCCCATCTGTGGGATGGCGTGGAGGACCCCTTCCTTTACACCGTTTCCGCCAAGCTGGGCAACGGCGAGGAGACTTCTGCCCGGTTCGGCTGCCGGAAATTTGAGTTTGACCCCCAGAAGGGCTTTATCCTGAACGGTCGCAGCTATCCGCTGCGCGGCGTTTCCCGCCATCAGGACCGCAAGGGGGCCGGCATTGTCCTGACCAACGAAATGATGGAGGAGGACATGGCCCTCATTCTGGAAATGGGTGCCAACACCATCCGGCTGGCCCACTACCAGCACGCACAGTATTTCTACGACCTGTGCGACGAAAAGGGCCTTGTCATCTGGGCAGAGATCCCCTACATCACCATGCACATGACCAACGGCCGTGCCAACACCCTGACCCAAATGGAGGAATTGATCGTCCAGAACTATAACCACCCCTGTATTGCCGTGTGGGGCCTTTCTAACGAGATCACCGCCGCCTCCGCTGTCAACGAGGATCTGCTGGAAAACCACCGTCTGCTGAACGAGCTGGCACACAAGCTGGACCCCACCCGCAAGACCACCATGGCAAACGTGTTCATGCTGGAGACCACCAGCCCCATTCTGGAGATCCCGGACGTGAACAGCTACAACCTCTACTTCGGCTGGTATCTGGGTGAACTGGAGCAGAACGACGAGTTCTTTGACAAATATCATGCTGATTACCCTGACCGCTGTATCGGCTTTTCGGAGTACGGCGCAGACGCCAACCCCCAGTACCAGAGCAGCCACCCGGAAAAGGGCGACTACACCGAGAGCTACCAGTGCATTTACCATGAGCATATCGCAAAGATGATTGCCGATCGTCCGTGGCTGTGGGCGACCCATGTGTGGAATATGTTTGATTTTGCCGCCGATGGCCGTGATGAGGGCGGCAAGCACGGCGAGAACCAGAAGGGACTTGTCACCTTTGACCGCAAGCTCAAAAAAGACCCCTTCTATCTCTACAAAGCCTATTGGAGCAAGGAGCCCTTTGTACACCTGTGCGGCAGCCGCTATGTGGACCGCGCCGAGGATGTGACCGAGATCAAGGTCTACTCCAATCTGCCGGAGGTCTCGCTGTACAAGGACGGTCAGCTGGTGGAGACCAAGCAGGGCGACAAGGTGTTTACCTTCCAGCTGCCCATTACCGGCAAGCACAGCATTGAGGCACGCTCCGGCGAGCACAGCAGCGTGATCCTGGTGAACAAGGTGGACACACCCAACCCGGATTACGCCATGGACAACCGCAAGAACGTGACCAACTGGTTTGACGGGGAGCTGGATGCCAGCTGCTGGTCGGTGAAGGACAACATGGCCAAAGCCATGGCAGACCCCAAGGCTGGCCCCATCCTGAAGCAGATCTCCGATAAGGCCGCCGCTGCCCGCGGCGATGTGGCCGCCGCCGTGAAGGATAACCCGGCTCTGGTGGCCATGATGGAGCGCGCCATGCAGCGGATGACCATTGAATCCATGCTGATGCAGGCAGGCGCTTCCGAGGAGGACATCAAGCAGCTGAACCGTGTATTGCAGGGTATTTCCAAGGAGTGAGTTTCGATGAGACAGACTTATTGCAACCCCCTTGATCTGGGCTACCGCTATCAGCACATGAAGGAAGGCCCGCGCGTGGCGGGTTTCCGGGAGGGTGCAGACCCGACGCTGGTTTATTTCAAGGGCAAATATTATCTCTTTGTTTCCATGTCGGCAGGCTTCTGGTATTCGGAGGATCTGCTGAACTGGGACTTCCATGCAGACCCCGGCCTGCTGATCTACGACTACGCACCGGATGTGCGGCAGGTGGGCAATTACCTCTATTTCTGCGCCAGCCGCAAGGGACGCAACTGCCCCATTTTGCGCACCGCTGACCCCCTGATTGAGCCGTTTACCGAAGTGTCTGCCCCCTTTGCCTTCTGGGACCCGGATCTGTTCTGCGATGACGATGGCCGGGTGTACTTCTACTGGGGCTGTTCCAATACTGCCCCCATCTACGGCGTGGAGCTGGACCCGGACACCATGACCCCCATCGGTAAAAAGCAGGAGCTGATCTTCGGCAATGAAACTACCCTTGGCTACGAACGCCCCGGCAACAACGGCATCGTGGACCGGGAAGCCAGTGTCCTGTACCAGTCCATGAAGCAGTTCTATGACCCTGAGACCGGCAAACTGAACCTGCCGCCGCAGATGGCAAACATCCCCGGCCTGAGTGCCGAAAGCCTGACTGCTATGTTCAATGCCATCGGCAAGCCCTACATTGAGGGTGCGTTCATGACAAAGCATGACGGCCTCTATTACCTGCAATATGCCTGCCCCGGCACCCAGTACAACACTTACGCCGACGGTGTATACACCTCCAATTCTCCGCTGGGTCCCTTTGTGCGGCAGGCATCCAATCCGTTTTCCGCAAAGCCCGGCGGATTCATCACCGGTGCAGGCCACGGCAGCACCATTGCCGACACCTACGGCAACTGGTGGCACGCCTCCACCATGCGCATTTCCGTCAACTATGACTTTGAGCGCAGAGTCGGCCTGTTCCCGGCTGGTTTCGACAAGGACGGCGTGCTTTACTGCAACCAGAATTTTGCCGATTACCCCCAACGCATCCCGGCTGGCAAATTCAATGCCGCCAGCCAGCAGCCGGAGTGGATGCTGCTGAGCTACAAAAAGCCGGTCACGGCTTCCAGCACCGCAGAAAACAGCAGCCCGGAGCTGGCAGTCAACGAGGACTGCCGCAGCTGGTGGAGCGCCGCCGGTGCAGAGCCGGGCGAATGGCTCTGCGTGGACCTTGGCAAAGAGAGTGATATCCGCGCCATTCAGGTAAACATGGCGGATGAAAAGCTGGTGGTGGACTTCCCTGCCGACAGCTACGGCGATGACCGCAAGACCCGCCACATCGAGACCCGGCCCCAGATCTCCCACTACACGGTGGAGACCAGTGTGAACGGAGCGAGCTGGACGCTGCGCGAAAATGTTGCCCGCGAGTGCTCCAACGGCTACTACGAATATGCAGACGGCATCCGTGCCCGGTACGTCCGGGTGACGGGCGGCGAACTGCCCTACGGACAGGCGCTGCGCATCAGCGGCCTGCGGGTGTTCGGTAACGGCGAAGGCGCAAAGCCCGCACAGGCCGAAGCCGCCGGGGCTCGCGTGGATGCACTGGATGCAAAGATCACTTGGAAGCATATCGAAAATGCACAGGGCTGCAACGTCCGCTACGGCGTTGCGCCTGATAAGCTCTATCTGAGCTGGCTGGTGTACGATGCAGACGAAGTGACCCTTTCCACCCTGACCGCCGGGCAGGAATACTACATCTGCGTGGACAGCTTTAACGAAAACGGCATCACGCCGGGTAAGACTTTCAAACTGGAGGGGTAAAATATGCCCATCAAAGCTGTGCAGCAATTTATGCTGGGCACTGTACTAAGCAATGAGCAGCAGGCAAAAGAGACCCTTGCTGCCATGAAAGCCGCCGGGTACGATGGCATTGAATTGTGTGGATTTATGATCCACCCCATCGGCTTTGTGGTAAAGCTGCTGACCAAGGCCGCCGGGATGCCGGTGGGCAAGGGCGGCAATCTGGACTGGCACAAGCTGGTGCAGGAGGCCGGCCTTCGGGTGGTCAGTCTGCACACCGACCTTGGCAGTTTGGAACGGGATGCCCACGCAGTGGCCGAGGAGGCCAAAAGCTTCGGCACACAGTATGTGGTCATCACCGGGATGTACCGCTTTGATTACGGCGATGAAGCCGTTATGCACCAGCTTGCGCAGCGGCTGAACAAATCCGGCGAGACTCTGACAGCCGAGGGCATCCACCTGCTCTACCACAACCACAACTGCGAGCTGCGGCATGTGAACGCAGAAAAGCGCGCCTACGACATCCTCTTAGAAGAGACCGACCCTGCCTTTGTCAACTTTGAGTTTGACAGCTACTGGTTCACCGAGGGCGGTGCAAATGCGCTGGCATGGATGCAGCGGCTTGGTCCCCGCATGAAGCTGTGGCACATCAACGACCGGGGCACCCGCATCACCGGCAGTGCCATCACGCCTATCCTGAAAACCGACAGCATGGAGCTGGGCACCGGCAACATGGACTTGGACAGCCTGATGGCGCAGGCCCTTGCCGTGGAGGTGGATGCCGTTATTCTGGAAAGCCACCGCAATTGGGTGGACAATTCCCCCATCAAGAGCTTCCAGCTCAGTGCAAAATACCTTGCGCAAAAATTCTGACCTGCCATTCTCTCATTATTTTCTTCTTCATTATCCCCATAAAAGCAATGCCCCGCACCGGTTACTCCTTCCGGTGCGGGGCGTTGTGTTTTGCGGGGAATCTTTTTGCGTTACAGGGTGTGGGTGCCCGGCTGCAAGGTCAGGCTTCTGCCATCCGGGAGGGTGACTTCTGCGGTTCTGTTGCAGGGCACGGTGATGGTGTAGGTCACGGCATCGCCTGCATACTGCCAGCCGCTTTCAATGCGCCCCACCGGGGAATCGTACACTGCTTTTGCCCAGCCCAGAGCCGGGTTCGGGGTGGGGGCGATGGTCAGGGTCTCCCCTGCCAGATGGATGCCGCACACGCCACCGAACAGCCAGCCGCAGATGGCACCGTAGGAGTAATGGTTCAGGGATTCGCTGGGGTGGCCGTTTGCGTCAATGCCCGTCCATGTCTCCCAGACGGTGGTGGCGCCCTGCTTGACCTCATAGAGCCAGCTGGGAGCGGTGTCCTGTAACAGCAGCTTATAGGCGGTGTCGGCATAGCCGTACTTTGCCAGCACCTCGCAGAGGAAGGGTGTAGAAAGGAAGCCGGTGTTCAGGTGATAGCCGTTTTCCGCCACCATCCGGTTCAGGGTATCCGCAGCGGCTTGGCTCTCCTCCTCGCCCAGCAGTGCAAAGGCAATGGCGCGGACGTATTCGCACTGGCGGTCAGAAGTGATTTTCCCATTGTCAGTAAAGGCGGCGCGGTACGCCTTTACCGCCTTTTCTGCCGTGTCGCGGTACTGCGCTGCGTCCTCTGCCTTGCCCAGCGCCTGTGCAATTTCTGCCAGAAGCCGCCCGGAATAAGCCAGATACGCCGTACCCACGCTTTTGCGCGGGTTCATCATCGCCTGCATGGGAGTAATGCCAGGCTCACACCACTCGCCGTAGTCCAGACCGTTCAGCACCGTGTACTTGGCGTATGCCCCGGTCTGCTGTTCCTCGGTGGTCTGCTGTGCACGGCCAAGCAGGAACGCATACCACTTCTGCATCATCTCGTAGTTGTCCGCAAGGATCTTGCGGTCGCCGGTGCGCTTATAAAGGACGTAGGGCACCAGAATGGCGGCATCGCCCCAGCCCGCCGACATACAGAGCATGGGGGTCATGTAGCCGGGGCGGCTGGTGGGCGGCGCAATGTTCGCCATGCGTCCATCCGGGTACTGGTTCAGGCGGCATTCTGCCAGCCATTTTTCCACCACCGGGTAGCAGTCCATCAGGGTCAGGCCGGTTTCAATGAACACCCCCATGTCCCCCGTCCAGCCGGCGCGCTCGCGGGTGGGGCAGTCGGTGGGGATATCACAGAAATTGCTCTTCTGGCTCCACACACTGTTTTTCACCAGCTGATCCACATCGGCGTTGCCGCACGCAAAGCTGCCGATGACCGGCATCTCTGAATAGACGGCGTGGGCAGTAAACTCTGCGCCGGTCAGCTCGATGTCCGTTTCCACCTTTGCGTACCGGAAGCCCATGATGGTAAAGCTGGGCTTGTAGTGGTTCTCGCCCTCTTTGCAGACGAGTTCCAGCATCTGTGCCGTGCCGCCCTCCTTGTGGCGATTCCGGTCCTGAAAGTTCTCCTGCGTAAAGTTGCCGTTCTCGTCCAGTGCTTCGCCGCACAGCAGCTTGATTTTCTGCCCGGCGTGGGCGGTCAGCTTCATCTCCACATAGCCAGCCATATTCTGCCCAAAGTCCAGCACAGTCTCGCCGTTGGGGGTACGCAGCAGCCTGCCCGCAAAGGCTTCCTGCTCCCGGATGGGCACGGTGTTCATACCGGTGATGGGCAGGGAGTTCGGCTCGGTCTTTACGCCATGCCAGCCGGAAGGCTCCCCTTCCAGCCGGGCATCATACACTTCGCCCTGCTGCATATCATTTTGGCGAATCGGGCCGCACTGGGTGGCCTCCATGTCGTCATCCGAAACGCAGACCGCCTTGCCGTCCACTTCCAGCTGGAACAGGACAGCCACTTCTTTCCCGAACAGGTCACGGTCACCATCCACGCCCGAGGTACTGCGGTACCAGCCGTCGCCCAATGCGATGAGCAGCTCATTTTCACCGTCACGGACAAGCGCAGTCACATCGTAGGTCTGTGCGCCCAAATGCTTGTTTGCGGTAAAGCTGCCGGGAGCAAGCACCATATCGCCGACACGCTTGCCGTTCAGCCATGCCGCATACAGTCCCTTAGCGGTAATGTACAGCCGCTTGCTTTCTCCCGCCGGAGCGGTGAACGTTTTGCGCAGATAACTTGCCGGGCGGTGGGGCTGATAAGGCTGCGCCTGCCCTTTGCCGGAGGCTTCCAGCGCCGCCTGCTTCTGCTCCCAGTTGGGCTTTGCAAAGGCGTTGATGGCATCGGTGCAGTCGATGTCCGGCTCTTCTGTCTCCGGGCAGACCCACACGCCCTGCCAGTCTGCCTGTGCAAGCCCGGTCTCGAAGGAAGCGGTGCTCCATGCACCGGGCTGGTCATTTTCATCCCACAGCCGGATGCGCCACTGTCCCTGCATCTTGGGCGGCACAGGGGTGGGCGTTTCGGTGTGCATCACACTGCTCAAAATCTTTCCGCTCGCCCACAGCGTTTTTGCTCCGGCGGTCACTTCGATTTCGTAGGCAGTCTGGCGCACGCCTTCGGCGCACTGCCACGATAAAAAAAGCGTCCCGGCATCTATGCCGAGAGGCTGGGTCAGATGATTCGTTTTCAGGTTTGTTGCTTGCATCATCCGCATCTCCTTTTTCCATTTGATTTCTGTTCTTATTATAAAGAGAATCCCACGGAATAAGGGTGCAAAATTTTGTGTTATCAGTCAAAAAGTCGTGTTATTTATGACAATTCAAAAAATTCATCTTGCTTCACGACTTTTCATCCGTACTGTCTGCGGTTCTTCTGTTATACTTTGGGTAAGAAAATCAAGGGGTCGTGGACTGCCCTCAA
>OHMP01000909.1_pt1 | contig 12965 bp, 12 predicted proteins | sample 1569341 | NCBI WGS metagenome assembly OHMP01 (sample SAMEA3879584, study PRJEB24766) | human gut metagenome | biome: human-associated habitat; feature: feces | place: USA | collected 1985/1987 | reverse complement strand
ACTAACTCGCAATGAAGTAGTTGCCTTAAATTTTATTATTTTAGGAATATCCCTCAATAATGGACTGTGTTAAATATTAAGAATCAGCAGATGGAGCTGTTTGGAACTTCTGATGGGCTGTCTTACTACAAAGTTTCAGCTATTGAATAGCTCTATGATATTTGTTATATATGGCAATGCTGTATTTTTGCCTGTTCCTCGGATTTTTACTTTCATTATATCCAATCCGTCGATGAGAATATTTTCTAATTCTTTCAGTTTGAATACAAGATACTCACCACCTGATGGTGTAAAACCTAATGTTGTCAATTCGGGAGCTGATATAGTTTCTGGACAATCTTTAGTTAGGGTAAATAAGAATCTACGTTTTCCGTTGTGTAGCAATAGATAATCAGGTGTTATTGTTCCTACAGGTATTTGTAGTGCACCTCTACGGAAACCTGTGCGTACATAGTATAATTTATGCTTTAGTGTCAGGTGTAATTGTCTTTCGTCTTTGTAATATGCCACAAGGACCTTGCTTTGTTCTTTTTGTTCGATCGGTAATAGTGTTCTTTTTATACTAAGTGCAAGATGCTTTGCCAGGCGTGGTGGTACTGCATTGCCAACCATTTTGTAGCCATCCTTCACGTCATTGTAGAAAAATTTAAAGCTATCAGGAAATGATTGAATACGTGCGCATTCTCTGACACTTAGGCGACGGTATAGATGCTCATATCCACGAACGAAGACTCTCTGATTGGGCGATACATACTGCATTACTGGCGCCTGCGGATGCAAAGGGCTATTTTTTGCTTGCGCCTGAATGGTAAACGATCTTTCATCCCAGCCTCTGACTCGATTACGCGCCATAAACTTAGCATCAAAAGTTCCCATATATACATCATGATTAAAATATCTATCATAATCTTGTCGCACGCTTTCATTTATGTAAAATCGTGGTTGTTCAGTTATGTCTCCTATGGCTTGGCGTAAGTAAACTGTACCTGTCATTGGCTGTGGAAATTCGAAGTCACAATGAAAGTCTTTTGAAATACCGACAATGAATACGCGGAAACGATCTTGAGGTATACGAAAGTTTGCAGCATTCAATAAAGAATAGTTTACCGTATACCCAGCGTTCTCAAGCATCAAAAGAAATGATAAAAATGTTTTAAAGTGTTTGTCACTGATTATTCCTTGCACATTTTCTATAATAAAAAATTTCGGATGCTTTTCTTTTATCAATCTTATATAGTCAAGAAAGAGTTCTCCTCGTTTGTCTTCTAAACCTAGTTGTTTTCCGCCAACACTCCATGATTGACAAGGTGGTCCACCTATAAAACCGTCGCAATCAGGAATGCAGTTTGTGGTTAGAGCTCTTATATCAGATTTGAATAAAAATGTATTTGGGTGATTAAATTGATAAGTGGCATGTATTGACTTATCAAATTCATTCGCCCAAATAACGTCATAACCAGCTTGTTCAAAGCCAAGGTCTAATCCACCACAGCCTGCAAAAAATGAAACTACTTTCACTCAATTTTTATACCTTTGTCTTTCAATGTTTTCTTTATTTGCATAGCTACATGATAAGCAAGATTGACAGGTACAGCATTCCCGATCATCTTATAGCCATAGTTTACATCATCGTATATGAACTTAAAATCATCCGGGAAACTTTGTACGCGTGCTACTTCTCGTACTGTCATACGGCGATAAAGGTGTTCTTTACCTTCAACAAATTTCTGTAAGTTCTTTTCTATTTTGACCATTTTAGGAGCTTGTGGATGCAACTGGCATTGGCGACCACTTGCCTGAACTGTAAATCCAGGTTCATCCCAAGAACGTACTCGGTTACGTGACATAAATATGGGAGAATATGCTCCAATGAAATATTCATTGTTTGGCACTTTGCAAGCATCACCGTTTGTTTTGTTCCTTTCAAGAGCTGGAATGGCAGTGTCTTGTAAATCCCAAATATATTCGCGTAGAGTAGGTTTGTGCTCTAGAGGTGCGGGATATTCGAAGTCATGGATATTCAAGTCCTTTCTAAAACCAATATAAAATACACGGTCACGATCTTCCGGGGTATCAAAATCATTGGCATTTAGCATCTTCAAATTCACGTCGTAACCTACTTCGTCAAACATTTGCATAAACCCACTAACTGCATTGGAATGACGTTTTGCTAACATTCCTGAAACATTTTCGGCAACAAAGAAAAGTGGTTGTTTATCGCGCAAAATGCGTATATATTCATAAAAAAGTTGCCCTCGTGCATCTTCAATTCCTTTTAAGGAACCAGCTTCACTCCATGATTGGCATGGGGGACCACCAATTATCCCCGTTATATTGTCAGGAAAGTCTGATGACGGGATGTCACGAATATCTTTTTCTATCAAGTTTACATCCGGAAAGTTTGCCCGGAATGTAGGACATATTTTTGCATCAAATTCATTGGCGGCTATTGTTCTGAAACCTGCCTTATGAAATCCTAAGTCCAAACCTCCAGCACCAGAAAAAAGACTAATCAATTCCATTATATAGTATAAGTTATAAGTTTGACATTTCGCAAAGTAGCAGGATTGTTAGGGTCTTTTATTTGGGCATCTGTTATATTTAGCCCTTCATGGCTTTCGACAAGTGTTTCTAATTGACTGAAATTATCAAGCTTTTCAACTTTATCTGTGTTTATTATTGCCATAAGGTTGAAATCTTTGTTGTTGTCGCGCTGGTATATGTATCTAAAAACCGTGAAAGGATTTTCTATATGCCACATGCCACGTACTCGCAGATAAGTAATGCCAAGAGGGTCAACGCGATTCACTCTGCCTAATTCATTAGTCTCAGCAAACTCAACATTAGGTATTGATTCTACGCCTGTTTTAATGGTACTCTTTATACGCGCGTATGTTTCTTCTGCTGCGCAATAGTCAATACCATAGACAAGAGCTAACGATTTCAACTTGTCGTTGTTCAAAACTCCTACAGCATAAATCATATCGCGAACAGACCATTCTTCACAATTTTTGCAGGCACTACTAATCATTTTACTGTCTGAATATAATTTTGCTTTTGGATAACTACTATTTAAGGCTAATGCTGCATTTGGCGCTTCTATTTTCTTTACTTCTATAGCATCTCCACCATTCTTTAACATAGAATCAGGTGGATTGTTTGGATTGCCAAGATAACAAAACGTTTCGCTAATTAGACGATTACGTACATTTAGATCAGTTTCGTCAACTGTTCCTGCAAATATATCCTTTATGTAATCTTCCAATGCAGCCCCCATTTGGTTAGCTCTATTATGTGATATAGAGTATGCTTCTAGTTCATACTTTGGAGACTTTACTACTTCTATTATTGCATCAACAATATTTCTCATTATTTTTTAGTTTATATAAGAACTTTATCTTTTATCTGTAAATTAACAACCTTTTTCGTGCAATTCGTGCTATGAATTGCAGAAGCATATTTATTATATGGCGCAAATATACAATATTACATAGACTTTTCATTGTTGTTTGAACATAAATATGGATAATCTTGAATTGCAAACATAGTTTGAAAATGCCTATATATTTCGATTGAAAGCCCCATTCAATTTATAATTTGTACCGTAAGAGGATAAAGTTACGGTAAGCAATTCCGCTTGCACGTAATTAAAAACTTATGTTCAAAAGTATTAAAAATGGAGTTGTTGTAACCTCTGTACTCGACTCTCGTACCATAAATAAAGAAGGTACTTATCCAATAAAAATCAAAGTGTATTATCAGAGAAAGCCTAAGTATTACTCTGTTGGAATCTGTATGTCAAAAGATGAATGGGATAAACTTCCTGATAGCAGGTCTTCGGAAGGTCGGTTTATTCAAGGAGAGATTGAAAAAGAATTTTCTCGTATTCTTAAGAACGTCGAGTTTCTTGTTGAAAATGGAACTTTTTCATTTGACCGTTTAAACGCTCGTTTAGGAAAAACGCAACTATATACTTTCGAGCAAGCAGGTTTTATATGCAATACTTGGTACAATAAAGTATATAGTTGCGGTCATTTTTAGTATTTCCCAAAAGTTTAAGGTATATAGGAAACTATAGTTTTGATAGTTGCTCTGGATTGGTAAAGCTTTATATCGGTGATAATATAACTTACATTGGGCATAGTGCTTTTGGGCATTGTGCTAATCTCGAAGAAATAACTTTATCTGAAAATGTGGCTTCAATTCAACATAATGCATTTAAAGAAAGTTTAAATTTACGTACAATATATTGTAAAAGCAAGAATCCTCCTTCAGTTTTAGAAAAACATTGGCATGGAAATAATAAACGAAGTATGAATCTATATGTGCCAAAAGGATTTAGTAATAGATATAAGATACAGGAAGGATGGCGTTTTTTTAATATATATGAGGAGGATATATGACTATAATTTATTTGAAATATGGAGCTTAGATGTCAAAATTTGCAATTGTGGAGAGTTGGATTAAAGATGATTTTGTTTGACTTTCATCAACTTTGTTAGTTAGAAAGTAGAATAGAAGGCAGCATTTGAAGAAATTCATTTGCTGTTTTTTTATAGAATAGCAATGTCGTGCAATTGTATTATTAATCTTTTCAATTAAAATTTGAAAGTAAAATAGTATCTTTGTAGAGATAAAATTTGTTGAACCATGTTACATTGAATTTGACGCTGGCGCAAACCGGAGCTAAAAAAGAAAAAGGCACCCAAGAGTGGAAGCCTCTCAAATGCCTTATTCTTATCAAGTAGCGGGACCCGGGATTGAACCGGGGACCTCATGATTATGAATCATTTAGAATGATTTTTTGCGATTTTTATTGGATGATATATTTGCTTATTTATCAGTGATTTAATACTTTTGTGACATTGTCTGATAATGACTGATTCTTAGAAAATAAAGCTTTTTGTGTTCCCGCTGTGTTCCCATTGTGTTCCCAAATAGCTTATTAAAGTGTTTTGTTTTATGTTTTTAAATATGATGATTTATGGATAAAAAGTATATAAGTTGTTTGGTTAATGACAAAGTTGGTGTTTGCGCAATAAGTCTTGTTCTAGACAAAAGGCATGTGAGGAATGGAGGTAAATATCCTATAGCATTACGTTTTACTATAGATCGAAAAAGATTGTATTATCCGTTGGGAGATAAATATACAGAAAAAGAATTTGATGCTATTTGTAGAGCAAAAAATACAGGTCGAAGATCCAATATTAAGAGTGAGAAGGAAACAAACTTTGAGTGTAAGATGCTTTTAGAACAAACATTTAAATCTTATGTTGATATAGTACAGGATTTGGATAAAACTTCTAAACTTAGTTTGAATATGATCATGACTCGGTTAACTGGAAAAAATGAAGAGGATTCATTTTTGTTAGTATGGGAAGATATTATTAATAATAGGTCTGTGGGAACTGCAGATAGTTATACTACGGCAAAAAAATCATTTATTAAGTATGTGGGAGTAATATCTGGTTTTAATGTATCCAAGAGTACAATTGAGAAATGGATTAAAGGAATGGAGAATGATGGATTTACTAAAACGACTATTGGAATATATTTAAGGGCATGTCGGGTTGTGTGGAATGAGTGTACACAAAGGGGATTTTTAAGTAAAAAAGAATATCCGTTTGGTAAAGATAAAAGTTTGATCACGATTCCTGTAGGTAGTACACGAAAAAAGGAATACCTGAATGTAGAGCAAATGACGGAATTGTATCAAGTGTTTATCAACAAAAAATATCCAGAATCATGGCGAAAGAGTTATATAGAAAAGGTTCATTTTTCTTTAGGATTGTTTTTGGTACAATATTTATGTAATGGTTTTAACTTAGCAGATGCTGCACGGCTTCGATACAATGATTATTATTATATTAGTGGTAAACAGTCTTTTCAGTTTATGCGTTATAAAACTAAGGATAGAAGTGAAAATAATAGTGAGGTGGTAATTCCGATTATTGAACCTTTGAGAATAATTTTGTCGGAAATTGCTGCACCGGAGGAAAGAGGGGGATTGGTATTTCCTTCTATATTGAAGGGGGAAACAAATGAAGTACAGGTAAGGAAACTGATAGCATTAGAAAATAGTAATATTCAAGATCGGATGAAAAAGTTGACTATGGCTTTAAATTGGGAGATTTTCCCTAGCAGTACTTGGTGCAGGCATTCTTTTGCAACAAATTTAACTCATGCAGGAGTTCCTATTAATTATATAAGTGATAGTATGGGGCATTCTCGTGATGAAAATATTACTGCGCGCTATATAGATATTTTTCCACATGAACAGCAAGTGCTATATAATAATAAATTGTTAAATTTAGCCTATGAGGAAATGACTTCGATTACTAAAATATTAAATTCACTTACTCCTGATGAATTGAAAGCTATAATAACTGTGGTAAAGAGTAAAACAAAGGATTGATAGGTATAATAAATATTACCAAGGGGTTGGTGCGATGAATCTGACATAATTGAAAGAAGTTTATGAGTATATCAGGAGTATAGTTTAATATTTTTTTTATATTTGAGGCAGTATTCGGGAGAACTGGGTGCTGCTTTTTTATTTATTCACTAAAAACGCTGAAATGTTAGAGCAGATAATTGAAAAGTTTGAGTTTATGAATAGTCTCATTGATATTCTAAATCCTTTAGAGTTATATGAATTCTTAAATCACCAAAAAATGTTAGAGGTCGTTGATTCAGATATTCGTATTAGCGAAAATGATTTAAGGAGTGATCCTACTTTGAATATTAGTGATGAAAAGTTATTTGTAAGATTGAAACAGTTATCAAAAAATGATATAGAATCGATATGTTCATATCTTTCTCTATCAAATGTTCGTAGAAATAAGATGATAAATGCATTAAGAGACGACGATTATGCTTCATTCTGTCAGATAGATAAAAGGGGAGATTTATTTCTTTATATAAAAGCAGGAATATTTTATTTTGATTGTTTTAAAGAAATACTATCCAATAATAGTAGAACCCTTACAATTATAATTAATGCTTTCAAAAATGTAGATTGTCGTAAATCAATTTTTGAGCAATTATATCCAGTGGTTAGTTCATTAGTAGAAGAGGCTTCTTGTGTTAATATTCCTTTAGTTGATCATTCCACGGATACAAAAATCCGAAATATGGGCAATCAATTAAAATTATTACCTAAGTTGCTAAAAGACTCTTCTTCTGATAAAGAAAATGAAGAATATATAATGTCTCTATTGGAGGAATATTTACATGGATTGTCTGAGATATTTGATATGATTCAGTCTTTCCCTGCACAATATGTAACGCGTTTTTTCAATAAAATGTCGAATTCTGCTTATGCATTTAAGTTGCAAGAAATTTATAATGGATATAAGCAAAAAAATCCCAAAGCAATAGATATTATAATTTGTCCAGACAATTATAAAGCACCTCGTATTTTTAATCTACCTGAGAGTTTTGACACATTAAGACAGATCGGCGTAGAGAAAGAAAAATATGATTTCCGATTGGATTTGAATAGAAAATCAATAGAATACTTATATAAAGAACTTATTGACAGGTATGTCTTTGATATTCCCATAGAGCAGTTTGCTTATATTTTAACGGGGAAACGAGAAAAGGTCAAAGGAGTTGATCATCCATCGATAAAATGGCTTGGCACTATGCAGGATTTAAGTTGTTTTATTGGATTGTTATGTAAAAAGAGGAAAGGGAAGGATACTTATGGAATATGGAGTATAACCCAAAAAGTTTTTGTAATTGATGGTATAACGATAGATAATAAATCAATTTCTACCGAGTTTTCCAAAATAAAGAAGGATCGCAAACCTTATATTTATTTTAAAAAATTGATAGAAAAAGCTGTAGACTAATCAATTGCAATTGATTTTGATAAAGGAAGGATGTATCGTAAGTGCGATATGTCCTTTTTTGTTTTTATCCGGTTGAAATTGGGTTGTAGTGTGAAGAAATAATTTAAATATTAATAGCTACTCTCTATCTTCACAACCGAATTCTGAGCGCTCTGAATTCAGAATAGATGTTCAACAATTAAAAATTAGAAGAAAATATGAAAGATACCTTATTAAAAGAAAAACCTCTTTTTCAGTCTACTTTGGGTGATTTGGTGGAGGTCTTGAAAGAAGAGTTAGGCTTTGCAAGCGAGAGTGGTAACGATGAAAAGGACAACATCTTCCCATCTGGTGGTAAACATTATGTCCGGGGCATGAAAGAACTGGCAAAAGCTCTTCATTGCTCTATTTCGACTGCTCAACGCATAAAGAGTAGCGGTGTCATTGATGCAGCCATTTCCCAAAACGGTAAGGTCGTTGTAATTGATGTTGAGCGGGCTTTGGACATATTGAGAGTTTCTAATAAAAAATGGGGACGCAAGTAGTCTCAGGTAATTAATCGGAATAGACAGTTTCGCTGAGAAATATGCCGGCTGTTTTCAACGGTGGAGCTGTCTGTTCATAAATCAAGAAGGAATCTATGAAAAGTCTATTGACCTTCAATGAAGTTCATATGTAGTTTAATAGGTATAAATTTATGGATGTAAAAGATAGCCTACTGTCAGGTGTGTCTTTGTATAACAGCTTGACTTCAAAAGGATTATTCCTTTGTTTTATTGCTTATATTTGCTCTCGAAAATTTAGAAAGTAACCACTAAAATCTTAGTAGATGGACAGAAATTGGAATCTGTAAATGGCGCAGTACTTCAAAATGATAAGAACGCTTTAGTAGAGTTTCCAAAAGCTGATAAGGAGGCTGAAAAAAAAATATTATAATTAACCCGGAGTGATTGCTGGTAGTATATGAAAGCACTCCATAAGATTAAATTATATGTTAAACAATATAGACATCAAGAAACTCTATGATACTGGAGGCAAATGCAAAGGTTTATCCGCGCTCCCTAGTATCCTAAAATTGGGTGGTGCATGCTTAATTCTAAGTGTTGCAAACTTTGGTCTTTGTTGCCTTTATCATAGGTACAAGAAGCAAATTGAATTAGATGAGGAGGTTCGTGCGAACAATGCGGCACTTCAAAGCAGATTGAAACTTAATAATGTTCATATAAATAGTCTAATAAATAAAAGTAAATTACAAAAATGAAATTAATACCTAATTCAAACAACATTGCTCGAATCACTGGGATACTGGGAGTTAAGAAGACAACCGAATACTTTTTTATAGGGACAGGTTTCGCATTGGTTGCTTTAGGTTCTGTTTGTTATCTTATAACGGCGATTAAATCCCACGGTAGGATAAAGGAGCAGAATGATGTATTCGCAAACAAGCAGAGGGAGATTGAAATTGCTTCTTTATGTAAAATGCAGGAGAACGAACAACTTCACATTCATCGTATGCAGGAAGAGCATAAGCGGATGTCAACAGGTACAAACTGACAGAATATGAAGAGCGATAACTGTATAAAACGGAATAGGGGAAGTCCAGCGGTAATAACAGATTTAAGATACTCGTGGGGAATCTTTCAAAAAACGACCGGAGGTTCCCACTTATCGAAGAAGGTCCGGGTTGTGATCGTAACAGACAACCGAATTGATAAGATTAGAAATACTTTTAGAAGGAATCAATTATGAAATATAAAACAACAACAATCGTATCAGTATTTGGACTTGGCATAACAGCCGCAGGTTTTATTAGTGTATGGGTCTGTGACCGATTTGTCAAGAGACGTAAGCAGACAAAAAAGATGTCTATCGTATTTGATGATGTGGTGAATGATATGGAAACAGCTATACTGTTACAAACGCCTATTTCTCAAAAACGTACGAGAGCCAGGATTACGTCCGGTATGATCAGGAAATGGAATATGATGGCGAAAAAGGGAATGTCCCATAAACAGATTGCCGCCGGGTATGGTGTGTCATTGGTTAGTGTAGACAGGCATTTGGCCAGGTCAGGTAGAAAGAAGACCGCCAAAACCGATAAGGCCTATTCTACAGTCCCGATGATTAACAGTGAAGTTAAAAATAACAGATTATTAATTAATAAACATGAGTTATGAGTAATAAAGTAAAGGCAATGTCCCACTCTATAATCGATGTAGGAGGTAAAATTGGACTAGGGGGAGTTAGTGGACGCTACAAAGGTACTGCTTCAACTCTTTGGAAAATTGGTGGTTGCCTTATTGGTATAGGTGTAATTGGAATATACGTTTTACCCGAAATAAAGAGAAAGCTTGGACAGGTTAAGATTGACGAAAAGAAAAAGAAAAACGAACTTGAAAATGACAAGGCAAGGGAAGTGAGCAGACTTAAAATGGAAGAAAAAGATCATCAGTGTGATCTGGATATCAAAAAAGCGAAAGAGATCAGTCAGGTAAAGACTGATGAGATATCTAGAGTTATTACGATTCGTCAGGATTTTGGTCTCATGGGAAAAAAAACGGTTGGCGAACAAACGATAGATAAAGAACCTGCTCTTGGTGAGTGGTTACAATGGTTCGATACTCAGTTCCCCATGCCGGGTTACTCCGCTATTCCTCACATCAGCACTATTCTGAACGGTTGTCCTGGTGGCTTCAGGCCTGCCATGCTTCTACATCTGCTTGGGACTTATGGTGCACTTTGTTTCTCGAATGTGCGTGCGCAATATATGGACGGACGGTCTCATTCTCCCAGTTTGCAGGTTGTGATTGTAGGAGCGCAGGGTTCGGGAAAGAGTATCTTTAAAAATGTGTATGAACAGGATCTCTTTCATCGAGTGGTTATGGAGGACCGAGAGAAGGCCAGGAGTAACAAGCCTGACCAGATTATCCAAACGATAGGCAGCGAGATCTCAAAAGCGAGATTATTGGAGCTTATAGCTGGTAATCATGATGTATACTTCTATTCGATGGAGACAGAGATCGATACCGTGCGTCAATCTTTCACCAAAGGTGGCGGACTTTCTAGTGACTTGTTACGTAAAGCATTCTCCAACGAGAGTATTTCTTTGGACAACAAGCATACCCCTAATGAATGTCGCGGTACATTTCTCGTGTATTTCAATTACACCTTTACCGGGACTCCCAAGGCTGTCAGACGTTTCTTTAAAGAGGAGGAGTATGAAGATGGAACCGCCTCGCGTGTTTGTTTTTGTGCAATTCCCGAACTGGGTCATTCAATTCCGGAGTTTGACTTACCGGAGGGTGAAGAACTGGAGAAAATGCGTGACCAGATTGACAAGTGGCGTGAACAGTATTGCTTCAGAAGAACAAAAGAGGGTATTGATATTCCTGCCAACGAACACCGGACAGATCTCTCTTATGTATTCGGTACTCTGAAGCACTGGATCGAGAAACAGAAGGAGATGGGTGACGAGACAAGAAAAGAAGTTTCCCTTCGCATGGCCACTGTCGCCTTCCATGGTGCCATAGTGCTGCATATGCTCGCCGGTGAACCCGGGAAAGACGTCCCGAAGACACGTAGGGCGATTTGTAAGTTGACCGAATATCTTGCCAACCACTGCATGGAGCGTTTTCTCTGCCAGTATTACAAGGGAGTGTATCCGAAGATGGATATACCAACCGAACCACGGTTGGGACGGAGATTAACAGACGAGGAAATTGAATGCTGGTATCCTTTGTGGAAAACTCTCGATGAAAATGGCAATCAGCTGGGTTATGGAAGGATAGCCAAACTGATTGGAGTGAGTAAGAATGATGTGAGAAATGCTTTTAGAAAGCATGAAAAAGAAATCGGATTGAGTTAATACAGATAAGGAGGACGCTACACACCGGTGTTCTCCTTTTTTTTAGGGGTGTAAATGCCGTTTCATAGGGGTGTAAATGCTGAATGTATGAGTATTTGATTAATTCTGCATATTATAACGAATTGTGTTGAAATCCAGCTATTTATACATAAAAAAAAACTTTCTATCCTTAGAGGGTGTAAAACGTTGCACCCTGAATATGATAATGGATGTGATGACAATAGCTCATACGCTCTTAATCTAGTAGTCAAAATAGAGTTTGTCTTTCGTCGAGTAAAGTCTTCTTAATCTGATTTCCACACTAGTGTAGTTCAATAATAAACTTATATATCTTTACTTGTTTCGAAACAGCACTAAAGGTTCTTGCTCAAGTGTATATTAAGGTACACTAACCGATTTTTAGTACATTGTCAATGACACAGCCTCGATTTCATAAGTACCAGATCTCATTAGTCCTACTGTGTTTTCTTGAAAACACCTAAGATAACTATCGAAACTAATTTCCCCCCTGATACTCACTGAGATCTCATCTTCATCAACTCCCTTTTGTATTATGAGCAACTGGACTCTGCAATATTTCTCTGCATTCAAACTACCCTTTAACCAGTCTACAGGATGCAATTTTTTTTACTCTAAAACATATCCTATTTAAGTAATATTGCTGATTTTATGAAAAAAAAATGCACTAAAATATTGTCTTCGTTAGTTGTAGGCAAACGCCGTGTGAGTGATTATTATAATAATGGTTGTAGTATATTTACTATATATCTTGCCTTCGGTTAACCTGTAAGTTATCATTCTTAAAGATTGAATCATTGTAATTCATGGGTAATATTCTCCTAAGTACCTTCCTGATGCGGGATATACTTGCAATCGGGAAGCGTCTATGGTAGATAAGTCTGTCCATTACTTCCCTTTAGCAAAACTGAATCCTTTATCATTATATACGAAATTATCTGTGTAATATATGATATTAGATGTTCGTGCATGGAAATAATTATTCCCATTTTTATGATAGCAGGCTGTATACCTGTGAGAGTCATTTTTTTCTTCGGAATAATTACTTTCCGATGAATAACTGTTGATACGCGATTACTATCTCTGCTGACTGTCTCACCTTAAGCTTTGATAATCTTATACCTGTCAAGAAGAAAAAAAGAGGACAGTATCGCCCTGTTATGAACTGAACGCACTGCTTCTTTAGATTTCCCGGATTTCTATAAAATACCTCCTCTTGCCTTTCTCATTTGTCCTCTGCCTCTCTA
>OHMP01000907.1_pt1 | contig 12975 bp, 10 predicted proteins | sample 1569341 | NCBI WGS metagenome assembly OHMP01 (sample SAMEA3879584, study PRJEB24766) | human gut metagenome | biome: human-associated habitat; feature: feces | place: USA | collected 1985/1987 | reverse complement strand
TCAGTAAAGACAGAAATAAGATTACCCAAAACAAATACGCTCAATACCAGAAGCATCACCCGCTTCCTGTCGATGCCCGCAAAAAGCAGCGGCATCACCGGACCGGCTGCAGCCACTGCCAAAGCAAACAAACTGACCAGCAAACCGGCCTGTGCGATACTGATACTAAATTTTTCTGCCAGAAGCGGCAAAATACCCAGCACACCCATTTCTGTATTGATGATACCAAAAACACCTATCGTCAAAATAAAGATCAGCAAATTATTTTTTTCTTTCATAACCTCTCCTGTTAACAAAAATGTGGACCCCCAGCATCCCGAGAATCCACAAAAACAAAACTTTCAGCAAATCAGATCTGCAGCTTTTGCAGCAGTAAATTATTTTAAATTAGCCTTGAAGAAGCTTTCGAGCTTATCAAACGGAATAAGCTCTACCCTGTCATAAAGATCTACGTGGCCTGCACCGGCAACATAATACAGTTCTTTCGGTTCAGCCGCACGTTTATATGCATCTTCGCTAAACTCTTTGGAATGTGCCTGATCACCGGTAATAAAGAGCAGCGGACGCGGAGAAATTGTTTCAATATCATTGAAGGGATAAAAATTCATAAATTTAGTATTACTGGAAAGCGTCGGATGTGTCGTTAAAAGCGGCGAAGAACCTGCAGGAGTAAATTCTCCTCTTGGCGTACGGTAAAAATCATAGAATTCGCGTTCAATATGATTGGACTTTTCCGTGATCTCATGTACGGTCCCGCTTGTGTATTTAGTTGCGCCACCCTGGAATTCCACATAACGCTGCTCCGCCGCATCAGCAATGATCTGTTTTCTTTGTGCAAGCGTCAGAGAATGATTAAGTCCATTGCGGTTAGCTGCACCCATATCATACATACTAATAGTTGCAACGGCTTTCAGGCGGGGATCGATTTTAGCGGCGCTGATAGCAAAACTGCCGCTGCCGCAGATCCCGATCGCGCCAATCTTTTCTCTATCGGCAAAAGGCCCTGTACCCAGGTAATCTACCGCCGCGCTGAAGGTTTCAGCATAAAGCTCAGGCGCAACGGCATTGCGTGGCTGGCCGTCACTGCCGCCCCAAAACGCCAGATCGACAGACATAGTTACAAAACCGCGTTCTGCCATCTTAACAGCGTAAAGATCAGCGCTTTGCTCTTTTACTGCCCCCATTGGATGCCCTACTATGATAGCAGCATGTTTTTTACTTTTGTCCATATCTTTCGGCAGATACAAATTACCGGCAATATTCATCTTGTACTGATTTTTAAAAGTGACTTTCTGGACCTCCACCTTATCACTCCTGTAAAAATTATCAGCATCAGCAGGCCTGTCGGCAGCAAACACAGCGCTTGTACCAGCCGTCGATAAAATCACCCCTAAAGCGATACTCTTAAACATTTTCAAATAACGGTCAGCCAAAACTTCCTTTTTCATACTTCTCAACTCCTTAAAATCATTGATCCATTTACAATAAGTTTCAAAACAGAGCCTTTCAGCTTCACTGATAATTCTGCTTACCCGGATCCTTTATCTTAATTATAAAAACAGAATCCAAGAATATCAAATACATATATTAAATACTTTACCATACTTGAAAGGTATATCAAAAACTATTATAATACTTATATCGGAGGTGAAATTTTATGGATATCAGAACCCTGCAGTATTTCCTTGCCGTAGCCCGCGAAGAAAGTATCAGCGGTGCAGCCGAATTTTTACATATGACACAGCCACCGCTTTCAAGGCAGCTCAAAGAACTGGAAACAGAGCTTGGCAAACAGCTTTTTATCCGCGGGAACCGCAAAATAACGCTGACGGAAGATGGTATGATCCTGCGCAAAAGAGCAGAAGAAATCGTTGCTCTAATGGAAAAAACCAAAGCTGAAATCAACGCCTCTGCTGAAAACATTACAGGTGATATTTATATTGGCTGTGCAGAATCCTATCTTGTAAAATATCTTGCCCGTGCTGTAAAAAAGTTAAGCAGCATTTATCCCAATATCCATTATCATGTTACCAGCGGTGATACCGAACAGGTAACAGAACGATTAGACCGTGGACTTCTGGATATGGCATTTATAGTAGAACCGCCCGATTTATCAAAATACAATTATCTTGAAGTGCCTGAATACGATACATGGGGTGTTCTGATGAGAAAGGACAATCCATTAGCCGCAAAAGAGGCTATTGCCTTTGATGATTTATTGGATATTCCTATTTTTTGTTCGGAACAGTCTGCTAAAATGGATTTACCCCGTTGGTGTTCCGATAACCTTGACCGACTTAATATATTAGCGACATTTAATCTCTGCAATAACGGTGCCGTTTTTGTCCGTGAAGGGCTGGGGGTTGAGCTTACCTTTGAAAAGTTAGTAGAAACAAATGCAGAAAGTGATTTATGCTTCCGTCCGATCACACCACCTCTCCACACAAAAATGTATGTTATATGGAAAAAATATCAAATATTCACTCCTGTTGCTAATCTGTTATTGGAAGAAATAAAAAAGATCATCGTTTTACCATAATCGTGAAACGATGACCTTTTTGTGATTTGAACACAGCAAGACAAACTTCGATTTAGATTTCACCTGTAAAGTGTACCCTTTGTCAAGGACACTTTAAATTTATAAGCTGCTTTCATATTTTTAAACACGGACATAACCAGTAGATGGACCTGCACCAACTTTTGCGATATACCCACTCTTAACCAGATTCGTCAAAGTCCTTTCCACGGTAATTTTGCTTATATCAGGACAAAGCTCCATGATTTCTTTCTTTGTAATTTTGCCAACCTTGTTATCAATAACCGCTTTAATTCTATCAGGCTTAGAAAGACTCCGATGCTTCAAATGCTCTACACGGCTTTCAAATTCATTGTATGCTTTCAGCATGATACCCAGATAATATTTAACAAAAGGCTCATAGCTGTTTTCACCCTCATGCCAACCAGCAGAACTTATTTGAAGGGCTTCATAATATGTTTCTTTTGTCTTTTCAATCAGCATTTCCATGCTAACATATTTTCCAACAATGTATCCTGCCTTATAAAAAAGCAGTAAAGTAAGCAAACGGCTCATTCTACCGTTTCCATCATTAAAAGGATGGATGCACAGAAAATCCAGAATGAACATTGGAATCAAAACCAGTTTATCAATACGGTTAGCTTCCCATGCTTCAAGGAAACGGGTGCAAAGTTCTTCCATTGCTTCAGCGGTCTGAAATGCGGGAACCGGAATAAAACGTGCTTTCTGATGACCCTCGGCATCTGTTTCTGCAATTACATTATCAGAGTTCTTATACCTTCCACCGGTAGCCCCCTGTGAATAGGAATATAGATCTCGATGTAACTGCAAAATAATATTCGGTCTTGGATTGATATATTCATAACCTTCGTGAATTGTAGAAAGCACTTCACGATAACCGGCAATTTCCTGTTCAGATCGGTTTCGGGGTTCTGCTTTCTGGCTTACCAATTCTTCCAAACGCTTATCGCTTGTAAATATACCTTCGATTCTGTTGGATGCACCCGTACTCTGAATCAAAGCAACTTCTAAGAGTGTTTTCAGTTCATCTATATTGGCTTCAAGAAACAATTCCTGTTTGCCTTTATGTTCGTGGATGCTGCCAACCATCTGAACAATTTCGGGGGTCAGCAACTTCGCAGGACTTGCAATATAATCAAAGTCTCTCATAGGAATCTCCTTCATTTCAAATTTATCTCCATCATTTTATCATCAAATGACGGAGATTTCAACAGGTGTGATGGAGATAGACTCCCCACATCCACAGGAACTATACTCACTTTGGAAAAGGTTTTGTGTCAATAATTCCTATGTAAAGGCAATCCGAAGATTGCCCCAGGCATTACGCCTGTTCTGGATTATACTGGCTCATTGTCCTCATCCTCAATATCGTCTACATAATCCTCATCTTCCTCGATGTAGCCATAATCCTCATCATCGTCTACATAATCAGCATCAGGATCAGGCTTGGCAGCTTCTTTTTCCTTTTTCTTCTCCTGAATTTTCTTGAAAGCGAAGAATCCACCACCTGCCATCAATGCAAGAAGAGTGATTACTGCCGGAACCATATTGACCTTAGGTTTTTCAGGCTTATCCGGCTTCTGAACTTCTGGAACAGGCTCTTTTTCAGGTTCCGGTGTCGGTTCTTTCTCAGGCTTCGTGTATTTTTCAGCTTCCTTTTCATCCATCAGCTTCAAAAGATCGGCTTCATCTACCTGATTCAAGAAATGCACTGTTTCCTTCCCCTTATCATCACGATCAATAATGATATAAAAATAGTTGCCGTTTTTGGTGACAGCCGTAATAAACTGCTTGCCTGCATCCGAGTGCTTTCCCTCATCATCTACCAACGTCATATTGCCATCGGGAGTAAGCGGCTCCATCGGCTCCTCCGAAACTTTTTCTTCAACTACCGGTTCTTCCTTTACTGCATTTTCATCAACATACGCAAATGCAGTTGTGGAAAAAACACCAAAGCACATTACACCCGCCAAAATTGCAGCACTCAATCTCTTAAACTTCATCTTGCACATCCTCCTCATTCATAGAATTGATTACTTCTGGCTTTGGAACCATATCCGCAGCAAACATACGAAGCAGTTCAGAGAGCTGGTCCGGATTCAAGTTCGCAGCATGTACCATCTCATGAATCTCTGAATTTTCTTCCTCACGGTATCTGCGTTCCAAATCCTTTACCTTAGCGTCCCATTCTGCTTTTTTCTTTCGAGCCTTTGCAAGCTCAGCACCAAGTCTGTCTAACTTTGCACCCATTTACATCCTCCTATCTGACTCTGCCAAAGCAGTAAAAATGTTGTTGCCAATAATTCGATTCAGTAGAAGCGTAGGAAATTGGATTTCCACAATGGATCATCATTCCGTTGCCCACATAAATTCCAACATGAGATGCGCCGGCAGTATCATACGTTCCCTGGAAGAAAATCAAATCTCCAGGTTCTGCTGAACTTCGTGGAATAATATCACAGCATCCCATAAGCCCATTTGCTGTTTGTCGGCCTACACTCCAGCCATTTCCGCAGTTATTCAATACCCAGGAAACAAAGCCGGAACAATCAAAGGAAGTGGAAGGGCTACTGCCACCCCAAACATAAGGATATCCCAGATATTTTTCCGCCTCACGCACCATATTGGCAAATCGTGTATCGGTCAAAGCCTCGCCCGGAATATCATAGTCGGTATATTCACCGCCTGGTGTAGCATAAATATCATCACCAAAGATATCAGGACGATTTCCTCTCGTTTCGAGAAGAACAGTATAGCGTTCCATCTCATCTTCCGACAAGCCGGAACCTACAATAACACTGTTCAAGCCCTTATTTCTGAGCTTCACATGCAGAATATAATACTCATATTCTTCTTCCTCCGTTGTGGTTTCTCCGGTTTCCGGATCAGTAGAAGATACCGTTCGTGTACGGATTTCTACTTCTTCTGTGAGTGTCAGCTCATACTGTTGGTCAAAAAGCCATTGAAGCGTACCCTGTACCTCAGAACGAGTGTAATCTTCAAACTTTATCGTCAGATAAGCTGCAAGCTCATACGGATTGTGGTTGATTTCATCAAGATCATATCGGTACTCATCGTAGCCACTGTGTGTTTGCTCAATCTGATTGATTTCATTGCGTAAAGAAGCCTCCAATGCCTTGTAGTCATTGTCAGCACCGATAATGTCCTCATCCTCTGCCGTAAAAGAAGTCCCAAGAACTGTCTGCATACCTCCCTGGAACATTGCCCCGCAAGAAGTAAACATGCTGGAAGCGATAATAAAAAGCAGACCGCCTACCATTACAAGCAAGAGTGCTTTGGAGTGTGTTGTACAGAATTCTGTTAGCTTTTCTGTGAAGGACTTTGCACCTTTTGCAGCTTTTCCGGTTCCCTTTGCTGTAGAAGCAGCGCTTCCTGCCGTGTTTTTTCCGGCTTTTGCGGCAATATATTCTTTCTTGATTGCCTGTTTCTGCTTCCACTTGGAGAGGAAATTGGAATTTACATCTGGGTGATCCTTCTTAAACTTCTCATGCAGTGCGTCTACATTTGCCTTATCTGATTTCTTTACCAGCTTTTCTGCCTTATCGTAGGCTTTCAGCTTGTGACTGTATGCAGCATGGTCAACGGTATAGGCAGTGGTTTCCACTGCCTTAGCCGTTTCCTGAGCAGACTGTATCCCTACATTATCGTCCTCATAGGGAGATACTGCCTGATGTGCTTTTGCTGTTACTGCCGCCACCGAAGCCCTGCTTGCCATGTGCTTTGCAACAGAAGGTCTTTCAATCTCTGTAATCTCTGCCTTTTCAAAACGCAGTTTGGCTTTTCTGCTGCTTCCAGCAGACGTTTCTTTCCGAAGTTTTGCGGAAGACTTCTTAGAAGCCAATTTATCTACCGCTTTTTCGGCTTTATCAGTGGCTTTTTCCGCACGATCTGCTACTTTTTGCACCTTGACATCAGAAAGGTCATCTTCGGTAAATCGAAGGCGAGTTGGTTTTTTCACCATCGTTTATCCCTCCTTTGCTGTCACCACCTCATTCAATTTTGTGGTCATAATACGGTAAAGCTCTGTATCGGTCGGGAACCTGTCGATAAACGGCAGAATCACATTCCCATAGAACAGAAGTCCTTCGCCTTCACCGGAGTTGGTTACGTAGGAAAGCTGGTGGGGGGAGATGTTCAAACGCTTTGCCAGAATGCTTCTGTCCTCACTTGCCTGATTAAGCATATAGATGAAATCAGAGTTTTCAAGAATATTGGCAATCTCAGGAGAACGAAGCAGATCCTTAACATTCTGCGTGATACCAGTCGGCAAACCGCCCCATTTACGGAATCTTTTCCAGATTTCTACGGAATAAGTTGCCGTCTGTTCATCTTTCAGAAGCAGGTGGAACTCATCAATATAGTATCTGGTAGATTTTCCTGCACTCCGGTTGGCTGTCACACGTCCCCACACCTGGTCCTGAACCACCAGCATACCGATTTTCTTCAGCTGGTTTCCAAGCTCCTTAATGTCAAAGCAAACCAGGCGATTCTGAATGTCCACATTGGTTCTGTTGTTAAACAGCTTCAAAGAACCCTTCACATAGATTTCCAAAGCCGTTGCCACATGATGTGCTTCCTTTTCATCCTGCATGAGCAGTGCGTTATACAAATCCTCCAGAATCGGCATATTCTCTGGTACAGGATTATCAAAATACTTCTGATAGATCTGATGCACACAACGGTCGATAACTGTCTTTTCTATCGGTTGCAAACCATCTTTGCTTCCCATAATCAGTTCGCAGAGAGAAAGGATAAAATCAGCTTTCAGCGCCACAGGATTATCATCCTCTGAATAATTCAGGTTAATATCCATCGGATTGATATAGTTGGTGCTGGAGGAACTGATTTTTACCACCTGACCATGAAACTTATGAACCAAAGCGGAATACTCGGCTTCCGGATCACAGATAATAATGTCATCATCCGTAACCAGAAAGGCATTCGTGATTTCTCTTTTTGCGGAGAAAGATTTACCGGAGCCAGGTGTGCCAAGAATCAGACCGTTCGGGTTTTTCAGCTTCTTTCTGTCTACCATAATCAGATTATTAGACAGAGCATTCAAACCATAATACAGCGTTTCCGGTCCATTCTGGAACAGCTCCTGCGTGGTGAATGGTACAAAAATAGCCGTAGAGCTGGTAGTCAGGCTACGGCGGATTTCAATCAGATTTTGTGCAAGAGGCAGGCTGCTCATCAGTCCCTGCTCCTGCTGAAAATCAAGCCTGCGAAGATTACAGTTGTGCTTCTGAGCAATGCTCTGTGCCTGGAATACGTTATTTTCCAGTTCCTGTTCTGTACGACCAGTATTCATCACAAGGAAGGTCAGCATAAACATACGCTCATTCTGGCTCTGAAGTTCCTTCAGGAGTGCTTTTGCATCTCTGCCGTAAGTGGCAAGATCAGAAGGAACTGCTTTTTTCTGTTCCTCAATCTTAGAACGGTCAAGCTCTGTAATGGTATGCTTAATCGTCCTGATTGCCGCAGTCTGGTCTACCGACTGAATGTGCATAGTCACAATCTGGCTGGACTCCATATCCAGAAAATCAGCAAGCATACGGTCACTCAGGTCAGAAGCAGTAATTTGCAGATAGGACATGGAACCGAAAATATTACCCATCTGGAAGGTGCGGTTGGTCTTGAAAGCAAATGCTGTCGGAGCGATAAAGTCTTTCACGGACAAGCCAGATTCCACAAGGTATTTCCAATCAAAGAAGAACTTATCGTTGTCTCCCATATGAAACATGGCGTGCATCAGCCGAAGGCGCTCCTTACCATTCATTGAGGTAGCAATCACACCCAAACGACGGAAGTTATTGAGCAGATCGTTTTCAATGTGCTGCAATCTGGGCTTTGCCTGCTTCATAGAATCTGCTTCAATACCAAATGTGAGATATTTCGTCTTTGTCAGACCGTTGTTGCCCTGAGACAGCTGCTTTTTCAGCATCTGGCTGTACTCTGCACGTACTGCATTAAACGCATCTTTGCGGAAGGGAATACGAATACTTTTCTCAAAACTCTCTGCATCGGTACTCATGTTCATGAAAGACAGCTCAAAATGGATTGAACTGTCGAAGAAGTTCAGGAAACTGCACCACTCATCAAAGATAGCTGTTTTATCCTCCTGCTGTGCCAGCTGATAGTTGATATCCTGGAACTGAATGGTCTTGGTGTAAAAGCTGTCTGTAATACGGCAAATACCGTCCGGGAACATCCTCTGGAAAGGAATGGACTGCTGTGCCGTCTGGGGAATACCATTGTCTTTCTTTGCTCTTTCCAAAACAGCCTTAATCTCTCTCTGCTGTTTGCGGTTCAGATTTGCAGGCATCTTGACCTCTCTTGTCTGCGTTTTCTTCTTGAAAAACAATTTTTTCAACCTCCTTTTCAAGTTGATACTGACGCATCAACACATCATAATAGTTGTCTGTCCTAAAAGGGCGAACCTTGGGACGAATAAATTTTGCCTGAATAAAATGTCCTGCAATCACCTCAAGTGGCTGACCGTCCTTTTCGTACATTGCCAAAAAGAACAGAGGCAACATAGCAATAATCATTACCAGCGTTGCAAGACTGACATTTCCCATACTCTTGATCCAAAAGAATAATGGCACTCCAATCAGTGCCGCCGATCCGAAGCATACCAGCTGTCTTTTGGTGAGATTAAAAAATGCCTTCGTTTTTACCCTCGTCAGGTCACGAGGAACGGGAATATATGCTGCCACAAGAACCCTCCTTCCTTAGTGGGCTGAGAATATACTCTTAGCAAGTGTTCCTGTCTTAAACAGGGTAAAACACAGAAGTACGGTATATCCCATGACTCCCCAAATGGAGCCGATGATATCATCTGTGAAGGCAATTGAACGAACCAAAACCGCATAAATACCGACACAGATCATAATAAGGAAGCCCTGGAATCCAAATGCAAACAGGGAACGAAGATAATTCTGTCCCACATTGCTTTGCTCTCGATTACCAAATGTCGAGAATGGAATCGGAGCAAGGCTGACCATCAAATAAATCTCAATCATACGTCCGTAGACAATGACAAAGATAATGATTGCCAGAGCAGATATCGTCACTTGCACGATAAAGGATTGCAGGAATACACCCAGCAAAGGACCAAGATCCATAGCCATCAGTGTATCTTCCATGTTTTCAAGAGCAGAAGCATCGATTGCCGTACTTCCAGATATAATTCCGGCACTTGCTGTGATGACATTCTGCGTGACATCGAACACAGCCATCGTAATGTTAAATGTGTTAGTGATTAACATGACCGCAACGAAGGTCTTGAACACCCATTTGAAAAATGTCCATGTCTCAAAATTCGCCAGATTGTTGTGGTCAATAATCATTTGAATTAGTTCATAGCAGGCAATGAAGGTCAGTATTAAGCCTGCTATCGGGATAATCACTGACTCGGAGATGTTGCGTACCATGGCAAAGACGTCCGGCGAGAAATTCGCCGGTGTCATGCCAACGGAGGTTGCTATCTCGCCAACCTGGTTGTTGACGGACTCAAACATCCCCGACAGATTACCCATAACGGCTGAAACGAGCATTTCTTTCAGCCAGTCTGTTATCTGTTGGAGTATGCTGTCCAAAGGCGATTACCTCCTTCTTGTTAATTAACCGAATAGACCAGAAAGCAGAGGAACCAGGGTTGTACCGATAAGGGCTACACCACCGCCTGCCATCAGCTGTTTCATACCCTGAGACTTCGCACCAGGGTTATCGTTGCCGTAGCCTTCCAAAAGGTTGATTGCACCCCAGATACCAAGACCGGCTCCAAGTGCGATTACGAGTGTCTGAAGAACTGTTACTGCACTGTTGAAAAATTCCATAGAAAGCACTTTGCCAGATACGGCACATTTTCCCATTTGGGCCGAGTACAGCGAAAGCCTGTTATCGTTGTATTCGATAGAGCGGTACAGAACCGGATTCCTCATCAGATAATGAAGAACCGTCATGTCGATTCTGTCCAGATTCCTGTGGATTTCAGCTCTACCCTCCGGCGTATAGGAGCTGATTTTGCGGTTCATAGACTTTGGGGGCTTATGCCGTATGTAGCCTACCGGGACAACGGCGTGTCCGGCTACATATCGGAGTTGTTTGCTTTTCCCATATCTTTCCCTGATAACTTTTGGAACTTCACACGGAAGTTTCCTTTTCCTGACCTGTTTTGCAGTTTTAACTCGTTCTTTCAATCTTGCCCGCAGGCTCTTGTGGACAGATAAGGCGAATGGCGTAAGGTCATCGCAGACCTTTGTGGCTAATTGATAATAGTCATGGATTCCCATTACATAGACGTTATACCGGCAAATCGCCTGATATTCAGTACGTTTGCCTTGTGATGGGAACTCAATGTCATAAATCAGCCGCTTTAGGTTTGGTTTTATTTTCGCAATAGATTTCTCTCTGATATGGCTTTCCACGACATATTTCGTGCGTCCGTTGCTCCGTTTTCCGCGGGGAATGACTTTTAGCTTGAAACCGAGAAACTCTGAATATTGTTCTTTCAGGTTAATCACCTTTGACTTTTCAGGACTGATTTCAAGTGAAAGTCTTTCGTGAAGCCAGCTTTTGGTTGCGTAGAACAATTTCACCGCACTTTGATAGCTGTTTGTAAATATTTTGAAATCATCAGCATATCTGACGCAGGTAACTTCTTTCAGCTTCGTCCTCCGCAATGCGGAGAACTTATGGCTTTTGCTCACGCTTCCATTTGGGTTGACTGTTTCCTTGTAGGGAAACTCAGTCGGCATTTCTTCCCATTGACTGGCAAGCCACCAATCCAATTCATTCAGGACTACATTAGAGAGCAGGGGGGATATAATACCGCCCTGTGGTGTCCCAACCTCCGGGAATCCAATTCCGGCCACCTCCGCTTTTAGCATAGCGGATAGGATACTTAGAAGCTTTTTGTCATGGATTCCCATTGTCCAGAGCTGTTTCAGCAGTTTTCCGTGGTTTACATTGTCGAAGAATCCCTTAATGTCTATGTCTATGACATAATGGAGATTGCTTCTCTGCATATCCTTATGAACCTGAGCGATTGCGTGCTGTTGGTTCCTGTTAGGGCGGAACCCGTAGCTGTGGTCGTGGAATTTAGCCTCACATATCGGCTCCATGACCTGTAATACGCACTGTTGTATCAGCCTGTCCATAATTGTCGGTATTCCAAGCGGGCGTTTCTTTGTTGGGTCATTTCCTTTCGGAATCTCTACCCGCCGGACACTTTGCGGAACGTACCAGCCTAACCTGTGCTGTACGGAAGAAATTAGCTGTTCATCAGAGAGTGTTGCTAAATCTGTAATTGTTTTTCCATCTGTGCCGGGTGTCATGCTCCCATGGTTCTTTTTGATGTTGCGGTATGCCAACCGTATATTTTCGGGCAATGTAATGATTTCAACCAGATGTTTGAAAACTTTGCCCTTACTGCTGTCGGCGTACAGCTTATCCTGAATTTCCTGAAAGTCATAATACTCGGCGTGCCTTAACTTATCTTTCTTTCGTGCCTTTCCTGTTGCCATAGTCGGTTACTTGTCCTCACTTTCGTTTGGATTTTCGCCTTTCTTAGTCCTACTCGAACCTATGCGTGTTTATTGATTATGATTTTATTTCTGTTCCTGACTACAGCCCGTCCCTCCACCGCTTACTTTATTCACGGCTTCACAGGTAGCATGGCTGCTCTTTCCTCCCGGATTAAGAACGGTTATACCGCACCTCCCAATAAGGGCGACACGATTTTCCCGCTCATTGCTTCATTGTGCGTATCCACTCCACATCCGGGACTTTCCACGTTCCGATATTCCTATCTTTGCATAATACCCTTAGCTCTGCCCTTTAGGCCTGTATGCTTGATGATGCCTGTAACACCATAGGGAATTTCATATCGACAAATCTTACTTTACCCCACATACGCCGTTTTCATGGCTATGGCATTTCTACCATATCCCGTTATAGACCTGTACATTCGGGCTTTTGTCAACGGTAGTCAACCGTATTCTGAACATAGGTACTTTATAGACCTCCGGCCTAACACCCCCGGCCACCTCTGGCTCGGTTTTGCCTTGTCCCCAAAGGGGGACAGTTGCGGGTGCAGACAGCCGACTTCAGCGTGCTGTGTCAGTTGCGGAAAATACGTTCCGCTTCTTCCAACGCAGTATCAAGGGAAGCGTTTCAGGGCGTTACCCCGTCATTCCACTTCTCGGAATATCAGTTAGAAAGGCTATGGCCTTTCCGTCACTTTTACCTCTTTGCAGGATAATCCCACGCAGAGTTTATATGCGACAACGTGTCGCTGCACTATCAAAGGGAGCCAGTCTTGCACCGCAGGAAATAAGGATCGACTTGGCTGTTTTGCCAGAGACGAAAAGTCAAGGACTTTTTCATCAAAT
>OHMP01000902.1_pt1 | contig 12996 bp, 14 predicted proteins | sample 1569341 | NCBI WGS metagenome assembly OHMP01 (sample SAMEA3879584, study PRJEB24766) | human gut metagenome | biome: human-associated habitat; feature: feces | place: USA | collected 1985/1987 | reverse complement strand
TAAGTTATTGTCAGCAATTTCGTCCAAGGAAATACGCTGTTTTCCGAAAAGCACAAAAAATGGGTTGTAAAAACTGCTCAAAAACGGCGTTAAGTAGAGGGATTTATTTTTCCTCGTCTTTCAGAGTCTCAACGAGCATATCGCTGAGTTCCTGCGAAGGCACCTTTGCCCAACACTGGGTGTTATCAAATTCGGGATAGCAATAACGCCAACGGTCATATTCTTCCTGCGTGATCTCGCCTGCTTTGAACATAGCGGCAGCTTGCCGCCAAGCACACAGCATTTCGTGAAGCTGTGCAGCATCCTTGTTTTTACGCACATTGACTTTCAAGCAGACTTCCCCATCTGCTTCGTCGATATGGAGTCCATATCTGTCCTCCAAGGTGAACAGCGTGTGCATCAGACCTATGTAAGAGTCAATGTCTGGTACGGTGAGAGCCTGTGGAGATACGTCAAGCGTATCAGCCAATGCTGCAGTCAAATCCGCTTTGGGCGTCCTTGTTCCCGTTTCATACTGAGCAAGACGAACATCGGCAGACTTCTCAGGGAAGCCTACCTGCATACCAAGATATTTCTGAGTCATACCACGCATATTGCGGAAAAAGTTGATTCTTTCGCCAATAGCCATAATCATTCTCTCCTGTTATATATGTCTTGTTTTTGGAATTATAGCATATATGTTTAGGATAGTCAAGATGTATTAAATAAATTTGTTTAATATTTTCCTGGAAACCTCTTGACATAAACATAAATGTTAAGTATAATAAAAACGAAGATAAGCAAATATGCTTAGTTTACAAAATACATAGGAATTTTTTCAGAGACCGTTGATTTTTAGCCTTTGAAAGTCCTAATAAGCGAGAGGAGGTTTTAGCAACCGAAGTGGTGATGGACAAAATCTCCACCACCAACCACAAGTTCCCAACTTGGGAACTTGTGGCAAATCAAAAAGTGCAGCAAAGATCAAATGGTCGCAATGATCATTTGATACAGAAACTAACCCTCAAGTTGCCAAGCTGACGACTTGAGGTGCAACTCAAAATCAAGTACCCAAGTAGGGAACTTGATCCAACCAACAAAGAAAGGAAATTTTGCCTATGGTAGAAAAGCAGTCATTTATGAAAGTCGAGGACGTAGCAAAGGAGTTGGAAATCTCCAAATCCCACGCTTACAAGATCATGCGAAAGCTCAATGCCAAGCTGAAAGAACAAGGATTTCTGACCATTGCCGGTAGGGTCAACCGAAAGTATTTTATGGAAAAGCTCTGCTACGGCGGAAAGGAGTAAAAAATGGCAGTTTATAAAGAAGAAAAGACAAACACATGGAGGGCGGTATATCGCTACACCGACTGGACGGGAGAAAAAAGCAAACTCAAAAACGAGGATTCAAAACAAAACGTGAGGCACAGGCGTGGGAGCGTGAGCAGCTTCACAAGGCAAGTGCCGATCTGGATATGACGTTTGCAAGTTTCTTTGAACAGTACACCGCAGATATGCAGACCCGTATCAAGGAAAACACTTGGGCAACCAAAGAGCACATCATCCGCACCAAGATCATCCCGTACTTCGGCAAACAGAAAATGAGCAGCATTACGGCACAACAAATCATCACTTGGCAAAGCGAGCTGATGAATTACAAGGACGAGAACAGAAAATCGTTCTCACCCGTGTATCTCAAAACCATTAACAATCAGCTCAGCGCCATCTTCAACCATGCGGTCAAGTATTATAACCTGCGGGAGAACCCCTGCAAGAAAGCAGGCAGCATGGGTAAAAAGAAGAACCGTGAAATGTTGTTCTGGACGAAAGAAGAATATCTGAAATTCGCAGAAGTGATGATGGACAAGCCGCTTTCGTACTACGCATTTGAAATGCTTTACTGGTGCGGTATCTGTGAGGGTGAATTGTTAGCCCTCACTCCCTCCGATTTCGATTTTGAGAAAAACACAGTATCCATCAACAAGTCCTATCAGCGTTTGAACGGACAGGATCTCATCACCACACCCAAGACAGAAAAGAGCAATCGTGTCATCAAAATGCCACAGTTCTTGGCAGACGAGATGAAAGATTATCTCAAAATGCTCTATGACGTTGGCGAGAACGAGAGAATGTTTACGATCACGAAAAGCTATCTGCACCGTGAAATGGACAGAGGTGCAAAAGAGGCTGGTGTGAAGCGTATCAGAATCCACGATATTCGACACAGCCACGTTTCCCATCTGATTGATATGGGATTCTCCGCTATCGCAATCGCAGACCGTGTAGGACACGAAAGCATTGACATCACCTACAACTACGCACACCTATTCCCGTCCAAGCAGACGGAAATGGCAGATAAATTAAATATGGAAAGGGGCAACTAATATGTCAGCAAAGAACATGGACAACCACAACCGATGGAGAAACAGAACGGTAGCGTTCAGAGTATCGGACGAAGAAAACGCACAGATCGACCTCGCTGTGAAGATCACAAGGCTTACCAAGCAGGATTATATCACTCGCAGACTTCTCTGCAAGGATGTGGTGGTACAGGGCAATCCGAGAGTGTATAAGGCACTCAAACTGGAACTTGCTGCTGTCCTTACAGCGTTAAAAAGGATTGAAGCAGGGAGTAGCGTGGATGAGGAATTGATGAACGTAATTGAACTGATTGCCATTATTCTTGGCGGTCTGAAAGGAGAGGATGAGAATGGAGAATAAAAAAGAAAAGACTGCCCCGAATGTATCTGTTGGCGCAGATACGGAGCAGCCGATTCAAAAAATCGCTGAAAATAGTATATCCGAGTATGAGGAAAATATCAAGAGCTTTGAGGAAATACAGAGAGAAATGCAGTTGAGTTTAGACCCCTCCTATCTCAAAGCAGTTTCCATGAATGAACTGTTTGACACCCAGTATCAGAGCAAGCCGCCGTTAATTGACGGTCTGCTCTACCCCGGCACATATATTTTTGCAGGTTCTCCCAAACTGGGAAAGAGTTTCCTGATGGCACAGCTTGCCTATCACGTCAGCACAGGCACACCGCTTTGGAATTATACCACCCGAAAAGGAACGGTATTGTATCTTGCCCTTGAAGATGATTACCGCCGCTTGCAGGAACGTTTGTACCGGATGTTTGGAACAGAGAGTGCAGACAACCTTTTCTTCTCTGTTTCGGCTGGTCAGCTGGGAAAAGGATTGGATGAACAGCTTGCAAGGTTTGTGGCAGAGCATACGGACACGAAATTGATTATCATTGATACCCTTCAGAAAGTGCGTGAAGTTGGCGGAGATAATTATAGTTATGCAAACGATTATCAGATTATGGCAAGATTGAAAAGTTTTGCAGACGCCCACGGTCTTTGTATCCTGCTCGTACACCACACAAGGAAACAGACGGCGGATGATAAGTTTGATATGATTTCGGGAACAAGCGGACTGCTCGGTGCAGCGGATGGGGCGTTTCTCCTTCAGAAAGAAAAACGGACAGGCAATGCAGCAACTTTGGAAGTATCAGGCAGGGATCAGCAAGACCAAAAACTATACCTTGTCCGTAATACGGAAACTTTGTTGTGGGAGCTGCAAAGGGCAGAAACCGAATTGTGGAAAGAGCCGCCTGAACCTTTACTGGATGAGATTGCCGAACTTGTTATGAAGGACATTTCTTCTTGGGAAGGTTCAGCAACGGAACTGGTTTCTCTGATAAAGGTAGAAATTCAGCCCCACGTTATTACAAGAAAACTGAACATTCTTTCAGGGAGATTGTATGCAGAACATGGCATTTATTATAAGAACAACCGTACCCATGATGGAAGAAAAATACGGTTTTGGAAAGACGATACGGAAACAGCGTGACAGTTGGTGACAGTTGTGACGGTATTTTTGACAACGGGGGCAGTATTAAAATAACCGTCACAACTGTCACATACCGTCACAGAGAGGATGGGATACGATGAGAAATGTGCAAATATCACAGGAATTATTTATGCAGCTGCTCCGCTTTCATTTGATTGAAGATGAGAGTTGCGAGAAAGAAATTAAGAAGGAGTTGGAGAAAAAATTGGACAAGATGGTCATGCGTGACCTGTTTGGAAAATCAAAAACTGCACCGACAAAGGAAGAACGGGAACGGGCAAGAAAAGAATATCTGGACAGACGTGGAACTGACAAAAGCAGAGGAAAAAACTCTGATCTGGCTTGCCGGATGGGAAGAAAGTACCGTAGATAATCTGCTGTCAGTCATAGAAAAAGCAGCCCGGATACGGGCAGAGAAAAAGGGCGGATACGCCCATAAATCTAAGCATGAGTCCGAGAAGTAATCGGATTTTGTTAAACAAAAACAAGCCCTCGGCGTTTGAGAGCGAAATACACCCATCGCACAAACTTCGTTTATGCTCGGCGTATTTCGCCCTTGCAGGGGGCAAGCCGCCGATAGGCGGATAAGTTCGTAAACAGGTGCCTATGCACCTACTCACAGTAAAGCCGGCGCAAGCCGAGAAAGGAGGATGCTTATAGGCAGACATTCATTTATCAGACAAAGTAAGCTGTCCGATGTGGCAGGGCGTATTGATTATATTTCCAATCCCAAAAGGCAGGAACATCTCTATGCTACCTATCAGACGGAAGGGGCAACACCTGAGTTTTGGAAAAATCTTGCAAGAGAAAATCAGTTGGATTTTAAGGCGAGAGGAACGGCAGGGAAATGTATCGAAGGGCGTGAGTTTATTATTGCACTTCCCGAAAGTTTTGTTCAGTATAGGGCAGATGATGTGGTAAGACTTTTTACGGAAACTTTCCATAAAAGATATGGCGTGGAGTGCAGCGCAGCCCTTCATCACAACAAGACAAAGACGAATTATCATATTCATCTGGTATTCAGTGAACGGAAAATGTTGGAGCAGCCCGAAGTGAAGATTGCCACCCGAAATATGTTTTATGATGAGCAGGGAAAGCATAGACGCACGAAAAAAGAGATTTTAGACGTGCAGGGAAATATCCGAGCTGGGTGCAGTATTATCCCTAAAGGGGAAGTATATGAAAGTCATATCTTCACAAAAAAAGAGGAATGGTTTAAGAACAAAGCCTTTACCAAAGAAGTTAAAGAACTGTTTACCGATACGATTAACTGTTATGTAAAAGAAGAATCAGAAAAACTTTCTGTATTCCAACAGGGCGGTGTTTATCTGGCAATGAAGAAAATCGGAAAGAACAATCCGAAAGCGGAGGAGATAAAGGCAGACAATGCGGCAAGGCAGGAATGGAATCGGACAGTTGATGTGGCATTAGTTGAGGGCGTTCCTGAAGAAGATATTTTGAAGATAAAGCAGGAAAAAATCACAGACAAAACGCTGCAATCTATCAGGACACACGGTTGGCTGCCGGATATGTTCCGTCAGATTATCCGAGGTGCGAAAGACTTTTTACAGGAAGTAATTTTCAAATTTAAGCTGCCGCCGAAACCTGTACCAAAGATTGATTTGCAGGAATGGAAAGATATGCAGAAACTCATGTATGAATTACAGAGACAGTCCATGGAGATAAAACGCACACAGAAAGATATTTCTTCTTTGAAAAAGCAACTGTCAGAGTTACGAGGACTATTTAAAGGCAAAGAGCGAAAATCTCTGGAAGGGCGAATTGAACTGTTAGAGGATTTGGAAAAGCGTCTGCACAAGAGTTTGGAACAGATAGTAAAGCGAGAAGGCTATCCCAATGTGCAAGCCTTTCAGAAGGTTTATAACAAGGCAGAAGAACTGATTATAGAATACAATGAAGAACTGAGAGCGTGGAAAAATCAGACGAAACCGAAGAAAGAGAATCCGTTAGAACAGCCCCAAAAAGCGAGTGTACTGGAAAAATTGCACCGCTATCAGCAGGAAGGCAGGCAGCAACCGAAACGGTCAGTTAAGAAAAAATCTATGGATAGAGAACGATAAGAAAGGTGGAAACGATTATGAAGAAAACAATATTTGAAGAAATGGGCGGCACTTATATCAGACACGGGGATTATCTTATCCCCTGTCTTACCTTGCCGGAGGAAGAAGAACAAAGATTTATCGGCGTATGGGGACAAAGACATAAATGCTATTTGAAAGAACATAAGAGAGCGGTTTATATTACTCTGCTTACAAGTGGCAGATTGAATAGTTATCTAGCAGATATAGAAGAACAGGCACAGGAACGCTTTGAAAGACTTGTAGAACAGATGAAACAGGCACAAGGCATTACAGAACAGCTAAAGGTGGAAAATGTCTTGGAATGGATAGGAAGAATGAACAATATACAAGTATGTGCGAGGGAGATTGTGGATAAAGAGATAATTTATCAAGAATGAAATGTAAGATAAATAGTGTATAAAATGTAGCAGGGCATCATAAGATAAAATTGTAATTGCATTTTCCACATAGTTCGTGTAAAATGTAATTAGAAAAGCTGTGCATCAGCGGTGGGTTGACACCTAAAATCTGATACGTTTTCCGAACGAAGGTGTCGGAGGTTGGCAGGCAACGGAAAAACCTGATATTTTCCAGACGAAGGTGCTGGAGGTTGGCAGACAACGGAAAAATCAACCATGAGAAGGGAATGTTTAGTGCTGCGGCGTGAACATTCCCTTCTCTAAATTTTATGGGATAAGGATTAAGTTATGGACAAAAGACGTGCAATTCAGATTATGACAAAAGCGGCACAACTATATAAAGAACATCTTGAGGATCAGAAGGTTTTGTTCCTATATGGCTTACCGAAAGAGGTGAATAAGCAATTACAGGAAAGTAATAAGATTTTGTCATCTGTACAGGGATATGAAGTTGTTTTCCATAGATACAATTTTTTACATTTGACAGGAGTTCGATTGAATAAAAAAGAGACAGCTTCTGCAATTCATTTTTACCAGAAATGCCTGGATAAGCGATTAACAGAAAATGATTTTGTTTTTGCAAAAGATGGCTCTACGGGGCAAAAATTGGATATATTGGAACGTATGATGCTTATTAAGAAAAACGTAACAATGATAGGAGAATTTACAGATCGAGGACCGAAATTATATACAGAAAAAGCTGCCGGGAATATATGTGGTTGTATTGGCTTCGTAAAAGATAAAAATACGAAATTAAATGTACCGAACACATTGCTGAAAAAGGACATCAGAGATGTAACAGCACAGCCTACATATAAAGTATTTGCTGTAATATCAAAACACTATACAGATGAGAAATATACAAATCTTGTGAAGATGGACAAAAGTATTGATTTGAAAGAGTGTTGTTTCTCAGAAACAATAGAAAATATGATAGATAGAGAAAATCTATAATGAAATATAAAGAAACCATGCTACTGCTTTTTGTAACAGTATCATGGTTTTATTGTTTGTCGTCTATATTTTAAGTTGATTATTACTTTACAAAATTGGCAATGTTATAATTATCATTGATTTTAGAAGAAGGGAGTATCGAGGGAAATTAGTGGAACTGGTTTTGCAAGCATAGCGTTTGGATATCCAAACGCACTTTGGGAGCCCCCCAAACCCCATTTGTTGGCTTTACAAAGTAGGAATTTTTTGCTCAAGATAAAAAGAGAGTGCGTAAGCGGAAAGAAATCAAATTATGCTTACGCACTTTGTGCCTCACTTTTGCTCGGTGGTTAGCAGTTTGTGAATTATTGGGATGAAGCAATATAACTGTTTTGAGAAAACGGGATATTTTTTATATTAGTAGTTTAAACATTATAGTTCTGTGTTGTGCGATTTTTGCCTGGATTGAACAGGATGTTTTTTTTGCAATTCCTGTTTCCTCTGATATTCAAGTTCCCAGGTACGATGAGAGAAGCTATAGGGATCTTCCATATTGAGATCATCCACTTCATGGGTTGCGATATCACGATAGTGATAGTCATAATATTCACCAAAAGTACCTTTGAGCTGCTCGATCAGCTTATCCCGGAAATCAGGACGTATCTGGATTCTGGTGTCCAGCAATTCTGTATACTGTTCAGGTTCAGGACGAAATTTTTCTTCCCGGAAAGCGGCGGCATCTTTTTCAAGCTGTTTTTTGAGCGAGATGTCCTGAGAATCTAGGATATCAAGATTGTTATTCATCTGGCCGTATTTCTTGGATAGATTCGTCATATCTTTATCGGTAGAGCATTCTGCCTGGAAGATTAGCTGCTCTTTCCTTGATTTCAGTTCTTCGATTTCTTCGGTAATAGTGGTAAGCTGCTGATTTAATTTTATATGCTGGATGGGATTCAAAATACTGGTTTTATCCTTTTGCACATTCAGTTCTTTCCGTTCCGTAACTTTAGCTTTGAGTTTCTTTTTAACGGTGTTGTATTTATTCAGTATTGGATTAAAATGATTCATCCAGTCATGGATCACTTCTTTTTGCATCTCATTGTGGAGCAAATGATATTGTGTAAAAATCATGTGATTGCGGATTGCTTCCAATGTTTCTGCTATTATTGGAATAGATTTTTCTACAGCCTGTGCCAGTTTTGCTACCTGGGCTTTTAATTCCCGGAGCATTTTGTTATCCGCACGAATCTGACGGTTGATTTCACAGCGGTCTGCTATCATGCCTTTCTTTTCCATATTCTGGGCAATGTAGCCTTCATGGATGGTTGGCTGTTCGGTGATTCCCTGATCTGCAAAGCTACGGTGATCAATGGTAGCATTTATCTGATTACGTGCAAGCATTTTATTTACGGCATCTGCCCAGTTTGCCCGCCAGATGCAAAGTTGTTCATCACTGTTCCATTGTTCGGAAATAGGATTCTGTCTGCCATATCGGCTGCTCTTGGGGTGTTTATCAATCCGTTCATATCCTTTTTCCTGTGCAACAGAGGAAGTCAGATATTCTTTCTTTTTCCCAACTTTATAGCGATATTGCTTTTCCCATCCCTGTTTCTGAGCAGTTTTAAATTCAGAAGCAGTAAATCCTTTTTCTTCTCCATCTTTGATACAGAGATATTCTTTTTCTGTTTTATACTGCCATGTTCCATTTTCATTTAGTGGTCGGACAGTAAGAAGAATGTGTGCATGGGGATTGTGACCATCTGTATCGTGAATGGCAAAATCAGCACACATCCCCATATCTACAAAATTCTTTTTAATAAAATCCTGAAGAAGAGAAATATTGCTGTCTTTATCCAACTCAACGGGGAGTGCGACAACAAATTCTCTTGCAAGTCGGTTGTCTTTGGTCTTTTCGGTTTCTTCCACAGCATTCCAGAGTTGTTCCCGGTCATTCCATTCCAATGGAGCCATTGGAGGAAGCATCACCTCCTGATAGATCAGCCCCTGCTTTCTGGTATAGTCATGCTGGATGCCGTCATAATCATTGTACATGCGGCTACAGCTCATATAAGCAGAAGCAGCAACAGCAGACCGACCGGAACCACGGCTGACGACTTTGGCTTGCATATGATAAATTGCCATATCTGGCACCTCCTTTCGATGTTGCCTGCAACAGCGGATAAAGCTCTCGGCAGAGCGCACGAGCCCCGAAGGGGATACCACTGCCTGATTTATCAGGTGGTGAGTAAGTGCGCCCTTCGGGAGTAGAACTTGTGCGTTTACATTCCCCGTAGCCGGATCATCAGCTCCCGTTTCAGGGAATCTAAATCCATTTCTTTAATATGTGGAGCAATGCTTTCCAGAATCGCTCCTTCTTGAATCAATCTGCGTGTTCTGGCATTACGCTCTTTTTTTCGATTTCTTGCTTCGGCTTCTTCCTGGCGGTGTCTTGCCTGTAAAAGTGCTTTTTCTTCCGGTGTCATGATTTTTTTATCTGCCATATCTGGCACCTCCTTTTTATGCCCGTATCCGGGCAGTTTTGGTTTTAAAATCTTTTGATTTGGTACTATGGTTTTAGATAACTGACAGTGACATATTTCCGGTAATAAATGAGGAAAGAAAGTAGTACCACTGTCAGTGAAAAGTAATCATTGTGTTATACTTTTTCGAGTCAATTCTGGTTCGGAGCATGATTGTTCAACAGGATTTTTTTCGCCTGTTTTAAATTAGCTGTTGCATTGTCCTGACGAATATTCCGGTTATTGATACGGACAGGAATACATCTTTCCAGAATACGGTCATAAATTCGTTTGTGTGCGATATCAGCGGCGTTATTCAGCTCTGATAAAGTGAGATTGGTCGTTATGATCAGGGGCTTTTTACTGCGGTAACGACTGTCAATCACATTGAATACCTGTTCCAGTGCAAAGTCAGAGTTCCGCTCAATTCCGAGATCATCAATAATCAGAAGACTGTAGCGGTTTAAGCTGTTGATGAACTGGTTTCTGTCTTCAAAATGCATTCCGGTAAGGGTATTCAGAATCCGGGAAAAGTTGGTCATCAGTACAGGAACGCCTTTTTCCAGAAGGGCATTGGCAATGCAGCCTGCAAAAAAAGATTTTCCAGTACCGACATCACCCCAGATGAGAAGTCCGGAAGCGTTTGCTTTCATCTCTTCCCAGTTACTTACATAATTGTGTGCCAGTTTTATTTCCGGATTGATGCCGTTATCCCTGGCAAAAGTGTAGTCATAGAGTGCTTTGTCCTGTAAGCCGCTGGTTTTAAGATGCTCTATTTCCATTTGTTTTTCATGAAGTTTTCTCTGGGCCTCTTCCTGCTCAAAGATTTCCTGCTGGCATTTACAGCGGATGGAAGGAATAAGAACCTTTCCCTGTAATTCATGCCGGCATTGTCTTGGCGTATTGCATTTGGAACAGTAGATCAGGTGGTCTGTTTCGTTAAAATATTCATCAGGCTGAAGCTCTCTGCTTGGTGTTATAGCGGTTGCTTTTTCTGTAAATCTTGTCATAGTGTTTCGTATTCCTCACTTTCGTAATTTCTTTGCCGGGAAGCAGGATGATTCTGTCTTGCCCAACTGATGATGGTAGCTGCATGGTTCTGATATTGCTTTCCGGTAGAAGCCATATAACCGGATAAGCGTTCAATATAATCCTTCCAGTCAGGGATTGTCTGCCGGATATCTTCCAGCTCCGTCTCTGACAGAAAAACATTTTGAAATGTTCCATAGGGTGAGCGTGGCTCTTTACTCCCTCTTATTGTTAAATGGTTCTTTTTTATCTCTTTCTTATTACCAGACAGTTTTCTGTCTGTATCAGGGAAAGAATCCTGTCTGTCAATAGGACAGTTTTCTGTCTGTCTTAGGGAAAGAAATCTGTCTGTATAGTGGATGGTTTCTTTTGGGAGTTTTACATAAATTCGATTGGGCTGTCCGGGTCCCTGCCGTTTTCGGAAGATAAGCTCCTGTTTTTCCAGTACTGCCAGAGCAGTTTTCACCGTCATCTGGCTTTTGTGGAGAACTTCTGCCAGTGCTTCAATCGTAAAGTAAATGAACACATGACCATCTGTATCTGACCAGCCCTCATTTTTCTGGGAAAGCCTTGCCCGGTCGAGCAGGATAATATAAAGCATTTTGGCAGTTTCGTTTATTTCCATGTCCAGAAGAAAACGGGGAAACATCATATAAGATGGCAGGCTTGTGTCTGCTGTCAGAAAGTCCGTCATGTGTTCACCTCCAATCACAATGGTTTATTCTCCAAGAAAATCCCAGTCTATATCACGATCCGGCTGTTCTTTTTCAGGAGCTGGAAAGGGCACCCTGATGGGGGATTCCCTTTCCAACATGCCTGCAGTCAGCCCGGACAGAAAAATCGGCAATGACTGTTTCAGGCTGTGTTCTACTGCTTCTACAATCTGTTTCACAAAAAGTTCTTCCCGTTCCCTTGTTTCCAGATAGGGATCAGCCTGAGTGCGGTAGTAGCGGTCAAAATAATCTACCAGTGCAAGAGAGATTACCTGACTGTAAGATTTAAAATCCTGCCTGTCCATCGTCTGTAAATATTCCCAGGCTCTCCGCTGCTGGTCTTTGTCCAGATTAAATCGCAGGTTTGTGTTGCGGATATGGTTCTGCATGGCTTATCCCCTCCTTTTCAGGCTCATATAAGCCAGAGATTCATAACCTTTGGCAGTGGCACAGATATCATCAAGGATGGTAACTCGTGATTTGTCATACGCTCCAAAGTTACGGATCAGGCATCCACCGCCGCCAACCACATACAGGCGCATCAGGTCAGGATTGTATTCATATTTGCGGAGCGTGGCAAAAATATCTGTGACATACTGTCTGGCAACAGCAGTAATACAATCCAGATAAGACGCTGAAATGTCAGCGGTTCCAAACCGCAGAATCTGTTCTACTGTGGATTCTTCAATTTTCACTCCGAATTTGTCCAGAACAGCGTTCTTTGCGGCAATCATGCATTGGTTTACGCCAAACTTTTCTGTCCAGCACCGGCTTTCCTGTGCTTTCTTATTATTGATATACAGAATGTTCATGGTTCCGTTGCCGATATCTGCAAGAAGATTTGTCCCCTTGAAATCTCCAAGTCGGTTTACGATAGCCGGATATCCCTGCGGGTAAAGGCTGCATCCCACAAAACGGAGATGATACTCTTTGCTGTTAAATCGGTAATGGACTTCTGGATTCTGGAGCAGATAGGAACGGAAATCTTCTCTCTGGTTTCTGATCCATGTCAGAGGAAGCCCGGCAGCCAGATGAACGTCTGCTTCACGGATGGAAAAGACATTCAGTTCCCTTGCAATAGCCATTAGCGTCAGAAGATAATATTCTTCGTCCATAGCTTTATCCGGGATAAATTCTTTGTGTCCTTCGCCAATCCGGTAGTAAATGCCGTTATATTCCAGAATATTCCCGGTGAAGATTGGTTCGGTTTCATAGGCTTTGATTCCGGTTGGTGTGACGGTGTTTGCTGTTTTCATATTGCCATAGCCATGATCTACAGCGATGATTTTTGTGTTTCTGAGTTCTCGCATAAAAAACACCTCCATTTTCGTATTGATTAATTCAGCAGGCTGTACCGGTGTGGTACTGCTTTGCTGTGAGATAAGCATACGAAAATCGGAGGAAAAAGGCATTGAGGGGAAATTGAGCTGGAATTGAGAAAAAAGATATATTGTGCTTACGTTCTTCATGT
>OHMP01000894.1_pt1 | contig 13105 bp, 12 predicted proteins | sample 1569341 | NCBI WGS metagenome assembly OHMP01 (sample SAMEA3879584, study PRJEB24766) | human gut metagenome | biome: human-associated habitat; feature: feces | place: USA | collected 1985/1987 | reverse complement strand
TGGGGGAAATTGCAGTATTACGCTCATGTGCCTTTTACCTTGACAGAAGCACAGCTGAAGGAAATGGCAGAAAGTGTTTTGCAGGAAAAATGCCGGGTAGTGAAAGAATTGACTGTGGAGAACATCAATGGGGATTTGTTTTTGACAGCGGGACAGTCAGTATATTTGGAAATTCCCGATCTGGCGGAGATTGGCATTGCCAAAATGAGCCTTATTGAGAAATCCACCCATATTTTCAAAGATGGGGAACACAAAATGAAGCTGGAAATGAGAGTGGAGGAGTAACATGAGAGAGTTGGAATGTTTTTTTCAGGAAAACTGCTATCTGCCACCAAATGAGAAAATCATGGTGTCTGACAGATTTGAAGATGGAGAGCTGCTTTGGGAAATTCGGGCGGTAAGAGAAGCGGAACTGCGAAAAATGGAAAAAGAAACAGAAGAAAATCTCTGTGCGGCGGCGGTGGTTTTTCCTGACTTGCAGGATAGGAAGCTATGGGAAAGCTATGGAGCAAAAAGCAGTGCGGAAGTGCTGCAAAAAATGCTGACACCGGCAGAATATCTGCGTCTGCAAAAGGCAGTTATGGTACTGAACGGATTTCAGAAGCGAAAGGCAGAGCGGAGAGAAACGGCAAAAAACTGATAAGGGAGGGCATTGACGAGGCGGATTATGCCAGTTATGCCCTCCGAAAGTATGGTGTGCGTCCCAAGGAATGGGTGCAGATGGATTTGGCAGAGCGGATGTTTTACTGCGCTGTCATTGATTTGGAAATAGAAAAAATGCAGGAGGCGGAAAGGGGGTAAGGTATGGAAATATCATCTTTTCTGAAAATGTGGATGGATGTCTGGAATGAGGTAGAGGAAAAGGGATTGAAGATGCCGGAAGAAGGTGAGGTTTTTCGGAAAAAAGAAATGGGAAATGATGAAGTTATAAAAGAAATCATTAAGTTTTTGCCGAAAAGGGATTTTTCGACAGAGGATAAGAAAATAACAGCGGATTCCTTGGAGAAGATTGGTTCTCAAAAAAATTTGATGGCGATTTTGGAAAAAGGACAGACAGAAAAAGAAAGCATTTCTTTTTTGGAAGAGAGAAAAAAGAAGATTGCTGCCAATATGGAAGTTGTTGGAGAGAGAATACAGGAAAGTAGACAGGGGAAGGCAGAAGAAAGTTTTTGGATGGAACAGTCTGAAAGAACTGCAAAAATGCCGACGGAGATGGCTGGAACAGGAATGGAAAAAATGGGAGAAACACTGCTTTCACCGATATTTGCAGCAGATGGTACAGAAGGAGAAATTCTGCGGCTGCTGCGGCAATGGCAGAAAAAAGAGAATAATGCTGAAGCATCGCAGCAGATTTCCATTTCCATTGGGCAGGTGCGGGAAAGCGCCGATGTGAATCAGGTTATGGAGGCATTGACGGCAAAACTGCGGGAAGCCCATCTTTCCGGCGCGAGAAAGGCAAGAGGGGGTTAAGGAATGATAGAGTTATTGAAGGAAATTGCTTTGGAGGCTGCGGACAGAGGCAGTATGGCGGATTTTTGTACGGGAACCGTTGTAGCGGCGGCACCCCTTTCCATTCAAATTGAAAATGGCCCTTTGCTGCCAGAGCGGTTTTTACTTTTGAGCAGAAATGTGACGGAGCATGAGGAGTTGGGGCAGATTCGCACATGGACAGAGGCGGAAGGAGACCGATGGTCTTTTTACCGCATGATTCGAGGAACAGCTTTGCAGGATGGAGAAAAAGTGCTGATGGCAAAGACAGCAGGGGGACAGCAGTATATTGTGCTGGACAGAGTGAAAGGAGGAGGGCAATGATTCCCACAGGAACGGAACGATTGATACTGGATACATCAGCGCATATGCCCTCCATGACATATCGTATGTCAGAAGAAAAAAAGGAAGTTCGTGGGGCTTTGGACGGCATGGAAGCGGCCGTTTACAAGATATTGCAGACGGAACGGTACAAATATGTCATCTATGACTGGAATTATGGTGTGGAGCTGGAAGACCTTTTTGGAAAAGCAGTCAGTTTTGTGATTCCGGAGCTGCAAAGAAGAATCACAGAGGCGCTTCTTGCTGATGACCGTATCGAAGCGGTGACGGATTTTTCTTTTCAAACGGAAAAGGGCAGTGTGACGGCGACTTTTCGGGTGCAGACTATATGGGGGGATTTGGAGGCAGAAAGGACGGTGGAAATCTGAATGTACGAAAGCTATGAAGAATTGATGGAAAGAAAACTGGCAATGACCCAGGACAAAAGGGACAGACGGCAGGGGAGTCTGATCTTTGATGCCATGGGGCCAAACGCGGCAGAAACAGCGGCTTTTTATGCGGATCTGACCATGCTGGAAAACAGAACCTTTGCGGATACGGCAACTGGGGATGATTTGACCAGACGATGTGCGGAACGAGGTGTCATGCGAAAAGAGGCAACCAAGGCGACTTTTTACGGAAGTTTTACAGATGCAGAAGGAGAAGCCTATCCGCTGAAACAGGGAGAGCGGTTTTACCTGGAGCCTTATTACTATCAGGTTCTTATGGAAGAAAACGGCAGAGTGGTGCTGGAATGCGAAACAGCCGGAGAGGACGGCAACAGTTATTTGGGGACGCTGCTGCCAGTGAACCATCTGGAAGGGTTGGCAGAGGCGAAACTGACGGAACTGCGGACAGACGGTGAGGATGCAGAAAGCGACGATATGCTGCGGAAACGGTATATGGACAGTTTTTCGGCTGATGCGTTTGGGGGAAATATTGCGGACTACAAGCTGAAAGTTGGGGCTTTGCAGAATGTGGGCGGCGTGAAAGTCTATCCCGTATGGCAGGGCGGCGGTACTGTAAAGTTAGTCATCATCGACCAAGGGTGGAAAGCGCCCACCGAAATGGAACTGGAGGCTTTGCAGAAAGAAATCGACCCGGAGAAGCGGGGAGAAGGATATGGGCTTGCACCCATCGGGCACAAAGTAACAGTGGAAGGTGTAACAGAAGTCAAATGCAATATTTCCATGGAGATCACCTGGCAGGCGGATGCTGACACGGAAAGCGGCAAACGTGAGATACAGGAAAGAATTGAAGCATATCTTCTGGAGCTGCGAAAGACATGGGCAGAGACGGAATATCTCATTGTCAGAATCAGTTATCTGGAATCGGCGGCTCTTGCTGCGACAGGAGTGCTGGATGTGCAGAACTGTACCATCAATGGACAGGAAAGTAATTTGCAGATGCAGGCGGATGAAATTCCTGTTCTGGAAGGATTTGAGGTGGTGACATGACGGCACAGAGATATTTACGGTATTTACCTGACTTTTTGGCGGAATATGCGGAATTTCAGAAACTGGGAGAAATAGAAGGAGAAATTCTGGAAGAAGAAGCCAAGGCAAAGCAGGAGATGGAGCAGGATCAATGGATTTTGACTGCTACAAGAAAAGGGCTTTTGCGCAGGGCTGTCATGATGGGGCTCTTCGTATCGGAAACAGAAGATACGGAAACTTTGCGGGAAAGGGTGCTTTCTTACTGGAACAGCAGGCGGCCATACACATTTTTTATGATGCAGGAATGGCTGGATACTTTTTGCGGTGCAGGGAATTATCAAGCGAAGCTGGATCATGGAGCTTATCGGCTGACCATTGTGCTGGAGCTGAAAGAAAAGCAAAAGAAGGAACAGATTTTGTCATACTGGAAGACATTGATTCCGGCAAATCTGGTCTTTGAGGTACTGTTCAATACCAATACCCATGGAAAAGTGGGAGCACTGACTCATGGAGAGCTGAAAGAAAGCGGCTGGACTTATGGAGAGATTCCTTTTGCGGATCTGTCTGGATATATGAAAGTATCAGAATATGTTTAGAATACATGGGTTTGTTTTTCGGAAGAAACGGAAAGGATTGAATAAAAAATCTTTTCCGTTTTTTCTTTGTCGGAAAAATGATATTTTTCTTAAAATCCCTTTGAAAGCCTGACTTTTTTGGAAAAAGACTTGCAGGCAGAACGGTAGTATGATACAATACTTTTACTGTTTGAAAATGAGAATGGTTTTTTGTGACCATTACAAATAATATTGGGAGGTTTTGACACATGGCAACACTTGGTTTAGTATTATCCGTTGTAATGATTATTCTGTCTGTATTACTGTGCATTATCATTCTGTTACAGTCCAAACGTTCTGCTGGTCTGGGCGCAATTGGCGGCGGCAGCGGAGACACATACTGGAGCAAAAATAAAGGCAGTTCCATGGAAGGCGCTTTGGAAAGATACACAAAAATCGGCGGCGCTCTGTTCATGATTCTGGCACTGGTAATCAATCTGATTGGATAAGAACGAGCGAGGGATGCAGAAATGCGTCCCTTTTTTTGTAGAAAGAAAGGAGAAAAGGAGGAACTATGGAGAAAGAACAATTACAGGAAAGAAAAGAACGCATTCTGGAATGTATGAAAAGTCCGGCATATGTACCCATGAAACGAAAAGACATGCGTGTGCTGTTGGGTGTGCCGGAAGAAGATCGGACATATTTTGAACAAATCATCGCAGAACTCATCGATGAAGGAAAAATATTTGAAACAAAAAGAGGAAAATTGGCTGTACCGGAAGCTTTGCAGATGGCAACAGGAACATTCATCAGTCATGCAAAGGGCTTTGGTTTTGTAACACCAGATGAAGGCGGTGCGGATATTTTCATTCCCGCGTCAGAAACCAACGGTGCTTTGCAGAAAGACAGAGTGCTGTATAAAGTGACCGGTGGCGGCGGCAGCGGCAGAAAAGCAGAAGGTACCATTATTCGCGTGCTGGAAAGAGGCATGACCCGTCTGGTTGGTCTCTTTGAACAGGTGAAAGGCTTCGGCTTTGTCACAGCAGACGACAAAAAGGTCGCAAAAGATATTTTCATTTCCAGAGAAAATACCATGGGTGCAGTGACTGGGCATAAAGTTGTGGTAGAAATCACAGACTACGGTGAAGACAGACGGAATCCAGAAGGGAAGATCATTGAGATTCTGGGGCACATCAACGACCCCGGTGTGGATATTCTTTCTGTAATCCGCAGATATGAACTGCCTGTGGAATTCCCTGATGAAGTGTATCAGGAAATCGAAAATGTGGAATTGGAAATCAATGAAAAAGAAATGATGGGCAGAGAAGATTTGCGCAATGTACTGACCATCACCATCGATGGGGAAGATTCCAAAGACTTGGACGACGCTGTTTCCCTGACAAAACTGGATAACGGCAATTATGAACTGGGTGTGCATATTGCGGACGTTTCCCATTATGTGCAGGAACATACTGCTTTGGACAAAGAGGCTTACGAAAGAGGTACCAGTGTGTATCTGGTAGATCGGGTGATTCCTATGCTGCCCCATAAGCTGAGCAACGGCATTTGTTCCCTGAATCCTCATGAAGATCGCCTTGCACTGAGCTGCATCATGGAAATCGACCACAGAGGGTATGTGGTGAACCATCGAGTAGTCAATTCTGTGATTTACTCTGATTACCGCATGACATACACAGCCGTAAGGGAGATTCTGGAGGACAAGACACCGGAACTTTTGGAAAAATATGCGGAAATCGTTCCCATGTTGGAAGAAATGAATGAACTCAGAGAAATTCTGGTGGCAAAACGGAAAAAACGCGGTTCTGTAAACTTTGATCTGCCGGAATCCAAAATCATTTTGGACGAGCAAGGTAAACCCATTGACATCAAGCCCTATGATCGGAATATTGCCACAAACCTCATTGAGGAATTTATGTTGGTCTGCAACGAAACCGTTGCGGAAAACTTCTTCTGGCAGGAAATTCCCTTTGTGTTCCGCTCCCATCAGGAGCCTGACGGAGAAAAAACAGAAAAAATGGAACAGTTCATCCGTGGCTTTGGCTATCGTGTGAAGAAGAAAGACGGAGAAATCCATCCCAGAGAAATCCAGCGGGTGCTGGCAGAAGCGGAAGGCAAGCCGGAAGAACGTATCATCACTCGCATGGTGCTGCGCAGCATGATGCAGGCAAGATACACAGCGGATAATCAGGGACATTTTGGTCTGGCGGCAAAATATTACTGCCACTTCACATCACCCATACGCCGTTATCCTGACTTGGAAATCCATCGTCTCATCAAACTCACATTGGCAGGAGAAATGAGCGGCAAACGGGAACAGTCTTATCGGAAGAAAATGCCGGACATTGCCCAGCATTGTTCCAAGCGTGAACGTGTGGCAGAGGACGCCGAACGGGATACAGATGCACTGAAGAAAGTAGAATTCATGCTGGATAAAATCGGTGAAACTTATGAAGGCATCATTTCCGGCGTTACCAACTGGGGTATTTATGTGGAACTGGCAAACACCGTGGAAGGTATGGTTGCTCTGAATCAGCTGGATGATGACTATTATGAATTTGACGACAGAAACATGCAGGTAGTAGGCAAGAGAGGTGGAAAGATTTATCGCCTTGGCGATGCTGTGCAGGTGACTGTGGCAAAAGTATCCAAAGAATTGGGAACCATTGATTTTGTATTCGCGGAAGAAGCCTTTGAATTTTAAATGATTATCTGGTCAAAAGCTGGAATCCGATGATGATTTCAGCTTTTGACGGAGATTTTTCCTGTATGGAGGTTGCTTCTTTGGCAGAATATATGGAAGAAATGTATTTCGAGATTTGCGAAAGCTGTCATATTTCTTTCGAAATTTGTAACAGAAACGTCATTTGATTTTTTTGGAATCTGTGATATAATCTATCATGCAGAAGAAAACGCAAAAAGCAGACAGAACGGAAGTGAACCAATGGCAAAGGGAAACGGCACAAAGCTGATCGCACAGAATAAAAAAGCATATCATGATTATTTTATCGAAGACGTGTATCAGGCAGGCATTTCTCTCGTTGGCACAGAAGTGAAAAGTCTGCGGGCTGGCAAATGCAGTCTGAAGGAAAGCTTTATCCGCATTGAAAATGGGCAGGCTTTCATTATGAACATGCATATTAGTCCTTATGAACAGGGGAATATCTTCAATAAAGATCCTCTGCGCACCAGACGTTTGCTGCTGCACAAAAACGAAATCCGCAAGATCGCCGCACAGGTGCAGGCTGCCGGATATACGGTGGTACCTTTGAAGGTCTACTTCGACCGCAGTCTGGTAAAAGTGGATATCGCGCTGGCAAAAGGTAAAAAACTCTATGACAAGCGTGAGACCATTGCCAAAAACGACATGCGTCGTCAGGCGGAAAAAGAGTTTAAGATTCGTAATCTTACTTTATAAGACACACGGGGATGTAATGGTTTCGACGGGAGTCTTGAAAGTAGGGATAGCCATCCGCAGGCCGGTGAACTGCGTCATCAAGCCGGAAACTTTTCTAAAAAGAAACGACAACAATAAATTAGCATACGCTGCCTAATTGCGGCAGCTGTCAACCCCCGGATTCCTGCCGCCGGGGAGCTTGGCATCGACTTGGCGGGGCACTTTTTCGCTTAAGCTTTGCGGCGGAAAAAGACTCATGAAGCTACCAAGGAACATAGCCTGTCATTCGGCGATGGTCTGAGGGAATTCTAAAAGACTGACTGTGATGGGAGAAGTTCTTACAGATGGGTTTTCGGACAGGGGTTCGACTCCCCTCATCTCCATTCTGAGAACAAAATAAACTTTGCTGTATGAAGCGGCAAAAGGGGATTTTATCTCGATTTGTTCCAAAAATTGCGCAGAAGATTTCTTCTGCGTTTTTTTGGATAATTTTATGCGAAAAAAGGGGGATTTACATGAGAAAGAAATTATCATTGTTGTTTATGGCGCTTTTTCTGTTTATGGGCGTACCGCAGATGGCGCAGGCAGCAGAATATCCGTATGAGGTAGAAGTCAATCTGACACAGAATGTGGTTACTGTTTATAAAAAAGATGCCGCTGGGAAGTATACGGTGCCTGACCGCGCCTTTGTCTGCTCCGTAGGCCCTGCTACACCCACCGGTACATTCCGTACAACAGATAAATATGTATGGCGTGCCCTGTTCGGCAATGTTTACGGACAGTATGCCACACGTATCACCGGCAGCATCCTGTTCCATTCCGTACCTTATTATACTATGTACGATAAAGGTTCTCTGGAATATCTGGAATATAACAAATTGGGGACATCTGCTTCCATGGGATGTGTGCGTCTGACTGTGGAAAACGCAAAATGGATTTATGATAACTGTCCTGCGGGTACTACCATCCGTATGGTGAAGAACAACAATCATTTGCCCATCCAGCCGGAACAGCCCCAGAAGCTGAATGTCAATGATACAAAGCTGAGAGGCTGGGATCCGACAGACCCTGATCCCGCAAACCCTTGGCATAAAGTTCTGCCAGACCATGCCAGGATGGAAAGCATCAATGTCAAAAGCCCCAGAAGCAGTTTTGCTGTGGACGCTTTTTATGGCGGCGGTACTTATTATCTGACAGCAGATGATGCCAGCAGAGTATTTGCGCAGTTGGGCAAAACCATTTCTCTGCCTGTTTCTCCTGCTGATACCACCCGCGCCATGGGAACTTCCAAGATCACATACCAAGGGAAAACAACAGAAGTATCCTATTGTATTTATGAAGGAAAAACATATTATAAGCTGCGGGATCTGGCTGTGATGACAGAAACAGATATTTCCTGGAATGCGCAGACAGAAGATATTGTTCTTTCTGATGCCAAGGAGCCAAGCTGGTTGAATCGCGTATTGATCCGCAGAAATCTGGCGGTAGAACTCTCCGCATAATAATGAGAAACAAAGCCTGCATGATTTCGTCATGCGGGCTTTTTCTATGGCTTCTTGGGAATCATATTTTGGGATTTCTTAAAAAATCTGTCAATTATACTAATTTTTCAGTGGTTTTGTTGATTTTTCCTCGTCATTGTGGTATGATGCTCGGGAAAAACCCAAAGAAAGAGGGAAAAATATGGGATGGAAAAAATTAACGGTCATTGTTGTGGCAGCGGCAGCGCTGGTAGGCGGCGCACTGTCCCTTTCCATGTACCTGACCAGACAGCAGGAACTGGAAATGGAAGTGGCAGACGAAAAACCGCAGCCTCCACAGGCAGGTGATACCACAACACTGGCAGATATGGAAAATATGCCGATCTATTACGATGATGAAGAAGTTCTGCTTCTGCCTGTCAGAAATGTGGTGGAAGGTCTGGGCGGCAGTGTTGCCTGGGATCGTGAGAAAAAAGCCACAGAGATTTCTTTTTATGGAAAGAAATTGCTTTTGAACCGCGGCAGCAGAGATGCCCAGCTCAATGGTTATGAAATTACACTGGATCGGGAAGTGGAAGCCATCAATGGCTGTCTGTATGTATCTTCCGATGTGTTTTCTGATTATTTCGCCACAGAAGTTATCTGGGACAGCAGTCAGCAGCTGGTGACCATCAAAACAGGTGATAATACAAAACCTGTCATTGCGGGACGTATGCTGGAAGGCGTAGACGGAGAGAGAAATTACTCTGCGGAAATTCCAGTTGTGGTTGGTCTGAACGATATCAGTTATGAAAAAAGTCTGAATGATGCTTTTGAATCTTTTGCACTGGAACAGCTGGCATCTTTCCCGAATGTAGTTCCTGCGGAAGAAGCCAAAGAAGCGGCGGAAGAAGCAGAAGCGGTAGAACAGTCTGGCGAAGGAGAAGCAGATGCCCAGGCTGAAGGGGAAGCAAATGTGGAGACAGAGGCCAATGCGGAACCAGAAGCAAATGCGGAACAGGAAGAAGGGGCAGAAGAAACTGCGGACATGCCCAAACCCGATCATGTACGCCTTGGTTTTGTGAAAGGCTATATGGGTGTGGACTTCCTTTCCTTCTATTGGGAAGTGGATGTAGACGGTAAATTGTCCAGTCAAGGTGTCAATATTGACCTGCAAGGACAAAAATATGTAAATATTTTCGATTTGACAGCCAGCAGAGACATTGAAACAGAACTTCATGTCTATGCGGAGGACGTAGATCCGGAAAATTATTACATTTCCGCGGACAAAGAATGGATTTTGCTTTCCAATGACGAAGAAAACGGCACATATCAGGCAGTTTCCGTACCTGCGGAAATGGCACAGAGTGTTTGGAAGGACAAATACAAGTTTTTAATTGCATAAATAGATGTTTCAAAGCACCTCTATGAAACTTTCATAGGGGTGCTTTTATGTATACAATATATTTTTTTCATGTTTGATATTTTCATATCAATCTGAAACGGAGTGTATAGATTCAAGTACAAAATATCACAAAGAAAAAAGGCTTTGTCTGACATATAAGCGCCGCATTTTTGCAGATACATCGAGAAAATGTCTATAAATTGCATAAAAATATTTTTTTATACATGACAGGCACCGTCAATTCGCACAAAGGGTCTTTTGTTAGAAACATAACGGTTTTATTTCCATTTTGCGGTTGAAATCGTCAGAATTTGATTGTATAATAAACAGGAACTTGAAGCAGTGCTGCGGTCAGGCAAAAGGGGCACGTTGTATGACAAGAGTGTCTTTGCAGATGTATCTACACCGGGCAGGCAGCACGGCATGCACGGCTTTCCGTGCAGACCTAGGGATTTCCCGAAAGCAAAGTTTTGTAAAATACAGAAGATTTACAAAATAAGGAGGAGAACAAAAAATGTCTAAAGTAATGAAAACGATGGACGGTAACGAAGCTGCTGCATACGCTTCCTATGCGTTTACAGAAGTAGCTGGTATTTTCCCCATCACACCTTCCTCCCCAATGGCTGAAAAAACAGACGATTGGGCAGCAAATGGCAAGAAAAACCTTTTTGGTCAGACTGTTAAAGTAGTAGAAATGCAGTCTGAAGCAGGCGCTTCCGGTACCGTACACGGTTCCCTGGCAGCTGGCGCTCTGACAACAACTTATACAGCATCTCAGGGTCTGCTGCTGATGATCCCCAACATGTACAAAATCTCCGGCGAACTGCTTCCCGGTGTATTCCATGTAACAGCTCGTGCGCTGGCAGCTCACGCTCTGTCTATCTTTGGTGACCACTCCGACGTTATGGCTTGTCGTCAGACAGGTTTCGCTCTGCTGGTTTCCAACAGCGTACAGGAAGTTATGGATCTGGCTTGCGTAGCACATCTGTCCGCAATCAAAGGCCGTGTACCTTTCCTGCATTTCTTTGATGGTTTCCGTACATCCCACGAAATCCAGAAAATCGAATGCATCGACTATGATGAACTGGCTAAAATCATCGACATGGATGCAGTTAACGCATTCAAGAGAAACGCGCTGAACCCTGAACATCCCGTTATCAGGGGTACAGCTCAGAACCCTGACATCTACTTCCAGGCTCGTGAAGCAGCAAACAAATTCTATGATGCTCTGCCTGCAGTAGTAGAAGAATACATGGGTGAAATCAACAGAATCACAGGCAGAGATTACAAACTGTTCAACTACTATGGTGCTCCCGATGCTGAAAGAATCATCATCGCTATGGGCTCCGCTTGTGAAGCTATTGAAGAAACAATCGACTATCTGGCAGCTAAAGGCGAAAAAGTTGGTCTGGTTAAAGTTCACCTGTTCAGACCTTTCGTTGCTGAAAAACTGCTGGAAGCTATCCCTAAAACAGTTAAGAAAATCGCTGTTCTGGATAGAACAAAAGAACCCGGCGCACAGGGCGAACCTCTGTACATGGACGTTTGCACAGCAATGTTCGAAGTAGAAAACGCTCCTGTTGTTGTTGGCGGCCGTTATGGTCTGGGTTCCAAAGACGTTACACCTGCACAGTTCATCGCTGTATATGCTAACCTGTCTCTGGACAAACCCAAAAACCACTTCACAATCGGTATCGTGGACGACGTAACCAACCACTCTCTGGAAGTTGGCGAAGAAGTTAACGTTACAGGTGATGACGGCACAATCAGCTGCAAATTCTGGGGTCTGGGCGCTGACGGTACTGTTGGTGCTAACAAAAACTCCATCAAAATCATCGGTGACCACACAGACATGTACGCACAGGCTTACTTCAGCTACGACTCCAAAAAGTCCGGCGGTATCACACAGAGCCACCTGCGTTTCGGTCACAAACCTATCCGCTCCACATACCTGGTTAAGACAGCAGACTTCGTTGCTTGTCACAAACAGGAATATGTAAATCTGTACGACATGGTTACAGAACTGAACGAAGGCGGTACATTCCTGCTGAACACAACTTGGACAGTAGAAGAACTGGAACAGCACCTGCCCGCTAAACTGAAAAGACAGCTGGTTGCTAAGAAAGCAAACTTCTACATCATCAATGGTACAGAAATTGCTAAAGAAATCGGTCTGGGCAACAGAATCAACACTGTACTGCAGGCTGCATTCTTCAAACTGGCAAACATCATCCCCATTGACCAGGCTGTTGAATACATGAAAGCTGCTATCACAAAATCCTATGGTAAGAAGGGTGACACAATCCTGAACATGAACTACGCTGCTGTTGACCGTGGTGTAGACGGTGCAGTGAAAGTTGAAATCCCTGCTTCCTGGGCAACTGCAGAAGATGCAGAAGCAGCAGCTGCTAGAAAATCCACAGAATTCGTTGATAAAGTTGTAGCTCCTATGAACGCACAGGAAGGCGACAAACTGCCCGTATCCGCATTCTCCGGCAGAGAAGACGGTACATTCCCTTGCGGTACAGCTGCTTACGAAAAACGTGGTGTTGCTGTTGACGTACCCGAATGGAACGCTGAAAACTGTATCCAGTGTAACCAGTGCTCTTATGTATGTCCTCACGCTTCAATCCGTCCCGTACTGCTGACAGAAGAAGAAGCTGCAAAAGCTCCTGCTGCATTCAAAGCAGTAGACGCTAAAGGCGGCGCTGCATTTGCTGGTCTGAAATACAGAATGCAGGTTTCCGCTCTGGACTGCCTGGGCTGCGGTAGCTGTGCAGTAGTATGCCCTGCTCCTAACAAAGCTCTGGTTATGAAACCTCTGGCTACACAGGAAGCTGAAGTTGCTAACTGGGATTACGCAATCGACGAAGTTGCTCCTAAAGCTAACCCTATGGGCAAAGGTTCCGTGAAAGGTTCTCAGTTCGAACAGCCTCTGCTGGAATTCTCCGGCGCATGCGCAGGCTGTGGCGAAACACCTTACGCAAAACTGGTAACACAGCTGTTTGGTGATAGAATGTACGTTG
>OHMP01000891.1_pt1 | contig 13166 bp, 8 predicted proteins | sample 1569341 | NCBI WGS metagenome assembly OHMP01 (sample SAMEA3879584, study PRJEB24766) | human gut metagenome | biome: human-associated habitat; feature: feces | place: USA | collected 1985/1987 | reverse complement strand
ATCTTTGATTTTTCAACAAATCCAACAGTACCTGACAAAAACAAAGCCCTTTCGGCAAGCCAAAATCCTGCGGTCTTTCCCAAAATTCTCCATGAAATCCGACAGTGTCCTCCATAGGCTGACAGGAAATGTGCTTTGTCGCAAAAATCGAGGAAAAAGCCGAAAAAATGGCGGTTTTTCCGTCGGGATTTGTCTGCCGAAACCGTATTGTCACGGCATGTATACTGTACTATAATCAACCCAAAAGCAAGAATGTTTGTCATATTCATGCAGCAAACTACAAAGCGGAGGGATTGATTTTGAGCCAAATGAAAATAAAAGTGCTGTTAGCCGATGATAATAAGGATTTTTGTGATATTGTCGTGAATTATTTGCAGAAGCAGGAAGATATGCAAGTGGTAGCCGTTGCCATGGACGGTATCGACGCCATGAACAAGATTCGGGAATACCGTCCCGATGTGGCAGTCATTGACGGCATCATGCCTAGACTGGATGGTATTGGTGTGCTGGAAAGACTCCAGAAAAACCCGGATATGCACCAGCCAATCACCATCATTTTGTCTGCATTAAGTCAGGATAAAGTGGTGCAGCGTGCCATGGAATTAGGGGTAGGGTATTACATGATGAAGCCTTTTGACCTGGAAGCCCTGAGCCAGCGCATCCGTCAGCTTATGCAGGAACAGCCAGCAGTGAAACCAGCAGGCAGTGTATTTGCGGCAGCGGCACCTGCGGCACAGGGAACACTGGAAACAAGAGTTACCAACATCCTTCATGAAATCGGTGTGCCTGCTCATATCCGTGGGTACCATTACATGCGGGAGGCCATCATGATGAGTGTCAATGACATGGATGTCCTCAATTACATCACAAAGGAATTGTATCCTTCCATTGCCAAAAAGTGCAACACCACACCCAGCCGGGTGGAACGTGCCATCCGCCATGCCATTGAAGTGGCTTGGAACCGGGGAAAAGTGGAAGTCATCCATGAATTATTCGGTTATACAGTAAACAACCATAAGGGCAAACCCACCAATAGTGAGTTTATTGCCCTCATTGCCGACAGACTGCGTCTGGAGCAGAAAGCCGGCTGAACAACGGGAAATGCCTTGTCTGCTGTCTTACTCCCTTGCGGCAGCAGAGCTTGTTCCACATAATGCCTCCATACAAAAATCAGGGTGGATTCGTTGATGAATCCACCCTGATTTTGTTTGTTTTGATAGAAAAAAGGATGATTTTGTGATAAGATCATTCAGAGGGTTACCCTTTGGCGGTTCAGTCACTTCCTATGAGAGGAGGTGACGCCTATGGTTACATACGAAGGCTTATTTGCTTTTTGTTTGTTAATCATTGGAGTGATTTCCTTGTTGCAAAACAAGAAGAAATAAAACAACGACCGCCTAACCTGCGAAGTTAGACGGTCAAAGCCAACTTAAACGGGACTGACCGCCCTTCCACAAGCGGTAGCCCTTTTCTAAGACTATCTTACAGCCTTTGCAGAGAATTTGCAAGGGCTTTTTTCTGCTTAATATCTCCGATTCACATATTCTGTTACAGGGCTGATATGTGTGTTTATGGGATTTGATAAACCGCAGAAAATCAACGTTTTTTAGGAAAGGATGGTTATGAAATATGGTCCGTTGTGGTCTGTTTTGAGGAAAATAATGGACAAATAATGGACAAAAAATGATGGGTAGTGATTATAAACTGCGCCCCATTTGTTATTCGGTATAGTATACTGACTAACAAATGGGGGAAGTTTATACTTAAAATTAGATAATCTATGTTATGTATTTGTACTCTAGACGTACTTTTTATCAGAGTTACATTTTTTCACTTTTATGAATTTTTCAGTCGATCTTAGTATATACTATTTTTATGAATAACAAGAAAATAGCATTTGTTTTTTTCAATCGAATATATTATATTTCTTCAGAAAATGATATGTTGACTGTAACTACAGATGAGGGTGCCGTATGCTTGCATGCCACCATTGAAACGCTAACTTGCGCTCAAGATCCATTTTCAGCACTAGTTCTTGAAATTTACCAAGCATTATTTTGAAAGAGCTGTTGTTCGGTTAGACATAAATGCTGTAGTAAACAGTTTGCTACGTTTATTGTATAGGAGTGAAATATTGGCAATATCAGAATATTGGTCAAAGTCCTTCTCTTCTATTCCAGTATACGTGCTAATCTGCAATTTTAGCCAGCTATCTGTGATTTCGTTTAATGCTTTTGCTTTTTTTGAAATATTATCTTTTGTTGGTAACAAAGCTAAATTAATAAGACTATCCCTATATGTTTTGGTAACCATTGTATTCCCAACAAAGCGTTCCTTAGGAATAATATGATCAACATCAAAAGATACATTCACCTGGTTGATAGGAGAGCAGTCGGTAATCGCATAATAATAATACAATACCGGCTTAAGTATTTTAACAGTGGTGTCTTGACCATTATAATTCCCAGTACAAGCACCTGTGATAAAGTTCTTCCAATCTTCGGAAGCAACGGCAGTCACTCTTTGTTTCCAATTTTTTATATCACTTGACATTTTTGAGTCCCCAGAACCACGCCACGTTTTTGTAGCATATTCGAATACAAGCTTATCAAACAAAATCCTAGCGTCTCTTTGCAATGCTTTAGTTTCTCCAGATACTGTGCTTGGGCATCCTCGTTCCTTCCAATCCAACCATATGATGGTCAGAAACTCTAATGCAATTGCATTGCCCATTAATTTGGTAATTGGTCGTTTCCAACTTTGATAGAATTTGAAGAACGTATCTGCTAACAATATACTACATACCGTGTTTAATTGTTGAATTAATTCATCAATGTCATATTCCCACTTAATATTTTCGTTCTGTTCTAGTTCGTTTACTTGTTTATTAGACATTCCTTGTGCATAAATAGAGCTTAAAAGTTTAAAGCCCAAGGAAATTTCATCCATTGAGATTTCCTTTTTCTTACGCACATCTTCATATGTATCAAAAATGAGATTCTCGTCTTTAATTCTTGAAATAAAAGTAGCAGCAATATCCCAACGAACAATAGAATCGGGTGCAGGAATACCCAAGTTCCTATACATCTCTTTTATTCGCTCCATAACGGCTGGATCAGCCAGATTGACGCTTTTGTTCCAATATGGTTTTGCCGACAACAATTCTTCTGCTTTTAATTGTGTTCCGCCACGATTGATTCTAGAAAAAATATTTTGTGCATCAAGTGGCGTAGCATTTGTTAAACGAATAATACCGATTCTGGCATCTGTGAACACTTTTTCTGATCGATCAACAACATCTAAGCTATTTAATATGTTATCCCATTTCATGGAGACATCTTTTTCGAATTTATCTTGATCTTTAACATCGAAATTCTGTAGATAGTATTCAATAAAAAAGTCTTGTGTACGTTCTCCATCATTTTCTTGTTCTATCGCCTTAAGTAACTCAAGGATGAAACGGCGAAGAGCTTTTGGATCTATCTTGGAATTATTTTTAACCGGAGCATATTTTAATCTAGAAAAATATTTTCTAAAATCAAATGTTTGCTCCCACTTGCTACCGGAAGGCTTATTTTGATGTACCATTAGAATGATATCTAGCAAGGTTTGAAGTCCTCTACGTTGCTTAGCGCTATCAAAGGAATTTTCCTCTGCATCAGATTCGTCCTCTTCTCCATATTGGTTAACATCATCTTCATCGTTGTCAGTCACTTCTTCTGTTTGGAGATATCGTTCGACCTTTTCCCAGTACTTACTTTTTACTTCAAGTTCGTCAGCTGTTTTGCCAAATCCGATATATGATCGTGCCCATTCGTATAATTCAACGGGATTGTCCCGCATAGAAGATAATGCTGATCGGCGTTGACGACCATCTAGTAGCCAAGAAATTTTTTGTTCTTGGTTTATAATAACAACTCCAACCGGATAATCTTGAAAGACGCTTATGGCAAGTTCAAAATTTTGTTTTTTATCCCATGTTGCTTTTCTTTGAAATCTTGGAAGACGAAGTTTTCCGTCTTCCAAAAAAGAAATTAAGGGCATAGGTTCTATAATATAGCTCATAAAACACCTGCTTTCTAAAATGCAAACTATAATATTTCAGAAATTTTTCGAAGTCGTCCAACATTCTTGAAAATATGTGCTGGATATGCTTCTGGAAATTTTTCTTCCATAGCGTTGAACACTTTATCCCAATATTCTTGGAACATTGTATTAACCATATTACTTACATTATCTTTTGTTAGATATTGTGTATCAAATCCATCAATGACTTTAATCTTTTCAAGAATTAAATAAAGTAAAAACCTATTTCCATGAACAAGAACCAAGCGTTTTCGTCCGCTTGAGCTACACTCATTTTGCTTTATACAGTGATCTACAGCACGTAGAACTTGAACTCCGTTATGTAGTGAAAAGCTATTTGTTCCTCCGTTAAAAAGAAGTTTATAAGGTACCTTGTCTATATTTTCAGTCAAAGCACCAACATTTCTTTTTGCTAATGCAACAATTGAAAGATCTGACAAAGCGCAAGCTTGAGAAATAATAGCTTCGTCTAGTGAAATTTGATGTTCAAGGTCATCGAGCCTTGCTCCAGCTTTATATAGATACTGAAAACCAGCTAGGCTCAACTCCATTCGCAATCTATCCTGTTCAGGGTCGAGAGAAACAAAGTCTTTTCCATCGATTTTATTTTGGGTATTGGAAAGTTTTGTTATTTGAGTGGCCTGATTATCTTCGGCATCTCCTAGGTCTATCATTTGGATAAAGATCCGAGCAGTATTAACTGCTTCAGGATCTTCTGCACAAACAGACCCAATCACACCTGTTGTCTGTGCTCCATTGACCAAAGAAACTCCTTCTAAAGCGAATAGTCCTGTATCTCTTCCTGTACTATAAGCAGCTTTTTTTGTGATTTTTCGGCAAAGGATTTTTATTCCATTATTGTAATAAAAGAATTTTTCTGGCTGAGTTTTTAGAACATCTTTGATGCCTTGGTTCACTTCAGTACTGCCTTTATAGTATCGAATATTTTTTGCAAAAAGCCTATTACCGTATTGGCTATACCATTCTCCGATAGCAGAAACTGGAATTGTCCCGTAATATGCTTTAAATGGAGAATCAACTGAGCCCCAGTTGTTAAGTAAAACATTGTCCAAAATAATATTATCACTATTTTGACCATTAGCAAGATACTCATATATATCTTGCAACTTCATTTCAGTAAAAACAAGAAGATCTGTGGAATCGTCTTCATTCACTTGTTCCAGCAGGCTATTAAAGGGTCTTAGGGCATAGGTATTCATATTTTGATTACCAGTGTGACAAAATACCATTTCAATTTGATAGTCCATGTCACGTAGTGCAAATGAAATTTCTTGCTGCTTAGCGGCCAATTTAGTGTTGCATCCATTAAAATCAAAGTTAAGTAGTCGTTTTATGCCCTCAGAAAATGTGTTAGCTTCTTCTTGTGAAACACTTCCGGTTCCATCTCTTTTCCATTTGCTTTGTACTAAAATCAACTTCTTTTGAGTAGTATCATTATAGACGGCGTCAATCCCCATATCGTGATATCCGTCCGTAATACTTTGAGCAGCAACATCATATTCTATTCCACATTTCATAACAACAGCTAATGCTGCTAAAGACCGTGTATAAAATTTATTCTCTTTTTCATCAGGATTTGCGGCATCAGATAAATCAATCTTCTCTCGAAACAATTCATCTATTTTTGCTTGAACCCGAAGCAATTTCAGATTAGGCATCATTTATTCCTCTTTTCATTTAGTTAATAGGTACTATTCTGTTAACAATATCCCTAATTATTCAATAAGTGCAGAATTGTCACAAAAAGATGAAGGGTAGGATACAGGAATAATCATCTTTTCGAAAACAACGATATATGCGTAGACAGAGCCTTCACCAAATTGTTTGTGGTGAAGTGTTTTACCATCAGATTCCATAGAAATTTCATCCGGCAATCTTCTCAGATATGGTAGCTGTACTGTTTTGGCTTGGTAGCAAGGAAAAGAAGCCATCAATCCAACTACTTGACCAATGCCAAATACCACATGTCTGACTATAGAACCGGGAGGGACAATTGGTGCATCAGCAGCATCTGTGGGGTTTATGCCAGTTCTGACTTGGTTTGCTCGCTCAGTTACAACAGTGTCTATATACTGTTTCCAATTAGGTGCATCCAAAATATCTCTTTTTGTTTCACATTCCAAAATCAGATCGCGCAGATGTTCTGGTTTTGCCTGCTTACCCTCAAACATTGCCACAAAGTATTTCTGGAACTGCTCCAGCGTCAGTGGGACAATGTCCAGACGTTGTTTCATATCACCTTTAGCATACCAAATTCCATGGCGGAAAGTTTCGGCAGTATTGGTATCTATTTTGACTGCAATGAACATACCGTACACAGGCTTTTCATACTTTAAGACCGCATCAGAAACATGACGTCTGACAGGCTCACCTTCCATTGCTTCCTGGCGAGAAGAAGTGGACATAGTAACTTCAGTGAGAATAGTAAAATCATTGAATTCACAGTACAGATCACCTTTACCACCACCGGCTGTGGAAACAGGCATGAAATCAGCATCCAACTTGAAGCCACGAACTTCGTATGGTTTATTCATCATATGATCAATTGCCAGAGCTGCTCTCCAAAGCGTCCACTCAAGATATACAGGCGTTTCATCTTTAGGTACTTCGATGGCATTATCTTCATCATACTCTCGCCTTCCACCGCCTTTAATGAGAAGCGACATATAATCAGAAATTTCTTTCCACTGATTGCATTGGTCATTGGCATATTGGATTTCATCTGTCTGAGCAAGAATATTTTCAAGTCTTTGCCTTGCAATATTAATCTCGGCGGGAGTAGTTAGCGGCAAATCCGAAATATTGAATGCAATATGCCGTTCCTTCATCTGTTTGATCAGATCATCCAGTAGAGATTTGGCAACTTCAATATTATCGGTGGGCAGCGGTGCACCGTTGCATAGGAGCTTATATTGTTCCATGATCGGTTCCGCACTGGCAGTACTCTTGGCAAGTTTTTCAGCCAATATATGTTTAGATGGAACAATAATCAAACCTCTCCCTTTACGCTGAAGCACACCGGAAATGCGAAGATACCGCATATTCATATCGCTATAATCCAAGAAATTATCAGCTTTTTTGTCATAGTTTTTACCTCGTTCAGCGATCTCTTTCTTGTCAAACGAACGTTTTGCAGGCGCAGATGCTCTGCGCTTCCTTAGATCTAAGATACAATCGACAACCTCTGATAGATTGTAACTCGGATTAGTGGTATGACCCCAAAGGGCAAATTCAATACGGCTTAGCTCAGAGGTTCCGGTTCTCTTTTCAAGTTCCAACATGATGGCAAGTAACCATCTTAGGGGAGAAAAATAATGGATTCCATCCGGCATAACAAATTGCTCTACACTCATTGCACGCAAATAGCACTCCTGCACCGCAGGATAGGTGTCAGCCTTCAAAAAGGCTCTACCAAATGGAGTAATATCATCAAGGATACCAAGCTCCTCTTGTGTACTATTTTTCTCTTTAACTTTAGGATAGATAAAGCCGTTTTTTGAAAACATCAGACGCCATTTTCTTGCATGACTTCCAGATTTGTCCTTACCATCTTCATTCTGAATAATTCCTTCATTATTCAAATAATTCATAAATCCAATTTCATTGTCTTTGCCGCGAAGGTTTCCTACAAATGGAGAGCCGGCAAACACCTTGAAACCGTCTTGAATGCGATTGGGATTACGCAAGCCAGTATTGCCTACCAACCAAATATCGATGTGCTCATTCATTCTGTAACCTCCAATCAATATCCAACAAACAAATATTCTTGAACAGAATTTCTATGTGTTTTGGCTTTATTCTGATTGCCAAAAGAATATTTGTAATCTATAGGAATTACTTCAACATGTTCCTTATACTTAGCCATCATTGCTACCATTTCATCTTGTGTAGGAAGGCTATTAGAGGAATAAGAAACAATCAGAATACTATTTGAAAATTTCTTAAAAAGTCTGTCAAAGGCATCAGCAGCCCCCTTACGTGTGGAAAAGGGGGTGGGATATGATTTAAACTTTTTGGTTTGTGTGTGTTCCTGGATTTCTACGCCCTTCCAATCGCGAGCTAGCCCTTCTACAAAATGGTATCTCCGTACATATTCATTATCGGAAAGAGGAGAATAATACGGTGGATCGATGTAAACTAAATCAGCCTGTTCAATTCGTAAATCCATGGCATCTCCGTGTTTAGAACGATTTACCTTACCATTATCGAACACTGCACTATTTACAGCTTCAACTGCATCCAAGAACTGTTCAGCTAGAGATTTTTGCAAGTCTTTCCGTCCGTCATCATATCTGTGACCCGTATAGGTAAAGATACCTCTTGGACGCTTCTTAGTGCAGGCACGAATAAGTGCGGTCATCGCAATTGCATGTTTATAAGGGTCTCGAATTGCAGCAATATTGGTACGAAGCGTATCAATAAGATCGTTTTCTTCATCCGTATAATATAATCCCTGAAACTTTGTAGAAACAAAATGATCCGATTCTTTATGAGTAATAAGGAGCCGTTCAGCTTCTTCCAAAGGTAAAGTGACTGTATTATTCTCAATCATAGCTTTCGTAAATGTTGCAGACATTGCCATGTAATCGTTGCTAATGACAGATTTACCTTGTGCCTTAAACATATAGCCAACAATTCCAGAACCAGAGAATAAATCCACCACAGTATTCACGTTGAACTGTGATGCAACGGACCAAATTTCAGAAAGCAGTTTGCTTTTTGAGCCCATAAATCGGGTCGGAGGATATGCTGATACCTGTTTTGGTAGCGGCTTAGGCAGTAATTTAATTAATGTACGCTGCTTGGGCGGGATTGTGACGATAACATCTTCTCCTTTTCTTGTGTTGCTGTTGCAAGAGATATGCCTTTTGGTTTGAATCACATCAATAGTAAATGGAGCATAGAGCTCGTGTACCAGTGGATGATTAGAATTAGTCAGAATGACATGGCATCCACGTTCATGTAAAGTCTTAACCATTTTGGCTAACTCAATATGATCTTCTTCATAGAATTGCTCTTTTGTGTATCTTTTGAAATCTGAATATTCAGAAATAGGCAAATAAGGTGGATCAAGAAATATAAAATCTCCTGGCTGTGCGTAGTGTTCTAGGACAAGAAAATAATCTCCGCAAACAATTTCCGCCTTCTTCAATGCAGCAGATGCAGCTTTTAATCCATCTTCATCACAAATTTTAGGATTTTTGTATTTTCCAAAAGGAACGTTAAACTGTCCTTTTTTATTAACACGATACAAACCATTAAAGCATGTCTTATTTAAGAAAATTGTTCGTGCTGCTGCTTCAGCTTCAGGCAACGTTGTCCAGTCTTGTCCGCGAACAGAATAAAACATTTCCTGTGTATTCTCATATTTTTTTAATTGATAGATTACATCGTCAACATGGTCAGCAACTTGGCGATATAAATTTATGAGCTCAGGGTTGCTATCCGCAATGATAGCATGTTCAGGCTGAAGCGCAAAAAACATTGCACCTCCACCAAAAAACGGTTCTATATATCTGCCATAGGAGGACGGCACTTTTGGAAGCAAATCTCCTAACATTTGTGTTTTGCCTCCAGCCCATTTTAAAATGGGTTTTGCCGGAACGGCAATAGCCTGTTTCAGCGTTTGTTCAGCCAATGCCAACACCTCCTTCATTTCGTATCCTCTGGTACCAATTCCATGATATCTCCAATATCACAATTCAGTGCTGTACATATTTTTACTAACACATCCGTTGTAACATTTTCATTTTTTCCCAGTTTAGCCATGGAAGCATGACTAACACCAGCAGCAGCACATAAATCCTTTTTCTTCATATCTCGATCAATCAATAATTTCCATAATTTTTTATAACTTACGGCCATTTTTACCTCCATTCATTCAAATTGAAAAATTCTGCTTTTGGTGAATTGAAATCAGCGAACGCTGAATAAATTTCAGTATATCACAAATAGATGTTTTTCTCAAGATATGACTATAATTTGAAAGTAAATTGGACTTTAAGGAAAAGCCTCTTTATTTTCTTAACATAAAAAGCATCCCATTTGTTATTTAGTATTTTATATTTTTTTAATAAAGGAGTGATAAGGTACAATTAGTTAGTTTCGCAATTTAAGATATATAGGGAAATGGTTTGCAGAACTCTGTAGAATGAATTTGCAACATGCTGTTCGAAAGAATACAATAAACCACATTCGAGAATTTTGTGCTAGCTATTAAGGAATAGCTCCAGGAATTGATGTATGGAAGCATAGAGGAAACGCTCAATGAGATACTGGAGGCGGAGGAGGAGCTAATTTGGCTACCTGTGCGAATACAATAAATAGCACCAAAGTTACTTTAGTGGTCATTATAGCTGTAATTTTATCGCTATTTCTAGGGATATCACTATTAAAGTACTTAAACTTAAGGAGACTTCCTCTATTAGTGAATTGGAAAAAAGCGTATATCAACATGGAGGATTGCGAAACCGTTCTCAGAAAGGTAAGTGATATTCGTATGTCTATAAGAATAGTATTTACTTATGCTGCAACCGGAATGGTGAGTTTAAAAATGTAGCTATACTGCTAGCAACTGCAGTCAATGAAGATAGATATTGTGAGGTTCTTGGTGTACTAAATATATGAAAGCAGATAAGAGTGGTTCGTCATATTCAGTACGATCTAGAAGAATAACATGTTAAAGTAGCAAATATTTGCCCTTTGTAGAGTATTATCAGGACAAGAAAAGTTCTTTGACCTTCTCTGAATCAACAGTTGAAATCTCAATATTGTCATTGCAAAATTCTAGGATAGCTGCTTTCTGGAAATCGAAACAAATGACTTCCCCAGAACAGTTCGCATAATCCAGTTGTGTTTTGAAAGAGACTAACCTCTTTAGGTCGCAATCGATACAAACAAGAACCGGAAGCCCATCTTTGTTATAGCCATCATTTAGGATGTAGTTCATTTCTTTTTTATGCAGGTCTTCGGTTAGAATGGAAAACAGATTTTCATACAATTTTGTATTCTTCAAAAGCTGCAACAGCATGATACCATTTTCGTCCAAGGGGATAATACAAAACCGATGAAAATGACTGTTTTGCAGAGCCATTGGCATTTTTGGATTTTCCAAACACATTTTGGCTTGTGTCATGGTGTTGCCAAAAAGCAATGCGTTTACAGAGGAGGTTTTTGTGTCAGCCGTTTTTATCATAGAATGCACCAATGCAGCAGCTCGTTTTTCTACGTTTTCATACCAGAAAAATGATTCTTGAGAAGTATGATAGCACACCCAAGGGATGTTTTCATTTAACCAAACCCCTGTTAATTTGGAGTTGATGATGGTTCCGTTTGACTTTACTTCTTTTGCAGAAAGAAATGTGGAAATGTTGGGTTTATTTTCTTGTCTTTGATACTTTTCCATACAGACACGTTGTATCATTGCAATGGTTTCAGAAATTCCATGCTGACGATTTCGAGTTGTGATGGAAGAACGTCGCATGGAATAATCTGCACCATTTGATAAATAAAGGCTGAATCGATCTGGTTCAGATGTATACAGAAATTCTTTGGATTTTCTTGTCAGCCGCAATCCGGTCATGTTGTCTTTTTGGTATTTTTTGACTAGTTTATTTACAATTAGTTTTGCCAAAAGTCTGTTACGCTGGTCTTGCTCTGGAATGAAAATAGAAACAGCTTTTTCAGAACATTCGCCAGACATACAGATGAGAGTGAGTAACTGATATGCTTGTGAATTTTTTTCCATCATTTTGAAAATCTCCTAGATATATGTGTATTTGTTGGACGATGAGCAAGAAATTGGATAGCTGAGAAAGTCAAAACATTGGTCAGATTTGGTGTCCCCAAATAGAAGAAATTAGACATATCTTTTGGGAGTATGTCTAAAATGGGATAGAGCCAGTGTTTTCAAGGCTTTCAGGGCACTTTGTTATGTAAGATCTGACCAAGTTTAGGAGGATTGGGTTGAACCCATATCCGACGAAACAGTCTGCGCAGGCAAGGGGAGCGACATTCTCTGAGGAGAAGGGCAAATACAGAGAAAAGTGTGTATTTTCAATGGCGTGGTGTATTTGCCCTTTTGGACCAATACATTTCGGTACTTGTCCAGAGTGGGCAAATACGGATATGTTTTGATTTTATTGCTTTTTTATGGTATTAGCCCTTATCATCTGGAGATATTCGGACAGCATACCATTTTTTCGGACGAAAGCCCTGAGAGAAGATCTTTATACGCTCATCTTTTTTCAGATCTTCTTTGGCTCGGCGCAGGGTTTTCTCTTTGATACCGATGGCTTTTGCGGTTTCATCCATTTCAGAAACTTCTTTTTGTCCGTTTTTTAGAAAATCCAATATAAATTCTTTTGCTTCTTCTCGCAAAGGTGCTTGACGGACAGAATAGTCAACCTCTGTGATAAATTCTCTGTCTTTTTTATGGGTATACTCTCGAAAAATGATTTTTTCGTCGTCCAAAGAGAATAGAACCGTATCGCCTGTGACACCATAATTGCATTTTTCGTGGGAAATATAACGGATTCCACGTTCTTTGGTTTCGCCTACCATTAAAACGCTTCTGGAAATGTCCCAGATATCAGCACTGTCTGCAATGCGTTTTCTGCTCCAGAGACCAGACTGTTTATTGCTATGGACAATGATCAGAAAGGTGCAGTCATATTTTTCACCCAGACCAATCAAAGGGCGCATATAGGTACGCATTGCGTTTCTATCGCACATTTTGACGTAGGGAGGTACAAATGCCTGCAAAGGATCGAAAATGACCAGAATAGGTCTGTATTTTGCAATGAGGTTTTCTAAAAAATCGCTGTCGAAACGAATATGTTGAAAGCGATCATCAGAAATACTGATGGAAAAGATATTTGCCAAGTTGGCTCCATTTTTTCTCAGCCTTCGTTTCAGCGTATATTCAAAGGAATCTTCGGCAGAAAAGAATAGAACATTCTGCCCATGATATTGCTGTGTGGGTTCCGCAATGGATTCTTTTATAAGAAAGCAGGGTCTTCCTATGCTGATACTTGCAGCAATTTCACACCAAATAGAAG
>OHMP01000889.1_pt1 | contig 13168 bp, 9 predicted proteins | sample 1569341 | NCBI WGS metagenome assembly OHMP01 (sample SAMEA3879584, study PRJEB24766) | human gut metagenome | biome: human-associated habitat; feature: feces | place: USA | collected 1985/1987 | reverse complement strand
TTACGTCGTGTATGCCTTCCCGGTACATGTGGTTCACGGCATTACCACCACCACCACCTACACCAATCACTTTAATGATCTTCGGTGAATCTGTCGGGAAATCGAATTGTACTATATCGTCCATGATAATGGGATTTATGATTTATAATTTATGATTTATACGTTATGAGATCATTTCAGATCGTCATCCGAGAAAATCTCATTGGAAATCTTGTTGAAAGTCTTTTCAAACCAGCTGGGGCCTTCTTTCTTCTTTTTCTTTTTCTCTTCTTTTTCTTTACGTTCTTTCTCCTTGCGTTCCCGTTCGCGACGTTCTTTCTCTTCCTTCTCGCGCTGTGCTTTGGCGGCACGGGCGGCGGCTTCCTGTTCTTTCAGGGCTTCGTCGTCGCCAAACATATCGACGGGTTTCGGTGGAGTAACGGTGGAAGCGGCAGGTGCAGGCTTCACCTCTTGCAGGCAGCAGTTTTCGTTGCCGGCAGCAAGCAGGCCGAGCAGTGTATTCTGCATGCCGTCTTTCTTCAGTACATCGCTGAAGCCATGGATGGTGTTGTGTACAAACCGGGTGGTCTTTACCTTATCGACCTTGCTGCGTTTGCGGAATGCGTCTTCCATGTTTTTCAGGTTGGCGCCCCCACCGGTGAAGATGATGCCGGACAGCAATCTGTCTTCGTATCCGGAAAGTTGCAGTTGGTTCCATACATTGGCAAGGATTTCTTCGGCACGGGCGTCGATGATGTCGTTCAACACGTTCAACTCGATGCTACGACCGTCCTCCAGTGTGCAGACTGCTGGTGTTTCAGTCTCTTCTTCCTCGTAAAGCATATCTCCGTATTTCAGCTTCAGTTGCTCGGCTTCGGCCTCTTCCATTTGCAGGGCGGTAATGTCACGGGTGATATTGTTTCCACCCAGCGGCAGTACGCTAAGGAAGCGGAGAATGTTATTTTTATATACTGATACGGTAGTCGTATCTGCCCCGAAGTCTACCAAGGCACATCCCGAACGCATTTCGCTTTCCGTCAGCACGGCATTGGCCAGGGCTATCGGGGCGATGAGCAAGTCGGCAATTTCTACTTTGGCCTGCTCGAAGCTGTGTTCCAGATTCTTCTTGAGGGAAGCACGTGCCACGATATTCAGGAAGTTTCCTGTGATACGTTTGCCTGCCACACCCACCGGATCGGCCTGAAGATTGTTGTCTATCTTATATTCCTGCGGGGCTACATCCAGCACGCTCATGTCCATCAGGGGAACTTCGAGGTTTTCATCGCTGATTGCATCTACCAACTCTTGCGAAATAATCCCTTCCTCTTCCAGCACACGGCTTACCGCATTCTTTACCGTGCGCAATGACTGTCCGCCGATGCCTACATATACTTTGGCAATGGAGTTGTTCAACTGGCTTTCCAGCTTGTTGATGATGGAAGTCAGAGCCTGTGCGGTCTTATCAATGTTGTAGATGACTCCTTTGTGGATAAAAGAAGAGGCATCCTCACGCGCGTAGGCCAGCACTTGTATGCTTCCGTCGCTGTTCTTCTTGCCGGCGATACCGGAAATCTTGGAAGAACTCAACTCGATAGCGGCGATAAATTCTGTTGTTGCCATAGATATATTTCTATTGTTTATATTTTAATTCTCTCGTTTCGTACAGATAATCTGATTACTAAATTCAACGTTAATACGGGAATATTTGTTCCATCCTACCTGATTTAAACCTCTTTCGTAGAAAGCTTTCACCCGTTCGAGCTTGCGCTCAAAGCCGTCCAGCTTACCGAGATAGATGATGTGGTCGCCCACACGGGGCACTAATTCCACATTCTTGTCCGACAGCACGTGTATCTGTTCGATCTGTGCGTCCCAGAACTTATTATTCTGCAAAAATACACCAAACTTATATAAATCCCTCATGGCAAACGACTTTTCTACTCTTCCGGTCACTATGGCAAGGTGAGCAACGCATTTTGCGTCGGGTGGCATCACGGTGCCTTTGTTGTCCAGATAGTAGTTTTCACCGTTTGCACTCATCACTCGCAGGATGGGGATGCGCTGGCTGACTTCCACACAGAGTATTCCACTGGGAGTCTTATAGCACTCCACTTCGTCGATCAGCGGATGTTTGGCGAGTTCCCGTTCCAATGTTTTGCTACGAATGCGATCCATAGGTTTGCCAACGGGATAAATACCTTTCTTTTCCAGCATACCCGAAACTTCTTTCTTGGTGATGAAGCCGGCATAAACTGTATCTTTGATAACCAATTCCATGTCACGACACACCTGTCCGGCAGGCTTCCGGTTGAAAGCCGTGATAGCTACCACCAGATAGGCGATGACGAGCAGCAGGACGATAGACAATAGAATTCTTTTCAGCATGTATGATTTATCAATTATGATTTATGATTTCTCAACTGTCAGCTACTCTGCCAATTGTTTTGCAATGGCAGGGACGTAGTTATCTATGTCTCCTGCACCTAAAGTAATCAGAACCTCGATCTTTTTCTGCGATAGCAGGTTCAGTATGTCTTCTTTCCTGCACATATATTTTTCAATGCCCGGACGCAGGTTGTCATATATCAGCTGGCTGGTGACACCGGGAATCGGTTGTTCACGTGCCGGATAGATATCTACGAGGATCACTCCATCGAGCAGGGACAAGCTGTCGGCAAATTCCTTGTAGAAGTCACGGGTACGTGTGTAAAGATGCGGCTGAAAGATAGCTGTTATTTTCTTGTCCTGATATAGATCGCGGATAGACTTTACGCTTTGTGCGATTTCGGCAGGATGATGGGCGTAGTCGCTCAGAAATACCACTTTGTCATTCTTGATTTTGAAGTCGAAACGGCGGTCTACTCCGCGGAAACTTGCCATGCCGCGTTTAATTTCCTCATCCGTAGCACCGTTGAGGTGGGCGAGCGCCATGGCTGCCACACCATTCTCTATATTGATGCTGACGGGAACACCTAATTGGATATCATTGATACGTGTATCAGGTGCCACGAAGTCGATAAATATCTCACCGTTCCCGATGCGGATATTTTCAGCATGGAAATCACCTTCGGTGCGAGCATAGGTATAAACTTTTACGCCGGATTGTACATCAGGCTTCAAAGCAATGTCTTTGTGAATGATCAATGCGCCGCCCGGTTGAATCAGGGTTGTATAATGACGGAAGCTTTCCAGATAGGCTTCTTCCGTACCGTAGATATCCAGATGATCGGGGTCAGTAGCTGTAATGACACTCATGTACGGTGATAACCAATGGAAAGAACGGTCGAACTCATCTGCTTCGATCACTGTGTACGGACTGGACTGAGACAGTAGTAGGTTAGTTCCATAATTCTTGGAGATGCCTCCGAGGAATGCGGTGCAGCCTACATGTGACTGATAAAGCAAATGTGCGACCATTGTGCTGGTAGTGGTTTTACCATGCGTTCCGGCTACGCACAGACCTTTGCTGCTGTGGGTGATTGTTCCCAGAACCTGGGCGCGTTTTTGTATTTCGAAACCGTTATTGCGGAAGTACACTAACTCGGCATGATCTTGCGGAACGGCCGGGGTGTATACGACTAAAGTTGTTTCCTTGTCCTTGCAATCTTCGGGGATCAGGCTTACATTTTCTTCATAATGTATCTGTGCACCTTCTGCGATAAGGTGTTCGGTCAGTTCGCTCGGAGTGCGGTCGTAACCAGCTACAAGTTTGCCCTTTGATAAGAAATAACGTATCAGGGCACTCATACCGATGCCGCCGGCACCGACGAAATATACGGATTTGATGTTTTCTATATTCATTTTCTTATATTTTAATACTATCTCAATTCTCCTCCTCCCAGGAGGAGTACCCCAACGGGGGGAGGTGGTAGGTGAAATGGCAGGGGCTCTTTAAAATAAGGAATATGTTTTTCACCTACCACCCCGCCTTTCAGGCACCCCTCCTCCCAGGAGGAGGGGAATTGGGATACTGCTGTTTATTCATTGAGATACTATAGTTTGTCTATCAGTTTCAATACTTCTTTTGCAATTATAGTTGCTGAGTCCGGCAGTGCCAACTTGGCAATGTTCTCGCTCAACGTTTTTAGTTTTTGTGCATCGGCAACCGTTTCGAGTGCTACCGGAATAAGATGCTTCATTGCATCTGCATCCTTCACGTAAATGGCGGCTTCCTTATCTACGAGGGCCAGTGCATTTTTAGTCTGGTGATCTTCTGCCACATTGGGTGAGGGTACCAGAATAACCGGTTTATTCAGCAGGCAGAACTCAGAGATAGATCCTGCTCCTGCACGCGAAATGACCAGATCGGCAGCCGCATACGCGCTTGCCATATCTTTAATGAAGTCCGTCACATAGAGGTTCGGGATAGCTGAAATGCGTGGATTACGTACCGCTTCTCCGGTGGTGGTAGTGATGGCATCTTTCACTTGCTGAATGTATATCTTTCCGGTCTGCCAGATGAACTGAATGTCACCGTATGCTTTGATTGCATCCAGTGCGGCAATCAGAGTCTGGTTTATAGTACGCGCTCCAAGACTGCCACCCAGTATCAATATTGTTTTCTTCTCCGGATTGAAACCGAAAGAGGTCACGGCAGCTTCGCGACTCTGCTTATTTGCTAACAGATTCTGTCGAACCGGATTTCCTGTCATAATAATCTTATCCGCAGGAAAGAACTTTTCCATTCCATCATACGCTACACAAATCTTGCAGGCCTTTTGTGCCAGCAGCTTGTTTGTTACGCCTGCATAAGAGTTCTGTTCCTGTATCAAAGTAGGCACTCCCATCATACCTGCTACTTTTAACGTAGGGCCACTGGCATAACCACCTACACCTACCGCTACCTGAGGATGAAACTCTTTCAGTATGCGGCGTGCCTTCAACTGGCTGCGGAGTAACTTTATAATCACTGCAAAGTTTTTCCATAAACGTTTACGGTCGAAGCCTGCCACGGGTAGACCGATGATTTTGTATCCTGCATCGGGCACACGTTGCATTTCCATCCGTCCTTCTGCACCTACAAAGAGGATTTCTGCATCGGGGCGTAGTTCCTTGATGGCATTGGCAATGGATACTGCGGGGAATATATGTCCCCCTGTACCGCCACCGCTTATGATAATGCGGGGAGCCTCTCCGTTATGACTTTTATTCATATCTTTCATACTTAATTTTATTGCAGGAGTTAAAGGAGTTGTCACTCCGTTGTCTCCTACTCGAATTCTGCATCACTGTTCAGCACCTTTGCTGTTGGTTCGGCCGCTGTTTGTATCTCGCTATTTCCTTCTTCAACAGCAGCTTCCACTTGCATAGGTATCTGTGCGTCATGTTCTTTAATCTCTTCCAATTTGGCAGTATAGCGACTCACACTCAATATCATGCCGATATAGGCGCAGTTGATAAGTGTGGAGGTACCACCTTTACTGATAAGCGGCAGCGGTTGCCCGGTGACCGGTGCCAATCCTACTGCTACCATCATGTTAAATACGGCTTGCGATACAAGCAACAGCGCAATTCCTATGATGAGGAAGGCCGGAAACGTTCGGTCGCACTTCTTCGCTATACGCCCGACTCGTATCAGCAGGCAGACGTAGAGGAATACGACGAAAGCCCCGCCTATCAATCCCAATTCTTCCACAATAATGGCAAAGATAAAGTCAGAGAATGCCTGGCTCAGGAAGTCGCGCTGTACTGAGTTACCCGGTCCTCTACCTACAACGTTGCTTGTGGCTACAGCGATACGGGCGTGGGCTATCTGGGCATCTTTGTCAATATCGAATTTGGCGGCAGGCACTTCTGTGTCATCCGTGAATTTCTCTATACGGGCACGCCATGTGTCAAAACGGTGCAGGAACGGTAAATCGCTATTCTTGGTCAGTACCAGGATTGCTACTCCTGCCAGAGCACCGGCCAGTATCAACAGTTTCTTCATTGCCACCCGTCCGATGAACATCATCAGAAAAACCACTCCGAAAAGCAAAGCCGCCGTCGAAAGGTTCTCCGGTGCAATCAGCAGGCAGACAACACCTGTGATAATCATGATACGCTTGAAGGCTTTCGGACTGGCCCCGTCTTCATCCTGTCCCTTGGAGAGGATAAAGGCAGTGACGATGATCACGGCCATTTTTGCCACCTCCGAAGGCTGGAACTGGATACCCATGAAGGTCATCCAGCGTGCAGCACCATTGATGCGTTCCATCATCATAACAAGACCCAGTAATACTACGGACAAAGGCAGCAGGAACACAGGGAACACCTGAAACCACTTATAAGGAATATTGTGCATAAACACCACTACTACAGCGCCCACCATTAGGATGATGCTGTGCTGTGTAATAGGCCCCCAGTGGTCACCGCTCTTGTACGTCAGTGTAGACGCGGCGCTGAACACTTCTACGATAGAAATGAGGCAAAGGAAAAGGAATATGATCCAGATTACCTTGTCACCTTTGAATATGCTTCTGAGTAAGTCCAATGCTTCGCAAATTAATAGTTAATAATTAAGGAATGAAAGCGCTCATATACGCTTGCTTTTCTCACGATGTGCGACCGTCTTTTTATCCCGGGCGCGGTCATAATGCTCTTACGTATTCCTTGAACTGGTCTCCGCGATCTTCATAACTGTTGAAGAGGTCGAAGCTTGCACAACAAGGACTCAGCAATACCGTTTCGCCTTTTTTCGCTAAACGGAAAGCGGCATCTACGGCATCTTTCATACCGGTTTGCACATCGGCAACGGGCAATCCCATGCGATCGAAGAAATCGTGCAACTTTTCGTTATGCAATCCCAGGTAAACCAGGGCAGAGCATTTTTCGCGCACCAGGTCTTCAATTTCTGTATAGTCGTTGCCTTTATCTTTTCCGCCTAGTATCAGGACCGTTTTCGTTTTCATGCTCTGCAAAGCATACCAGCAGGAATTTACGTTGGTAGCTTTAGAGTCGTTGATAAACTCTACACCGCGCACAGTGGCTACTTTTTCAAGGCGGTGTTCTACGCCTTTGAAGTCGGACAAAGCACGGCGAATATATTCTTTCTCTATTCCGGCAAGATTGGCAGAGATGCCTGCGGCGAGAGAATTGTATAAGTTGTGTGTGCCTTGTAAAGCCAATTTCTCCTGCTCCATGTTGAAGGCGATGGGTTCGTTGATTTCCACTTCACCGTCTTCTACGTAGGCTATGGCTCCATCTTCTTTCATTGCGGAGAATGGATAAAGGTGGGCGCATAACCCGTGTTTGTCCAGTTCGCGTTTGATGATGGGGTCGTCATTCCAGAAGATGAAGGCATCTTCCGGTGTCTGGTTCTGCGTGATACGGAACTTTGCGTCCACATAGTTCTGCATGCAGTGGTTGTAGCGGTCCAGGTGGTCGGGCGTAATATTCATCAGCACGGCAATGTTGGCGCGGAACTTATACATGTTATCCAACTGGAAAGAACTGAGCTCAATCACGTAGTAATCATGTTGATCCGTGGCCACCTGCAAAGCAAGGCTCTTGCCAATGTTGCCTGCCAATCCTACATTCAGACCTGCACTCTTGAAAATGTGATAAATGAGTGAGGTGGTAGTGGTCTTACCGTTTGAACCGGTAATACATATCATTTTTGCATTGGTATAGCGCCCTGCAAACTCTATCTCAGAGATGACAGGCGTACCTTGCTTTTTCAGTTTCAATATAATCGGAGCATCATTGGGGATGCCGGGGCTTTTCACCACTTCTTCGGCATTTAAAATCAGCTCTTCTGTATGCTGTCCTTCTTCCCAGGAGATGTCGTACCTGTCCAGCATTTCTTTATATTTGCTTTTAATGGCGGACATGTCGGATACGAATGTGTCGAATCCCTTCACTTTGGCGAGTACGGCAGCACCTGCACCACTCTCTCCGGCTCCTAATACTACAATTCTACTCATGTTTTCTTTAGTTACGGGCTACCAGCTACGAGCTACAAGCAGTGGCTGGAGTTGGTAGTTGCTACAAGTTTGTTTCTTATTGGTTACCGGTAGCGAGCACTTGTAGCTTGTAGCTCGTCACTGGCAACTCTGTTATCTTATCTTTAATGTAATAATCGTTATCGCGGCCAGTACAATCGTCACAATCCAGAAACGGACCGTGATTTTTGACTCATGGAACAACTTGGTCGGCGTTGTAAACTTCACTGTACAGCCCGGTTCTATCAGGCTCATGGAGGTACGGAAGTGGTCGTGGATAGGTGTTCGTTTGAACAGCCTTTGTTTTACTCCTTTCCGTTTTCCGGCTTTGTAATAGAACCGTTGTAAAATGACGGATAGGTTTTCCAGCAGGAATACACCGCAAAGAATGGGTATCAGCAACTCTTTGTGTATGATGATGGCAAATACGGCGATGATACCGCCAATGGTTAAACTACCCGTATCACCCATGAATACCTGTGCCGGATACGCATTGTACCACAGAAAACCAATCAAGGCACCAATGAAGGCGCAGATGAAGATTACCAGTTCTTCCGATCCGGGAATATACATGATATTCAGATAACCGGCATATTCGATGTGGCTGGATACATAAGCTAAAATTCCCAGTGCCAAACCTATAATAGCCGAGTTCCCTGCCGCCATACCGTCCATTCCATCATTCAGATTGGCGCCATTGCTGACGGCTGTCACTACGAATATAGTGATAATCACAAACAGTACCCAACCTGCCGTTTGCGCATGTTTACCCATGAAACTTACGAAATCAGCATAATCCAGGTTATTGCTTTTGAAGAAGGGGATGGTAGTCTGCGTCGACTTAATGTCTTGTCCCGCATGAATAACTTCCACTTCCTGCCCGGGTTTCTGCACTTCAATGTTTTCGCGGATGACGGCTTGCGGACTCAGGTATAAAGTAAGTCCTACGATTAATCCCAAACCTACCTGTCCGATAATCTTGAACTTTCCGTGCAGGCCTTCTTTGTCTTTCTTGAAAATCTTGATATAATCATCGGCAAATCCTAATGACCCCAGCCATACCGTGGTAATCAGCATCAATATCATATAGATATTACTCAACTTACCCAGTAGCAGACACGGAATGAGAATTGCTACAATGATAATGACGCCCCCCATGCTCGGTACACCTACCTTGTTCACCCCGAACGGATCGATGCTGGCATCACGTTGTGTTTCCGTAATCTGTTTCCGTTTCAGCAGGTTGATAAAACGATCTCCCCAGATGCTTGAAATGAGCAATGCAAGGATGATTGCCATCAAAGCCCGGAATGATGTATATCCAAACATACCCGCACCGGGAATGTCATACTTGTCTAACCATTGAAATAAATAATACAACATGTTCTTAGTGATTAGTGATTGGTGATAAGTGATTAGTGTCTTGCATGGTGATAATGCAGTTGCTAATCATTTATCACTAACCGTTAAAAACTTTATTTAGCTCTTCTTTATCATCGAAATGATGTTTCACTCCCTTAATCTCCTGATAGTTTTCATGGCCTTTTCCGGCAACGAGAATTACATCACCCGGCTGTGCCAGTAGGCAAGCGGTCTTGATGGCCTCGCGACGGTCGGCTATGCTGATGGTTTTCTGCATGTCCTCCTTGTCTAATCCGGCAAGCATATCGTTGATGATATCCTGGGGCTCTTCAAAACGCGGGTTGTCCGAGGTGATGATGACGCGATCGCTGGCTTTGGCTGCTTCCTTGGCCATGATGGGGCGTTTGCCTTTATCGCGGTTACCGCCTGCACCTACTACGGTGATCACCTTGCCTTTACCTTCAAGTACTCCGTGAATGGCGTTCAATACGTTGATGAGGGCATCCGGAGTGTGTGCATAATCTACAATGGCGGTGATGCCTTTGGGAGAACGTACTGCATCAAAGCGCCCGGCTACCGGCTGCAAAGTGCTGAGGGCAACCAATACATCTTCCTCTTTTTTGCCGAGCAGTACAGCTGCACCAAATACCGCCAACAGGTTTGAAGCATTAAAACGACCGATGAAATGCACGGCCAGTTCGTGGTTATTGAAGTCGAGTAACATACCTTCGAAATGAGACTCCAATATCTTGCCTTTGAAATCGCTGAGGCTGCGCAATGAGTAGGTATATACCTTTGAACGCGTGTTTTGCGTCATTACAAGCCCGTTCTTATCATCCAGGTTGGTCAGACTGAAGGCGTTCTTCGGCATGTCGTCGAAGAATTTCTTCTTAGCTTTGAGATAATTCTCCACTGTCTTGTGATAGTCCAGATGGTCGCGCGTCAGGTTGGTGAAAATACCACCTGCAAAACGGAGCCCGCTGATACGTTTCTGGTCGATAGAGTGCGAACTCACTTCCATGAAGACATACTTGCACCCGGAGTCTGCCATCTGTCCTAATAACTGGTTCAGAGTGATGGGGTCGGGGGTCGTATGCTCAGTGGGTATGGGCTGATCGTCTATGTAGTTGCAAACAGTAGAAATCAGTCCTACCTTATAACCGAAATAACGGAATGTATTATATAATAAGGTGGCGATTGTTGTTTTTCCGTTCGTTCCGGTAACGCCAACCAGTTCCATCTTGGAAGTGGGGTCGCCGTAGAAAGTTGTAGCAATCTTTCCTACTGCATCTTCACTGTCTTTGACTTGTATATAAGTGATCCCCGCAACAGGTTCTTCCGGCATATCCTCGCAGAGGATAGCAGTCGCTCCTTTCGCTATGGCAGCAGGTATGTAGGCGTGGCCGTCGGCTTGCGTGCCGCGCATTGCCATGAACAGTTGGCCGGCTTCCACTAGACGGGAGTCAATATTGACTCCGGTGATTTCTATGTCTGAATCTCCGGCTACCTCTACCGGTCGGATCGCTTTCAGTAACTCCTTTAATAACATCACTCTATTTAATTTTTAATCTTTATTTTTTACTTTAGCGTCAGCGTCACCGTTTGTCCCTTCTTTACGATGGTTCCATTGGCTATCGACTGGCTTTTCACTTTGCCTACCCCGACCAGATTGACTTTCAACCCTTTGCTTTCCAACAAGTATACGGCGTCTTTCGCTCCCATACCTATCACGCTCGGCACAAAGTTCTGCATATTGCTCCGGCTTTCAAGAACCACCGCTTGCGGAGCAACGTGCGTATTCCCCCACACTTCTTTTCCTGAATCGGCAACTTTACCTTGTATATTAATCTCCAGCTCCTCCAATACCCGTTGAGCTTCGCGCATCTCTCCGGCTTTTACATTCGGAATGACTACGGAATTGGTGTCAATCGCATTGGTAAGCGGCAACCGCAGGTCTTTGGCATACACTCTTTCTGCAATCTTGCTGAATACACTACCTGCCATCAAACCTCCCGAAGCCGGCAAGCCCGGTTTCTGGATAGAGACAATCATACTATATTTAGGTGCCTCTGACGGAAAATATCCGCAGAAACTAACCAGGTAATTCGTTCTTCCCGTTTTGTATCCGGCTGCCCCCTGTGAAATCTGCGCCGTTCCCGTTTTGCCTGAAACGTGGAACTGCTTACTCCCTGCAGGCTTGGCAAGTCCCTCACCAACCACTTTCCGAAGTATTTCACGAATCTGTGCCAAAGTCTTATCCGAACAAATCTTAGGATTGATAACCTCTGTCGGATATTCTTTCACGACTTCCCCGTCTTTCACGGCAGCTTTGACAAATTTCGGACGTACACTGACTCCATTATTGGCTATTCCGTTGTAGAACGTCAGAATATTGATTGGTGGAACCTGTGTCTCATATCCGATACTCATCCACGGCAAAGTCGTCTTTGCGAAATAACGTTCTTTCGGACCACGGATATTCGGCTTCCCTTCTCCTGAAATCTGTAGGTGAAGCGGTTGGTCGATGCTCATCCGTTTTAATCCGTCTACGAATTTCTGTGGATTGCTACCATAGAAATGATCTATAATATAAGAGGTACCGACGTTGGACGAAACTCCCAGAATTTCTGTAACAGTCAGCTTCCCATATCCTCCACGGTGCCAGTTGTGGTCTTTCATGACACGTCCGTACATCGGCATCTGTCCGTTGCCGGTGTCTACCACATAGTCCGGAGTGATCTTTCCGTCTTCAAGAGCTACCATAATGGAGGCTGTCTTGAAAGTAGAACCCGGCTCAAGCATATCACTGATGGCATTGTTGCGCATTTCGTAATACTCGCCGTCCTTGCCTTGCATCATGTTGACGATCGCTTTCACTTCTCCGGTAGCTACTTCCATCAATACCACCACGCCTACGCTGGCATTCAGCTCTTTCAGCTTGTCTACCAATGCTTTCTCACAAATATCCTGCATGCCTACGTCGATGGTACTAATCAAATCGCAACCGTCAACCGGCGGCACATCGACAATGTTCAGGTATTTGTTCATCACTTTTTGGCGGTGCGTCAGTCCGTCCCGTCCTTTCAGGATAGTGTCGAAAGCAAGTTCGATACCATTTCTGGCTCCTTTGGCTGTATCTGCATACACATCTCCCAGCGTACGGGCAGCCAGTGAACCGAAAGGTTTCTTGCGCTGATTGTATGCTAATTCTTTAAATCCGCCTTTATATCGGTTCAAACAGAAGACGGGCAGTCTCTTTACCTCTTTATATTGTATATAGGAAATACGTTTCGGATAAATCAGATAATTACGGCTTTTTGCCTGGCGTCCTTTCTTGAGGTGTGCTTTGAATTGGGCTGCACTCCTGTCCGGGAATATCTTGTGAAGTCCGATACAGATGGAATCCATATTGGCATTGAGGATGGAGTCCCGGCGTGCCTGATCTTTCCGTCTGCGTTTTTCGTCCTTCTCACCGGACATAAAGTCCATATAGATTCTGTACTCGGGTAGCGAACTGGCCATCAGTTTACCGTCAGAAGAAATAATGTTTCCACGATTAGGTTTCACCGTCACATTCTCTTTTACGAAACGATCAGCCACATCCTGCCAGTATTGTCGTTCGGCAAACATGGTGATGCCTGCTTTTACAACAATAGCTATTCCTATCAACGCCATCAACAGGATGACGAAGAAGTAACGGGTCATTATGTTCTTTTTATTAACTGCCACAGTATTTGTCTTTTAAAAACTCTCAATTCTCAACTCTCCATTCTCCACTTATTTAATAAGGTAAGGAGGATGGGTTGATGTTTGCAAATCGCTTTCCTTATTTGATATATAATCTTCAATGCGTGACTGGCGGCTCTTCTCCATCAGTTCCGAGCTGCGCGTCAGTGCGTCATATT
>OHMP01000868.1_pt1 | contig 13391 bp, 8 predicted proteins | sample 1569341 | NCBI WGS metagenome assembly OHMP01 (sample SAMEA3879584, study PRJEB24766) | human gut metagenome | biome: human-associated habitat; feature: feces | place: USA | collected 1985/1987 | reverse complement strand
CGGTAATATAGTCAGTGTTTACCTGACGTAACTGTACATGTGTTTTATTGCGTGTGAATACTACGTGAAGAAGATCGGTCGGTTTAGAACCGACTACTGCATTGCCATTATCAGAGATACTGGTGACAGTGGAACCAATAAGCATATCTTTATTGATTAAATTCACAGGAAGTTCAAAATATACTTTTCCATCCAGCAGATGGAGAGTAATCAGTCCTTTGGCTATTTCATGCTTTTTCTTGAATAGTTTGTCATATTCACTTTCTTTTTTAGCAGGAGTTGTTTGTTCTGTTTTTGCCTTCTTTTTTTTCCAGAAGAATGGAAATTTACGCTGTGCGTCAATGGTGGTAGACGAAGCTACCACCATTGCTGCAAGTAAGAGGATTTTCTTTTTCATATCAGTTTTTTAATGTATTCTTATGAAATTAGATTAATATCCGGTTGTTGTTACATCCAGGATTTTACCAAAACCATCATAGATTAGGGCTTTAGAGACGTCCAAGGTACCTGCACCAGCCTGTTTCATCGGAACAATTGAAACTTTTCCATCAAATTCTGTGGATTGGGTTACAATAATGAGTGCTTTGTTATTCCATGCATTGGGGGAAATAGTTGGTGGATTACCAGTCATTACATCTAATTGGTTAGTGTATTGTCCTTGTTGATATAGCTTGGCTTTTGTAATTTTTTCTCCGTCACTGGGGGTGAATTGAGAGGTGGTGGAGACAGATACTTCATTTCCCATACCGTAAGTAAATGAGTATATAGCTGCATCTGTTACTACATATAATACATTATTTGTATGTCCGAAGAAAATAGATACAGCTTTGTCTAGTAAGGTTTTTCCTGTCGCTGGAATAATATATTTGTTTTTTGCAGCTGCTGGTTGTTCTGGTGAAGTCACAATCCATCCCTCCCAATTATCAGGATCTTCATAATGTCCTTCTTCAGCTTTATATTGGCTTAAAGTGTAAATAGCATAATTTCCACTATTATCGTCTTTAAGTAAGAAAGTGGCCAATGAGCCATCTTGAGAACTTGTTGCGGCAATAGCTGTTTGACTTCCCATGTCATTAGGATCGAAATCTGGATTTGAGATATACGGAGTACATGTGTTATAACTCGTGCCATTTAAGGAATAAAAGGCACCTTTGGGTTTATCTAACCATACTAAATGGTTGTCTCCAATACTATATGAAGAATTTGCTGCATATACATTGTTATTGATTTCAAATCCATTAAAAACAGAATTAGGCATAGAGAATTTGTTACCTGCTACGTTTAAGAATGAATATAGTCCATTATTTGTATAAGCGATGAAAAGTTGTGAAGAACGAATATAAGATTTTACTTGAAAATCGGTGGGGCAATATAAAAATATTTTTTCATCTTCCCATGTCCCGTTTATTGAATAGTCCTTACAGTTGAAACGAATGCTTTTTCCTGTGGAAGAAATAGCCCAAATCTGATTTAAGTGAGAACTACCAAGTATTGCTGTGTTCCCCATCACCTCATAGGTTAATGAAGTCAATAATTCATCATATGCTGCTCCATTAGCAGTTTCTAGTATGTGACGGAATATTCTTTCTTCTTTTGTATATTGATTTGTTATTTGAGAATTGTTAATCAAAGTAAAATCTGTTGTTGTCCCGTTTTCACTATCTGCGATCAACAATCCGTCTAGGAAGCTACTTTGTACATATAATTCCCAAGAATAAATATATTGTAAGTTATCATTTGCTACATCTGTTACAGTCAATTTTAACGTATAGGCTCCATTTGATATAGGACGATTTATAATACCATGAAAGTCTTTTTCTGTACCAATAATTTCATAAACAGGATTATTAGTTGAGGGTTCCTCGGTTACAGCCCATTCATAGCGCAAATTAGAACCATCAAAACCATCTTGGGTAATAGATGGTACAATATCGACAGGAGATTGATAACCTACGTATATTGAATTTTCTTGATTTTTATCGTTTATACTAATTTGTACTTCTGGAATAAGGTTTGTTACAAATGAACTTTTATCCTCATAACAAGAAGTAAACCAGAGAATATTAGGCAGCAGTAATATTATTAATTGAGTTATATTATTTTTCTTCATAATTTTATAGAATTATATAAATTAATATGTTCTGGCTTCTATAATTTGTCCTTTCAAATTACCTTCGTTATGAACTAGGGGGGTATCGGGATGTTCTTTCTGATACTTTTTTAGATAATCCGCTAATTTTGCAGCATAAGCTTCATATGATTTGTCTGTTACGAATAATCTATAATTGGCGAGATATTTATATGTAAAATATGTTGGTCTCTGTGGTTGGTCAGGATGCGCAGTCATATCGTCCCAATCATCCCAGTCTAAAGCTGTTACAATTGTTTTTAAAGCATTGGAACTATAAGCTGTTGTAGAATAAGAGGTTGGAGCTAGGGATGATTTTATTAGTGAATTATATGTCATCCATACATATCGTTCAGTCGCTGGAGGGGCAATGATATTGTTGTTCCAACTTACTGTTGCTGTGATATATTCTTTAGGGCCTAACCCTAGAGTTGATGACTCCTTTAGCTGGATATAAAGTTTATATGATGCTCCATTTTGTATTTCATCAGTATTAAACAGCCTTATTTTTATTGTTCCTTTTAAACTATTTGCGGGAATCACTGCAGCAGTTATTTCATAACTGTTTTCGGGGGCAGTGGTTTCCTCCGCATTGATTACATAATTCACAGTACGGTCTTCTGTCGATACATTTCCGACCAAAACTAAAGGCAATTCATATTCACCATATTCATCAAAGGGATTCTCCAGAAAAGAATAATTCCCTTTAAATATGTCGGTTTCTGCATCGTACTCATTCGTAGAATTGAATCTGACAGCATTATATTGACTGTCAAAATATGGTATTTCTTCCTTGCCGCAACTAATGAGGCATAAAGAGAAACAGCTTATCGCTAAGATTGATTTTATAACTATTTTTTTCATATTAATATTGTTTATTGTACACGACCGGATTGTATTTCGAAGGTAGGATAAGGCAATAAATATTGCGTATCTGTCATCTCTTCACTATAATTAGGAATGGATTTACACCCTGTTCGCTTATAGTAATAAAACATGATACCTTCGGAAATGAATTCTTTGTGATATTCTTTTTGTATTTCTTTTATGATTTGATCTGCATTTAGATTCTCAAGAGGGGTGCTGATACCTCTGTTTTCGCGAATCTTATTTAGCCTTTGTAATGCCATGTCAAGATTTGGGGTTGCACTTGTTGCATAGCATTCTGCAGCAATATAGAATATTTCAGGCAAGCGTATTAGAGACAAGCGGTTCTTATTGAATCCGTCTAAACTTGCTTGATGAATTTTCATAGGGACATATCCTCTGGAATCACTTTGGGTTTGATCTAACATTTGTGTGAAACGAACATCTGAATTTATGCCTTCATATATATTTTCAACATCTGTTGGAGATATATACATAGCTGTATAGTCTGTGTTGACGAAGTTGGGTATTATATATGAGGTAATTTTGGACGTAACGTCTGAAACATTTAGGCTAAATAAAGCTTCGGATGCTAGAGAACGGTTAGATTGAGAAATTTCTGGTAACAGGTAGGAGTAAGTGTACATATCGTCCATAACAATTCCATTATCACCGATAGCTGTGATTATCTCTTCAGTAGCATTTAAAGCTTTGTCTATGCTTTCTTTACTGCCTTCCCATAAATATACACGTGCTTCCAGTGCTTTGACTGCATAATAATTGAGTCGTAAAGTTCTATCTTTGAAGAAACCATCTGCATCTATACTTGTGTAATAAGAAGCCGGATGTTTTTTGGTGATCGGGTCGTATTCCTTTAATAATTTTTCTGCGGCTTCCAAATCGTTGATAATCATTTGAAGTGTCTCTTTTCCTGTGCGTTGAGGAGTTGGGATCGATGATAAAGTTGTTACATATGGAATCGTTTTTTTAGAGTTTAGTTCTGCGGAACGGTTTTTCCAATCACCATATCCATATAGGCGCAACAGATCAAAATGTATATATGCACGAATGGCAAGAAGTTCTCCTTTGATAACATGATAATAGACTTCGTTCAGACTTGACTCCTGTCCTTCCATATTAGTTAATGCTTCATTGGCATTGGCTATTACAGAATATGCTTTAGCCCAGATATTTTCGATGTCCGAGAATATTTGTGTGTGGTCGTAATTGAATTTTTCATATTCTTGCATTTCTCTACTATTACTTGAATTGGAAGTCACAGGATTAAATTGATGACCTAATATTTCAATTGCATACCAGGATAATTCTTTACCATAAAGGGCATTGTCTGTCATGCTAATATAACAACCTATTAAAGATTGTTGGAATCCGGCTAGAGTGCTATAATGATCTTTTTCTCGAATTTCAGACCCTGAAGTAACATCGAACCAGTCGCTGCAAGAGGATAATGTTACTACGGACGTTAATAGGATTAATATGTATTTTTTCATCTTTATAAAATTTAGAGAGTGGCTGTTAATGAGAACGACATATTTCTTGCGAAAGGATAATTTAAACCTCGTTCTATTTTTATAGAAGAGAACGTTGCAATATCATTTAAATAGAATGATAAACGCAGACGTTGCATACTTAATTTCCTATAAATGGAACTGGGAAACTCATAATATGCACTGATGGAAGAGAGTGATAATTCACGCCGATCCTGTACAAAGCGAGTGGTAGCACGTGTGGTTGTTTCAGAATTAAATTTCTTGTATGGTGTTACTTGTCCGGGAGTAGTCCAACGACCAATTAGCAATCGGCGATCCACATTGTAAGCAATATTTGCATTTTCCACCCGACTGACGAGGGTTGAATTATACATTTGACAACCAGCAAGATAACTTATAGTAGCGCTTAATCCGATACCTTTATACTCGGCTGTGAAACCGCCTGTACCACGATACTTAGGATCGGAGTTACCAGCAGCGACCATATCATTGGCTGAATAAGTATAAGTGTAGGTACCATCTTTTTTAATGTATATTTCTTGTCCGGTTTGCGGATCAATACCGGCTGAAGGGACTGCCCATATTGTTTTCATAGATAATCCGTCTTGATACATTAATACAGGTGCAGAGGTATTATTATCTTCTGCTTGTTTCATCATTTTTTCATTGTAAGCCCGCATACTCTCTGACAAACGAATTATTTTATTTCGGTTATAGGCAAATGTTCCATATACATTTACAAAACCTTCTTTTCCTTGCCATATTGTATAATTAGCTTTAGCTTCAACTCCAGAATTACGTACCAATCCTAAATTATCTTTTACTATTGCGAACCCTGTAGAAGTTGGGATTGTTACATCGGTTAACATATTCTTGGTATCTGCTGAGTAATAGTCAACAGAAAGGGATAATCCGGCAACTCTCATATCAATTCCTATATTATGATCCTTTTTCTGTTCCCATTTTAATTTGGAGTTAGGCATAGATGCTAAATAAGCTCCTGTAAATTTGCCAGCTAAGCCTCCATATACGACGCCTGTGTAATAATTATATGTAGCAATTGCTGCGTTGGTATCAAAGTTTTGATTTCCAGTCAAACCAATCGAGGCCCGAAGTTTTAACTGTTTAATCCATCCAACACCTTTCAAGATGGCTTCATTGTGCAGGTTCCATCCAATACCAAAAGACCAGCTATTGGCCCAACGGTTATCTGAACCGTATAAGGAAGATGCGCTTTCCCGAACAGTTGCATCGGCTAAATAACGATTGTCATAATCATACGAAGCGGCTAATAGGAAGCTGGCTTCACGGTTAATTGTGGAATAACCAGTAGGGGTACTGTTTTCTGCATATTGTTTTGCGAATGAAATATCTGCCTTCTGATTATTTGGGAAACCTTCTGCCGTGTGTCGATATGCTGATGATTTTTCTCCGGAGATAAAGGCACCGGCATTTCCAAAGATAGTATGTTTACCAAATTGATTATTATAGTTTATATTCAAGTCTCCGGAAATAGAACTGGATTTACCATTTTCCATAATATACTTACCACGCTTAAGTATATCATTAATATTTGCAAAAATGGAATGTGAGGCGGGATAGAAATCATCCATATCATTTCGTTTTTCAGAGACTCCTATACGTGCTGTTGCTTTCCAGTTTTTATCAACTTGCCATTCTGCATAAAAATTATTGGTGAATTGTAAATAACTGGAAGTAAAGCTGGTTCCGATAATAGAATTATACATAGGGTTAGCTACTTTGGTTGATGTTGAGCCAATTTGTTCTACCCATTGAACTATATTCCCATTTTCATCAGTTGCTTGCCAATATGGATTCATTCTGGAATATTCGCTAAATTCTCCATAAGGGGACTCATTACTTTTGTTAGATATGATTGATAGGATATTCTTTAGTAATAGTTTGTTATGTCTGTATGATAAATTTATATCACCCGATATATTGCGGCGGTCAGATCCCTTCATAACCCCAGTAATCTGATTATAAGTAAGGTCTAAGATTGCACGTAAATTTTGGGAATCGCCTAATTCTATATTTAGGTTATGTTTATGTCCTATGCCAGTGTGAAGTGGCTTGGATAACCAGTATGTATCTAATCCTTCTAATGCAAGTTTTCGTCGGCCATTATATAATTGATCTAATTGGATTTGTGTATTGGCGTTACTACTTGTATATACTCCGTCTAAACGTTCTGCTTCCAATTTTTCAAATGCATTACAAAGGTCATAACTGGTTAAATCCGGCATTTCCAAAGAAATACTACCATTATACGTAATACGCTGTTGATTTCCGGTTAAATGTTTTGTTTCAATAACAATTACACCATTGGCTGCTTTAGAACCGTAGAGAGCTTTTGCTGAGGCGTCTTTTAAAATTGTAATGCTTTCAATTCGGTTCATGTCCATGTCCATTATTGTTTCAGCAGTTGTTTCAAAACCATCAAGAATGAATAAAGGTTGATTGGGTTGATTTTGATAGTTGCTGCGCAAAGAACTGCTTTCTGTCGTTGGAAAACTGGAAGTTCCACGCATTGACATATCCGGAACACTATTGGGATTGGAGCCCATATCAAAATTATCTGCAATGTATATTGTAGGATCCAGATTTTTCAAGCTCTGGAACACATTCTGATTTCCGACACGCATCAGATCTTTGCTCGAAATAGTAGTTGCTGCTCCAGTAAAACTTTCCGCTTTACGAGTATAAATTCCAGTAACGATAACCTCATCTAATTTAGTATCACTTTTTAGAGTAATATTTTTTCGTACATCATTCCGACCACTATTAATCATCACTTGTTGAGTAGACATTCCGATATATGAAAAGGTGATAGTACATGCGGTATTAGTTGGAATCTCTATATTATATTTACCATTGTTGTCGGTTATGGCAAATCGTTGAAGATCACTAATCACAACATTAACACCAGGCAGGGGGTATCCTTCTTCATCTGATACAATACCGGTTGCGGAACGTTTATCCCCTTGTTGTTCCACTTTAGAGATGGTAACAATATCTCTTTCCATACTATAAGTAAGCCCTGTACCATTAAGAACAGTACGTAGTACGTTATCCACAGTTTCATCTTTTACATGGATAGTGATGGGTTTCAGTGACTTTGTCTGTTCTGTATTGTAGACAAAGCTTAATCCGGTTTGTTGTCTTAAAGCATCGAAAAAATCTTTGACAGTGACAGATTCCAGATTTAAAGTTACTTTTTTGCCACTTTCTGGAATGGCAAACATCATTGTGGGTAATAGTAATAATACTACTACCAGAGAAAGTATTCGTATTCTTTCTCTACTTTTTGTCTTTCTCATTCTTTCTTCTTGTTTAATTAGTAATTAATTGTCTGTGATTAAAATCTCTCTTCCTTCTATTTTTATTTGTAAATTCGTAGTACGTGCTATTGCTTTTAATATCGGGCTGATTGTGGCATAACGATCCATATTACCAGTAAATCGCAGTTGTTTAAGCTCGGAGGTGCCAAAGGAAATATTAACATTATACCAATGTTCTAGAATTTCGACAATATTTTCTAAAGTACGATTTTCGAAAATAAGTCGTCCTTCATTCCATGCTATGTAGGGAGTGAGGTCTACATTGTATATAGATATATTGTTACCTTTCTGTTCAATGTGTGCCAATTGGCCTGGCTCTATGAGTTGTTCTTGTGTACTTCCTTGAGGAATAATACTGATACTCCCTTTCACTAATGCGACTTCTGTTCGTCCAGAGGTGAATGTATTAACATTAAATTCTGTACCATACTGTTTGATTATTCCTTGGTCAGTGATAACGTAGAAAGGACGAGTATCTTTGGCTATTTTAAAATAGGCTTCTCCTTTTAGATAAACCATGCGTTTAGTCTTACTAAACTTTACAGGATACCGTATTTCTGTGTTATAATTGAGGTGTACGGTTGTTCCATCTTCAAAGGTTACTCTGAATTCGTTTCCTTGTTCAGTTGTTAATGTGTTTTTTTCTACTGTTTCAGGCTGCTGTTTTTGAGGTATATCTATATTTATATTGGGTGTTGATGGATAGATGAGCGCACCATTTTGGGCTATAGCAGTTGTGGAATGATTAACTTTAACTGGTGTTGGATATGTTGGGGTAAGCGATTGCTTGTCATTCCCGGCTAAAATTAATGTAGCTTTAGGAATTCCTGGCTGTATGGCATCTCCTAAGGCTAGATTGTCAGATATTTGTTTTTCGGAAGCAATATAAAAGTACCATCCTCCTGCTGCTATTATTATAGGTAATATTAAAATAGCTGCATATTTCAGGAGAATTGATGTGACTGATACTTGGCAATATTTCTTTTTGAAATGTTTCCATGCTTGATGTGAGTTAATCTGTGTATATGCCTCGTAGCGCTTACGAAATGATGCGCTTGTTCGTAAACGATTGAAAAACTCTTCGTGTTGTGGAGAGGTCTTGATCCAATTGTCAAGTTGTTTTTTCTCGTGCTCTGTAATATCACCGAAGAGATATTTGGCTATTAATTCTTCTGTACCAGATTTTATTTTCATATATTTATTGTCTTATCATTTGTTAATAAGACAACATGAAGATTAAAAAGAGGTACAAACTTTCTAAAAAAGATTATTTTGGTTACGAAAAAAACTTGGAACTATACAAAATGTCACATAAGGGGAGCAAAAAATAGCATGTGCCCATCTGTTCTTTGATAGATTGTATAGCTCTTTTCTTTTGTGTTTTTACTGTTTCAATCGAAATTCCTAGTGCAGTAGCTATTTCTTCATTCTTTTTTCCATCCATATGTAATAAGAATATTTCCCGGCAGCGTGTTGGCAATTTATCGATAGCACGAAATAGTAGTCGGTATACTTCTTCTTCATTGGTATCTTCTTCTTCTGTGATTTCTCGATAAGTGCTTGCCAAGCGTTCAAGATAGAGAGATTCTACATTCTGATGTTTTAAATAATTAAGAGAGGCATTTCGTATAGAATTATAAAGATAAGTTCGGAAAGAAGGCAATGATAAGAATCTCATTTTCTTTTCCCACATAGTTGCAAAAAGATCCTGTACAATATCTTCGGCAGCTTGTTGGGAAGAGAGAAAGTTGATGGCATACAACACCAATGCTTTATAATATTCATTATAAAGCTGATGATAAGCGGCTGGGTGTTGCTCATTTATACCTTTTATAAAGGAACTTTTCTCTTCGTTCATGGTGAAATATTATGTTTTATGCAGCAAATGTATAAAATATCTAGGATAAAAGAAGCCTTTCAAACTCTATAGTGTTTGTGAATGCTTCTTTTTTTATTTTTGCTTGTCTGTATAACTTCATTTTTTTCTTTGGAATAATATAACAGCAAAAAAACGCGACTCTGTTCTGAAACTTTAGAGAATCAATGTATTATAGTCTCTCTAAAAATCTTTATATTTGCAGACCGTTTGGAAACGATAGTGAATAATAAACAATACAATAACTTAAAAACAACCAAAATCAGATGAAGCAGGATATGATTGTTATCCTTGACTTGGGTAGTCATGAGAATACGGTGTTGGCTCGCGCCATCCGTGCATTAGGAGTTTATAGTGAGATTTATCCTCACGATATCACAGTGGAAGAACTGAAAGCATTGCCCAATGTAAAGGGTATTATTATTAATGGTGGACCGAATAATGTAATTGATGGCGTTGCTATTGATGTAAATCCGGCTATCTATACTTTGGGGATTCCCGTCATGGCTGCAGGTCACGATAAAGCAACTTGTGAAGTGAAGTTGGCAGAATTTGCGGATGATATTGAGGCTATAAAGGCGGCAGTGAAATCATTTGTTTTCGATGTTTGTAAAGCTGAAGCTAACTGGAACATGAAGAACTTTGTCAATGATCAGATAGAGTTGATTAAGCGTCAGGTGGGCGATAAGAAAGTATTGTTGGCTCTGTCGGGTGGAGTTGATAGCTCTGTGGTAGCAGCTTTACTTCTGAAGGCAATTGGTAACAATCTGGTTTGCGTACATGTTAATCATGGTTTGATGCGTAAGGGAGAGTCTGAAGATGTGGTTGAGGTATTCAGCAACCAGTTGAAAGCAAATCTTATTTATGTAGATGTAACCGATCGTTTCTTGAATAAACTGGCAGGTGTGGAAGATCCGGAACAGAAACGTAAAATTATTGGTGGTGAGTTTATTCGTGTGTTCGAAGAAGAAGCACGTAAACTGAATGGTATTGACTTCTTGGGGCAAGGGACTATTTATCCGGATATTGTGGAAAGTGGAACGAAAACTGCTAAAATGGTGAAGTCTCACCATAATGTAGGTGGGCTGCCTGAAGACCTTAAGTTTGAACTTGTAGAGCCGTTGCGCCAATTATTTAAAGATGAAGTTCGTGCTTGTGGCTTGGAGTTGGGATTGCCTTATGAGATGGTTTACCGTCAACCTTTCCCTGGTCCAGGTTTGGGCGTACGTTGTTTAGGTGCTATAACGCGTGACCGTTTGGAGGCTGTACGTGAGTCCGATGCTATTTTGTGTGAAGAGTTTCAGATTGCCGGATTGGATAAAAAGGTATGGCAATACTTTACAGTAGTACCCGATTTTAAATCTGTTGGTGTGCGTGATAATGCCCGTTCTTTTGATTGGCCGGTGATTATTCGCGCTGTCAACACGGTAGATGCTATGACGGCTACTATCGAACCGATAGAATGGCCTATCCTGATGAAGATAACAGACCGTATCCTGAAAGAAGTGAAGAATGTAAATCGTGTTTGTTATGATATGTCTCCGAAACCTAATGCGACTATAGAATGGGAATAGAGAGACTTTTTAAGTGATATTTCGATAGCCTCAATTTTTTGTAAGTTGAGGCTATTTTTTTATATGTTGAACCTTGCCACATTGAATTTGACAGATGTTTAATCTGATTGATATATGATTTGCGTTGGTGTAAACCATAGTGTAAACCGCTGCACAACCTTTAAAGCAATGAGTATCAAGGTTTCAGTGATTTGTTTTAAGAGTAAAGTGTTATCAAACGGAGAGCACCCTCTCATGTTACGTATTACAGAGAGCAAAAAAAGAGTAATGAAAAGTTTGGGAATATCCGTAATATGACATGGTTACCAAAATTTTATTGGCTTATACCCATATATTCTTAACCCAAACTCATACCACTATGTATAAATCTTGATTGGAATCAGTCATAAATAAACATAAACCCAACCTTGACCAATAGTAAAATTAAAATCAGAACTGGGATAGTCGTTGATATAATTTACAACTTCTTTATTTCAGCCCATGAGAGGGTGGTGGACAATCGATACCCCACATCTTATTTTGTCTGTTTCCCATTTTCAAGATCAATACACCTTCATTTATCAAATCCTCATGTGCAAACCAGGCATGATTCAATTCTTTGCCATTGAGAGTGGCCGACTGGATGTATTTATTTTCATCTGACACCCCCTCTGCTATAATTGTGAAAAACTTGTTGTTATGTAACTTGATACGGACCTCACTGAACATCGGACTGCCAATGGTATAAATAGGCAGTCCCGGAGTGACAGGATAAAAACCGAGAGAAGAAAAGACAACAAAGGCTGACATGCCCCCTCCATCTTCATCCCCAGGAATGCCCATCAAATCATTGCGAAACCACATCTTTAACAACTGGCGGATACGCTTCTGAGTTTTCCAAGGCTGACCAGCATAACAATAAAGATAAGGAATATGCAGAGACGGCTCATTCGCCATGGAGAATTGTCCCACATTGCCAGTATGATCGGGTAATTGAGAATAGAAATCAAATTTACTTTTTCCCAAAGACTCATTGAACATCTGATCCAAATTGGCAACAAACTGTTCCTTGCCATTCATCAGTTCAATAAGGTCGGCAATATTATGCGGCACATCCCAACGATACACCCAACCATTATTTTCTCCATAATACTCACGGGCACCCTGACCACCAGAAAAGCGGTAATCAAATGGGCTAATCCACTTGCCATTTTTATCCTTTGGATGGAAAAAGCACGTTTCCTTGTTGTAAATATGGCGATAATTAAACGAACGACAACGATAGTAGGCAGCTTCTTCATCCTTATTTAGCATTTCAGCGATGCGTGACAGACACCATTCGTCATACGCCGTTCCGAGTGTCACGGCTACAGATTGACGTTTTTCGAAGGAATGTACATTCGGATCAGTTTCCTTTTCATCAGGCTGCAAAGCAGGGATATACCCCTTTTCTTTATAAAACAGATCAATCCAGCCACAGGTTGCTGCTGACCAAGGAGCCAATGTCTTCTCTTCAATAGCACGTTTGCACACATTGTATGCTTTGGTTAAATCAAACTTGATTCCTTTGGCAGCCGCATCTGCAATCGTAGCCACTCCATGATTAGAATTCATTCGTCGAGAATCTCCTGTAATTTCCGGGAAAGTAGGCATCCACATCGTTCCCATCTGTTCTGCCATACGCAAATAGGACCGAATGATGTCCAACTCCGTATTTTGATCGATAAGTACACGTAATGGATGGGCTGCACGATATGTGTCCCATATCCAATCATCTGTATAGAAAGGCAAACCATAATCATTATGTACCCGATGATCGAACGCGCTGAAATAGCGCCCGTCTTCGCTGATACAGACTGGGCGTTCAAATACCCTGTACAAAGAAGTATAAAATACCCGCTTACTGTCAGTATCTCCTCCCTTAACGTCTATCTTGCCCAAGGAAGCATTCCAGATATTCCGCCCTTTATCAGCCAGTGCCACCACATCATAACCGGACAATTCACGTTCCATGTTTTTGCGAGCTTGTTCTTCACTGATAAATGAAATACCGTATCTTACACGCACATACTCAGTTTGTTTTGCAAAGGCCAA
>OHMP01000861.1_pt1 | contig 13508 bp, 9 predicted proteins | sample 1569341 | NCBI WGS metagenome assembly OHMP01 (sample SAMEA3879584, study PRJEB24766) | human gut metagenome | biome: human-associated habitat; feature: feces | place: USA | collected 1985/1987 | reverse complement strand
TTCAAATTTTCAGGGAGACCAAAAAGCATTGCCGGTTGTTCTGGAATCCTCGGATTCGGAAGATTTTGTGAAAGTGCATTTTAAGGGAATTCGAGTTGGGGTGTTTGACTTAATCGGACCTTCATCCGGAGGAATGACAGTAGAGATAGATCAGAATGATCCTTCCTATATCCGTAGGTTTGATAAATATTGCGGAGATCGTAATCGTACTAATTATTGTCTGTTTGAGTCCTTGAATGAAGAAGAACATACAATTATTATTCGTCCGGACAATAGACGTTTTGAGAAGGCGGAAATCTACAAGATGAATCCGAAGCGAATAAAGGAAACTGAATATTTCAATGAGTTTAATACCTATCTCGGCTATATTCTTTTAGTGGGTGATATTATACAAAATTAATGGTGCAAGACTGATGGTATAAGGCTGTTATTGTAGTCAAACTATAAATTAGATTACAATAATAGCCTTGTTCTTCAAATGGCATATATTTGTGGTCGGAATATACCGCTTATCAACTCTTTTTGAACCATTTGTAAACCCATTTGCCCACTTTCTCATAGTGTCGGGTTTCAGTATCGGTGTATAGCTTGGAGAAGAAAGAACTGTCCAGTGGTTCACCCGATTGATTGGGATATAACACAATCAGGCTATTATTAGAGAAATATTTTCCCAGTTGCGCCGGCAGACGTTCAAAAGAGGTATCGTAAGAGATAGACCCGCGACGGGCAGAAACAACCACCAGCAAGTGGTCATAATTCACCTGTCCTGTCAATAACAGGAGATCTTCCCATTCTTCCAGAATGGAAAATTCTGTCGGGGTACCTGCATGTCTTTTCTTCACCAGTTGCTGAAGGCGCATCAATGTACGCTCATTGGCAAAGAAATGCACCCGACAGCCGAGGATGCTTCCCATACGGCAGAAATGTTCCACCCATTTTGAGAACCCCGATTCATATTCAGCCTTTGGCGGAACGGCAATATTAATTCGGCGCAGGGTGTTAACCGGCATCAAGAATTTGGCAATCATCACTTCACGATGCGTACCTTTCAATAGGCTTTCAGCCAGATGTCCGAAGAAAGAGTCGACAATATTGGCCTTCCGGTGCAGGCCGATCACAACATCCGTAGCTTCATATTCTTTGATCGTATGGATAATCCCCGAAGCAATATTCAAATCATAACGGCTCACCATCGTGACAGGCACATCGGCGGCAGCAGCAATCATGGCAGCCTTCTCCAGGTTACGTTTACCCTGCTGCTCTTTCTTCTCCGAACTGTTATTGTCATTAATCACATTCAATGCAACCAATGCATTCTTCTGCTTGGCATCCTTTATTACCAAAGCCAGATTAACCAAATCTTCAATCGTCTCCGGATTGGCGACCGGAATTAGGATCTGTTCCTTATTTATCTGTTTAGCTTCTTCTTCCGCTTGCACATTTTCATCCAGAGCGAAACGGCGGGCCGAACGTTCGGTCACCAAAGAACTGATGACGCAAGTGAAAAGTATCATCACTACCGTGCCGTTCAATACATCATCATTCAACAAGCGTTCTCCATTCTCCATAATAATTTCGTGGCCGATCAGTACTGCTGCCAGTGTAGCCGCAGCCTGCGCATTACTCAAGCCAAATATCATGCTCCGTTCATTCGACTGCATCCGGTATATCTTCTGCGTGATCCAGGCAGCCAACCATTTACTAAAAGTCGCCACTACTGTCATTACAATAGCCACCTTCAATGCTTCACCTCCGGTAAACAGGCTCCTTACATCAATAATCATCCCGACGCCAATCAGGAAATAAGGAATAAACAAGGCATTTCCCACAAACTCCAGGCGGTTCATCAAAGGAGATACATGAGGAATCAAACGATTCAACACCAAGCCTGCCAGGAAAGCGCCTAAAATTCCTTCCATTCCCACGAATTCCATCAACCCTCCTCCAAGGAAAACCATTGCCAGTACAAACACAAACTGCATCACGCTGTCATCATACTTCCGGAAGAACCAACGTCCGATACGGGGAAAGAAGAAAACAATCAGGAATCCGAGAAAAGCCACTTTTGCCACAAGAAACACCCAGAACCAACCATCAACAGTGCCTTTAAACATACCACCTATGACGGCAAGAATAATCAAAGCAAGGGTGACGGTGACAGCCGTCCCCCCAATGGTTATATTGACGCTGCGCAAACGCGACAATCCATAACGGCTAATAATAGGATAGGCTATTAAAGTATGGGAAGCGTACATACTTGCCAATAACACCGCCGTGAGAAAGCCATAACCCAGCATACTCATACTACTCCATATTCCCAACGCCATCGGAATCAGAAAGGTGAGCCAGCCGAACACAACACTTTTCGTCCGGTTTTTCTTAAAGTCCTCCATATCCATTTCGAGTCCGGCAAGAAACATGATATAATATAATCCCACTTTGCCGAAGAGTTCGAAACTGCTGTCACGGTCGAGCACATGAAAGCCGTGTTCGCCAATCAATACACCCGCCAGAATCATGCCTATAATATGAGGTATATGAAGACGTCCGAGGATCATCGGAGCAAAGAGAATGATAATCAATACCAAAAAGAATACCCAAGTCGGGTCGGTAATCGGTAAGGTTAAATTAAAATCAAACAGGTTCATAGGCTGTGGCTTTAGGAATTCAATGCAAAGGAACAAAAAAGTTTGCAGAATCACAATGAATGTCCAGACGTATTATTCAGCAGTCAATTACTTACTTTACTACTTTTTTTCCCCCGCTTACCTATCAAGATCTATTTCATTAGGCACTTTTATTTCGTTCTACTATAGTGTCTCTTGCGTATGACTATAGTTATACGCAAGGGAGACTATAGTTATCCTTACGTTACACTATAGTTAAACGAAGTAATATTAGGCAATAAAGATAATCTTATCAAGCTACGAAACCAATCCGATTCGCATCGCGACGGAGAACGCATCCCTTTTGGTGCATTTATCCGATCCAACAACCACACTTGATTATACGTAAGGTTAAAGAAATCCGCCGAAAAACTGAAATATTTCTCTCAAAAGCGATGTTTATATGCTAAATTGTTATAATTTTGCAGCCAAATCTTTTCTATTCGACAGGAAAGAAATTCAATATTCACAATTTAACAAAAGAAAAAGATGAAAGTAGCTATTGTTGGCGTAAGCGGAGCCGTAGGACAAGAATTCCTGCGCGTGCTCGATGAGAGAAACTTCCCGATGGACGAGTTAGTTTTGTTCGGTTCTAAACGTAGTGCCGGAACAACTTATACTTTCCGCGGTAAACAGATCGAGGTGAAACTCTTACAACACAACGATGACTTTAAAGGGGTAGACATTGCTTTCACTTCTGCCGGTGCAGGAACATCCAAGGAGTTCGAGAAAACAATCACCAAATACGGTGCTGTGATGATCGACAACTCCAGCGCTTTCCGTATGGATGCGGATGTACCTTTGGTAGTGCCTGAGGTAAATGCCGAAGACGCATTGGAGCGTCCACGCGGTGTCATTGCCAACCCCAACTGTACAACAATCCAAATGGTTGTCGCACTGAAAGCCATCGAACAGCTTTCTCATATAAAAACCGTGCACGTATCTACCTATCAGGCAGCCAGCGGTGCCGGTGCTGCCGCTATGGACGAATTGTACGAGCAATATCGCCAAGTATTGGCAAATGAACCTGTTACAGTAGAAAAGTTTGCATATCAATTGGCTTTCAACCTCATACCGCAGATCGACGTGTTCACAGAAAACGGTTATACGAAAGAAGAGATGAAGATGTATAACGAAACACGTAAAATCATGCATTCAGATATTAAAGTCAGCGCGACTTGCGTACGTGTTCCTGCACTACGTGCTCACTCTGAAAGTATCTGGGTAGAAACCGAACGCCCTATTTCTATCGAAGAAGCCCGCGAAGCATTCGCTAAGGGAGACGGACTGGTGCTTCAGGATAATCCTGCGGAAAAAGAGTACCCGATGCCGTTATTCCTGGCTGGGAAAGATCCGGTTTATGTGGGACGCATCCGCAAAGACCTGACGAATGAAAACGGATTGACTTTCTGGATTGTAGGTGACCAAATCAAGAAAGGTGCAGCACTGAACGCAGTGCAGATCGCAGAATATCTGATTAAAGTAAAGAATGTCTAAATCATAAAGATTTAAGAAAGAAAAGTCCGGTTTCGCCCTTGAAACCGGACTTTTTATATACCTTTGCATTCACAAAATAGAATTTAAGCCGCAATTGCCTCTGCGTTATACACAAACAAATACGGTTCAAACATTAATTATCATCTAAGAATTAAACCGTATGAGAATTTACAAAGTGTTTACACTTTTAGGTCTGTTCATTTCTATATTCTACAATTGTTCACTTCCTGCCGATGATGAAGAAGATTCAGAAGGAGAAGATACGGCTACTTCCGAACTTTCTTGGGAAGGAGAAACAGATAAATTCACTATCAATTCTAAAGAAGGAGTCCATCTGAATGATCCGGCAGAAGATAGTGGAACAGCCTATGTCACCATACCGTCCACGTCAGTAAAGAATACCCGCTGGGAGTTTGGAGTTCACCTTACATTCAATCCATCCGCCAATAATTATGCACGTTTTTATCTGACCTCTTCTTCCAACACCCTCTCCGGTAGCCTAAACGGGTATTTTATACAAATAGGAGGAGCAAAAGACAATGTGACACTTTATCGTCAGAATGGAGACCAGCCCAAGCTGCTGGCTTCGGGTCGGGAAGTGATGAAGGGTAATAACTCCCCCCAATTATACATAAAAGTAGAATGCGATAATAATGGGTATTGGACTTTTTGGACACGATTGGAATCCGAAGACGGATATACATTGGAAAAGCAAGTGAAAGATACCGGCATACAGAGTTCCGTTTGTTCGGGAATTTATTGTGTCTACACCAAAACCCGCTGTAAAGCCTTCACATTCCATCATGTACGATTATCCAACGGTGTAGAGACAACGACCGACCCCGACAATACTCCCGACAAACCGGATTCCGAAAAGCCGGATATTACCGAACTACCGGAAGATGTCAGAGGTATGCTCCTCTTTAATGAGATAATGTATGATAATGCCACAGACGGCACCGAATACATAGAGCTCTATAATCCGACTGAACAGACTATTGTGTTGCCACAGCTTTTTCTATATAAGATGCATGAAGACGGCAAAGTGTACAGTACCACTACGTTACAAAATGAATCTCCATCCCAACCCCTGATCATTGCATCCAGAGGATATCTTTGCTTTTCTAAATATCTCGACAAGATTATTCAAAAACACAATGTCAATAGAGAGAACCTAATAGAAATATCCAAATTCCCGGCACTTGATAATGAAGGAGGCTATCTCGCACTGTCCAGCACCCCCAAAACTGGGAAAGGACATACATTTGACACTTGTCGTTTCTGGGACGGAATGCACGATACCGACAAATCCAAAACTATCGGCATTTCACTCGAAAAGAAATCCCCGGAACTGCCTTCACTCAACAAGAATTGGCGTTCCTCTAAACATACGACCGGCGGAACTCCTGGAATAAAAAATATGTAAGAGTATATATATCTATGATAAATTCCCTACATTTGTAGCAAAGTAAACAAGTTTATGATAAATATATAAGAAACATCTTACACAACTCATACTACAAAACAAAAAGTAAAATAATGAAAACAACAATCAACTGTTTTCTTCCTTTCAGCCGGTTGGAAGAAACTGTGCAAACAGTTAAGGAGTTACGTGCATCGACGCTGGTAGACAAAATTTATTTATTGGCATCGCCAATTACCAATGTCTGTATTCCCGGATGCGAACTCATCTCTGTAGAGAAAATGCAGTCTACACAAGCGATGCGAGCTATTGCAGAACATTCTGATAAAACATATACCTTGCTCTATACCAAACACACTGCACTAAAAATAGGCATGTTCGCTCTTGAAAGAATGGTTCAAATAATAGAAATGACCCAAGCTAGCATGGTATATGCAGACCATTACCAACAGATGGACAGTGTGCAAAAACCTGCTCCGGTCATTGATTACCAATTCGGCAGCCTGCGTGACGACTTCAATTTCGGCTCGGTTTTACTGTTCAATGCCAACGTATTCAAGGAAGTTATAGAAAATACGGAAGAGGAATATCAATATGCAGGCTTGTATGATTTGAGACTCAAAATATCCCAAAAGAGCAAACTGGTACATATCAACGAATATCTATATACCGAAGTAGAAAGTGACAAGCGGAAAAGCGGTGAGAAGCAGTTCGATTATGTAGACCCTAAAAACCGTCAGGTACAGATTGAAATGGAACAGGCATGCACCAACCATTTGAAGGAAATTGGCGGATATCTTTATCCTATCTTCCGTCCCGTAGACTTTTCTTCTCACACTTTTGAATATGAAGCTTCTGTCATTATACCCGTACGCAACCGTATTCGCACAGTCAAAGATGCCGTACGCTCGGCACTGAACCAGCAAACGACCTTTCCGTTCAATGTCATTGTCATCGACAATCATTCAACAGACGGGACCAGTGAAGTTCTCCATGAACTTAGTTCGGACAAGCGGCTGATTCACGTCATTCCCGAAAGAGATGACCTCGGTATAGGCGGATGTTGGAACATAGGTATCCATCACGAGAAATGCGGAAAGTTTGCCGTCCAACTTGATAGCGATGACGTGTATAAAGACGAACATAGCCTGCAAATCATCATTGATACTTTCTATAAACAGAAATGTGCAATGGTAATCGGCACTTATATGATGACTAACTTTGATATGCAGGAAATTGCCCCCGGCATCATCGATCATAAGGAATGGACGCCCGACAACGGACGAAATAATGCATTACGTATCAACGGCCTGGGAGCTCCCCGTGCATTCTACACGCCCATTCTTCGGGAAATCAAAGTCCCGAACACAAGCTATGGAGAAGATTATGCCCTTGGATTGAAAATTTCACACGATTATCAGATAGGCAGAATATACGACGTGATTTACCTTTGCCGCCGTTGGGACGGCAACTCGGATGCTGCACTGCCTGTTGAGAAAATCAACCAGAATAATCTATATAAAGACCGGCTTCGTACGTGGGAATTGGAACAGCGCATCCTGCAACAAGAAACGACATTAGAGAATATTCAGCAAAAAATCGAACAGTTATTCCAAAAGCAAACTCTTTCTTGGAAACTAGCCAAAGAGAATTACCAAGCATTGGAACAGTATCGGTCACGAACAAAAGAAATATCCAAATGGTTTGGTAATGACGGTTTAGGTGCGAACCTATTCCTTAATCCGAAACGTATTCTTTCAGCTACCGCACAGACAGATATTGCCTCCATTCACTCACGGCCTTGCTTCCTCTGCCAAACAAACCGACCGCAGGAACAAGAGTTCATCAGTTACAGGAATTATCAGATACTGGTTAATCCCTATCCCATATTTAAACACCACTTTACAATTGTAGATAAGGAACACAAGTCGCAATCCATAGTCGGGCGTTTTAAAGATATGATAGAATTCACCGACATAATGAGAGAATACTTTCTTATGTATAATGGACCGGAATGTGGAGCTTCCGCTCCCGATCATGCCCATTTTCAAGCTTGCAGTAAAGAGGAAAGTATGCAGGGATCATATTACGATCACATAGATTTAATAGATAACGACAAGGTGCAAATTAGTTATGAAAATTTCCCGTACAGTTTCATCAGGATTCAGGCGAAAAATAAGAAAACAATGTCGAAAACCTTTCATCTGATTTACGACATCTTAGCTGCCAATAATAACGGAAAAGAACCAATGATGAATATTCTTGCCTGGTATGGTTTGGAACGCACCAAAGAGGATTTTGGAAAGAACTACGACGATCAATTTGAGTCAGTGGCCGAACACCCTTACAATTGTATTATCTTCTTACGCAGCAAACATCGTCCTGACTGCTATTACGCAAAAGGGGACGAACAAATTATCATCAGTCCTGCTATTGCTGAAATGAACGGCATATTCCCTATAGTACGTGAAGAGGATATGGAGAAACTGACTCCTGAAAAGGTATATGAGATCTATCGGGAAATATCTATATCCAAAGAAAAACTGCAAAAAATATTAGAACGTATTAAGGCTGTATTATGACTCAACCTCAAATAACAGTTGGTATCCTTTCCGGGAAAGAGATTGAATTCTCTTTCCCAATGAAATTTAGTTCTTCTGTCAGAACGGAAATTTCCGGGACACAGAAAGTTATTTATCAGGATGGGAAGATTCATTGGCAAGGGAAAGAGTACGACGAATTATCCTTCATTCCTCCACAAAATGCACATGCTTTCTTTGAACTGAAAGATGTGACCATCGGAATCAACTTCCATTGGGAACGCAAAGAAGTCCAGAAATTCAAAGGGGAATTAAAGATTATCATCGAAGGAGAACAACTAACCGCCATCAATGTGATTTCCATTGAAGAATATCTTACCAGTGTAATTTCATCCGAAATGAGCGCAACAGCTTCTTTAGAACTACTAAAGGCTCACGCCGTCATCTCCCGAAGCTGGCTACTCGAAAAAAATAAAGAATTAAGAATGAAGAATGAAGAATTTAAAAGAACTTTGCAAAAAGACAGCGCAGCCAATTCTTCATTCTTCATTCCTAATTCTTCATTTATTAAGTGGTATGACCATGAAGCACATAGAAATTTCGATGTATGTGCCGATGATCATTGCCAGCGTTATCAGGGAATTACACGAGCCTCAACACCACAAGCCATCGAAGCAGTCTCCGCCACGCGGGGGGAAGTGCTGATGTATAAAGGAGCGATTTGTGATGCCCGTTTCTCTAAATGTTGTGGCGGAGCTTTTGAAGAGTTCCAAAATTGTTGGGAAAACGTAAAGCATCCTTATCTAATCAGACAACGGGATAGCAAGACTGAAAAACAACTTCCCGATTTGACCATAGAGGCGGAAGCTGATAAATGGATACGCACCTCGCCTGTTGCTTTCTGTAACACGCAGGATAAGAAAATTCTAAGCCAAGTCTTAAACAATTACGATCAGGAAACTGCAGACTTCTATCGTTGGAAAGTCAGTTATTCGCAACAAGAGCTTTCAGAACTGATTCATCAACGTTCAGGGATTGATTTCGGACAAATCATTGATTTAATTCCTGTAGAACGGGGAACATCCGGACGTCTTGTCCGACTAAAGATTGTAGGAACCTTACGGACACTCATCATTGGAAAAGAGTTGGAAATACGCCGTACCTTATCTACTTCTCATCTGTATAGTTCCGCCTTCGTAGTAGACAAGGAATATGAGGAAAAAGGACATAAAGAGGATAAAATCCCTTCACGATTCATCCTTACCGGAGCCGGATGGGGGCATGGAGTAGGACTTTGCCAGATTGGTGCTGCCGTAATGGGAGAGCAAGGTTACAAATATGAAGAAATACTGTCTCACTATTACCCCGGCAGTACGCTCGAGAAACAATATCAATAAAAAAGAATAATACCATGACAACCCCCACTATAAAAAGAAATCCCTGGAGCTGGATACCCACCCTCTACTTCGCAGAAGGGCTGCCATACGTAGCGGTAATGACGATTGCTGTTATCATGTACAAGCGTTTAGGATTATCCAATACGGAAATAGCCTTATACACTTCCTGGCTCTATCTTCCCTGGACTATCAAACCGCTATGGAGTCCATTCGTCGACCTGGTGAAAACGAAGCGTGCCTGGATTATTGCCATGCAAGGTTTCATCGCTGCCGGATTTGCAGGAATAGCCTTCTTTATTCCGACTGCTCATTATGTACAGTTGACTCTTGCTTTTTTCTGGCTGTTGGCGTTCAGTTCCGCTACGCATGACATCGCAGCAGACGGTTTCTATATGCTCGGACTCAATAATAAGGAACAATCTTTCTTTGTCGGTATCCGGAATACTTTCTATCGGCTTGCCAATATTTTCGGGCAGGGAATTCTAGTCATGCTGGCAGGATGGCTGGAAACGTCACAGAACAATATTCCCCTGGCATGGAGTATTACATTCTACCTCCTTGCCGGATTATTTCTGGCTCTTACTATCTATCATCGGCTTATCCTCCCCCATCCTGATTCGGACATTAAACGTCCCGGACTCACACCGGGTAAGTTGTTGGGAGATTTCCTCCTGACCTTTGTCACATTCTTTCAGAAAAAGAACCTCGGTCTCATGTTCTTTTTCCTCCTCACCTACCGGTTGGGAGAATCACAGTTAGCCAAAATAGCTTCTCCTTTCCTGCTCGACACGACCGATAAAGGTGGACTGGGTTTATCCACAGCAACTGTCGGAATGATCTACGGCACGATAGGTGTCATAGCTTTATTGCTCGGTGGAATCATTAGTGGTTTCCTCGTTTCCCGTGACGGATTCAAGAAATGGATATTACCCATGGCATTAGCCATCAACATTCCCGATCTATTATATGTATGGATGGCTGCAGCCACTCCTAACAACCCGATATTGATTTCCACCTGCGTAGCTATCGAACAATTGGGTTATGGTTTCGGTTTCACAGCCTATATGCTTTATCTGATTTATATTGCCGAAGGCGGGCACAAGACAGCTCATTATGCTATCGGAACCGGATTTATGGCACTAGGCATGATGATTCCCGGTATGCCTGCCGGATGGATACAGGAACATCTCGGATACACAAACTTCTTTATCTGGGTTTGTATTTGTACCCTACCCGGTATCGTCGCCTCATTAATGATTCGCAACCGACTGGAGGATTCTTTCGGAAAGAAACAATAAAAAACTCAAAGATATGATACTCATTGCAGATAGTGGTTCTACAAAAACCGACTGGTGCATCGTTTTCAACGACACCCCAATCAAACGAATGGGAACGAAGGGAATTAATCCCTTCTTCCAATCAGAAGAAGAAATTCAACAAGAGCTGACACATTCCCTTCTGCCACAACTACCGGAAGGAACGATCAACTCCGTCTTTTTTTATGGTGCAGGCTGCACTCCCGAAAAGGCTCCCGTCCTCCGGCGGGCCATCGCCGACAGCCTGCCTGTCATCGGAAATATCAAAGCCAACTCGGATATGCTTGCCGCTGCCCGCGGACTATGCGGACATGAAGCAGGGATTGCCTGCATCCTCGGCACAGGTTCCAATTCCTGTTTCTACAACGGTGAAGAGATTGTCAACAACATCTCCCCTCTTGGATTCATCCTGGGAGATGAAGGAAGCGGCGCAGTCTTAGGAAAACTACTGGTAGGCGATGTACTGAAAAACCAGCTTCCACCCGCCATCAAAGAAGCTTTCTTAAAACAGTTCGACCTGACGGCCCCCGAAATCATCGACCGCGTTTACCGCCAACCCTTTCCGAACCGTTTTCTGGCTAGTCTCTCCCCTTTCCTTGCACAGCACTTGGAAGAACCGGCTATCCGTTCACTAGTACTCAACAGCTTTATCGCTTTTCTCCGCAGAAACGTGATGCAATATGATTATAAGCAATATCCGGTACATTTTATTGGTTCCGTAGCTCACTGTTACAAGGAGATTTTGCAGGAGGCTGCGCAAACAACAGGAATTCAGATCGGTAAGATTCTTCAAAGTCCGATGGAAGGGCTGATTCAATACCATCAACAATAGTTCTTTTACCTATTGTAATTTATAACCAGTAATTATAAAAATGCAAATAACCGAACAACCGTCCTTTTACGATCATCTGGAAAAGAAATCTGTGCGAGAGATCTTAGAAGATATCAACCAGGAAGATCAGAAAGTAGCGTTAGCCGTACAAAAGGCTATTCCACAAATTGAAGAGCTTGTCAATCAGATTGTGCCCCGCATGAAACAAGGCGGACGCATCTTTTATATGGGGGCCGGCACAAGCGGTCGCCTGGGAGTATTGGATGCTTCCGAAATTCCTCCTACTTTCGGTATGTCTCCCAACTGGATTATCGGACTGATTGCAGGAGGCGATACAGCCTTGCGCAATCCGGTAGAAGGAGCCGAAGATGATGAAAATCGAGGTTGGGAAGAACTCGTCGAACACCAGATCAACGAAAAAGACACCGTTATCGGCATTGCCGCTTCCGGCACTACCCCGTACGTAATCGGTGCTTTACGGGAAGCCCGTAAACACGGTGTCCTGACAGGTTGTATCACCAGTAATCCCGATTCTCCAATGGCGGCAGAGGCAGATGTCGCCATCGAAATGATTGTAGGACCGGAATATGTAACAGGCAGTTCCCGGATGAAATCAGGCACCGGACAGAAAATGATTCTGAATATGATTAGCACCTCTGTCATGATTCAACTTGGACGGGTGAAAGGAAATAAGATGGTAAACATGCAGCTTAGTAATCATAAACTGGTAGAAAGAGGCACCAGGATGATTATGGAGGAACTAGGATTAAATCATGACCATGCACAAAAATTGTTACTGTTACACGGTTCGGTTAAGAATGCAATTGACGCTTACCGATATTCTCAAGATCATTAAAATCTCTACTTACTCTTGTTAAACCAACTTATATTATACGCATCACATACCAATCTTATTAATACGGAATATGACACATTAACCATCATTATTCATCCGACAGCCTCATAGATACAATACAAAAAGATTTTGAAACAAAATCAAAAACATTTATTGAACAAAGCAGTTTGTTCACACTTCTTCATTTTATCTCCGAAGAAAAAACTTCAAGAAAAAGTAAATTGGTATCAACAGTATAAATAATTGAAACATACCCAAAGCCCGTTCTTATCAATACCAACTATCTTTGCATCGTGTCACAGTACAGACAAAAATAAACCATTTTTGGGATTTAAGACACAAAGAAGATAATTTCATTAAATATAGTATTTATGAAGAAGGATATTTACATCATTTTGAGCCTGCTGTTATATACTTTTCAATTACCAATTATCTGCAAAATAGAATATCCGGTTACAGTGAAACGTAAGATCAATGATTAACAACAAATTATTAAATATTGAAACCATGAAAAGATTATTTCTATTCTTCTACCTCTCTGTTGTGAGTATAGTGGCATTTGCCGCTGAACAATTTGTAATATTCACACCGGCCGGTAATCATTTTCCGTTGATTGCCAACGGAGTTCCTTGTCCGATATATGTAGATTCTTCCGAAGACAAAGGGGTAATGATAGCTGTCGGCAATCTTCAACAAGATATACTGCAAGTATGCGGAACGAAGCCTGAATTCTTAACAAACGTAAGTTCGAAACACTGTGTCATTGTAGGTACCTATAGTACTCCTTTTGTAAAAAAACTGATAGCTGCAAACAAAATAGATAAAAAGGAGCTGGAAGGGAAAAATGAGAAATATATCCTGCAAGTTGTCACCAATCCCTGTGAAGGAGTAGATGAAGCAGTGGTTATCATCGGCAGCGACAGACGCGGTACGATCTATGGTATCTATGAACTTTCCGAACAAATAGGGGTATCTCCCTGG
>OHMP01000842.1_pt1 | contig 13744 bp, 14 predicted proteins | sample 1569341 | NCBI WGS metagenome assembly OHMP01 (sample SAMEA3879584, study PRJEB24766) | human gut metagenome | biome: human-associated habitat; feature: feces | place: USA | collected 1985/1987 | reverse complement strand
ATTGATGACCGCACCAATGACAACGGTAGCCATACTGATTTTAGCAAAGCCCTGGGCGGTGATAAAAGCATTCAGACCCAGAGCGAACTGTACAAAAATGGTACCCAAGGTATAAATGCGCATATAGTCCATGGCATAGCCGATGGTGTTTTCACTGGCGCCGAATGCCATAAGGATGGGCTCCGCAAATCTGCGGAAAAATACCGTCAGCACCAATGCGATGATGATGAGCATGATAAAGCTGTTACCCAATGTATAATGCGCTTCTTCGTTATCGCTTCTCCCCATGAGAACGGAAGCACGTGGAGCGCTGCCCATACTCACCAGCGCCGCAAAAGCTGTAATGAGCATGATGATGGGCATGCAGACCCCTACCCCTGTTAATGCCAATGCCCCAATGTCAGGAATATGTCCGATATACATACGGTCAACCACATTATAAAGGACGTTGACCACCTGCGCTGTAATGGCAGGGATGGCCAATTGTCTTAATAATATCTTGACGTTTGCCGTACCCAGTACGTTATCCTGTCCAGATGGGTTCATATGTTTCTACCTTCTTTCCTTTATTTTCCCAAACAGAATTTGGTGAAGATGCGGTCGATGATTTCCTCATCGGCTACATCGCCAGTGATTTCCCCTAATGCCCGACTGGCGTCCTGCAAGTCCATGGAAATGAAATCCTCGGGCATACGGGTGCCGATGGTCACAAGGCAGCGTTCCATGGCTTCTTTGGCCTGATAGAGCGCGTTTTTATGACGGGTATTGCCCAAAAGGGCATCGTCTGCCGTGGCTGTCTGACCGCTGAAGAACAATGTCTTGATGGCATCGATAAGGGCATCGAAACCAGTATTTTCCTTGACGGAAACGAACAGAATCTGTTCCTTTGGTACGAACTGTTCCAATTCTTCCAGAGAAAGTTTCTGTTCCAAATCGGATTTATTCAGCATGACAATGCTGTGTTTTCCATCAATGAAGGACAAAATTTCTCTATCCTCTGCTTCCAGCGGACGGGAGGCATCCAGCATCATGAGGATCAGGTCTGCCTGTTCCGCATAGGCTTTGGATTTTTCCACGCCCATTTTTTCCACTACATCCCCTGTTTCACGGATACCTGCGGTATCTACGATTTTGACGGGGATGCCGTCGATATTGATATATTCCTCTACGGTGTCACGGGTGGTACCGGGAATGTCTGTGACGATGGCGCGGTCTTCTTCCAAGAACCAGTTCAAGAGAGAGGATTTGCCTACATTGGGTTTCCCAACAATAACGGTCTGCAAACCTTCCCGCAGGATTTTCCCTCTGTCTGCCCCTGCAAGGAGTCTTTCCATACGGGCAAGGAGTTTCTTTGCGCCCTTCTCCATGGAATCGTATGTTTCTTCTTCGATGTCGTAGTCTGGATAGTCAATGACAGCTTCGATGGAAGCGATCATGTCGATGATTTCCTGACGCATCTGACGGACTTCTGTTTTCAGCCTGCCTTCCAGCTGGTTCACAGCTGCCTGACGGGACAGTTCTGTTTTGGACTGGATCAGGTCAATGATGGCTTCTGCCTGGGTCAGGTCGATACGACCATTGAGGAAGCCACGTTTTGTAAATTCACCGGGTTCTGCCAGTCTGGCGCCGGCGTTCAACAGTGCCTGAAGGACACGCTGGGTCACCAGAAAACCGCCATGGCAGTTCACTTCCACAATGTCTTCTTTTGTGTAGGTATGGGGGGCCTTCATGACAGAAACCAGCACTTCGTCAATGACTTCCCCGTCGGGGCCATCGGTGATCTTCCCATAGGAAAGGGTATGGCTGGGTTTTTCCGTCAGTTTCTTTTTGCCCTGGAAAATGGTGTCCGCCAAAGCGATGCAGCCATTTCCGCTCATGCGGACGATGCCGATGCCGCCGCTGCCCAGTGGTGTGGAGATGGCAGCAATGATGTCGTCCAGAAAATTTGCCTGCTGCAGCATAAATAAATCCCCTTTCTTTTCCGTTTGTAGAAAAAGGCGTCCGCAGGGTATCTCCCCGTCGGCCGCCTTCTTTTGTAAAATTTATGCTTCTGCTTTTTCCATTCTTTCCGCTCTTTCGTGTCTTTCGCCGCGTTCCATTTTTCTGGAATCTCTGGGCTGACCGTTTTTGCCTTTCAGTGCAATGACTACATTACGGAAAGGTTCTTCCCCTTCACTGAATGTTGTCACATAGCGGTCATTCTGCAGTGCAGAATGGATGATTCTTCTTTCATAAGGGTTCATAGGTTCCAGCACCACATTTTTTCTGGTGTGTTTTACCTTTTTCGCCAGGTTGAACGCCAGTGTTTCCAGTGTTTCTTTTCTTCTCTGGCGGTAGTTTTCTGTATCCAGCATGACGCTGATGTAAGACGCGCTGTTTTTGTTGACTACCAGGTTTACCAGGTACTGCAAAGCGTCCAGTGTCTGACCTCTTTTGCCGATGAGAATCCCCATATCGTCACCGGTCAGGTCAACCAGCAGGTGTTTATCCTGCATTTTTGTTTCGATTTTGATAATCAGTCCCATGGACAGGAATACTTCACGCAGGAAGTTTTCTGCCGCTTTTTCGGGATTAAAGTTTTTCTTTACCAGTACAACGGCGTCTTTGCCGCCGAACATACCCAGAAAGCCTTTGGAGCCTTCTTCAATAACGGTAATGGTGACCTCGTCTTTTTCCGCCTGCAATTCTGCCAGCGCAGCTGCAACGGCTTCGTCGATGGTCTTACCGGATTTTCTGATTTCGTCCATTTCTTACAACGCCCCCTCAGCCAGTTTCTTTTTGTAGAATTTCTGCAGGAAGATCTGCTGCAGAATACCGAAGATGTTACTGATTGTCCAGTAAACACCCAGACCTGCAGGAACCTGCAAACAGAAGAATGCCATCATGATGGGCATGAAATACAGCATCATTTTATTCATGCTCTGTGTCATGGCTGCTGCCTGATCGTTTTCCGCGTTTGCGGTGGTGTTCATCAGGGATGTCATGACTTTAGACTGCAGGAATGTGGTCACACCTGCCACGATAGGCACGATGACGCTGGGGAAACTCAGACCACACTTACTTACCAGTGGAATGGTCAGGAAAGTTTCGATATTGTTCTTTGTATCCAGCAGAGGCAGCAGTGCATTGCCGCTGTCGCCCAGAACACTCAGGATGTTGCTCCAGTCGCCTGCTTTGATGTTGGCTACCAGCATAACAACGTCATTGACGTTGCTCAGATCCAATGTACCCAGGTTTTTATAAGTATCTACCAGATCCTGGGCGTAAGGTGTGAACGCTTCCATACGCAGCGCCGCGGGAATCTGGATGATGGCATTGGCAATATCTGTGTAGTTGTTGCCGATGACATCAACGTAAACATACGCATTCTGGAAAATATAGTACAGTGCGTACAGGATAGGAAGCTGGATCAGCATAGGCAGGCAGCCGCCCATAAGGTGTACGCCGTTTTTCTTCTGGAAGTCCTGCAATTCCAGCGCCATTCTCTGCTGAGACATGGTGTCAGTCTTGCCTTTGTATTTATCTCTGATTTTGTTCATCTCAGGCTGAAGCTGCTGCATCTTAAAGGAAGACTTCTGCTGCTTCATCATCAGAGGGAACAAGATAAGTTTCACGATTAAGGTAAAAATGATGATGGCAATACCCAGCGCACCTGCACTGACACTGCCGTAAATGCCGTTAAAGAGCATGTTATAGATTTTGCCAAGAACGATGGCAATGGGTTCGAAAATACCCGGTTCTCGCACCATACGCATGGTGGACAACAACATCAATTCATTCACTTTTTTGCCTCCTTACAACACCAAACATGAGAATTTTTTCTGCACTTAAAATCAGTGCAATCAAACAAAAAAAAATCAAGGCACCGGATCATAGCCGCCTTCATGAAAAGGATGGCACTTCAATAACCGCCGCACCGCAAGATAGCCGCCCTTTAAGGCACCATATTTCAAGATGGCTTCATAGGCGTATCTGGAACAGGTGGGGGTAAAACGGCAATGGGGCCCGATATAAGGGGAGATCCCCAGCTGATACAGACGAATGAGAAACAAAAATACTTTTTTTACCATACGAACATATCATCTCACTTTTTTTCCGCTTCCTCCGGGCAGAAGAAATTATGTTTTTTCATCAAATGACGCAGAGAGTCCTGCACTTCCCAATAAGAAGCTTCGTTGCAGGATACCCGGGCAATGACCACGATGTCATAGCCTCTTTTCAGCTCTGCTTCCATACTGCGGTAGCTTTCCCGGATCAGGCGGGTCACATGGGAGCGGACAACACTCTTGCCGACTTTTTTGCTGACGGAAATGCCCAGACGGTTTTCCGCCGTGCCGTTTTTGATGATATACATCACCAGACGGCGATTGGCAAAAGATCTGCCCTTATGATATACATAGCGAAACTGAAAATTCTTTTTCAGGGATTGTGTAAAAAGCATGGTCATCCAGCTCCCTTCCCGATTTGCCTAAAAAAATTTTTTCCAATGACGAACAAAAGGCCACATTCTGCGGCCTTAATTTACTCTTGGTATCATCGAAAATTATGCGGACAGTACTTTTCTGCCTTTTCTTCTTCTTGCAGCCAGCACTTTTCTGCCGTTTGCAGTTCTCATTCTTTTTCTGAAGCCGTGTTCTCTGCTTCTCTGTCTTTTCTTGGGCTGAAATGTCATTTTCATTGTACATGCACCTCCTTTGTCCTTGCAGGGTTTTAACGCCCTTTTTACGAGCACTGCTACTATTATAGTGAAAAAGCAAGTCCCCGTCAAGAAAAAAATATCCGCTACAAGGGGAATTTACGGCTTTTTTTCCATTTTTCGCAAAAAATTGTACGAAATTCCATACAGAAAAAAGTACATTTGGAACTCTTTGGGACTTTTTGTTCTATATATTGTAATTAACCTCATTTTTTCTCTGTGTTCTTTTTCAATAAAAAATACAGAAAAAATATGGACTATCAAAAAACGGACTGCTGTTTTTGTGTGATTTTCCGTTTTTTTGACAAAAAAATCACAAGTTGTGCCATTTGCTTTTTTGGCTAAAATCAGACTTTTCCACAATTCAGTCCATTTTTTCATTGCGGTTGTGGATAACTTTTGTTATACTGAAAGACAGAATCAAAATGAGATGTGCCTCCGCGGCAGGCAGCTGTCTTGACGTACCGAATACCAAAAGGGAAACAGAGAGCTGTTTTTTTGTCTGAAAATTTGCCGAAAAAAACCGTCCTGCATTGGCGGAACTTGCAAAAAAGGGGCTCCCTTTGACGACAGCGGCAGGATTTTTGTCCTTTTTTTCAGCTATTCCACAATTTCCACGTCTCTTTCCAGAAAGTTATCCACAAGCTGTTGATAACCCTGTGTATAACTTTTGTGAGCTGTGGATTTTCTGCGGATGAAAAAAATATGGTTTGCATCAAAAGACCGAAATTTCCATTTTTTCGGGATTGTGTAAAACAACGGGACTGTTTTTCCACACCGCTGTGTATAAAAAATGAAATGTGTTGTCCATACACAGGGAAAAAACAGGGGACTGTGGGCAAATGAAAAAGTTATCCACAGCATCGGAACATCGGATTTTTGAAAAAGAAATGTAATAGGAGGATTGTTTATGGACATCAACCAATCTTGGAACGCGGCTTTGAAGCTCATCGAACAGGAAATTTCCTCATCCATCGGTTTTGAAACCTGGATTCTGCCCATTGTGCCTGTGGGCATCGACGGCAGCCGTTTTCTGCTGCAAGTCAGTGACAACGTCTGTAAGGAAATTCTGGAAAAACGTCATCTGACCCTCATTCGCAGCGCTCTGAAGAACGTGACGGGCATCAATTACGACATCGTCATCCTGACAGAAGGGGAAAAAACTCCCGTTCATACCACAGCAGAAGTGAAAAAGGAAGAAAGCGGCGATGTGGCGCGGAATCTGAATCCCAAGTATGTATTCAGCTCTTTCGTGGTGGGCAACAGCAACCGTATGGCTCACGCGGCATCCCTTGCCGTTGCCGAATCTCCGGCAAAAGCCTACAACCCTTTATTTTTGTACGGAAACTCCGGGCTGGGCAAAACCCACCTGATGCATTCCATTGCCCACTTTATATTGGATAAGAATCCGGCGGCGAAGGTGCTTTACGTTACTAGCGAAACCTTCACCAACGAGCTGATCCTGTCCATCCAGAACAACAAAAACGAGGAATTCCGCAACAAATACCGGAACATTGACGTGCTCCTCATCGACGATATTCAGTTCATTTCCAAAAAAGAAGGGACACAGGAAGAATTTTTCCATACATTTAATTCTTCCGACCGTCCGCCCAAGGAAATCAAGACACTGGAAGACCGTCTGCGCAGCCGTTTCGAATGGGGCCTTATCGCAGATATTCAGCCCCCTGACTACGAAACAAGAATTGCCATTCTGCGGAAAAAAGCGGATCGTGACAACCTCCATGTGCCCGACGAAGTCATGGCATACATCGCGAAAAATATCGTATCCAACATCCGTGAACTGGAAGGGGCGCTGACCCGTATCGTGGCTTACGCAACCCTGACAAATCAGGAAATCACACTGGCGCTGACAGAAAAAACCCTCCGGGATGTTTACAGCGAAAACGCGCAGGCGCCTCTGACACCACAGCTCATTCAGGAGATTGTGGCAAGACGCTACAACATCAGCGTAGAGGACATTCAGGGCAACAAAAAGCCCAAAAACATCGCCTTTCCCAGACAGGTATCCATGTACCTGTGCCGGAAATTATTAGACATTTCCCTGCCCAAAATCGGCGAAAGCTTCGGCGGCAGAGACCATACCACCGTCATCCATGGCATTTCCAAGATCGAAAAGCAGATGGAAAATGACGAAGCACTGAAAAATACCATCATGGAACTGGAAAAAGAAATCAAAGAACGGTAAAAAGAGCGGCAAAAGCCTGTGGATAAGTCTGTCCCCATGGGGCTGTGAAATTCCTTGGGACAGGCTGTGGATAAATGGAGGGGAAAATAGGCCCCTGTGGAAAGTGTTTATAAGGCGGGTAGTTGTCCTTGGCTTTTCCACATGGTTGTCCCTCGGTGGTTTTTCCCATGATTTCAAGGAAAAATGACGTTTTCCACAGTTTCCACACCCTCTACTGCTACTGCTACGAACCAAATTCTATTATTCTATCTATGCACTGTGAACAAAAAGGAGATGTGTATAAATGAAACTCATGTGCGGCAAAGAAACCTTGCTGAACTTCATCAATATCGTGAACAAAGCTGTCTCCTCCAGAACGACACTTCCCATTTTGGAATGTATTCTGCTGACAGCAGACCAAAGAGGCTTTACCATGACAGCCAATAATCTGGAACTGGGTATCCAGACTGCACCCATTGATGCAGATGTGCTGGAAAAAGGTGAAATCGCCATTGAAGCAAAAATCTTCCATGAAATCATCCGTCGTTTGAACGGCGATACAGTGACACTGGAAACCGATGAGAAAAACAGCATCACCATCACTGGCGGTACTTCCCGTTTTACCATTATGGGTCAGAGCGGCGATGATTTTCCCGCACTGCCTGATGTGGCACAGGAAGAAGCTTATACTCTGGGACAGAATGAACTGCGTAATTTGATCCGTCAGACCATTTTCTCCATTTCTCAGGAATCTACCAAACAGATCCTCACTGGGGAACTGTTCGAAATGAAAGAAAATGCGTTGCAGGTGGTTTCCATCGACGGCTACCGCATTTCCTTCCGCAAAAGCCCTCTGGAACATGACTTTACAGAAAAGAGCGTTGTGGTTCCCGGCAAAACTTTGACAGAACTGACAAAAATCCTTTCTCAGGAAGAAGAAGATAAGGTGCACCTGTATTTCACAGATAAGCACGTGCTGTTCGATCTGGGCATGGCAACTATGGTTTCCCGTCTGCTGGAAGGGGAATATGTAAGCTATGAAAATAACTTCACTGAAGATTTCAAAACAAAGATCATCATTGATACAAATGAATTGATTCAGGCTTTGGAACGTGCGTCTTTGGTTTCCAGAGATAATCGCAAAACACCCGTGCGTCTGGAACTGAAACCCAATGTATTGGTCATCACAGCTAGAAGTGATATGGGCACCGCTTATGAAGAAGTGCCTAACGAAACAGACGGCGACGAAATGCAGATCGCTTTCAATCCTCGTTATCTCATTGAAGCACTGCGTGCCATCGACGATGAAAAAGTGGCAATCCGCTTTACCGGATCTCTCAGCCCTTGTACCATCGTGCCTCTGGAAGGCAAGGCTTATCAGTATTTAATCCTGCCTCTGCGTATGTGATGAGCATATGTTGATGAGAAAATAAAAGAAAGAGAAGCAATGACCATAGACTGAAAGGAGTTCATAGATGTATATGATCATGCGTGCTGTGCAGATCTTGGCACTGGTGGTATTTTTGTGGGGCAGCGCCAATGATAACGCACAGAATCTTGTTGGGAATGGTGCGCCCATTCTGGTTTGGGGAAGTTTTGCGGTAATGATTATCGCGTCCTATCTGTCAAGAAAAGAATATCTGAAAAATCATGAGGTAACACAAGAACAGATGACGGCTGGAAATCGCCGTTCCTGGATCCTTGTAGTAGTAATCCTTCTGGCGGCAGCAGCATTGACTGCCGTGCAGTTTTTCATGAAAGACTGATTTTTAGGGAAAGGAGTGGAAATCATGGATAAAGTCTATATTCATACAGAATATATCAAGCTCCAGCAGGTGCTGAAGCTGGCAGGGCTCATCGATCAGGGCTCTGACGTGAAAGTATTTTTGGCAGACGGCGTTGTCTATGTCAATGGGGTTATGGCAACGGAACGCGGCAAAAAAATCCACCCCGGTGATGTGGTGGAAGTCAAAGGCATGGGCAAAGTAGAGGTTTTGGCGGAAGACTGATTTTTCTGGGAAAGGGGCAGTTCCTATGGAAAAAAACAATTACAAACCTTTGATATTATGTGTGCTATTTCTGGTCATCGTTGTCATTGGTTGTACTTTCTGGACGAATTGGCAGAATCGTCCTCTTTTGGGCAATACAGATGAGGAAATCTGCGAAACCATTGCCCGTACAGAGAAAGTAAAAAAAGCGACAATTGATCTGAAACAGGTGAAGGATGGGGAAATAGATGGGCATACTTACCGCTGCGCTCTTTATGTGACAGAAGATGATACCAACCATCCAACGTTAGCCATGTTTCGGCAGGATGCAGACGGGAATTTTATATGGTATGAGGGAGATATTTTTTCCGGTCATTCCATCTATCGTATGCCAAGCCCGCCTGATACTCAGGTTTATGAATATGTCTTTCCCATAGAAGGAACGGACTATCATTTCTTTTATGTGACTGGGGAAGATGTTGCCTATCTTGCGGACGGGGCAGGGAATTCCTATGCTGTGGGAGAAATACGTCCAGCGCTGCTGGCTTTCCTTCCTTACTGGGACAATCTGGATACGGAATATCTGGATGCACAAGGCAACCCTTTGTGGTAAAGGGGGATTGCTATGAGAAAATATGTGAAGGTGCTGGCAGAAGACTGATTTCTCAGAAAAGGAGGCATTTCTCATGGGCAGTAGAGAACGAATCCCTTTGGTTTTGTGTGTGGTGTTTCTTGTTATCGCCGTCATTGGCTGTACCCTCTGGACAAAATGGCAGAACCGTCCTCTTTTGGGCAATACGGATGAGGAAATCTGCGAAACCATTGACCGCATGGGGAGAGGACGGAAGGAAGAAATCCATCTGAAACATGTGGAGGATGGGGAAGTGGACGGATATACTTACCGCTGCGTCTTTTATGAGAGCAGAGAAAATGAGGACTATCCCCAATTGGTCATGTTCCGGCAGGATGAAGATGGGAATTTTCTATGGTATGAAGGTAAGCTTTCTCGTTTTAGTCATGTTTACGCTATGCCAGACCCGCCGGATACCCAGGTTGATGTATATCGCTTTTCTCTGGAAGAAGAGTTCTATTATTTCTGTTATGTGACCGGGGAAGATGTGGCTTACCTTACGGACGAAGCGGGAAATGCCTACCCGGTGGGAGAAGAACGCCCGGCGTTTCTGACTTTCCTGTCTTACTGGGATAATATATATACGGAATACCTGGATGCGGAAGGCAATCCTTTGTGGTAAAGGGGGATTGCTATGAGAAAATATGTGATTTTGGCAGTGCTCCTTTTGGCGGCAGTGCTGGTATATTTTCTGGGAAAGCCCAAACTGCGGGGCAATGACCGGGAGCAGATACAGGAAAGCATTGCCGCTTTTCACGAAGTAGAGCCGGAAGAAATCCAGCTGGAACTGGTGCAGGACGCGGAGGAACAGGGCGAAACTTACCGCTTTGCTGTTTACATGCGCAGAGACAAGAAAGAAGACCGTGACTGGGAGGAAGAATGGGATTTTCCCTATCTGGCAGTATTCCAGCAGCGGCGAAACGGGGATTTCGTGAAGATCCAGTCCAATGGCGACCGTTACTGGCTTTCTCGTTCATGGGAACGCTTTGCCTATGGCATCCAGGATAAGTATTATGTCTTTGATGTGCCGGGGCCGGAAGGACGGTGTCAGTTTGTCTATGTCATGGACGAGAATGTGGCAGTCCTGCGAAAAGAGAAAACAGGAGAGATCTATGAGATTACAGACCATCCTTTTCTGATCCCCTTTTTGCCTTATGATGATATCGGAAGCTTTATAGCAGAAGATGGGGCAGGCAACCGTACTGCATAAAACCAAAATCCTTATGCATGGGTATTATGCATAATTTATAATTATAATAAAAAGGTGCATATTTATGTATATTAAAGAAGTATCTTTACAGGGGTTCCGCAATCTGGAGCCCCTCCATATTGCGCCTACGGCAGGCATGAATCTGTTTTATGGCGATAACGCTCAGGGGAAAACCAATTTTCTGGAATCCCTTTATTTTTGTGCCCTGGGACGTTCTCTTCGGGGCAGAAGCGAGCAGCAGCTCATTGCCTTTGGGGAGGAAGAAAGCCATATCCGTCTGGAAGTGATGCGGAAAAACAGGGGTGACCGCATTGACGTCCACCTGAAACGGGACGAGAAAAAAGGCATTGCCGTCAACGGCATTCCTGTGAAAAAAATGGGGGAATTGTTCGGTACCCTTTACGCTGTCATATTCTCGCCCGAGGATTTGTCCCTCATCAAAGACGGCCCGGCGGAGCGCAGACGGTTTTTGGATATGGAACTAAGCCAGATCAGCAATGTGTATTTTTATGACCTTCAGCAGTATTATCGCGTGCTGAAACAGCGGAACAATCTGCTGAAAGAAATCAAAGTGAAGCCTGCTTTGGCAGATACCCTTTTCGTCTGGGATGAACAGCTCATTGAGCGAGGCGAGCGAATCATGGCTGTGAGAGCCAAATTTTTAGCCCGTCTGGACGAGATTGCGACCCAGAGGCATGAAATATTGACGGGAGGCAAAGACTGCCTTAAAACGGAATATAAGCCAAATTGCGAGGGGGGCAGTCTCCGGGAAAAGCTGGAGCGGAGTTTAGACCGGGATATTTACACCGGTTCCACCAACGCAGGCCCCCACAAAGACGACATCCTTTTTCTGGTCAATGGCAAGGATGTGAAGCAGTTCGGCTCCCAGGGACAGCAGCGGACAACGGCCCTTTCCGCAAGACTTGCGGAAATTGAGCTGATTCGGGAGGAAACGGGAGAAAGTCCTGTACTGCTGTTGGATGACGTCTTGTCGGAACTGGACGGCAAGCGGCAGAAATACCTCATGGAAAGCATTGAGGGCTTGCAGGCATTTCTCACTTGTACCGGCATTGAGGATGCTGTCCGCAGTTATTTGAGCAGGGAAAACCTGTTTTATGTGAAAAACGGAAAAATCGGAAAGAAATAATCTCTCTGTCTGGTGACAGGGAGATTTTTTTAATGTTTCGATTCGTGATAAAACATTTGGGAAAATTTTCCGCAAATCTTCTTTTGCTGTGGATGGCAGTTTGTCCACGGCAGAAAGAATTTTTGTCTTTCTTACCCAAAATCTATAATTAAGGTTAGAAGCCATTGGAAATAATACATAAAAATGCCTGTTTTCCTTGAAAAATCAATGTTTTTATGATATAATACCACTATGATTTACCGGATGCAGGAACATCCGATTTTTTTGGGGCAATTTTTCCTGAAAATCTGGGAAATTGCTAAGATTATGTGAGGAGAGGAAAATATGTCAGCAGAATATAATGAAAGCCAAATCCAGGTCTTGGAAGGTCTGGAAGCGGTGCGCAAACGCCCGGGCATGTATATCGGCTCCACCAGTGAAAAGGGGCTCCACCATCTGGTATACGAAATCGTGGATAATGCCGTGGACGAAGCCCTGGCAGGCTTCTGTACGGAGATCACCGTTACCATCCACCCCGACAACTCCATTTCTGTATTGGATAACGGTCGTGGTATCCCTGTGGGTATCCACCATCAGAAAGGCATTTCCGCTTTGGAGGTTGTATTCACCATACTGCATGCAGGTGGTAAATTCGGCGGCGGTGGATATAAAGTATCCGGCGGTCTGCACGGTGTAGGTGCGTCCGTTGTAAACGCCCTGTCCACATGGCTCTATGTCAACGTCTATACCGACGCTACCACCAACAACGCCATCCAGAATCCCGGCAAGGATAACGAGTGGCTCGACATGACCAAGCTGCAGAGCCCTGTCCGTCTGGCCAACAAGAATGACGAGCTGATCTACGACATCGACAATACCGACGTGGACGACGAGACCGCGACCGGCACCACCTTCCAGGACGGCCAGTACGGCTATGTGGTGTACGACGATGACAACGTCGTGAAGGCCGCCTTCATCGTGAAGAGCTACCTGACTGAGGACCCCACCGGCAACAACAAGCCCGGCAAGCCCTCCAACGATAAGCTGGGCGTCAAGATCTTCACCAGCGGCCCCAACAAGTATCATTTCGCGTTCCTGAACGCGGAGGATGCCACTGTTATGGACATGGAGGATCTGCTGGTCGACTCCTTCGAAAAGCTGGGCTATGAGGTTGTCAAGGTCTATAGCAGCAGCCAGGGTATCACTAAGGTCGACGTGAAGCGCGGCAACAGTGAGACCACCTTCTATGCCATGAGCTACACTGTCACCGACGAGGTGCAGGACGTTGTGGTTGACACCGTGGGCGACACCACGGTCGGCCCCGTGGCTGAGGATGTGAAGGATACCAGCACCGGTCTGGCCAACGGTTCCCTGGGCGGTGGCCTGTTCAACGGAATCACGCCCCAGGATGGTATGAAGCTCACCACCCTCACCATCACCCTGCCTCTGGATTCGAGCACTACCTATCGTGCAGTCCGTCAGACCAACAATGCCCTGATCACCTGCGCCGCCGAGGGCGGTGAGGATGTCCCCACTGCCTGGAAGCATGGCGACAGCTTTGTGAAAGCCGGTGCCGCCAACGTCACTCCGGCCGGTACTGCCATCGAGTATACCCTGCTGGTCTGCGACGACGGCGAGCCCATCACCCTTGAGGTGTTTGAGAGCTCCACTGGCGCGTTCACCGTTGATGCTGACCACTACACGGTCAAGGAAAGCGGCGGCAGTGTTGCTACTCCCAGCTACACCGTTACCATTGATACCACCGGCGTGACCTTCCAGTAAGGATACGCAAAACCCCCGGGCCTTTGGGCCCGGGGGTTTTCTTTGTCTACAGGAACGCATAATAGCGGTACAGCGTCCCCTCCTGGTTCAGGCCGTGGGGAGAACCGTTCACCCGGAACCCATCTT
>OHMP01000827.1_pt1 | contig 13934 bp, 29 predicted proteins | sample 1569341 | NCBI WGS metagenome assembly OHMP01 (sample SAMEA3879584, study PRJEB24766) | human gut metagenome | biome: human-associated habitat; feature: feces | place: USA | collected 1985/1987 | reverse complement strand
GCTCTGCCGCCGCAGAACGGGCAGGGCTTCAACTTGAGCTGTTCCATAGTCGTTCTTCCTCACTTTCTCGCGGTGGCCAGCGCATTTTCGAGGCCAAGGCTGATGACGATGGCAGCATCGACATCTTCGACCTCGTACTTGGAGAGCTTGTCAATGTAGTCGCCAACGCGCTTCTTGGCAACGGTGTGGACCTGCTCGCACAGGGCGATGGAGCGGAATCGGGCAGCCTCGATGCTAACGTGCGTGGGCAGAGCCTTCTTCGGCTTGGTGGTCAGGTAGACAACCTCCAGAGTGGGTGCAAACTTGTTGTTCGCTTCGTTGCTGACGATGATAGCTGGGCGGCCACTGTACTGCTCGCTGCCGGTTTCGTTGTCTTCGGGCAGGATGTGGTAAATCTCACCACGGTGAAAACATCCGTTCATAGGGATTCTCCTTTCTCTCACTGCAGGATGTAGGACTTGCCGTTGTAGGTAACAATGTACTGTCCGTAGACTCGTCCGTCATCCCGGCGGATTGCGTGGCGAACATTGAGCTTCGCGCGGTTCGGGTGCTTGATTCCTGCAATGCGGCGGACATACCGTTCGGCAGCACGGATGGCATTGTCGCCGGTCATGTCGTCCTTGGAGACGACGTAATAGCCTTTCTGCGCTCTGCGGGCAACCCTGACGTTACTTGCTGAAATGGCCTCATCGCGGTTTCCGAACCATACTGCATAGCCATTCCGCTTACAGATCTCGTAGAACTCCAGGCGGTACACGACATCGAGGCGGTTGTTCCAGATGGTTCCAGCTGCATTCTCAGGCGGCTGATTTGCACCGATGGTGCTCCGGGTGCTGCCTACGATGATTTCGTAACCATCGTTAAAGAAGTCGTCCTTGCAGAAGAAGCTTTGGAGCAGGATGCGGATGACATTCTTCCCATCATTCAGGTCTACGCGGGTAATCTCGCACTGGCTGCCACCCATGGTGGCAGTGTTGAAGGTGTACCCGGCCTTGAGGTAGCCAGCCACGATTTCAGTGAACTGGCGGTTGATGTCTGCGAACTTCATGTAACTTCCTCCTGTCAGTAGCAGTTGTGAGCGGTATTGACGATGCAACGAATCATCTTCTCGATAGCCTCGTCAGGCGGGCAGTTCAGGAACGACATCTCGTTGTCGGTAACGATCTCACTCTCCATGGTGTCGCCGTTCTCGTCCTTGGCGTGAATCCAGCATCCGTTGCCGGTATCTTCCAGCCTGACCACGAAGTACGGATCAGACTGGTTGCAGTATTCGAGGTAGCTCCAGAAGATGTGAGCTTCAGTTTTTTTGATGGATTCGACAGACCACTTCCAGTTGGTGTCGTTCTCGTTGGCCTCAGCAACCAAGCTGTAAATCAGGTCATTATGCTCACGCATGTCAAACATGTTCATATCTTTTTCTTTCGTAGGTGTGTTATTTTTGTGACTTTATTCTAGCAAAGTTTTGAACATTTGACAAGCAAAAAATCTACGATATAACATATTTTTGCAGTCACAGCAAATGCAGCCAACGCACAAGACAACCGTGCGTTGACTGCGGAACATTATGCTTTCTGGTCGTTTCTCCTCATAATTCTGTCGAGCAGATGTGCGCTGGCAAAAGGAACAGCGAGCCATGCGGCTGCCACGAGCCGGTTCAGCAGAGCCTCGTCCTTCCGCAGCTCGCGGACGTACTCGTCAGGCGAGTTTCGCGGATTCTCCTGCTCGGAGAGGATGGTTGCATTGCAACTCTGACAGAACTCCATAATCTGCGCAATCATGTACACGATTTCGTCAGTGCATTCGTCTGCACTCTGATTGTCGTGAATGCGTAGAATCTCACAGTTGTAGTCGTAGTTGAACTCGAACAGAAGACAGAAATCGCAGCCTTCGAGGTAGCCGAGGATCATTTCGGCCTCAATAGGCTCAAGCTTCATGCCGTAGGTGTCATTGGCGATGCGGATAAGAAATTCAGGCGATTTAACGATATCCATTAAATACTCCTTCCGGTTGCAAATTCGGTCATAATGCTGCTCATTCATGCGGTTACTCATCGCTGGTCCTCATATAAGTCACCTCCGATCTTGTAGGTCTTGCTCTGCTCAGTGCCGACCCCTTTTCGGTATTCAGCAATCCAGACGGTCTTTCCACTCATGTAATGCCGGAAGTGCCCCCGAACAGTGAAGGAGCAACCGGGACTTGCGTGGTGGCCTTTGGGAGCCACAGAGAGCCGCTTTCCAGACGAGTGAAGGATGTAAGTAGTGCCGACAGGATTCCACCTTGTAGAGCGTTTGTGGCCGATGTGAGTTTTCGGCTCATGCTCCGCTTCGGTGGCGGCAGGAGCTTCGGATGCGCCGTAGGCCATCAGAGCCATCAAGGAGCCGTACACGGTCAAAGCTCCCTGTTCGGTTTCGGCAGGGTTGCAGTCAGCAGAGAGCGTACTCACTTTCTTCTTCCACAGGCCGTTGCCAAGCGGAGCGAAGACAACGTGTCCGAGCTTCCGAGTTGGACAGTCGAGGTAGAACTTTAGCTTCCTGTCGGAGCGGAAACACTTGATGGAGATACCGCTCTCGACAATCTGGATTTTCACCTCTCGCAGAGGAACAGGCATCGAACGAACAAGTTCTTTGTGCTCATCCCTCCATGCGAGGAGCTTTTCGATGTCCGCTGCCGTGACAATGATTCTGTCCATCATCGTGCATCCCTCCCAACAAAGATACCGGCGTAGAGCTTGTCACCAATCAGGTAGTGGTAGAACTCGTGACCTTTCGGAATAGCTTTCCGTGTGATTCCTGCCGGACGCAGGACGAGTGGATGACCGGCAACGTGGATAACGTACTCACCGTTCGGGACGAGATCGGCCATCCATGTTTCGATGGGCGTTGCGGACGCAAGCCCCCGGCCAAAGCAGCAAATCGCGGTGGTCGGTTCCATGCTCATCGTGAACATGGAGAGCTGTTCGTAACTTCCCATAATCACACCCACGCTGGAACGACAGGCGATTCGGGCAAATTGAACAGCCAGTCGATCACTTCCTGCGGAACTTCTTCGGTCTGCCATGCGTGGCCATACTGGTAGCCGCAGACCGGGCAGGGCTTACCGAGGATGCCATCGGGGTGCTCATCGGGGTGGAGCCAGCCGAGGGTCTTCGTCTCGGTCGCGCCGGTCATTCCGGGATAGAGCGATTTCTGTGGCTCGTAGTACAGAGCTGCATCGCCGGAGATTTCGTGCGGAAGAGTGATGCTGTACGGCAGTTTGGCAACTTCGATCTGGTCATCGCTAAGAGCTGCGGTCATGCCATCGCAGAGCATCTTCCACGAGCTTTTCTTCATGGATTCCTTCCGCCGGAGGGTTTTGCTGTTCAGCCGATAGTGGTACAGAGTGACAGGCGTGACGGCCAGCTTATCCCAGCCGAGCTCCTTCTGGTGCTTGCAGTACGGACGCATATCGTTCAAATGCCACTTGTCCCAGATGGAGCAGAACTTGTCGAGCATTTCCTGCGTCCATTCATCGCAGGGGCGACCTTCGCGGATTTCATCAACGCACTGACCAGCACCGCCACGGCAGTTGCCGCTCGGCATGGGGCCGATAACGCCGGTGATGCTGAGTCTGCCATTCTCAAACTGGATTTCGCAGAATGCCCGCGCAGTCGCTTCATTGCCGCTGCGGGTGTAGACCTTGCAGAAGCACGGACTAACGACCTTTTTCATATCACTCTCTCCCCTTTCGTGCTTCTTCGGCAATCTTGTCGATGTTGCGGTCGAGCAGGTAGTTCATGTCTTCGAGCCGCTGGCTGAGGATTTCCTGAACCTGAGTGCGGATGGCGTTCCTGTCTATGGTCTTGCAGTTGCAGTGCACGGCAAGGATGACATCGTAGAACGAGAAGCCGTCCAAAAGGTTATCTTCGGTCACAAGGTCATCGCCGAGCAGCCACGACCTTCCACCGCTCTGTGCCGTAATCAGTGCATCGGCGAGTGTCTTGAGCATCTTCTTGATGGCCTCAGCATCATCAACCAGCTCGCGGACGGTGGAGGGACAGCCGCCCTCCCCGCGATGCTCGACCCACAGCTCAACGTGTTCGTCAGGGTCAAAGTCACGGGCGTACTCAATAACGCCCTTGGGAAAGTCTGCGGTGTCAGTATAGAAAACAAAATCCTCGCCGGCAGGAGATGCCTGCTGGAGTTCAACGCCGGTGTCGTTCAGGTCGCCAAGGATGTTCCAGCCAAGGCTCTCGATAACGTCAATGTACTTCTGCTCAATCATGGTCTTCGCTCCTCTCATACGGATGCGCAGAACTCGCCGAGCTTGCGCCACAGGTTGAACGTGTTCATGGTCATACGGATGGTGCCGGACAAGCCCCGGCCGCAGGTCCACTCAAAGGACTGCCGGAACAGCCGGCCAGCAGCCTTCTTCTCGTCCTCGGTGAAGTCGAGCTGCCAAGCGCGGCGACGGCGGCCGGTGTTCCATGTGCAGCCGTACCGAACCATGCAGATGAGGTCGTAAGGGATGATCGCCCGCACTTCTTCAGGCGTAAGGGAAACGTAGAGCTTTGCCATATCAAATTCCTCCTCAGTCTCCGATGCTCAAGTATTCGGAGTAAACGATGTCATCTTCCTCGCAGTAGTAATAGCTGCGGTCGCCGTAGGCTTCCTGATCGAGAAAGATGAAGACAAGCTTCTTGCCGCTCCGCGCGGCATCAATGGCAGTCGGGAGAGACTTGTACTTGTGCGTCTTCAGAAACTCAAGGAGAGCGTCTTTCGACGGAAGTACGGAGTTCGAGGCGTTGTAGTCCATATCAATTCCTCCATTTTCAAAGTCCAAAATCACTTTTGCAGGTAACGAGGTTGTTGATTTTGGTAACTTTATCTTCGCACAGATGCCGACCGTTTGACAAGCAAATGGTCTATGATTTCACAGATTATTTTTCGCAGGGTCGAGCTTTTCCACTTCCCCGCTCTCTCGATCGATGACAGCAACATCATAGCCGAGGGCATCAGCGTACTTGCAGAAACGCTCCACCTTGATGTCATCCATGCGCCGAAGCTGCTGGTTAATCTGGCGAGGATTCTCGTTCAGACTGGCAGCCACGGTTTTCTGCCGGAGCTTCTTTTTCTTCATGCAACGGCAGATGGTATCGGCGGCAACGCCCATGATCTCACATCCCTTCTCAGCCAAATACCAGCTCGCCGAACAGTGCGTACTGGACAATCTCGTCCGCACAGGTGGCATCAATCTGGCCGCAGTCAACGGAGCCATCTGTGCTGTCCACAACATCGCAGTTGGCGTAGCAATTTTCGAGCCACTGCTTAAATCCAGCGAGGAACTTGTCGAGATCGAGCATATAACAAGTCTTGTCATCCTCAAACGGTTCTTCGAGCCAAACGGCAAGCTGCCCGCCGCGAGAAATCTGGTCGCTTGCGTACTCCCCAAGATACTTGCCCTGCACAACAACGCGCCTGCACCAGTAGTTGATGCCGCCCTCCAGCGCAGAAACCATGATGTCATCAACATCCTGCTTGGTCAGCCGGACCGTAATCTCTGCATGAACCTCAAACTTCTTTTCATCGGTCATCTTTCTTCATCCTTTCATCAAATTGTCGGGTCAAAAATCAGGCCATCCCACTTGCCGTTCAGACGGTCGGGGTACTTCCCGGTCGGAACCATGTACCTGTCCGGGACTTCCGGCGGCAGCGGCCGCTCGTTCCTCAAATCCATACCAGCGTCGAACATCGAGAGCTGCACGGTCTGGCTGGTACGTTCCCGCAGGAGCCGATACCAGTAGATGATGTGGTTCCGAACAAGGTTCAGATTCACGCCATCCGGCCATGCAGGGTCAGAACAGCCGTTCTTCTTCAGGTCATCCCAGTGCTTATACTCAGCGTCCAACTGCTCCCTGATCTGGGCCTCGCTCATCTCTTCAGGGGGAATATAGCGGCTCACAGGTGCGCCTCCTTTCGGCGCTTATCGGCGATGACATCAGCGGTAATGCGGTCAACGCCGAGTTTTTCGAGCTGCCGGTAAGCTGCTTCCTTTTCCTGCGGGCAGTCGGCCCGGACGAGATCATCAATCATATCACTCAGCATACGCCAGCCTCCTCTCTGGTGATAGTTCCGTGAGTCCACGGCCCGGTGCGAACGCCAATGCTGGGCAGACGGGCCAGCAGGGCCTTTTTCATGCTATCGAGGTATTCCCGATAGCGCCGTTTCTGAAGGCCGGCCAGCCATGCGCTCTGACAGTCGGAGTAGCCGTCTTTCTGGACAAGCTCGACGGCCAGTGACCACTCGTTATCCTCCACGCAGATGTAAAACAGCTCATTTTCGAGGATAGCCCGGCGTTCCCTGCCAAACCAGACATTATCGCTGGCAGCAGACTTAAAGCTGGGGCAGAGCTTCCGCATTTCATTGCAGAAGCATTCGAGAACATCTTCTTCCTCGTAGCTGCTCAACATTTCATCAAGAAGCCACGCATCTTCCATAATGTCGGTAGGGCTGAGTTCGCGCTGCAAACGGGTTTCATCCTTTTTAGCATAGCTGCGGTAGACTTGCAGATCATCGTTGTCGATGTAGAACAACCCTTCACAGGGACCGTTTACGCGGACATTTCCACGTCCCATATCGCATTCTCCTTTCAAATAACACCACCGTCGGCGGTAATAATGCAGTAGCAGTCACACTTTCCGTAGCTGTCACAATACTCGTTCCAAGCTTCGTCAATCCACAACGGGTAGTGGCTCTTGTTTTCCACACCATAGTAAACGTCCGGCAAGCGTTTCAGCTTTCCAACCACTTCAAACCCCTTCAATTTAGCATACTCACGAACGGTCATTGCTCACACGTCCCCTCTCAGAACATGGTGCAGATGACGAACAGGACGAGTGCGAGGTCCAGAGCCGCGATGCCGAGGGTCTGTAGAGCAGAGATCATGCGATTGCGGTCGGCATCTTTCTGACGGCGGGCTGCACGGCGACGCTGCTGCTCGCGGCTGTCGAGGAGCCGGATGAAGCAAGCCTCATCTTTGGCGTTAAAGGCGGGCGCGTTATTGGTGTTCAGCATACTTTTTTCCTCCAAAAATCTGTTGTTTGATAGATTGTAACTTTATTCTAGCTGGAATTTTCCAATTTGTCAACCGATTTTTCCAGCTATGTTGAAAATTATCTGGAAAAATCCAGCTCACCGGGGAAGGCTCCGTGCATCAGCCGGGAAAACTTTGGCAACAAGCTCCTGCATCGCGCCGCAGCCACCGGCGACGTTGACGAGCTTCTTGTACTTCGAGATTTCTTCGAGGTACAGATCACAGGCGGTGCGGTTCAGGCGGTAGAAGGTCGTCTTCTTGTGCTGGGAGTTGAAACCGCGCACGAGCCGGAAGTTTTTCCGGGTCTCGCTGTCGAGATACGGCATGATGCGCTCATCAATGCGCCGCACAACCTTGAAGTTGCTGGTGCTGAACAGCTCGGCAATCTGCTTCGTGGTGATGCAACCAGCAACAGGCTTGTCAACGCACCTGTCATCCTCGACATCACGCAGAAGCGGCGCGGAGGGCGCAGGAGCGGACTTTGCCGGTTCGGGCTGGAGTTTCCTTACCGGAGGCTCGGAGGCGTGTTCTGGGGCTTCTGCGGGCGGCTCAGGCGCACCATGCAGGAACATCCTAACAGCCCAGCGGAAACCGGCGATGAATCCGCTCTCCTCATACTCCACGGCAAAGTCCATTGCCTTTTCGAGTAGGGCGTTCTGGACGGTGTTGCTGCTCCGGGTCTCGTTCTCGACGTAATCGGCGAAGACATCGTAGTCACGGACTGCGGCGGCGGTGTGCCGCTCCTTGCAGTTCGTGGAATCAACGTAGTCGCAGAACATCCTGCTGATGGCCTGATCGCTGTACACAGGCAGCGTCATCGGGTTCTGGTTGGTCATAGGGCATCATCTCCTTACTGAATCTGGTCGTACCATGCGGCCAGACCGGCCTTGGTCAGCTCCTGCTCCTTGGCAATGGCGGCAGCCTCAGACTGCGTGATGAGGCAAACGGTGCACAGCGGCTCGCCATCGAGGGGCGAAACGCCGGTCTGGTAGTAGACGGCATACAGTGCCATGTAAATCTCTCCTTTCAGCGGGACCACTTCGTGTTGTAGAAGCGGAATGCGTAAACCTTGCGGTAACGACGAATCTCAGCATAGAAGCCATTGAACTCCTCAAGCTGCTCATCAGCATACCGTTTCATGTATGGCAGGTAGTTGCTCTCAAAGATGGTCTTGCCATCAAGAACGAGCGAATACGGCATTTTGTGGGCCATCAGACGTTCACCTCCCCCGGCACATTCAGGCAGATGTAGAAGCGGCCATCGAGGTCCTCGACTTCCCAGAACCAGCCGCCGGTGTACTTGTCGTCAACCATCTCCTTGTCCTTCCACACGCCGTTGAGCATCGCCTCGTACACGGTGGAATCCCAGCCCTCAAACCGAGGGTCGCTGCCGAGGACGTTGAAGAAGCGGCGGAACGCGGTCTTCCAGCGGCGGCAGTCGGTGATGAAGTCGGCGCAGACATAGCCGTTCGGCTTGCCGACGATGCAGATGAGATCAACGTCCTGCCGGTGCGGGTCGTTTTCAAAATGAGCAAAATCAACGTATTCCTTAACTTTCATCGTAAACCTCTTGATTTCTCCTGCCGGCCTTGTTAAAATTAAAAAGCGGACTAGGAGGGCAGGTCTCCTAGTCGCTTTCGAGGGCCTAGGCTTCCGTTCTTCTGAGGGGCGGGAAACCTAGGCTCTTACTTTTTCTCCGGGGTCTTGGGTGCGGGTGCGCGGTCTTGGGCTATGTACTTGAGGCAGTCTAAAACTTCATCTGCCGTGTGGCCGTTGCTTTTCAGCCAGTCGGCCAACCTATCCAGTTGCTTGGCGGTCATAATCTCAACTTCTTCCATGTGTGATACACCTCCTGCCTAGATGTTGAGCGGTCAAGCCGTTTTGGGCGGCCAGCGCGCTCTGTGCGGAATTTCCATCCAGTTACCTCCTCAGTGGATTTTTGGTGTTGTTTTGGTAACTTTATTATCGCACAAGCTCATTCATTTGACAAGCGAAAATCTACGATTTGACGTATTTTTTACAAGAAAATGAGCGCACCTACCACACTCGGCGGGTGCGCTCTGTTCTTATTCTTCGCAGGTGTATTCGTCATTTTCCCTGCTGGACATACCGGCAAGGAAGACGCGGTGCTTGCCGTGCTGGTCGCGTACCCAGTCGCCGCCCATGAAGCAGAGAGTCTGCATCAAGCCCTGATAGCAAGCCTCGCTGGAAAGCCGCTGCTGATCGTTCAGTTTGGGGTTGTGCATCATCGCCCACTGGGTATCCATAGAGAGCGCAGTGGTGCTCAGGCCGTTGCGAATCTGCTCAACGTATGCTTTATTCATATTCGTTCCTCCGTTCAACGTGTCGTATGTAGTTACCGCTCGATGAAGCTCTCAAGCTCATCGGCGTACTCATCGAAGTTCCACTTGCGGAACCACTCGATGTAGCCGTCGTACTCATTCTTGAGATCGGGGTCGTTCTCGTAAGCACCATACTCGGCGATGTCGCCCAAGTCGCTGACGATCATGTTGGCGAACTCCATGTGACCAGCGAGAATCTGAGCGCGGACGTAAGCGTCGATGAGGTCGCCGATTTCCTTCCACTCAGGGAAGTAGATGGCAAATTCGTTGCGGCGGGCGAGCAGTTCACGGTAAGTAGTCATAGCGTTTTCCTCCACTTTCTTTCGTAGGTGTGTTGTTTTTGTACTTATATCTTCGCACAGGTGGCGGGCTTTTGTCAACCGAAAAATCTACGTTTTTACAGATTTTTTTGCCAAATCGGTTGACCTCGTTACCTCCGGCGTTTATACTGAAGGCAAACAAAAGAGCGGCCATGCGGTCGCCAGAGAGGAGAATACTATGACAACGGAGCAGCTTATCAAGGTGGCACTCAGCTATACCGGCATGACACAGGCGGAGCTGGCAGACAAGATCGGGATGAACAAGTCAAACTTCAACGCCCGCATGAAGCGCGAATCGTTCAGCCGGATAGAGATGGAGCAGATTGCCAAGGCATTGGGGATGGAGTTCGTCTACACGTTCAAGATGCCGGACGGCAAGACAATTTGACCAGATTAACCCAGTTCATTTGACCATATATAACTAATATACTTTTCTCTTATTCTTTATGGTCACGGACGTTCCATTGGACTGTCCCCGTGACATTTGACCCTAAATGCGTGGAACTACGGATTTTTCCAACAGAAGTCCATGGAAAATGCAACATTTTCGTCGGGTCGAATTTCGGGTCAAAAAATGCGTCCGAATTTTGTCCGCGTGACCGTCCCTGTGACCGTCCGCGTGACATTTGACCCAAAATCCTCGGAATTACAGATTTTTCGGCTGGTTTACTGCGTCCGCGTGACGTCACACGGACTGTCCAATGGACGCGGTTGACCCGCCGTTTTGAGCATCACAAAATCAAAACTGGAGGAACAAAATCATGGGGCAAACCAATATCAGGTACACCGATGAGAGCATCAATACGGCGTTCAGTGCCTTCTACGTCATCCCGGAATACCAGCGCGAGTACGTCTGGGAGAAAACGCAGGTCAAGCAGCTTATGGAGGACCTGCTGGATGCCTACACAAGCGACAAGAACAAGGCGTACTTTCTTGGCACGATCGTAACGTGCAGTGCCAATGGCGATTTCGAGCTGGTGGATGGGCAGCAGCGGTTGACCACGTTCTTCATCATCCTCTGCATCGTGAAGAAGCTGTACGCGGAGTACGGCATCCCGACAGCATCAATCGACCAGCTCATCTGCGGAACGAGCCTCAATCAGTACGGCGTTCCTGTCACGCGGTATCGGCTGGAGCTTCAGCACCAGAACGTCACAAACTGCCTTGAGCTGATCGCAAAGGGCGAGCCTCGGCCAAGCGATGTCTCAAAAACAGGAGGCCGCCTTTTCGATGCAGCGGAAGTCGTCGAGCAGTTCATGCGGGATAACTTTGCCGACATCACAGCCTTCGGTCCGTTCGCGGCATTTCTGCTGTACAAGTCCAGCTTCGTGCGTATCGACACGCAGAACGTGGTGGACGCGCTGAAAATGTTCGAGACCATCAACGAGCGCGGCAAGAACCTCGACCCAATCGACCTGCTGAAGAATATGCTGTTCACAAACGTGCAGCCAAACCAGTTCGCTGCGCTGAACACAGAATGGAAGTCGGTCATCAACGAGCTGGAACGAATCGACGAAAAGCCGCTGCGCTTCCTACGATACTTCATCATGGCCAAGTACGATGTTTTAAAAGAGCCAAACGGCGTGCTCCGTGAAGACCGTATCTTCGCATGGCTTAAAGCCAACAAGAAGCAGTGTCAGTATGCGTCTGCTCCATTCAAATTCGTCCAAACAATGAAGGACTCTGCCACATTCTACGCAAAATGCAAGAAGCCGGTAAATTCAGCCAGCGGGGGGATACGAAGCCTAAAAAACATTCCCCTTCTAGCTGGCCTTTCCTACCGCCTGCATTTGATGCTTTTGCTGGCGGCTTCCAATATGGAGCCTGCTGTTCTTGACCGTTTCGAGGTGCTGGTGGAGTCCATCGTTTACTACACCGTTATCAACCATGTAACAACCAACGATACAGAGCGCGTTTTTGTCAAGTGGTGCGGTCAGGTAAGGGGTATCAAAACAGCCGATGAGCTGGACACATTCATCAGCACCGCGGTCCTGCCGGAACTAACGCGCTGGAAGACAGACAACGAGGCAAACTTTATGCGCTTGGGCCTGAACAGTATGCAGCAGTACCGGGTCAAGTTTATCCTGGCGAAAATTTCTGCTTATGTGAACGGCCTCCGCACCGGCAACAGTATAACCGATAATCCAACAAGCGAGGAGCTATCCCGTCTTATTCCTTGGTCCTTTGAGATCGAACACATCATGCCGCAGACCTGCGAAAACAAAGCGCAGTATGGCGTAGACGAGGACGAATTCTCAATCATAGTAAACCGCCTTGGCAATCTCACTCTATTGGAGAACACCATCAATCGCTCGATTCATAATAGCACCTATCAGGACAAATGCACAGATTACAGGCAGTCCACAGTGTACCTTACATCTTCCCTGCCTGAGCTGGTGGATGTTGGCAAGAATAACGCAATAACGAAGGCTAACGAGAAGCTGAAGGCATGGCCGGAATGGAACAAGACCTCCATCATGGAGCGTCAGGCCATGCTGTACAAACTGAGCGAGGAAATCTGGATGAGTGATACAATCTGGAATCCGAGGAAATCCTTATAAACAAAAAAGACCCCCTCCGGCCTTCATATAGGTCAGAGGGGGTCTTTTTATATCATTATGTCGAGATCGATAAAATGGTCATTTTGAGTAGCTTAGTGCAGCTGGGACTTCTCGCGCTTCATGAGCTCGTCACCGTGAATGGCGGGGACGGTGAAGGAGTTGTTCTTCCACCAAGCCACCAAAGATGCACCAACCGTCATACCCGTAGTGATAAAAGTCTCAAGTTCTGCGTTCTCGATCGGGAGAACCGGGTGCCCAGTAGCACTCAAAATCTGGTTGGTCAGGGCAAGACCCAGAAGTGCAGTACGCACAATCGTGCCGGTTTCAACTTTCTTATTCATATGTTTCCTTTCTTCCATGTCATTCACGGATTTTGGGTTTTTATCAGAATGACTGGCTCAAAACGTAAGGATACCAGCTTTTTTTGCGGTTTTTAGTCAGCATCCTCTAAAGTGGAGATAGGCAGCACTGGCAGCGCCCGCATGGCGGGCTCAATCGTCCCATGTACGAAGCCATCCCCGCCAAGCTTTTCATAGTCGTGGAAGAGCTCCCAAAATACGGTTGCTTCCATGGCGTTCCAGGTCCCTTTCCCAGTGTAGTACCTATGTGCTTCAAGTAGTCTGTCCCGAAGCTCATTGCGCTTCAAAGCCTTCTGCTCCTCGTCCATTTTTTGCAGCCGCTGAGCAGTCTGCTGCTGGCTACTTCTCAGCTCGGCAATCTCTCCTCGCAACTCTCCTTGGATTTTCAGACTCTGCGCCCGGTATTCCGGATACTTGCTTATGGAATCCAGGGCCGTGGCCAGTTTTTCATCCCGCTCCTGTTCGGCGTCGTGGCGCTCTAAGATGTAGGTCTTCACCTTCCTGTAAAGTGCCAGGGCAAATCCAACAGCCAATCCAAACTCGACTACCTGCCAGAGCGTGATTCCTCCAAAGAGTGCCTTAAACTCTTCTGCGCCTGTCATGGTTCACCCCCTCCACCGGCTTTTTTCGGGGCGGGTATCGATATGCACCCAGCCGGTGGCACGGCCCGTCTTGGGCGGGTATAACCCGATGCCGCCCCGGCCGGGCAGCAGCTGCTCGGCATAGGCGGCCACCGTATCCGGTCCCACACCTGCAATCTTGAAGTCTGCCGCTCTGCCATAGAGATGCTGACTATAAGCAGCGCCGCCGCAGGCTTTGTTGTGGGCCGGCGTGCGGTATCCGCTGGTGATGATCAGAGCCTTACCAAAGTGCTCCCGGATCTGTTGCAGGATGCTCACCAGCTCATCATCCACAAAAATGGGGTCAGAGCCATCCCGGCAGCGGAACTCCCGCACCCGGAAGTTGGGAGTCAGCTGCTTGTAGCCCTCTTTTGAGAGCGAGTACGCCTGGATTGCCATAGAATCAAACCTCCTTACTCATTGTTTTTGCGCACCTGCGCCGCCGCCTGGGCCTGCAAAGCCCACAGCTCGTCCGCTGCCGCCTTGCCAATCAGGCTCTCTGCCTCGGCACGGGGCAGGTGGATGGGCTTGGGGGCGCAGTCCCCCAAGGTGCAAAAGCGCTTGTTGTAGTAGTAGCAGGCCGCCAGCACCCGGGCCTTGTGGGCCAGGCAGATATGGGTGATGCGCTTGTTGGGCGTGCCGGTGCACTCATAGTTGTAGCCGCT
>OHMP01000808.1_pt1 | contig 14322 bp, 9 predicted proteins | sample 1569341 | NCBI WGS metagenome assembly OHMP01 (sample SAMEA3879584, study PRJEB24766) | human gut metagenome | biome: human-associated habitat; feature: feces | place: USA | collected 1985/1987 | reverse complement strand
TGTCTGGCGTATGGGGTGTGTAAATAAGAAACGGGAACCTTCGTCATAGTCCGGATCAATCCATATCCTGCCTCCTATATGCTCTATAATTAGCTGGCAGATAGACAATCCGAGTCCGCTTCCTTGTGCGTTCTCATCCAACTTTTCGAAACGTTGAAATATATGAGCTTGTTTTTCTTTCGGGATACCACAACCGGTGTCTGTAACGGAGAATAGAGCCATGTCATCCGATTCTTTTTCCAGTTTCAGTGTGATGGCACCTTCTGCTGTGAACTTAGTTGCATTTATCAGCAGGTTTATCAATACTTGCTGTAACCGAGAATCATCTGTTTCTATTTTCAATTCTTCCAGTGAGGTTACAAACAGCAGTTCCGCCTGTGTTTGTTTTACTTTGCCCACTGTGTCAGTAACATTTCTACAGGTAGCTACTGCATCATGTTCTCCAATAGAGAACTGCATCTTACCGAATTCCAGGCTCGACAGGTCAATCACATCATTTATCAGCTTCAATAGAAGTTCAGAGTTCTGTTGAATAATCTCAGTACATTGTAGTCGGGTGGCGTCATCCAACCCTTCTTCGGTCAGCAGTGAAGAAAAACCGGATAAAGCATTGAGAGGAGTACGTATCTCATGGCTCATATTCGACAAGAATACACTTTTTGCGCGCGTTGCACTCTCTGCGTTCCACCGGGACTGTTCCAGATTTTTCTTGGATAGTGCCACTTTCTTTTTCTGTTTTCTTTGCCATACGGCTAACATGGAGATGAAAGCCAATAATCCAAGTCCGATGAAGATGGAAGCAAGTACAATTCTGTTTTCCTGTGCTTTATTCCCCAGTTTCAGTTCATCTATCTGATAGGTTGCTTTCAATGCATTTATCTGGCGGATGTAACTTTTCGAAGCGAGGGTGTCAGTAACGGTATATAACTCCTGATATATCCGGCAAGCCTCATCAAAGCGCCCCAGTAATTTATACAAATATATCTTTTCGGCAGAAATCGAGCGATACTCCAGGGAACGTTTGTTGCCGGAAACCAGTTCGAGCAGTTTATTGTAAAGGGCAAGTGCTTCGTCGGCTTTTTGCTTGTCATGATCATCTGCTGCCAATGCACGGTAGCAGGCTGCTGTATAATAGTCGATGGAGAACCCATGAGCCGGTTCGTGAGTATGGTTTTGGTATATGGAATCTGCCTTTTGCAGATACTGGAGCGCAGTTTGCTGATCTCCCGAGGAAATATAGTAAGTAGCATTTTCTATGAGTATGGGAATGGCGAGCGGATGTTCGGGCTGCTGTTCCAGAAGTTGGTTCAGGGGATTTACATACGTCATGGCCTCTTCCAATCGGTTCATCTGTTGCAAAAGAGTGGAGATTTTCACCAGGAGTCGATAAGTTTGCGGATTATTCGGGGATAAGTGGTGCAAGGCATCCAGATAGGAACTTAACGCCTTGTCCTGTATGTAAGAGGCAGTATATGCCTGACCGATGGCTTGATTGGCAAGGGCAATACCGAAGTTGGAGTTCATGTCTTTGGCACTTTCGTACATATACCGTGCCCGGTCTACTGCCAGACTGAGGTCGCCTCGCATGATATATGCACTAACTTGCCATAACAGTAAGGTGAAATAGGATTCTTCTGTCCGGGGAAATTTCAGAGTAGGTGCCAGTTGATTTGTCCAGGAGATAATGCTGTCTATCGGTGTGTTGGCATCGTAAGGAATTTCTCTGCTGATAAGTGATTGCAATGCAGACAAGTGTTCATTGTCTGTACGAGTAGCGTATGTTCTCGTCGCAAAGGAAAAGAGCAAAATAGTAGCCACTGCCGATATAATAGCAATCTTTCTCAAAGTAGAAGATATTTTATTTAGATTATTCGCAAATGTAGTGATAAAACTAAAAAAACAAAATTATTTGCTGAATAAATAATGCAATCTTTTACTTATAATTATCAATATAGTTCCAAACCGAACTCATCTTTCAGTTGTAGCAGTGCATTGTTCTTTTGGGCCATTAGTTGAAATTTCTCTACACGACTGTAAGCACGTACCTTTTCGGTGGGGGCACTGACACGGACGGTCATGGTGGCTTTACTGTTTTTTAGGCGTTTACGTAAGTAACCTTGCAAGGTAGGAATCAGATCGGTAAACTCCTTGGCTGCAATGTCATTTTCTACAACAACTTCGAAAGTGGTCGCATCCAGCATGGTCAGGCGGATTACTTGCATACGTTTGGCAAGAGCAGTCTGCTCCTGTGGTAAGCGGCCGGCATATTCCTGCCAATAGTAATTCACGTCCTTTTCGTTGAAGATGAAATCTTCCTCAGGTTGTGCATTCTGCTGAACGGTGGAAACAGTACGTTTCTGTTGCTCTTCGTCTACTCGCGGATGCTTGATGGAAACACCCAGACCGGACATTTTCATGACTGGTATTTTCTTTTCCTCTTTTCCTTGTGCCATCAATACGGCAGTAGGAGTGGGACGCATGGTCGTCTGCGAGCTAAAAGCTTGCTGAACTTCCGGCGAGAGAGAGGCAGCCTGGGCTGCGGGGGCTTGTTGTACAGGTCGGGGCTGTGCCGGAGCAGCGGTTGTAGCCTGCTGTTGGGGCATAGCATTTGCGGCCTTTGGCTGCTGAGCGGCGGCAGGCTGCGAGAATATGGGTTTGATAGATTGTTTAGGGCCACGCCCATCGCCTGCATCGTCCCCCTCGGCGGTAAGCTGGGCTACCTGAATCAGAGTCAGTTCCACCAGCAAGCGCTTATTTTTGCTGGCACGGTAATTCAGATCACAATCGTTGCAGAGCTTCATAGCCCGGTAAAGGAAGGGCAACGGACACTTCTGTGCCTGAGACTGGTAACGTTCGCGAATACTGGCACCTACTTCGAGTAATGCCAATGTGGCGGGGTCTTTGCTTACTAACAGGTCGCGGAAGTGAGAAGACAGTCCTGTTACAAAGTGACTGGCATCGAATCCTTTATTCAGCACATCATTCAGGAGCAGCAAAGCATCGCTGACCTGGTTTGCCAGAAAATGATCTGTCAGTCGGAAATAATATTCGTAGTCCAGTACATTCAAGTTCTCGATTACGCTCTTATAGCTGATGTGGCCGCCGGTAAAGCTGACCACTTGGTCGAAGATAGACAAGGCATCACGCATACCACCGTCAGCTTTCAGGGCAATCACATTCAGTGCTTCCGGTTCGGCGGTAATTCCTTCCTTTGAAGCTACGTATGCCAGATGGGCAACGGTGTCTTCCACACCGATACGGTTAAAATCATAGATTTGGCAGCGGGAAAGGATGGTTGGCAAAATCTTATGCTTCTCCGTAGTAGCCAGAATGAAGATGGCGTGGCGAGGCGGTTCTTCCAGCGTTTTCAGGAAAGCATTGAAAGCCGAGGCAGACAACATGTGTACCTCATCGATGATATATACCTTATATTTACCTATCTGGGGCGGAATGCGTACCTGCTCTACCAGCTGGCGGATATCGTCTACGGAGTTGTTGGACGCGGCATCCAGTTCATGAATATTGTATGAACGCTGTTCGTTGAATGCCGTACATGATTCGCATTGGTTACACGCTTCTCCATCAGCCGTGGGAGTCATACAGTTGATGGTTTTGGCGAAAATACGGGCGCAAGTGGTTTTTCCCACGCCGCGCGGACCGCAGAACAGGTAAGCATGTGCCAGTTTGCCGGTGGCAATGGCATTCTTCAGCGTAGTGGTCAGGGCACGTTGTCCCACTACCGACTCAAAGGTGGTAGGGCGGTATTTTCGTGCCGATACGATATAGTTTTCCATGATTTGGGATATTCTTGTCCGTTACAATTTGTGCAAATGTACACAAAAAAAAGGAATTTCTCAGTTATTCCTCTTATCTTTGTAGGCGAAGAATCTCTCCCGGGCTTCTTTAATTATTAATTTTTTCATTCTTTAATTTGTTTATCAATGGATAAATTAGCGACACTTTGGGCCTTTGTTTGCAGGCGTAAATACCTGATTACGCTTGTGGTGTTTGTGGTTATTGTCGGTTTTCTGGACGAGAACAGCATTGTGCGCCGCATGGGCTATGCGAATGAAATCAGCCGTTTGAATAATGAGATAGAGAAATACCGGGCAGAATATGAAGAGAACACAGAGCGGTTGAACGAACTAGCTGTGGACTCCGGTGCCATCGAACGCATAGCGCGTGAGAAGTACCTGATGAAGAAACCGAATGAGGATATTTACGTATTTGAAGAAGACATCGAAAAATGAAATCCCTGATACCTGCTTTGTTTACTGTAGGCGCTTTGATGGTACTGTTTGGTGCTGCCGTCTATATTACCGGTTGGGAGCCTGCTCCCTATGTTTATACGATTGGTGCCACTATGGTAGCGTTGGCACAGATCAATTCACCTTCCAAGAGCAATAGAGCCAATGTGAAGCGCCTTCGTCGCCAACAAATATTTGGTGCGTTGCTGCTGGTACTTACGGGTGCATTCATGTTCTTTACTCATGGAAACGAATGGATTGTATGCCTGACGGTTGCTGCCATACTGGAGTTGTACACGGCTATCCGTATTCCACAGGAAGAGGCGAAAGAATAACGCTAAAACGTAAATCCCACCCCGATATAGTATCCTAGCTTCTTTGACTGATTGGAATAGTTGAGTTCCGCCTCGATAGGCCCTATGATACTATTGTAGCAGTACCCTATACTGCCGCCCGCCAATCCGTGTGTATTTGTTCCGCCAAACAGATTTTCTATCTTGTTGGCTGTCCGTCCATAACTGCCCCGAACTACGATATACTGATTCTTGTAAGTTCTTGCCCTGACTCCCAACATTCCTGTCAAGATGGCATCCGGACTCATTTCGATGTGATTGATACCTGTGAAAGGGATCTGTTGTTCCATATACCGTCCCGGCACATTACCGCCCACGAAGTTAGATATGGCCAATGACTGCGTATTCTTCCCAACTACCCTTCCATACACCGATGGCATGATGGTGAATACCCGATTCGGTGAGAAATATCCGCTCCAATGAGTTTGGAATACGGACACGGGACTGTTCGAACCATACGTTACCATGTTATCTGTATAGAGCCTGTACGCTGCTTCCCATTCCATTCCTTGAGTAGAGAATCGCTGATTATTCAGACTATTGTACATGATACTCGCCTGATAACTGAGCAAAGCCTTGTCACTGGATCTTGTAATGGAAACGTCCGGTCCCGAGGGCCAGTCATGGTAATTGAATTTCTCGAAGTGGATTCCCGCCTTGACAAGCATTTTATACCAGCTCTTCGTGAATCCGACCCAAGCCATGTGATGTACGTAGGTCAGATTCATCAGTCGCTTACCTTCTTCGTAAAGATTAAAATCATTGTATCCTATCTGATATCCTGTATTTATATCCCAGCTTTTTTGTGGTGAGTAAGTATATTCAAGCCTTCCAAAGGTCCGCTTTCCTAACCGGGTAGTGAGGCTTAACTGCGATTTCTTCTGTACTCCGAAATAACCCCTCGCATTCAATAACAATACTGCCAGTTCTTCATTATCAAACCGTCCTCCAATATTTATAGTATTGACCGGTTTTTCATGGGGAGTGATTTGTGCTACGGAAGGTATCGTATCCAGCATAGCCCGTGTTGGTATTTTGAACGGTCCGGGATATTCCGCCCGGTAATCCGTACGGATACCTATTTCTTTTTTCAGTGCAATCAGCTTGTCCCAGTCTTTTATGGCGGCTTCTTTACCTCTGCGCATCAGAGTATCCAGTGCCTCGTGGTTGAAACTTGCCGCTGAATAACCGTCTACATCTACCTGAATATGGATGTTGCTGTCCTTCACATTTTTCCTGTAACTCTCTTCTCCCACCAGATTCAGAATTTGCCCGAGTACATTCGACATGCTTGTCAGCTCATCCGCTTTCATCAACGGATTTTGTACATCGACTCCGATAATAATTTCCGCTCCCATTTGCCGGGCAATGTCTACGGGATAATTATCCGTCAGTCCGCCGTCCACCAATACCATGCCATTGAGATAAACAGGGGCGAATACTCCCGGAATGGACATACTGGCGCGCATGGCAGTTGCCAGAATACCGTTGTGGAAAACGACTTTGCTGCCATTCACGATGTTATCCGATACACAGGCGAATGGAATAGGCATCCGGTTGAAAGAAATGGAGTCGTGATATCCCACTGTCAGTTCGGAGAGTAGCCGGGAGATATTTCTTCCTTTTATAATTCCGGCATCGGATACATGTGCCGATTTCCCTGCAATTGGTACAGACAGCAGGTATTGTTCTTCTCTTAGCTTCTCGCTCAACAGTGTAGTTTCCGGATCAAGGGCATCGGAAAGCAGATATTTCCAGTCCTGTGCATTGACAATGCTGTCCAGTTGTTGCGGGGTGTAACCAATGGAGTATAGGCCACCCACGATGGCGCCCATACTGGTGCCCACTACGTAGTCTATCGGAATACCGGCTTCCTCTATCACTTTCAGTGCTCCAATGTGCGCTACTCCTTTGGCGCCGCCGCCACTCAATACTATTCCCACTTTCTTACGGTTCTGTGCTCCGAGCGTACAGGCAGAAAACAATACTATAATTAATAAGGACAAGGATTTATATTTCATAATCGGGAGATTGTTACTAATCGTTCAGATAAGTAACAAATAAAGTGGGCAAATGGATTCAATAAAAGCAGTTTTACTTCATAACGGTATAGGAATGAATAAGACTCACCACAGATTACACAGATTCACACAGATTTATTAATCTAATAATCAGTAAAATAGAATCTGTGTCAATCTGTGTAATCTGTGGTGAATTAATTCATAACCCTACAGAAATGAAAATTATTCCTCTTTTGTGCTCCGATAGCGAATGGGTGATGTCCCCAGGTGTCCTTTTACATATTTCCCGAAGAAAGATTGATTTGGGAAGTTGAATTCTTCCGCAATCTCTTTGATAGACTTGTCCGAATGCTTCAGCCGGTATTTGATGTGCTCTATCGCAGTCTCATTTATCAAATCTAGAGGAGCCCTTCCGCATGCTTGTTTGATGACCTTTGAAAAGTGTTTGGGCGTATAGCAAAGTGCATCGGCAAAGTAAGTCACTGAACGATGCATACCATTGTCTTTCGACAACAGTTCCATGAACTTCCGTAGAATATGGTCAGCCTGCTTGATGCCCTCTTTCGATAGTTTGGCTTTCTCCGAATCGGCGATTTCTTTGTTGAGGTAACCCATCATCTCGCAAAAGATAGCGGCAAACAGATGCTGCACCACCGCTTTATGATAACAATGGGGTTCATCGTTAATTTTCGCCAGGATTAAGTCTCCATAGTGTTTAAAAATGCTGTTGTCATTTTCCCTGTTAATAGATTTCACCGGATTGTTGTGGATATGGATGGCAGTGTCCCACGTATCTTTTTCTACTTTGAGGATACGTTGCAGGAATCGGGTGGAAAATCCTGCAAGCCTTACTTTATATTTAGGACTCATCATTGTGTGTCCGATAATGGTGTTGGGAAGGCCGAGCAGTAAGTCGCCCGGCTGTAGCTGGTAGGTCCGATTGTTGATATCCAGTTGTATGCACCCTTCTATACAAACGGCAATAAGGAAACACTCCAATCTGACAACCTCATTACTATAAGGTATTCCATCCAGACTGTTGACTATCGCAAAGTCATCATCTATATAGTCAAGAATATGCTGACTGTTCTTAAAGTCTTCTATGGTTACGGTCTTAATGTTCTCTTTTTCCATATTATTTCATTTTTCTTTTTGCAAAGTTGGTAAATTATGGGGAAAACAGGATGTCCTATTATCCTTTAATATTGTTCTATATGATGCTTATTGATAATTAGTTAGCTTTAAAAGTGACGAATAACGAAAATGGGACATTCTTGGGGGAAAATTGATCACTATGGCTTTGTTCCTTTCTCCTACATTTGTCCCAGTTTTAATAAAAAGACAATTAGAGTAAGTATGATTACAGTGAACAAAAAATGGTTACGGCTGATAGGGATTGTCGGTTGTACAGTGTGGATGGCATCTTGCAAACAGGCAACGGATGCGGGAGTGAAACCTTCTTTTGCAATAATGGAAGTAAAAGCGGCGGATAAAGAACTTTCCACTTCGTATTCGGCCACTATCCGTGGGCGGCAGGATATTGATATCTATCCGCAAGTATCGGGTACTATCGAAAAACTTTGTGTGACTGAAGGACAGACGGTTCGCCGTGGACAGTTGCTTTTCGTTATCGATCAGATTCCCTACAGAGCTGCGCTCAAGACTGCCGTTGCCAATGTGGAAGCTGCACGTGCTGCAATGGCGACTGCCGAACTCACCTACAACAGCAATAAAGAGTTGTATGCACAGAAAGTAGTTTCAGAGTTCAGTCTGAAAACAGCTGAGAACACCTATCTCACTGCCAAAGCACAGCTGACGCAGGCCGAAGCCCAGGAAGTGAACGCACGCAACAATCTTTCCTATACTGAGGTGAAAAGTCCCAGCGACGGAGTAGTGGGGGCATTACCCTATCGCGTGGGTGCATTGGTAGGTGCCAACCTGCCGTATCCGTTGACTACGGTCAGTGACAATTCGGACATGTATGTCTATTTTTCCATGACTGAAAATCAGTTACTTGCCCTTACACGCCAGTATGGTAGCATGGATGAAGCTCTGAAGAACATGCCGGAAGTGGAACTGATACTGAATGATAATTCGGTATATAATAAGAAAGGTGTCATAGAATCCATTAGTGGAGTTATCGACCGTCAGACGGGTACTGTAATGGCACGTGTGGTATTTCCTAACGAATCACGCCTGCTTCATAGCGGAGCATCCGGTACGGTAGTGGTGCCCAGCATCTATAAGGATTGTATTGCCATTCCGCAGGGAGCCACTGTGCAGATGCAGGACAAAGTTGTGGTATATAAAGTAGTGGACGGCAAAGCAGTCTCTACACTGATCACTGTAGCCGGAATTAACGATGGGCGCGAATATGTGGTGCTCAGCGGATTACAATCCGGTGATGAAATTATATCGGAAGGTGCCGGATTAGTGCGTGAGGGCACACAAGTAAAATAAGAAGGGAGACAAATTATGAAAGGAAATGTATTTATAAAGCGGCCGGTGATGGCTATCTCCATCTCCGTGCTGATTCTGGTCATAGGGCTTATTTCGCTCCTTACGCTGCCGGTAGAGCAGTATCCGGACATTGCACCTCCCACAGTATATGTAAGTGCTCAGTATACGGGCGCTGATGCCGAGGCAGTAATGAACAGCGTCATCATGCCGTTGGAAGAGAGTATCAATGGTGTGGAGAATATGATGTATATCACTTCCACGGCATCCAACTCCGGCCTCGCTATTATACAGGTCTACTTTAAGCAAGGTACGGATCCTGATATGGCGGCAGTGAATGTGCAGAATCGTGTAGCTAAGGCACAGGGTTTGTTGCCGGCCGAGGTAACCAAAATCGGCGTAAGCACGCAGAAGCGTCAGACCAGCTTCCTCCAAATTGGTGCTTTGGTCTGCAATGACGGGCGTTATGATCAGACGTTCCTTGCCAATTATCTGGACATCAATGTACTGCCTCAAATCAAACGCGTAGAGGGAGTAGGAGATGTAATGGAATTGGGAGATACATACAGTATGCGTATCTGGCTGAAACCGGAACGGATGGCGCAATATGCCCTGGTTCCTTCGGATATTACTGCCGTGCTGGGTGAGCAGAACATTGAAGCTCCTACCGGTTCGCTGGGTGAGAGTTCGAAGAATGTCTTCCAGTTTACCATGAAGTATCGCGGACGATTGAAGAGTGTGGAGGAATTCCAGAATACCGTAATCCGTTCGCAGAGCGACGGTTCTGTGCTCCGCCTAAAGGATGTAGCCGATGTACAATTGGGTACGATGACTTATAGCTTCCGCAGTGAGATGGATAGTAAACCGGCTGTTCTTTACATGGTATTCCAGACGGCAGGCTCCAATGCAACCGCTGTGAATAAGGAAATTACTGCCCAGATGAAGCAGATGGAAAAGAGTCTGCCGGAGGGAACAGAGTTTGTCACGATGATGAGTTCCAACGACTTCCTTTTCGCTTCTATCCACAATGTGGTAGAAACATTAATCATCGCTATTATTCTGGTTATTCTGGTGGTGTATTTCTTCTTGCAGGACTTAAAGAGTACACTCATTCCGTCCATATCCATCATAGTGTCGCTGGTAGGTACGTTTGCCTGCCTGGTGGCTGCGGGATTCAGTCTGAATATCCTGACATTGTTTGCACTGGTGCTTGCCATTGGTACGGTGGTGGACGATGCCATTGTGGTGGTGGAAGCGGTGCAGTCCAAATTTGATGCCGGATACAAATCTCCTTATCTTGCCACTAAAGATGCGATGGGTGATGTGACGATGGCTATCATCTCTTGTACCTGTGTATTCATGGCAGTGTTTATTCCTGTAACATTTATGGGAGGAACTTCCGGTGTATTCTATACACAGTTCGGTATCACGATGGCAACTGCCGTAGGTATTTCCATGATTTCGGCTTTGACGCTATGCCCGGCTTTGTGTGCTATCATGATGCGTCCGTCGGACGGAACCAAGAGTGCCAAGAGTATTAACGGACGGGTACGCGCAGCTTACAATGCCTCGTTCAACGCTGTGCTGGGTAAATATAAGAAAGGTGTGATGTTCTTCATCCGTCATCGCTGGATGGTGTGGGCTTCGTTGATAGCCGCTATCGCGTTGTTGGTTTATCTGATGAGCACTACCAAAACGGGACTTGTTCCTCAGGAAGACCAGGGTGTCATCATGGTGAACGTCAGTATTTCACCGGGAAGCACGCTTGATGAAACAACGAAGGTAATGGATAAACTGGAAGATATCCTCCGGGATACGCCTGAAATAGAACATTATGCCCGCGTAGCAGGCTATGGACTTATATCCGGTCAGGGAACTTCTTACGGTACAATCATTGTGCGCTTGAAGGACTGGAGCGAACGAAAAGGAAAGGAACACGGTTCGGATGCCGTAGCTTCCCGCCTCAACGCACAATTCCAGTCCATCAAGGAAGCGCAGATATTCAGTTTCCAGCCTGCTATGATTCCGGGGTATGGTATGGGTAACTCCCTCGAACTGAACCTTCAGGACAAGACGGGTGGCGATATGGAAACATTCTACCAGTCGGTAATGCAGTTCCTCGGCGCACTGAATCAGCGTCCGGAAGTAGCTATGGCTTACACGGCATATGCCATCAATTTCCCGCAGGTATCGGTAGAAGTGGATGCGGCTAAATGTAAGCGTGCCGGTATTTCTCCGGGAGCAGTGCTCGATGCATTGGGTAGCTATTGTGGTGGTGCGTACATATCTAACTATAACCAGTTCGGTAAAGTGTATCGTGTGATGATGCAGGCTTCGCCTGAATACCGCCTGGACGAGCAATCTCTGGACAATATGTTTGTACGGAATGGTACGGAAATGGCTCCGGTAAGTCAGTTTGTAACATTGAAGAAAGTGTTGGGACCGGAAACAACCAATCGTTTCAATCTGTATAGCTCTATCTCTGCCAATGTAAATCCTGCCGAAGGTTACTCTTCCGGTGAAGTGCAGAAAGTGATTGAAGAGGTGGCAGAACAGACTTTGCCTACGGGCTACGGATATGAATATGGTGGTATGGCACGTGAAGAAGCAAGTAGTGGTGGTGCACAGACTATTTTCATCTATGCCATTTGCATATTCCTTATCTATCTGATTCTGGCATGTCTTTACGAAAGTTTTTTTGTACCGTTTGCCGTTATTTTCTCCGTACCGTTCGGATTGATGGGATCATTCCTGTTTGCCAAGTTGCTCGGGCTGGAGAATAACATTTACCTGCAAACAGGTGTGATTATGTTGATTGGTTTGCTGGCCAAGACGGCTATCCTGATTACGGAATACGCCATAGAGCGTCGTCGTAAAGGAATGGGTATTGTGGAATCTGCTTATTCTGCCGCGCAGGTCCGCTTGCGTCCTATCCTGATGACGGTACTAACAATGGTGTTCGGTATGCTTCCGCTGATGTTCTCCTCCGGTGCAGGTGCCAATGGTAACAGTTCGCTGGGTACAGGCGTTGTGGGCGGTATGGTTGTCGGTACACTGGCATTGCTCTTCGTAGTTCCCGTCTTCTACATTATCTTTGAATTCTTACAGGAGAAAATCCGTCCGCCGATGGAGGAAGAAGCAGACGTACAAGTGTTGCTTGAGAAGGAGAAGAGTGAAGCTGAACGGAATAATAAATAAATGAAAGAAAAGATGATGTATCAAGGTGACATATTTTGGGTAGAGCAGTTGATAGCGTATTGTATTGCTGCTATTCTATGGTGCATTATTGATAAAATCAATTCTAGGAAACATATTAAAGATACTGAAGAATGAAAAAGCAAATCATCACATTAGCTGTCACCGGCCTGCTGCTGAGCGGTTGTGGCATCTATACTAAATACGAGCCCGTTACTTCCATCCCCGACCAGCTTTATGGCGGGGAAGTAGTGACCGAAGACACCGCCAGTCTGGGTAATATGGACTGGCGGGAACTCTTCACCGATCCTTATCTGCAATCCCTCATTGAACTGGGATTGCAGACCAATACTGATTATCAGTCTGCCCAGCTTCGTGTAGAGGAAGCACAGGCAACACTGATGTCTGCCAAACTTGCTTTCCTGCCTGCCTTTGCTCTTGCTCCGCAGGGAACCGTGAGCAGCTTCGATACGCAAAAGGCAACGCAAACTTATTCGTTGCCCGTCACTGCCAGTTGGGAGTTGGACGTCTTCGGCCGTATACGCAATGCCAAGAAACAGTCGCAAGCTCTTTATGCTCAAAGTGAGGATTATCGTCAGGCTGTCCGTACCCAACTGATAGCCGGGATAGCCAATACCTATTATACGCTGCTGATGCTCGACGAACAACTTGCCATTTCCCGACAAACGGAAGAAGCGTGGAAAGAAACCGTGGCGTCTACTCGTGCCTTGATGAATGCCGGAATGGCGAATGAATCGGCCGTATCGCAGATGGAGGCGACGTACTATCAGGTACAGGGCTCCGTGCTCGACTTGAGGAAGCAAATCAACCAGGCAGAGAACAGTCTTGCCCTTCTGTTGGCTGAAACACCCCGTCATTATGAACGTGGTAGTCTGGCACAGCAGCAGTTCCCCACCGACTTTTCGGTAGGTATTCCGGTGCAGATGCTTTCCGGTCGTCCCGATGTCCGCAGTGCCGAGCGTTCACTCGAAGCAGCGTTTTATGGTACCAATAAGGCCCGTTCGGCTTTCTATCCCTCCATTACTTTAAGTGGAAGTGCCGGCTGGACGAACTCTGCCGGAGTGATGATACTCAATCCGGGTAAGTTTCTGGCATCTGCTGTAGGATCGCTGACGCAACCGCTTTTCAACCGCGGACAGGTAGTTGCCCAGTATCGCATTGCCCGTGCACAGCAGGAAGAAGCCGCACTTGGCTTCCAGCAAACTTTACTCAATGCAGGCAGCGAGGTGAACGATGCTTTAACGGCTTATCAGACCAGTCAGGGCAAGAAACTTCTGTTGGATAAACAGGTTGCTTCTTTACAAACCGCCCTGAGAAGTACTTCATTGCTGATGGAGCATGGCAATACCACTTATCTGGAAGTACTCACAGCCCGGCAGACATTGCTTAGCGCACAATTGTCGCAGACTGCTAATCATTTTACCGAAATACAAAGCTTAATTAACCTATTCCAAGCGTTGGGAGGCGGACAGAATTAAAACTGTATCATACTCTCTTTCTGTTACTTTACTTCTATGAAAGGAGAGCTGCCCGGAAGGTGTTCCGTGGCAGCTCTTTTCTTCATTTTCTAAGGCTATATACGCAGTGAAATCTTCTTTTTGCCACTCATCCGGTAAAGAAAGTTTGTAATGGCTATCCTTTTTCATTTCTTTTCGATTTCCGTTTTGTCTTGTTCATCTGGATAGTATGGAGTTAACCAGTAATTTAGTAGACGTATTCTATCTGACATGCAGAGGTATCTGCATACTAATGGGAATAGTAGTGGGACATCGGGATGAGTCTAAATGATTTCTGCTTCTGTACTTCCTGTGAATTCCATAACATAGCCTTTCATCAAAGTATAATCCGCAGGTAGCCGAAAAGTTATTCAGCAACGCGCTGAAAACCGGACACAACGAGGTGCATATAAGTACCGCCATCCATCTGGTCGAACTGTGCGGCGTAAAAGAAAAGATCAAGCCGAAATTCCATCCGACGTTGGTACACTTGGTACAGAGGTTCACCGTTCCCTTTGCTTCACACACACGC